>Ga0116129_1001724_pt1 | contig 11754 bp, 9 predicted proteins | sample June2015DPH_17_2_FD_89732 | JGI IMG/M metagenome (GOLD analysis project Ga0116129, IMG submission 89732) | Peatland microbial communities from SPRUCE experiment site at the Marcell Experimental Forest, Minnesota, USA - June2015DPH_17_10 | ecosystem: Environmental > Terrestrial > Soil > Wetlands >...
GTGCTGGGTGAGCCCAGCGCGGCGCCGCCGCCGGCACTGCTCAAGGTCACCTGGAATGCCTTGGACCCCATGAACGGTGCGGCATTGCTGATCGGCACCACAATGGTCTGTGCCGTGGAATCACCGGCGGCCCACTGCAGCGTGCCGCTGGTAGCCGTGTAGTCGGTACCGCCGACGGCCGTGCCGTCCGCGGTCGCGAATTCGACGCTGACCGCGGCCGTCGTGGTGCCCGATCTGGACACGGATAGGGTAATGGTGCCGGTAACCTGCGCGACCGAGTAGCTCGAGTCCGCAAATGCCAGGGAGTCGGGCGTGGCCGGCGTCGTGGCGGCCGTACTGGTGGCCGTAGCGGCGGCCGTTCCGGTGAGCGCACTCGTACCCGAGGGCGAGATCGATCCGCCGCAAGCCGAAAGCGCCAGCGCGAACGCAGCGGCGGCGGCAACCTTGAGGAAATCTGCCGAATGATTCAACCAATTCATTTCCATACCTCGTTTTTCTTAAAACTGCCATGGCGATATGGAATGCAGGCGCATTCATTCCGCGTCATCGGCCAAACACAAGAGATTTAGAGCTAGCGCACGCGGGCTGATCAGCGATCCGGCCCTTGCTGCGGGGCATTTAAACCATGGCCGGCAACGATGCGCAAAGTGTCGGCAATTTCATACGGAAATATGTCGTGCCGATAATGCCGCGGCGCGGGCTCGGGCAGATGTGAATGCACTGCACGCTTTGCCACCATCGGCCTTGTGCCCCGGCCAGGGCTCGGTCAGACTGCTTTCTAGCTGCGCCGGCTTGTCATAATGTGCCGGACTTCGAGTAAAGAATGACGATCCCCGTTCAATTGCTGCTATTTTGCCTGGCTGTGCCCGCGCTGCTGTCCTCCCTGTACCTGCTGGGGGCCACGCTGCTGTCCCGGCGGTTGCCCGCGCCCGTGCCGACCTCGAAGACCCTGTGTTTCGATCTGATCGTACCGGCCCACAATGAGAGCGCCAACATCCGGCGCACCATCCAGAGCTTGCGCAACGTAGCGTGGCCCGCGGATCGATTTCGCGTGATCGTGGTGGCGGACAACTGCAGCGACGATACGGCGGCGGTGGCGCGCGCGGCCGGTGCACAGGTGCTGGTGCGCGATGAACCGGACAAGCGCGGCAAGGGCTACGCGCTTCGCCATGCTTTCACCGCCAGCGGCACCGCGAAATTCGCGGACGCCGTGGTGGTGGTCGATGCCGACGCCGAAGTGTCCGGGAATCTGCTGGAGGCGTTTGCCGCGCGCCTCGAGGCGGGCAACCAGGCGGTGCAGGCACATTACGGCGTGCGCAACCCCATGGCCTCCTGGCGCACACGGCTGATCACCATCGCCAAGGGCGCCTTTCATATCGTGCGTTCCCGGGCACGCGAGCGGCTCGGCCTGTCCTGCGGATTGCGCGGCAACGGCTGGTGCGTCACCCACAAGCTGCTGGCCGCGGTCCCGTATCAGGCCTTCTCGCTGACCGAAGATATCGAATATGGGATCGCCATCGGCCTGGCCGGCTATCGAGTGGCGTACACGGATGAGGCTCACGCCGACGCGGATATGGTGTCGGACGGGGAGATCGCGAGAAAGCAGCGGCAGCGCTGGGAGCACGGCCGGCTGAACCTGATACGCTCGAAGTGCGTGCTGCTGCTTGCCGCCGCGGTGAAGCGCCGCAGCGCGCTGTGCCTGGATCTGGCGCTTGATCTGATGGTGCTGCCGCTCTCGTACGTGGCGCTCAACGTGATCGCCCTGGCGGCCGCAGCCGCCATCGCCTCGTGGCTGCAGCTGGCGCCGTCGATCTTTCTCTGGTGCGCGGCGGCCTGCAGCCTATCTCTGATGTGTTACGTGCTGCGCGGCTGGCAGCTCAGCGGCGTTGGCCTGCAGGGCGCATGGGATCTGGCGCGCGTACCTTGGTTTCTCGTGTGGAAGGTCTTGGTGGCATTACGCCGCCATGATTCGAAGGAGTGGGTCCGCACCGGCCGCGAAGGCCAGTAGCCGCGGTTCGAGCCGGCGCGGCGGCCTTGGATGCTAAGATTGGCCGGCAAATAGTCAACGATCCTTGATGTTCGAATGAGACTACGAGCGAGGAATTTATTTCTTATGGATTCATTTGGAGTCGAATCTTTCACCGACCAGCGGATTCACAGCCGCTTCATTGGCTTGTTGTCCGGAGCGAAGCGCGGCAAGCTGCTCGACGTCGGCGCGGGCACCGGTGCATTCAGCCGCAAGCTGAAGAGCGAAGGCTTCGATGTCACCGCTTGCGACATCAGCCCGCAGAATTTTCTGGCCGACGGTGTTGTTTGCAAGAAGGCGGATTTGAACGTCGCCTTTCCGTTCGACGATGCGGAGTTCGATTACGTCGTCAGTGCGGAGGTCATCGAGCACATCGAGAACCCGTGGTTCTTCGTGCGCGAGTTGTATCGCATTACCAAGCCGGGCGGCACCGTCATCATCAGCACGCCGAACCTTCATAACTGGTATGTGCGGCTGTATTATGCGCTGACCTCGAAGTTGTTCAATTTCTTGCGCTCGTACGAGGCAATCGGCCACATCACGCCGGTGTTCGTCTGGAACCTCGAGCGCATGGCCGAGGGCCGCTTCAAGATCGAGACCGTCACCACCTCGCATACGATCTTTCCGGGAACCGATATCCGTCTACCTTTCAAGGGGTTGTTCTTCGGACAATGCATCGTGGTGAAAATGCTGCGCAAGAGCAATGAGGAATTTACCGCCAGCCGCATGGGCCGCTATTGAAAGGCCCGCTTGTTGGGTAATTCTCCCTTGCGATCCAAGCATCAAGTATTCCGGCTATTCGGCTTTGCGGTCATCGATCAGGCGATGCTGTCGGGCGCCAATTTTCTGATGGCGTTCTTGCTGATTCGGTACACCACCGGCAGCGATTATGCTCTGTTCGTCATCGCTCAGGCGACAATCATATTGTTGGTTACCGCGCAGGGATCCTTGATAACCGGCCCGCTGAGCCTGCTGGCGCCGCAACGGCCGCCCGCGGATCGCGGCGAGATGATCGCTGCGATCGGAGTGGATCAGCGCAAGATTTTGAGGGGGCTGGCGCTTGCCGCCGCTGCCGTCGTCGTGGTGGGAAGTTTGTTCGGCGCCTGGAACGGCACCGTGACGATGGTGGCGCTGGCCACGATCATCGCCGGGTGGGCAACGTTGACGCGCGAATTCTTCCGCGTGGCGCTGCTGATCTACAGCCGCTCCCAGGATTTGCTGAGAGTGGATGCGATGTACGTCGTCCTGGCCATCGGCGGCGCGGGGGTCGCCATCGTCCTACCGGCGCATTTCACGCTCGCCGGCCACGCGATCGCCTTGTCCACCGCCATCTGGGCCGTGCTGGCGCTGGCGGTCGCAGGACGCATCGGCAGCCTTCTGTCCCACCGGATGCTGAGTAGATCGCTGGACGGGGCCGCCGCATCGGCCGGCTCGATGCATTTTTGGCGCGAGATGTGGCCGCTCGGCCTTTGGTCGGCCGTCGGGGCGGGTATATTCTGGCTGTTCACGCAAAGCTACAACTACATCATCGCGTCGCAGATCGGACTGGAGGCGGTCGCCGACGTCAACGCCACGCGGATCCTGTTGATGCCGGCCATTCTGATAACGGTGGGCGTCAGGGCGCTGTTGACGCCCAATGCAGCGAGCTGGCTGGTGGAGTTCGGCATCGGCAAGCTGGTGCGCCGGCTCGCCGCGGCGGTGGTGCTCATCGGCTGCCTGGATCTTATGTACTTCGCGTTCCTGTGGTTCTTCCGCCACAGGATCACGGTCGACTTCATGCACCGTCATATCGGCGATTTGGATCGGCTTCTGGTGCTGTGGGGTTGCGTCGCGCTTCTCGGACTGGGGCGAGACATCCTGCAGACCGCGCTCCAAGCCCTGAAGCGCCTGAAGATCGTGGCTGCGCTCACCGGAGTGGCCGCAGTGATCTCGATCGCGATCATGTGGTATGGGCTGCCCCGCTGGGGGGCCGCTGCCACGCTCATCGGTCAAATCTCGGGCGAGACCCTCATCCTCATCGGCACCGTTCTGCTCATCCTGCAGTCGCACCGGCGCGCGCGGGTGCGCGCCAAAGTCGATTCATTCGCGATCAACCCGCCGGTGCTGCCGCCCGAGAGCGTCGATCTATAGTCGACCGGCGCTTGCGTGCGGCGCGCGCTAGAAATGGTTGATCACCGTGCCGAGAATCTGCGATTGGGTGGTGGCGAGGCGCCGCAGCAGCAGCTTCGTATCGGCAAATGAGGTGTGCTGACCGCGACTCAGCAGCATGACCCTTCCCGCCAAGGTCGCGATCGCAAGACCGTCGGCGTAATTTTGCACCGGCGGCGTATCGAGTACCACGAACTCGTAGTACTTGCGCCATTCCTGCAGCAGCTTTGCGAAGCGCCCGTCGGACAGAAGTTCCAACGGATTGGGCGGCGTGGCGCCGGAAGTCAGCAGCGTCAAATACGGCAGTCCTTCGACCATGTGAATCGAGGGCTTCTGATTTCGCGAGATCGCCTCCGCCAGGCCATTGGTATTGCTCGTGCCGAACAATACATGCTGCTTCGGCTGGCGCATATCAGCGTCGACCAACAGCGCACGCCGACCGAGCTGGGAGAAGGAAATGGCCAACTCGGCCGCCAGCTGCGAGCGTCCCTCGCCCGCGCAGGCGGAGAGCAGCGCCATCGTGTTGGCAGTGCGGCTATTTTCGCAGAGCAGCAGCAGTTCGGTGCGCAGGGCGCGAATCTTTTCGCTCCGCGGATTGTCCGCGTCGTGCGCCAGTATCAGCTGCCGGCTGGGTGTCACGGTTTCGCCCTGAGTGGACACGACCTGGCGGTTCGAGGCGATCTTGTGGATTGCCATTTCGACCAGGCCGACATGCTCCGATTTGCCGTCGCGCTGCGCATCGAGGAGCACTTCTTTCACCTGCTCGACGGTCATGAAGTTCAAGCGCACAGCGGCCTCGGCAAAGCCGATCGAATCACTTTGCATCAAATCCCGAACGGCGCGCTCCATCGCCATCGAGAACCCGAAGCGGCTGAGCAACTCGGCGGGCAGCTCTGCATCCGCCGCCTGATCGCCGGCCGAGGAGAGCGCGCTCATGTCGATCTCGGAGCGAATTCGATGGCGTCGAATTCGATGAGAACCGGCAGTCCGAAGGCGCGCTCGTAGTCATCGCGGCAGCGCACGCGCCGGTTCACCAGCAGCTCGTAGGCGAAGGGCGCGCCGAGGCCGATGATCAGCCCGGCGAGAACGCCCATGAGCATCAGCTTGGGCTTGTTCGGCTTGGTCGGCTTCAGGGCCGGGACCGCCCGGCTGACGAAATTGACATTGGTGTAGCGCTCGCCGGAAGTAAACATGATCTGGTCATAGCCGTCCAAGGCGCGCTTATAAACCGATTGCGCCGATTCGAGTTCGAGCACGTACTTGGTGCCCTCATCCTGCAATTTGCGAACCGCCAGCACTTTGGCACGCTGCTCCGCGACGGCGGCCGCCAGCTTCTGTTCCAGCTGCCTGTCGGCGGTCAATTCATCCGACGCGCTGCTTGAATAGGTCGCGACCTCTTCCGCCAGCGAGCGGCGCGTAGTGGCGATCTGATTCTCCATTTCGATGACCTTCGGGTGCGCCGGTCCCATGGTGGACTTCATCTGCGCCAGCTGTTTGTTCTGGTCATCCAGCTGCGTCTTCAAATTCTGAATGAGCTGTGAACCCAACACGGCGGAGGTGGCATTTTGATTGCCGCCGGCAGCCACTTCCGCGCTGCGCCTGCGGTTCTGCGCCTCTTGATAGCGCTGCTCCAGGCTGGTCAGCAAATCCGCTTCGACGTTGTTCGCTTGCGCCGAGCTATCGGTGACGCCGGTTCTTTGCCTGAAGGCGGTGACTTGTTCCTGCGCCACGCTCACCTTCTGCTTCAACTCGGCGAGTTCCTGTGAATAGTTGCGGGCGCGCTCACCCGCCGGACCGAAAACGCGCTGCCGTTGCTGATCCAGGTAGGTTTCGGCTACCGTATTGGCGATCAAGGCGGCCAGGGCGGCATTGCGGGCTTGGGCCGTGATGTAGATCAGCTGGCTGCCGAATCGGCCCTGTTCGATATCCAGGTCCTTGGCGAGAACGTCCTTGACCCAGTCGCGGATATTACCGCCGCCGCCGGCTCTATAGCCTTCGGTGTAGTAATCGTCTTTGGTGAGATTGAGCTTGTCGACCACCGGCAGCAGCACCTCGTTGCTCTGCATGAGCTCCATCTCGGTCGAGATATAGGTGGCTACCGGTCCGGTCGGAATGCCGCGCGCCTCCGCCGGATCGTTCGATTCATAGTTGACCATCAGCGTCGCTTTGGATGCGTAGGTCTTGGGCATGAACTTGATGATGCCCGCAGCCAGCAAGGTGACGGTCAGCACGATCGCGATGATCTGATAGAGATAGGCGCGCGCGATGATCAGGATCTGCGTCAGCGAAAGTCCGGGCGAGGACGCATCGCCGGCGACGAACTGCGCAATCGGCGCCGGCGCGCCGACGTCGGCGCGATCGACCGATAATAGAGGTAAATTCTTCGGACTTCTCAAAAGATGCTTTCCTTTACGTGAATGACGTCGTCGGGCTTCACCGGATCGTTCAATTTTGCCTTGACAATGACATATTTGCCGTCCGGACCCATGCGCTTGATGTCGACTCTGCGTTCGCTGCCGCGCGGCGTCACACCGCCGGCGCGAGCGATCGCCTTGATCACCGTCATGTCCGGTTCGACCCGATATTTGTTCGGCGAAGTGACTTCGCCGTAAATGTAGAACTGCTGGGCGAGCGGCACGAACACCGAATCGCCGCCATGCAGCTGCTGCGTCGGAATCGCTCCTTTCGCCTCACTCAGGCCTCTCAGATCGATGGGATAGCGGTGCACATTGCCCGAGGCGTCCGGCCGCAGCAGAAAGATCTGGTCCGAACCGGTTTCCAGAGCGCCGCCCGCCAGTGCCAGCAGGTCGAAAATCGTCGTGCTCGACTCGATCGGGTAGAGCCCGGGGTGCCCGACCTGGCCGAGTACGCTGACTCTTTGACTGCGCGAGATGGCGACCGTCAAGGTGACGTGCGGATCGATCAGGAACCTGCCGTCCTTCAGGGCTTTCTCGATCCTTTGACTGGCCTCGGCAGGCGACAGCCCGGCTACTTGGACGGGGCCGGCGAGCGGCACGGGCAGAGTGCCGTCATCGGAGACGTAGACCGTGGTGGTCATGTCCGGCTGTCCATAGACTTGGATATTGACGCTGTCGCCGGCGCCGAGCTCGATGATCCTGGATACAGATTCCCGTTGCTCCGGCGGCAATTCCTGGGAGGAGAGTGGTTGGGCCTCGCTCAGCGGCGCGCTGCAATATGCAAAAACGACGAAGCAGAGCCCGGAAAATCGAGTCACCGAGCGAGTAGACACGCCAAAACCTCCGATCAAATCCAGCGAACGTCGCGCAATCGGCGCCGTTCCGAGCGGCGCAATGACAATGATACTATTCCTAGCTGTTGCGGAAATGCTTGTTCTGCAACCTATTTTGGCGTGCAACTGAGAATTGCATCACCAAATTCTCCATCGCCGAGAGTCGCGCCATTATGTCGCATATCGACGCGGCGGCGGCAAGCTGCGATCGCAGCGCAGCGCGCGGCGGCATTTGCTAAAATGCACACAGCTGGCGGATCTCTCGACTGCGCCCGGTCGATCACTGCGATTACGCTCCAGACGGCATAAAGGGGCGTTTCATATGTCGTAATTCAGAGTCGGACGGAAGAATAGCGACTGTGATTGCCGAATCGATCGAGGCGAGCCTTCCCTCAGTACCCGGGGCCGCGGCGCGTCCGGTGTATTTCCGATCCGGCGCCGACCAACTGTTCGGCTGGCTGCACTTGCCGCACTCGCGTCATTCGGCGATGGGGCTCGTGATTTGCAAGCCCTTCGGCTTTGAAGCGATGTCCGCGCACATCGCCATGCGTCTGCATGCAGAGTCCGCGGCCGAGATTGGAATTCCGACGCTGCGCTTCGACTATCGCGGCACGGGCGACTCGGAGGACCTCGAGCCCAACGCGAATCAAATCGACGCCTGGGTCGAGGATATCGTGGCGGCGGTCGAGGAATTGCAGCAACGCACCGGCGTGACACGGGTGTGCCTTCTAGGGATCAGACTGGGCGCATTGCTGGCTGCCTTGGCCGCCGCGCGGCGCCCGCAGCACGTGCATGCCTTGATCGCCTTGGCCCCGGTGATCTCCGGCCGGCGCTACCTGCGCGAGCTGCGTACCTTCGAACTCGCTGCGGCGCAAACGCAGGCGGCAATCGCTGCTTCCAGCGCGCCGGTCAAATCGTTCGAGGCCGAATTGGCGGGACCCGGACACCTGGAGGTCAGCGGATTTTTTTTGAACGCCAAAAGCATCGACTCCCTGCAGCAAACAGATCTGCTGACGCTGCCGGCGCCGGCCGTGGAGGAAGCATTGGTGATCGATCCATCGGATCTTCCGGGGGCCGTTCGCTGGCGCGAATCGCTGAGCGCCGCGGGCATTCTCACCGACTACGCGGCGCTGCCCGGGTTTGTCGGAATGATCATGCGGCCGCCGAATCTCACGGTGATTCCGCAGGCGATCATCGCCAAGGTGTGCGACTGGCTGAGCCGCGCGCACACGGCGCAGGGTGAGCGGCGCGAGGCCGCAGATTGCCCAAGCCGCTCGGCAGCAACGGTGATGTCGCTGCGCCACGCCGGTGCGAACTTGACCGAAGTGCCCGTAATGTTCGGTGCCTCCTCCTCATTGTTCGCAATCATCACGCGGCCGCCCGCGGGCGAGCTGCGCCACCGCGGCGTCATTTTCCTAAACTCAGGCGGCGATCATCACATCGGGCCGCGACGCTTCTACGTGCTGTTGGCTCGCGAATGGGCCGAGCACGGCTATGTCGTCTGCCGCATGGATCTGTCGGGTCTGGGCGATAGCGCGCCACAGCCCGGCCGACCTCTCAACGAAGTGTTTCCGATCGGCGCAGTCGAGGATATTCGTGCGGCCGTCAACACGCTGCGCAGTCAGTTCGGCGTGCAGGATGTGACGCTGGCGGGCATGTGTTCGGGCGCCTCGCACGCGGTGCGCGCCGGCATGGAGGGGGTAGCCGTGAACCGTGTGCTGGCGATCAATCCGCTGGTGTTCTTTTGGCGGGACGACATCAATGCGAGCGACGTGCAGCCCTGGGAGGTCGCGCACAAACCCGCCGTTTATTTGGGCCAGATCTGGTCGGCCGCGGCCTGGCGCAGGCTGCTGTTCGGCGATGTCAGCATCTGGCGTGTCGCACAGATCTATTTGCATCGTCCCATGATGAGCGTGCAGTCGCGCCTGCGCAAAGTGGCGAGGTATCTTCACATCCGCCTGAAGAATGACCTGTACTGGGGTCTGAAGCATCTCAAGGCACGCGGCGTGCGCGTGGTGTTTGCATTCTCGCGCGGCGATGCGGGCATGCGGCTGCTGCAGCTGGAAAGCGGTCTCTCGGCCGAGCAGCTGGCCGAGCGTTTCAACGTGCGCATCATCGACGGCGCGGACCACGAATTCACGCGCAGCAATGCGCGCTCAGCGCTTCGCGAAGCGCTGAGCGAAGAATTGTATGCCCGCAATGCCGGATCCGAAGCCGGTTGACTGAAACCGCGTGCAGCGCAAGCGGCCTATTGTGGGTGGTTCTCGTACAGCTTGACGAAATCGCCGAACGTGACGGGAAACGAGACTTGATCCGGCACATCGAATGGGTCGAAGCCCAGGGCTTCCTCCAGACGCACCACGACCAAGGCGAAACTCAACGAGTCGAGACCGGAATCCAAGAGCTTAAGATCGTCGCTCAGCTTTGCGAGGCGCTTATTTTGGTCGCGCGCGACTTGCTCAAATTGCGATGCAACAGTGGCACGTACCGACATTCAATTCGCCCCTTTTCCTGCTGAATATGGAACCGATAGTAAAGAGTTTACGGGCAAAAATCGCCGCCCATATGCCGCCTATCCCAAAAATGTGAAACCACTCTCTAAACGACCCCCGAGCGGCCGGGCGGGCGCGGGGGCCCGAGGCGCGTGGTGCACGCGGCAGGGATCGAACCTGCGACTTTTGCCGTGTGAAAGCAACACTCTACCGCTGAGTTACGCGTGCTTAACGAACACTGCCCTGAGGGCGACGCCTGCCAAGCTCATCCTTATGATTGGGCCCGAAGTATGCCATAAGCTTCAGGGGGAGCAAGCGCCGCGACCGGCCAAGCGACTCACGCTGCGGGCGTTTCCAGCCCTCTGCTAAACTCTGCGCCCTCTACAGTCCCCTGCCAGGCGCAACGAATGGTCCGCACGCGATTTGCCCCCAGCCCAACCGGCTTTTTACACATCGGCGGATTGCGGACCGCGTTGTTCTGCTGGCTTTATGCACGCCGCCACGGCGGCAGCTTCGTGCTGAGGATCGAGGACACCGATCTGCAACGTTCGACGCCGGAGGCAATACAGCAGATTCTCGATGGCATGGAATGGGCCGGACTCGCTCACGATGAAGGTCCCTTCTATCAGACACACCGCATCGAGCGCTACCAGGAGGTCATCGAGGAGATGCTGGCCGCCGGCTCGGCCTATCGCTGCTACTGCACCAAGGAAGAGCTGGAAAAGATGCGCGCCGAGCAGGCGGCACGCGGCGAGAAACCGCGCTACGACGGCCGCTGGCGCGAGCAGCACGACGTTAGGACGGGCGTGGCGCCCGTCATTCGCTTCAAGAATCCGCTCGATGGCGAGGTGGTCGTCGACGATGTGGTGCACGGCCGCGTGGTCTTCAGGAATTCGGAACTCGACGATCTGATCATCGCCCGGTCCGACGGAACACCGACCTACAACTTTTGCGTCGTGGTGGATGACATGGACATGAAGATCTCGCACGTGATCCGCGGCGACGATCATCTGAACAATACCCCGCGGCAGATGAACATGCTGAGTGCGCTCGGCTGCGCCGCGCCGGTGTACGCGCACTTGCCGATGATATTGGGGCAGGACGGTGCAAAACTATCGAAGCGCCACGGCGCCGTCAGCGTCTTGCAGTACCGCGACGAGGGCTTTCTGCCCGAGGCGCTGCTCAACTATCTCGCGCGGCTCGGCTGGTCGCACGGCGATCAGGAGATTTTCTCCATCGAGGAGATGATCGGATTGTTCGACATCACAGCGGTCAACAAGTCCGCGTCGGCGTTCGACGCCGGCAAGCTCGCTTGGCTGAATCAACAGCACATGATGCGCGCGCCGCCGGCGCGCGTGGCGCTGGAATTGCGCTGGCAGCTGGAGCGCGAGGGAATCGCTCCGGACCCACTGCGGCTCGAGCCAATCGTGCTCGCGCAGCGCGAGCGCAGCAAGACGCTGCGCGAAATGGCGCAGAGCAGCTTGTTCTTTTTTCGCGCGCCGGCCTCCTACGATGAGAAAGCGGTGCGCAAGCACATCACCCCTGAAGTACCGGCGCTGATGGCCGAGACGACGCAGGCGTTCAGCCAGCTGCAACTCTGGGAGGCGCCGCAGATCCACCAGATCATCAGCGCCGTTGCGGCGGCGCAAAATGTCCCGTTGGGCAAGCTGGCGCAGCCTCTGCGCCTCGCGGTCTGCGGGGGGACTGTGTCGCCGCCCATTGATGCGACCCTCGCCATTCTCGGAAAGTCCGAGACCTTGGCCCGGTTGACCCAAGCCCGCGAGCGCTGGACCGCGTAGCTCATTCATTTTCTTGACGAAGTGCGATTCGTCAGGTAA
>Ga0116129_1001725_pt1 | contig 11753 bp, 11 predicted proteins | sample June2015DPH_17_2_FD_89732 | JGI IMG/M metagenome (GOLD analysis project Ga0116129, IMG submission 89732) | Peatland microbial communities from SPRUCE experiment site at the Marcell Experimental Forest, Minnesota, USA - June2015DPH_17_10 | ecosystem: Environmental > Terrestrial > Soil > Wetlands...
GCGTGCTTTGCCTCGACGTACAAGCGGCCCACGCCGCTGACCCGGCCCCCCATACGGCTCCTGGCCGCGCTGATACGCGAGCTCCCCGCCTGATTATTCCAGGCGCGGCGGTCGCCGGCGAGCTATGCTGAACGGGAATATCTGTTATAGCGGCCGGGGCGCTGTCGAGGGACGGTTGACGCTTCAGAGTGCGGTCGTCAATCATTCTCAGCGCCCACACGCATTTTGACGAGGAGAACCGGGTGATCATCGACGTGCACGGCCACTACACCACGGCGCCGAAGGCGCTTGAGGACTGGCGCAACCGGCAGATCGCCGGCATCAAGGATCCCTCGGTCAAGCCCAAGGTCAGCGAGCTCAAGATCAGCGACGACGAACTGCGCGAGAGCATCATCGCCAACCAGCTCAAGAAGATGCAGGAGCGCGGCAGCGATCTCACCATATTCAGCCCGCGCGCCAGCTTCATGGCGCATCACATCGGCGACTTCGAGGTGTCTTCCACCTGGGCCGCGATCTGCAACGAGTTGTGCTGGCGTGTCAGCAAGCTGTTTCCGGACAGCTTCATCGGCGCGGCGATGCTGCCGCAGTCGCCGGGCGTCGATCCCAGGACCTGCATTCCCGAGCTGGAGAAGTGCGTCAAGGACTACGGTTTTGTCGGCATCAACCTCAATCCGGACCCGTCGGGCGGCCACTGGACCTCCCCGCCGCTGTCGGACCGCCAGTGGTATCCGATCTACGAAAAGATGGTGGAGCTCGGCATCCCCGCCATGATCCACGTCTCGACCAGTTGCAACGCCTGCTTTCATACCACCGGCGCGCATTATCTGAACGCCGATACCACGGCCTTTATGCAGTGCCTGACATCGGACCTGTTCAAGGACTTCCCGACGCTGAAATTCCTGATCCCGCATGGCGGCGGCGCGGTGCCCTATCACTGGGGGCGCTTCCGCGGCCTGGCGCAGGAGTTGAAGAAGCCGCTGCTCGGGGATCACCTGCTGAAGAACATCTTCTTCGACACCTGCGTCTATCACCAGCCGGGCATCGACCTGCTGACCAAGGTGATCCCGGTCGATAACATCCTGTTCGCCAGTGAAATGATCGGCGCGGTGCGCGGGATCGATCCCGAAACCGGCTTCCCCTACGACGATACCAAGCGTTATATCGAGGCATCGAGCATGCTCAGCTCGCAGGACAAGCAGAAGGTCTACGAGGGCAATGCGCGGCGGGTGTTTCCGCGCCTCGATGCGGCCCTGAGGGCGAAAGGGAAGTAACCATGAATATCCCGATGAACGACCTCGGCGTCGTCAAGCGCAACATCGTTCGCGCCGACGCAGCGGCGGTCGCGAAACTGTCGCGTTTTGGCGTCGCCACGATCCATGAGGCGATGGGCCGTGTCGGCCTGATGGATCCGCAGATGCGGCCGATCTACAGTGGTGCTCATGTCTGTGGAACCGCGGTTACCGTGCTGTTGCAGCCGGGGGACAACTGGATGATGCATGTGGCAGCCGAGCAGGTTCAGCCCGGCGACGTCGTGGTCGCGGCTTGCACCGTCGCGAACACCGACGGCTTCTTTGGTGATTTGCTGGCGACCAGCTTCCGCGCCCGCGGCGCCAGGGGCCTGATCATCGATGGCGGCGTGCGCGACGTGAAGGACCTCACCGAAATGCAGTTCCCGGTGTTTTCCACGGCGATCAGCGCCCGGGGCACCGTGAAGGCGACACTCGGCTCGGTTAATATCCCGGTGATTTGCGCCGGCGCGCTGGTGAATCCAGGCGATGTGGTGATTGCTGACGCCGACGGTGTCGTCGTCGTTCCGGCCGGGATCGCGCAGCAGGCGGCCGACGCGGCGGAAGCGCGCGAGGCCAACGAAGGCGAAAAGCGCGCCAGGCTGGCGGAAGGTGTGCTGGGCCTGGACATGTACAAAATGCGGGAGCCGCTGGCAAAGGCCGGACTCAGGTATATCGATTGATCGCTATTTCAGTTGACTTGAACCGATTCTCGCCGGGCTAAAGGCCGCGAAATGAGTGACACGATGGAATTCCAGAAGACCCCCGGCTGGCTCGATTGGTATGCCGGTCCTTCCAAGCCCCGGTTCAAGCTGCCGGCGGGCGCGGTGGATGCGCATTGCCATGTGTTCGGCCCGGGCGTCGAGTTTCCGTACGCGCCGGAGCGCAAATACACGCCGTGCGATGCGTCGAGGCAGCGGCTCTATGAGCTGCGCGATTGCCTCGGTTTCGCGCGCAACGTGGTGGTCCAGGCCACCTGCCACGGCGCCGACAATCGCGCCATGCTGGACGCGCTCATCCATTCCGCCGGCAAGGCGCGCGGCATCGCCACCGTCAGGCGCAGCGTTGGCGATGCCGAACTCCGGGCGATGCATGATGCCGGCGTGCGCGGCGTCCGCTTCAATTTCGTCAAACGTCTTGTCGATTTCACGCCTAAGGACGAACTGATCGAGATCGCCGGCCGCATCCAGAAACTGGGCTGGCACGTCGTGATCTATTTCGAGGCGGTGGACCTGCCGGAGTTGTGGGACTTCTTTACCTCGCTGCCGACCATCGTCGTTGTCGACCATATGGGCCGACCCGATGTCAGCAAGCCGGTCGACGGTCCCGAGTTCGAACTGTTTCTGAAGTTCATGCAGCAACACCCGAACGTCTGGTCCAAGGTCAGTTGTCCGGAGCGTCTGTCGGTGTCGGGCCCGCCGGCGCTGAACGGCGAGCAGAACGCCTACCGCGACGTCATCCCGTTCGCCAGGCGCGTCGTCGAGACGTTTCCCGATCGCGTGCTCTGGGGCACCGACTGGCCGCATCCCAACCTGAAGAACCATATGCCCGATGACGGCTTGCTGGTCGACTTCATTCCGCACATTGCCGCCACGGCCGAGCTGCAACGAAAGCTGCTGGTCGACAATCCGATGCGGCTCTATTGGCCCGAACAACACTGAGGAGACAGCCCATGTCACTCGACAAGCCCTATACGGACGTGCCCGGCACCACCGTCTTCGACGCCGACATGTCGCGCCTCGGCTATCACCTCAACCAGTTTTGCATGTCGTTGATGAAGGCGGACAACCGCGCGCGCTTCAAGACCGACGAACGCGCCTATCTCGACGAATGGCCGATGAGCGAGGAGCAGAAACAGGCGGTGCTGGCGCGCGACCTCAATCGCTGCATTGTGCTCGGCGGCAACATCTACTTCCTCGCCAAGATCGGTGCCACCGACGGCAAGAGCTTCCAGCAGATGGCCGGCAGCATGACCGGCATGAGCGAGGAACAATATCGCGATATGATGGTGAGCGGCGGGCGCTCCGTCGAAGGCAATCGCTACGTTGGGGAGAAGAAATAATGGCCCATATCTCCGCGAGCGTTTACACTTCGCACGTGCCGGCGATCGGCGCCGCGCTCGATCTCGGCAAGACCGCCGAGCCGTATTGGCAGCCGGTGTTCAAAGGCTACGATTTCTCCAGGCAGTGGCTGAAGGACCACAAGCCGGACGTCGTCTTCCTGATCTTCAACGACCACGCCACCGCGTTCAGCCTGGACATGATTCCAACCTTCGCGATCGGCACCGCGGCCGAGTTCATGCCGGCCGACGAGGGTTGGGGCCCGCGCCCGGTGCCAAAAGTCGTCGGCCATCCCAGGCTTGCCGCGCACATCGCGCAGTCGGTGATCCAGGACGATTTCGATCTGACCATCGTGAACAAGATGGACGTCGACCATGGCCTCACGGTGCCGCTGAGCCTGATGTGTGGCCAGCCGCAGGCGTGGCCATGCCCGGTGATTCCGTTCGCGGTCAATGTCGTGCAGTACCCGCCGCCGTCCGGCCGGCGCTGCTTCATGCTCGGCAAGGCGATCCGCAGGGCCGTCGAGTCCTGTGACGAACCGCTCAATGTTCAGATCTGGGGTACCGGCGGCATGAGCCACCAGCTGCAGGGGCCGCGCGCCGGACTGATCAACAGGGAGTGGGACACTGCATTCCTCGATCGCCTGATCTCGGACCCGGAAGGTCTCGCCGCCGTGCCGCACATCGACTATGTGCGGGAAGCCGGCAGCGAGGGCATCGAACTCGTGATGTGGCTGATCGCGCGCGGCGCCATGAGCGACGTCAACGGCGGCGACAAGCCGACGGTCCGGCACCGCTTCTACCATGTGCCCGCGAGCAACACCGCCGTCGGCCATCTGATCCTGGAGAACAACTGACGTGACCAAGACGATCAAAGTAGCACTCGCTGGCGCCGGCGCGTTCGGCATCAAGCATCTCGACGGCATCAAGAACATCGATGGCGTCGAGGTCGTGTCGCTGGTTGGCCGCAGGCTTGAGCCGACCAGGGAAGTTGCCGCCAAATACGGCATCGCGCACGCCTCGACCGATCTTGCCGACAGCCTGGCGATAGCTGAAGTCGATGCTGTCATCCTCTGCACGCCCACGCAAATGCACGCGGCGCAATCCATCGCGTGCCTGAAGGCCGGCAAGCATGTTCAGGTCGAGATCCCGCTCGCCGATTCCTTGCGCGATGCGCAGGCCGTTGTCGATCTGCAGAAGAAAAGCGGGCTGGTGGCGATGTGCGGCCATACCCGCCGATTCAACCCCAGCCATCAGTGGGTGCATAAGAAAATTGTCGCCGGGGACTTCAACATCCAGCAGATGGACGTGCAGACGTTCTTCTTCCGCCGGTCGAACATGAACGCGCTGGGTCAACCGCGTAGCTGGACCGACCATCTGCTATGGCACCACGCGGCGCATACGGTGGATCTGTTTGCCTACCAGGCGCGCACGCCGATCGTGAAGGCAAACGCCGTCCAGGGGCCTATCCATCCGACGCTCGGGATCGCGATGGACATGTCGATCCAGCTCAAGGCCGCCAACGGCGCGATATGCACGCTCAGCCTTTCGTTCAACAACGACGGCCCGCTCGGCACCTTCTTTCGCTACATCGGCGACACCGGCACCTACATCGCGCGCTACGACGATCTCGTGAACGGCAAGGAGGAAAAGATCGACGTTTCCAAAGTCGATGTATCGATGAACGGGATCGAGCTGCAGGATCGCGAGTTCTTCGCCGCCATTCGTGAAGGCCGCGAACCGAACGCCAGCGTCGCCCAGGTATTGCCGTGCTATCAGGTGCTGAACGGGCTGGAACAGCAACTCACAGCCGGTTGAAACGAGGCGGCGGCCAAAGGCCGCCATCGGCGACCTCCAGGACGCCCGCTTGTCCTGGATTTCCGTCTCGGCCTCTATCACCCGCGGCCGAATGGTTCGCCATCATGCCGCCGATGAGGTCGCCGGCGGGGCCATCGATCCGGATCCCCCGCAGAGATATCCCAGCCAGTTGCGAAAGATCGCCGTCGCCGCCGCTCCGGTGGCGATATCCGGACGAAGTGCGATGCCGGCGAGCTCGGCGCTCAGCGCGGCCTTGCGCTCAACGCTTGCCCGCGTCTGAAAGTCCGCCAGCTTGCGTTCGGTTTCGCCGTCGAAATAGCCGGCGGGCATGGCGGGATAGTTGTCCTGTCCCCCCGCAAGAAACCGGGAGATGTCGCGCAAATATTCCCGCTGCAGCGACAAGGCGTCATATTCCGGATGGCCCTGGAAGAATATGAAACGGCTGCGCAGCTGCTTGGCGAAGATGTCGACGCCTGCGTCCGGTGATTCGGTCAGCACTTGATAGCCCCGGGCGATCAGATCGCGCGCGCTGACTTCGTTCAGGCGCGAATGCGAGACCTTGAGCGGCAAGGGGATGTTCTCCGTCAGCCAGTCATCTACCATCTTGGAGCACTGATATACGCCCGAGCATTTTGTGTTGAGCCGGCGTCGCTCGATCCCGTCCAGATGCAGGACGGCTGCGTGAGCGGCCAGACATGACCAGATAGTTGAGCGCGTGTTGGCCTGCGCCCAATCCACGATGTCGGTGAGTTCGCTCCAGAAGGGTTCCTGCGCCAGGCAAGCCGCGCGCGGCTCGGCGCCGGTTACGATCAGTCCGTCAATTTGCAATTTGTCGAGATCGGCGACGCTGGTGTAGAGCCGCTCGATGCGCGATTGCACCGCTTGCGATCGCTTTACGGAAGGCAGCGAGAAGCAATGAAGATTGACGGCACGATTCCCGGCAGCCGCTTTCAAGAGTTCAATGAACTGCCGTTCTGTCGCCTGCAACGCAGAGTCCGGCATATTGTTGATCAACCCGATGGTGAGCACCGCGTCTGCATTTCGACGATTGCCGGTTTCATCGGCTTCGCGAAGCTGCCCCGGGGCCAGCGCCGGACTGGCAATCCGCCGATGTTTGTCAAAGACGAGGGACATGCCGATTTGCCGGGCCTATTCCGCCGCTTCCAGCCGGGCGTTGTGGGAGCAGGCATGCGCCAGCGCCTGGTCGATATCTTCGATGATGTCGGCGCTGTGCTCGATACCGATCGAAAGCCGGATCGTCTCGGGCAGAACGCCGGCCTGACGCTGCTGTTCAGGCGACATCTGCCGATGCGTGGTCGATGCGGGGTGACAAGCGAGTGATTTGGCGTCGCCGATATTGACGAGTCGCGTGATAAGTTTCAGCGAGTCATAGAAGGCTTTGCCGGCTTCGAGCCCGCCCTTGATTCCAAATGTGAACAGGGATGAAGCGTGTCCATTCAGGTATTTCTGCACAAGTGCATGATAGGGGCTGTCGGGGAAGCCGGCATAGTTGACCCAGGCAACGCGCGGATCCTGACGCAGGAAATCCGCGACCTTGCGCGCGTTCTCCACGTGGCGCTCGATGCGCAACGCGACCGTTTCGATTCCCTGCAACAGCAGGAATGCATTGAACGGCGAGAGCACGGAACCCATGGTGCGCTGATAGACGCTGCGCGCGCGCTCGATATAGGCGCTGGCGCCGAAGCGTCTTGCATAGACCAGTCCGTGATAGGATTGGTCCGGCTCGTTGAAAGCCGGAAAGCGCCGCGCCTGCTCCGCCCATGGAAAGCGCCCGCTGTCCACGATCGCGCCGCCAAGCGTCGTGCCATGGCCGCCGAGAAATTTTGTCAGTGAATGAACGACGATATCGGCACCGTAGTCGAAGGGCTTCAGGAGAATCGGAGTGGCCACGGTATTGTCGACGACCAGCGGCACGCCGTGACGGTGAGCGATTTTCGCCAGTGCTTCGATATCGCAGACGTTGCCGGCCGGATTGCCGATCGTTTCCGCAAAAACCGCTTTGGTGTTCTCGTCGATCAGCTTCTCGATGGCATCCGGCCGGTCGCTGTCGGCAAAGCGGGTGTGGATGCCCTGGCGCGGCAGGACGTGGGCGAGCAAAGTGTGCGTGGTGCCGTAGAGCTGGGGGACGGATATGATGTTGCCGCCGGTGTCGGCCAGATTGACCAATGCGAAATGCAGTGCCGCCTGGCCGGTGCTGACCGCGAGGGCTCCGACACCGCCTTCGAGTTCGGCGACGCGTTTTTCGAGCACTGAACTCGTCGGGTTCGCAATCCTGCTGTAGCGGTAGCCCTCGGCTTCGAGGTTGAACAGAGCGGCGCCGTGATCGGCGCTGTCGAAAGCATATGCGACCGTCTGGTAAATCGGGACGGCAACCGACCGGGTTGCTGGATCGGGATCATAGCCGGCGTGAATTGCAATGGTTTCGTTGCGCATATTCACCTCTACCCTTTTTACAACGCGCGCTTCGCGCGTCGCCTCCGCCCATGTCGTGTGTAAAGGGGAGCTGCCGGTCGGGCAATAATTCGCAAAAGATTCGGTGAAATAACCCTAATCAAGAACCACGAATTGAATAAAATTTTAGCTAACTGATTTCGCGCTCGATTGCAGGTCTGTACGCCGGCACCGTGAAAGAGATTCCGTTAACCGACCGCGCGCCTGACTTGTTCTCCAATCTGATGCAACACCTGCCGGCCCTGGGGAAGAATCGCGCCCAAGGCGTGGAAATTATGAATCATGCCGTCGTGACAGACGTGATCGACCGCAACGCCCGCTTCCATCAGCCTCCTGGCGTAGTCATTTCCCTCGTCACGCATCGGGTCGAACCCGGCGGTGTGGATGATCGCGGGCGGCAGCCCGGCGAGATTCGCCGCTCGAAGCGGCGAAATCCGGGGATCGGCCGGATCGGCGCCTGCAGGCAGGTAGTCGGCAAGATCTGCATCGAGGATAACCTTGTCGATCAGGTAATTCTCGGCGAATGCGTGCCGCGACGCCGACATGGCGCCGGAATCGAGCACCGGACAGATCAGGCATTGCAGGGCGACCGCGATTCCGGCGGTTCGCAACGCGTCCTGACAAACGACGGCAGCGAGCGTGGCGCCGGCCGAGTCGCCGCCGACCACGAGTTTGTCCGGATTGACGCCGAGCGCTTCCGCGTGCCGGGATACCCACCTGGTCGCCGCAATTGCATCCTCGACCGCGGCCGGGAATTTGTGCTCGGGGGCTAGCCGGTAGTTAACGGAGATGAGACGGCATCCGGTCTCTTGCGAAAGAGCTCTGCAGATCTGGTCATGGGTGTCGATGCTGCCCGCGACCATGCCGCCGCCGTGGAAGAAGACGAAGCCGGGGGCAGGTTGGCGAGACTCATTTGCGGGTCTGTAGAGGCGGTAGGCGATATCGCCCGCCGGGCCTGGCATTACGCCATCGTTCCCGGGTCCCGTCGCCCGATCGACGCGCACGAACTGCATGAGCTTGGTCAGCGCGTTGCGACGTTCGCCCAGCGAAGCGCGCGCCCGGTCGCCCGGCCTGGCCGCCGCCATCATCTCCAGAAAGCGCTTTGCCAGTGGGTCGATCGGCATATCGAACTCCGGGGGTGCGACCGCAACACGCCAGTATTGTCAAGCAAACGTGAATCCATCGCTATCGCCGACCCGCCCGGAAAGGATTTCCTTAGGAATCCCGGCAATAGTGGCGCCATTGCCCGCGGTATTAACGGGCGGCAGCGTGGGCGGCAATGATGAGCCAGGTAAAAGCGCCGGTCAGCTTCTCCCAGACCTGGACCTTCTTTGAGGGCGATTGGCACGAGGGCAATGTGCCGATCATGGGTCCGCGCACCCACGCCGCGTGGCTGGGCTCCACCGTGTTTGACGGTGCCCGCGCTTTCGAGGGAGTGGCGCCCGACCTCGACCGGCATTGCGCGCGGGTCAATCAGTCCGCTGTCAATTTCAAGCTGAAGCCGGTGGTCGATACCGAGAGCTGGCTCGGCCTGGCCCGTGAGGGAATTGCCCGTTTCGATACCAAGGCGGAGCTGTACATCCGCCCGATGTATTGGGCACAAAACGGCAGCGGCGGAGGCGTGCTGTTCGATCCGGAGACGACGAACTGGTGTCTGTGCATCTATGTGGCGCCGATGCCGCCGCCCACAGGTGCCGCGATCACGCTGTCGCCCTATCGCCGGCCTACCATGGAATGCGCTCCCGTCGATGCCAAGGCGGCATGCCTCTATCCGAACAATTCCCGCGCACTGATCGAAGCGCAAACCCGGGGCTTCAATAACTGCCTGCTGCTCGACATGCTTGGCAATGTCGCCGAGTTCGGCAATTCCAATGTTTTCATGGCAAAGGACGGCATCGTCTATACGCCGGCGCCGAACGGCACCTTTCTCAACGGCATCACGCGGCAACGGGTCATCGCCCTGCTGCGTGGTGACGGTGTGACCGTCGTGGAAGCGAGCTTGAGCTACGCCGATTTTCAAGGCGCCGACGAAATCTTCTCGAGCGGCAATTTCGCCAAGGTCGCGCCGATCATCCGGATCGATGACCGGTCGCTGCAGCCGGGGCCGTTCTACGGCAAGGCGCGCAAGCTATATTGGCAGTTCGCCCACGCCTGACCGGGCGTTTTGGCGCGGGTGCAGGGTCGACACGGCTGGCTCATGAAAGCCGGCGCGGCCTCAGAAGGCGAGAAATTCCCGCACTTTGCCCGGCCAATTTGCGACGTCAGTGCCGTGGGTATGGAACAGCGCCACGGCGATGCGGTCCATCCCGAAGGCGACACAACCGGTGTGAGCCGGTGCGCCCGTTGCATCGATGATGTTCCAGGTCGTACCGAAATGGTCGCGATGATAGTTGAAGCTCATGCAGGCCGTTGGCTGCGCTTCGGAGCGCAACGGAACCAGCAGTTCGAATTTAAGCGACTGCTGGACCTGGCTGATCGCTTTCATCTGGCCAACCCGTCCGAAGAACGGATCGCTGGCATAATCCACCCTGAAGGTGAGGCCAAGGTTGCGCGCAACGCTCTGGGCGCGCTCCATCCAGCGCTCGCGAAAGCCCGACACGTCATCCGGGTTGCCGATGCAGACATATTCGCGCATCCGGAACGACTGCAGCCGGTCGAGATGGCGAGACGGCTCGCGGCGGAAGCAGTCGGCTGCGACGTCAAAGCGCAAGCCGCCCGCGGGCAGCGGTCCTCGCGCCGCGGCAATCGGATAGACCGGGTAACAGGCCGCGGGGGAAAGCACGAGATCGGCGGGCGAAAGCGACGTCGTCCAGTCCCCACCGGCATCGAAACGACTGACAGCGGAATTGATCTCGCGTTCGGTGCCGTGAAGACCGCAGACACAGCCGAGCAGGTTGGGAAAGCTCTTCAGGTACCCCGACTTCTCGAGCTGTCCGCGATTCATCACCGGCGGAAAGCGTATCGCTTCGGTGTCAGGTTCGCGATGCCGCGTGATCAAGGCGGCAAGTCGCTCGATGATATCCTCATAGAGCGCGGTTCGGGCATAAACGCCGTCGCTACCCATTTTGTGGAATAGCGCCCCGGCTAGGTGGTCCAGCGGATCGGCGGCCGGTGCCGCGGTCTCCGAGGTGGTTCGGACGGCTACGTTCATGTGCTGCCTCGATTGCTTTGAAGGAATCTCTCGACTCAATTTCGCAGGCTGGTAGGGACGCCGCTCATCAGGCTCGCCGTAGCCATGCCGGAGAGGATGCGGTCGTTGTTGATCATCAGCGGCGCCGAAAGGATGTCGCGCAGATGCCGGCCGACGCTGACGTCGCCGTCGTTGCGATATCCGGATAGTCCGCAGGCGCGCATCGCGCCAAGGACGGTTGTCACCGCCAGCTCGGAGGCTTCCACCTTGAGCAGGTTGATCGACGATTGGAAGTCGAGCGAACCCAGTGCCGCTTCGTCGTGCTCATGGATTGCATATGCGTCCATGGTCGAGGTGATCATGGCGCGGAGTTTCGTCAGCGACATTTTTGCCGAGGTAAAGTGCGGAGCGCCGGGCGGCATCTGGCCACCCGCACCGCGCGCGGCCTTGCGGACGAAAAGCTGGGCGCGATCGACCGCCGCCGCGGCGATACCGGCCCAGACCGAAGACCAGCAAAGATGGGCGACCGGCGTCATCGTCTGGGCATGAATCGCGGCGTAGGGTTCGGGGAATATCTGTGCGGCCGAACCTGACGCTCTCAGCTCAAATCCGGCGCTGCAGGTACCTCGCATGCCAAGCGTCTCCCATTCGAGAGTACGATCGAGCGTGTAGTCATCCCTGGTAAAAGCCACCAGCACCTGGTCCGACGCAGCCGCGTCGTTGTCGCGGCGGGCAATGGTGACGACGCCGTCGGCTTGCGCTCCATAGGAAATCACGGTCGCGCTGCGTACCAGCGAAATGCCGGTATCGGTTCGTTCGACGGCGGCGGCGCTGGAGCGGACGTTGCCGCCATTCTGTCCCTCCGTTGTCGAGGACGCCAGAAGCAATTGTTCGGCCGCCACCCGTCGCATCAGCGTTTCGTGCCAGGGGCTGCCGACGCCATGGCGGACAAGGCAGGCTACCTTGGTCTGATGCATCGCATGGATCA
>Ga0116129_1001726_pt1 | contig 11752 bp, 9 predicted proteins | sample June2015DPH_17_2_FD_89732 | JGI IMG/M metagenome (GOLD analysis project Ga0116129, IMG submission 89732) | Peatland microbial communities from SPRUCE experiment site at the Marcell Experimental Forest, Minnesota, USA - June2015DPH_17_10 | ecosystem: Environmental > Terrestrial > Soil > Wetlands >...
CAGGCGGTCATGGCAAACACGAACGGCCAGCCATAGACGCCGACGACGGGAGCGAGGCGCATCGGGACAGGCATATTGATTCCGGCGTTTCCCAGGTCGAGCCAGGCGAAGCCGAACGGCCCGTGCGTGCGCTCCAAGCCGGTCCACAGCGCGGCCGACGCAGGGATCGCCCACCATCGATGGATGACGAATCCGGCAAGCATGGCGAATACCGCCATGTGCAGGCCTTTGAGAATCGCGAATAAAACGAAAGTGCCCCATCCGCCCCACTTGCCCATGCCTCCGTGGACTTCGAGCACGAACTGGATCCAGTAGCAGACGCCGAACCAGAAAACGAACCCTCCGGCCCAGCCTTCGAGGAATCGACGTTTCCATGATCTTTCGCGCGCGCATGAAATCAGCAATGGCGCCAGTGCCACGGGCGCGAGCCACGTCAAATCGAAGCGGGGAAAAATCAGGATCAGCAAGACGGCGGAGAAAATGGAGAGAGCAAAGTTCACGCGTGCGAGGCTTCTTCGTTTACAAGATCCGCCATGTACGAACTGCGTACCAGCGGCCCGCTGAACACCATCTTAAATCCTATCGACAGGCCGTAGTCGCGGTACGTTTCGAACTGTGCCGGTGTCACGTATTCAGCTACCCGGAGGTTTCGCCGCGTCGGTTGCAAATACTGGCCGAGCGTGGCGACGTCGACGTCTGCTTCCCGCAAATCACGCAACAACTGTTCCACTTCATCGGACGATTCACCCAGGCCCATCATCGCGCCGGATTTGGTCAAAGCCTCCGGCCGGTGCTGCTTTGCAAATCGCAGCACGTCGAGGGATTGCCGGTAACTGGCTTGTGGCCGCACCGTTTTATAAAGACGCGGCACCGTTTCCATGTTGTGATTGAATACGTGCGGCGCCGCATCCAGCACGCGGGCGACTGCGTCGAAATCGCCACAAAAATCCGGCGTCAGTACTTCCACGCGGGCATTTGGAAGCATTGACCGCACCCGGCGAACCGTATCGGCAAAGTGTTCGGAACCGCCGTCCGGTAGGTCGTCGCGATTGACGCTGGTAATCACGACGTAGCGCAGCTTCATCTCCGCGGCCATGCGGGCGACGTTTTCCGGCTCGGCGGGGTCGAGCGCGCCAGGGTGCTTGGCTTTCGGTACCGAACAAAATCCGCAGCCGCGCGTACAGAGATTGCCGAGAATCATGAACGTGGCCGCGCCGCGATGGAAACATTCGTGCATGTTGGGGCAGCGCGCCGATTCACAAACGGTGTGCAGGTGTTTCCGGCGCAGCTCGGTTTTCAGATTGTGAACCGACTCCGGATGCGTGCGTGATTTACGCAGCCACTCGGGAAGTCTCGGAGACCGAGGCTCAATCTGAACCAACTCCATCAGTAAACTTTCTTGATCGCCTTGTCGCCTGGGAATCCGGAGCTCTGCAAATCCGATTTCGTCTTATTCAACGTGCCGTCCGCGAGCGGTCCGACTAAAATGCGATAGAGGGCCGGTTTCTCCGGGATTTGCACGGCAATGGCTTTAAAATTTTTCTGGTGCAGCAGATCCACCATCACGTCGGCCTCGGCTTTCGCGGTTGCGACCAGTTGCAGATAGGTCTGGCCGGCGGCGGGCTGCGCATCGGCTACCACGGGCTTCGCCTTGTCCTTTTCCTTTTCTCTTTCCTTTTTCGCCGGCGGTTCCTTCTTCACCGGCTCCGCGGCTTTGGGCTCGACCCTCGCTTCTTCAGGAGGCGGCTGTTGCTGCTGCGTCGTTGTGGGCGCAGGCGTCGAGACCGGAGGCGCGCTGACGGGCGCGGAAGCCTCCTGCGGCGCGGGAGAATCGACCACCATGGGCTTCGATTCAGGCTTGTGCGACGCGACATCCACTTGCGCCGGGCCGGAGTTCCTTCCCACGATATAGCCCATCGTGAAAAACACTCCGAGCAGAATCACCACGATGAAAAACACGCTCAGCAACTGGCGATTGGCCAGGATTAATTCAAATTCGCCGTCTTCGTTCTTGGGCACCTATTCATCCTTGGCAAGTTTTTCAAGTATACGACCTACGTTCGAGAGTATATCCATCGGCAGAGGAAACACAACTGTCGTGTTTTTTTCCGATCCTATCTCAACCAGGGTTTGCAAATAGCGAAGCTGGATGGCGGCGGGTTGGGAGGCCATGGTCGCGGCGGCCTTTTCCAGATTTTGCGCCGCCTCAGCCTCACCTTCGGCGTGAATAATTTTCGCGCGGCGCTCGCGTTCCGCCTCGGCCTGGCGGGCGATGGCGCGGATCATCGACTCCGGTAAATCCACCTGCTTGATCTCCACCATCGATACCTTAACGCCCCATGGACCGGTGTGCTCATCGAGCACCGCCTGCAAACGCACGTTCAGTTTTTCGCGCTGGCTGAGCACCTCGTCCAACTCCGCTTCGCCCAGAATGCTGCGCAGAGTAGTCTGCGAAAGCTGCGACGTGGCGAATAAATAATTCGCGATCTCGATCACGGCCTTCGTCGGATCGACGATGCGAAAATACACCACCGCGTTCACTTTGAGCGTCACATTGTCGCGCGTCACCACGTCCTGCGGAGGCACTTCCATCGCTTCCACGCGCAGCGAGAGCCGTGCCATGCGGTCGATAGGACGGAAGACGAGGATCACGCCGGGACCTTTGGGCTTCGGCAGTACACGGCCGAGGCGGAAGATGACGCCGCGCTCATACTCGGCCAGAATTTTAATGCTCGAGAGTAGATAAATCGCGACGATTACGGCGACGATCGCAAACATTGACGTATCCACGTGATCTCCTCCGACGCTCCTTACTGTATCGTGTTCTTCAATCCAGCGCGCCGAGTTTCCGGCCGAGGCGTGTCCATTTGCGGCCCTCCAGACGGGCTTTTTCGATCTGCGCGGTTTCGAGCCGTTGCCGCAGTTCGGCGATTTCACGATCGAGGCCTTGCGCCCACTCGGTGCGCATGGTCAGTTCCCGATCCAGGCCGGAGCCCCATTCGAACTGTGCGGCCAGGTCGCGCCGCATGTCTTCGCTCCACGCTTCGGAATGCGCGACGTGACGTTCATAATCGCTCTGTAACTGTGCGAGCTGCTTTTCCAGATTCGCGGCATGACGGCGGACCTGCTGGTATTCGCGCGATAGTTCCGCGGAGGGTGGATGAAAAGTTCCCTTGCGCGCGGCCATCGGCAGGGACCAGGTTTCCGCGTGCTCGACTCCGAACTCCGGCACGTTTTCGGAGGCGACGCGAACGCTGGAAAATCCCGCTGTGAGAATGTTTTCCCGCAGCGATTCCTCCGTGAATACGCGCATTTCGACGGTCGACCCCGGCCCACCATGAAAGACGAGGTTTTCAAATACTTCGATCGAGCCATCGCGGCGCCGATTGACCAACACGGGTTCTTCCCCCAATGCGATCGTGAAATCGTGAAGCTCCGGAAAATGCTCCTTTGTTTTTCCGCCCAGCGTGTAAGGCGTGGTCATGATTAGGAGCCCGTCTTTTTTGAGCAGTCGAAACAAGTTCGCAAAGGCTGTCTCTACCGGCGGAGGAACGTGCTCCATCACTTCGCTCGACAGGATGAAATCGTAGCGGCCGAAATCGTTCCGGTCGGGCTCGACGGCGTCGAAGCGCGGAGCCTGGTGATAAAACGTATTGGTGTAGTCGAGCTTCTGCGCCAGTTTTTCGGCCAGTTCCGGCGAATCGCTCATGCCGATGCCCCGAATCCCTTTCAAGACCGGGAACTCAGGAAGCGTCAGGCGTATACCAAGCAGTTCTTCGGATAGCAGTGCGATCACGGCCCGCACGCGCGCCGAGGAGTGGCAGACAGGACAGCTTGCGCCTTCCCGCGAAATGCCCGCCTGTGGCCATTCACACTCCGTGCCGCAGATATTACAAAGGAATTTTCCGGAAACGGAAAACGTCAAACGTAGCCCTCCCGTTACGATCGTAAATGATCTCGATCGGCACTTCTTCATAGCCTTCGCTGGCGGCAGCGTCTTCCAGCATGGCGCGCTCCTGCGGAAAATAAGTATAGACGGCGGTGTGCGCGACAAATGCCGCGCGTGGGTCGGAAACGATTTTGCGCAGGTTCTGCGCGTTGCTCCAATCGAGTGCGGTGACGGGCGCGGTATTGTCACTCAGCAGATTCAGCGTCTCGAAAATGCCCCAATCGACAATATATATGTTCGGCGATCGCAAAGTCTCTAGGCGGCGGTCGAGCGGATAGAACGCGTCGGTCCAGCGAACGTCCGGACCGTTCGTCACCAGCTCCCAATAGTATTCATTGGTCACTGCGAGATTCGCGGCACAGAGTATCAAAGTGAAGGCCGCCGCGGCCCAATTCCACGGGATTGCGGCAAGCGCCGCGGCAATCGTCAGAAATTGAAACGGCCATAACAGAATGACGTGATGCGCGGCGCCGCCCGCGCCCGCGGTGAGCACCATCGGCAGCCAGGTTCCAGCGCAGGCAAGGATTCCGAAAAGCACCGGTTTGCGTGAGGCGCGCGCGAACAAGCCGAGACAGGCAATGCAGAATGCCGCGATCGTAAAATTGCTGGTCGGATGATGAGACGCCTCGGAGACCGCCCGGGAGGATTTCTGGAGCCACGTCTTCGCTTCACCGGGATGCGGGGAAGGCTGGACGGAGGTGAAGAATCCGAACAGGGCGGCTCCGTTCAGTGTGCGTTCCAGAATAATGGCCTTGTGTAAGATCGGCTCCCGCGCCATATGGACATTGGTCCTGAACGTATCCAGGGGCCGGGCAATGTTATAAATCACCAGCGGCAGAGCGCCCGCGATCAGCGCCGCGGCGGCGATTCCAAGATTACGAATTGTGAGGTGCCGCCACACGTCGCGCGGAAAAACGATGACGGTGGCGATCGAGAGTCCGAACAATACCCACGCGAAAATCGCTTTGTCCCACAGGCCGAGTCCGAGCAAAAAAAACGCGGTCGCGAGCGCACCTGTGGATCCCTTGCGATGAAAGCGCACCAAGAGCAGCATCGCGCCGAGCTTCAATACGAAGTGCAGCGCGTTGGGCCCGTAATCGATGGCTTCGAGGATGACAAACATCGAGTCGGTGGCCAGCAACAATGCGCCCATCCAGGCCGCGCGCCGGCCGATGGTCCGGTCGAGCAGCAGGAAAAAGAGCCAGATCGCGGCCGCCCCCAGCAGCACGGTCGGCATGCGGAGCGAAACCGCGCCCGGTTTCACGAAGGCGAAGAGGGCGATGTAGAACCACGATTTGAGCGCGCCCAGGTAGCTCATCAGCATCAGCGGGACGTGGTGCCACGAGTAAAGGGCCGGGTTTGCGACTAACGCTTCATCAGCCTCGATGCCGGGCCGGCCGATGAACAGCATCGCGGTGAGGATGAACAGCAAAAGGATTGCCGCCAGCACTGCGCGTGCTCTCCATGTTGTCCGGCGGGTCATCTCAGTTAGAATAGCCGCTAATGCGAATCATTTTGTTTACTATTGCCGCGGCGCTTGCGTCTGCCCAATCGACGGGGTCAGCGACAGCGTAGTGACGCCAGGATTGGTGGTTGTGTTGGGCGAGAAAATTCGCGGCGTCGGCGCCAAGGCGGAAATTCCCGACGGGGCCGAAGTGATTGACCTGGGCAATCCGACGATTCTGCCCGGCTTCATGGACGCGCATCTGACGATGCCGTTCGATTTCGATTTTCGCCAACAGCAGATGGACGGTCTGACCAAGACTGTCGCGGAGCAGGCGATTGATGCCACTGTCAACGCGCGGGTGACGCTGATGACTGGATTTACGACGGTGCGCGATGTGGGCGGCCCGGATTTTATCGACATCGGTCTGCGCAACGCGATCGCGGCGCGAAAAGTTCCGGGACCGCGCATGCTGGTGGCGACCAATGCGATTGGCGCGACGGAGGCCATTGCGACAATGCGGCCGGGTTCAAATTCGGACTGTTTGGGCGTGAAACGGGCATTCAGGACGGCGTCGCGAATGGTTCCGATCAGATTCGCTTGGCGGTGCGCTTCAACATTAAATATGGCGCGGACGTGATCAAGACGTGCGCCACCGGCGGTGTTTTGTCGCTGACCGACGATGTCGATACGCCGCAATTGACGCAAGCCGAGCTCGATGCAATGGCGATGAAGCGCACGCACTGCGCCGCAAGACGGCCGCCTACGCGCACGGAGCATCGGCGTCCGGAAACACCATACACTCGAACCAACCGCAATTCCATCTGTATCCGGCAATCGAATAAATTCCTGTTCAATCCGATCCGCGCGAAAGCTGCGGCCTTGGGGTCGAGTCCGAGTCCACGGACATCCGCCGGTCGCGTGCATACGTTCCAAAGTTCGACCAGATTCTCAGATGCGACGGCCAACCGGTGCCCTTGGTCCAATAAGCTATCGATGGCAGCAGACGCCGAACCGTAGGTTTATGCCTCTCATCGATCCATGCCACCAGCACGTTCGTATCGGTCAGTATCGTCACTTAGAACTGCTGCTGCTTCTCGTCCTCGGCGTATAGATTTTCTCGTCGAAGCGCCTCCATCGGAACGGAAGGACGATCCTTCGGCAGAAACTCCGCCAGATCGTCCAATGCTCTACGCATGCTCTCCGGTGTAACAGGACGCCGCCCGACCGGCTCCTCAACCGCCTCCAGCGCATTGATAGCGATCGTCTCTATCCTCCGCTTTCCGAAGAAGTTTCGCCGCTATCTGCGCAGGCAATTCAAGCTTTAGAGTCATCGGACACACCCACTTTCACTCTACGCCCACAGCCCTTTTCCCGCGATGCGCTAGAATAATCCAGTGCAGCCCGATACCGCTTTACAAATCGCTACTTCTCAGCTCAACCGGGTTCGTCAGGAAATTGGAAAAATTATCGTCGGCCAGCAGGAAGTGGTCGACGGAGTTCTCATCTGCCTGCTCGCCGGCGGCCACGTGTTGCTCGAAGGCGTTCCCGGATTGGGCAAGACCACCCTTTTACGCACGCTTTCGCGCGTGTTGCATCTGAAGTATTCGCGAATCCAGTTCACGCCGGACCTAATGCCCGGCGACATCGTCGGCAGTATGATCATCGATAGTGAAAGCGGCGCCCGTGCCCTCCGCTTCCAGCCCGGTCCCATCTTCACCCATCTCTGCCTCGCCGACGAAATCAATCGCGCCACGCCGAAAACGCAGTCCGCGCTGCTCGAAGCGATGCAGGAACACACCGTCACCATCGGCACCACCACCCATCCTCTCGAAGCTCCCTTCCTCGTCATGGCCACCCAGAATCCCATCGAGATGGAAGGCACCTACCCGCTCCCCGAAGCCCAGCTCGATCGCTTCCTGATGAAGATCCTCGTCAAATATCCTTCCCGCGCCGACCTCAGCACCATCGTCGAACGCACCATTCAGAAGGATGAAGTCGAGCTCGAAAACGTTCTCGACCGCGACGCCATTCTCGGCCTCCGCGGCGTCTGCCACACCGTGCTCGTCGCGCCCCACGTGCAATCCTACGCCATCGACCTGGTTATGGCCACCCAGCCCGGAACGGATCAGTCGCATGACCTCGCCCAGAAATTCATCCGCTACGGCAGCTCTCCCCGCGGCGCCCAGGCGCTGGTCGAATGCGGACGCGTTCTGGCCCTCATGAAGGGCCGCCTGCATCTTTCTACCGAGGATATCGAGGCCGTCGCGCCCGCCGTCCTTCGGCACCGAATCATCCTCAACTTCGACGCCCACGCCGAAGGAGAAACACCGGAGACGATCCTCAGTCGCATCATTCCGAGCGTTGGCGCAGCGATTCATAAATAAGTGCCGGCACCGCTCATCGACCGCACCCTCCTCGAAAAGCTCGAGCGGCTGACCATCCATTGGCAGAAGTCTCTGCCCGGATTGGTCGGCGGCCACAACACGTCCCGCTTCGCCGGCGCCGGCCAGGAATTTCTCGACCATCGCCATTTCCATCAGGGAGACGACCTGCGCGCCGTCAACTGGCGAGCCTTCCTGCGCCTCGAAAAACTGTTCCTCAAGATGTTCCAGCTTGAACCGCGTATCCCGGTTCGCATTCTGCTCGACGTCAGCAAGTCAATGGAAACAGGCAAGGTTTCGAGCAAGTTCGATTACGCTCGCAAACTGGCCGCCGCCATGTGTTACGTCGGCTTGGTACGGCTCGATTCCATCTGTCTCCAGCCTTTTTCGAACAAACTCGGCGACGCCTTCCTCGCCAGCGGTGGCCGCCATCGTTTCCAGCAGGCCGCAATATTTTTATCGAATCTCCAAATCGGCGGCGCGACTAATTTCATGGGCGCCGCGCGCGAGTTTATCTCCAAGTATCCGCAGCGCGGCCTGGTTATCGTCATCTCGGATTTTCTCGATGACGCCGATTGCGAAAAACCCCTGCAATATCTCAGCGATTTCGGCCATGAACTGATCCTCACCCAGGTTTGGGCCGACGAGGATCGCGAACCACCATGGGATGGCGAACTCGACCTGGAAGACGCCGAAACCGGCCGCCATATCGAACTCGCCTTCGATTCCAGCGCCCGCGCCCAGTACACCGCGGCCTTCGATCAGTACGCTCAGCACCTTCGCCACGTCGCGTTGCGCAATCAAGGACGTTACGTCGGCATAGCCACAAGCGTCCCAGTAGAGGACGCTCTTTTTGGACCGCTCGTCAGAAGTGGCGCTATCGAATAAGTGAATTTTTTAAATCTCAGCCTCGGTGAACTGCTCGGCATGGCCGGAGCCATCTCCGCGGGCGTCATCGCGCTTTACCTGCTGGATCGTTCCAAACGCCGCCAAGTCGTCGCTACCCTCCGCTTCTGGGGCGCCGCTGATTCGCGCACGGAGATGAAGCACCGCAAGCGCATCCAGCAGCCCTGGAGCCTCCTGCTTCAATTGCTCAGCCTGCTCTTCCTTCTGATCGCCCTCGCCGGACCCCGCCTGGGAACCGACGATGCCGGCCGCGACCACGTTCTCATTCTTGATACTTCGGCTTGGATGGGAGCACGCACAGGTCGAACCACGCTGCTCGACGAATCCCGCGCCGCCGCCCTGGCCTACGTAAAGGCGCTCCCTTCACACGACCGCGTCATGTTCGTGCGAGCCGACGCTCTCGCTACCCCCGTCACCGCTTTCGAGTCCGATCGCCAGGTCCTCAACGACGCCATTCGTCAATCCCAGCCCGGCGCATCGGCATTGAATCTTCCGCAGGCTCTCGAATTCGCGCAGCGCGCCCAAACATTGCAAGCCCGCCACGCAGGCGAGATCGTCTTCGCCGGTGCCGCCCGTGTCCCTGAGAACGAAGCTGCTCTATCCGCCGTTCCCGCCAATCTCCGCATTCTTCCCGTCAACGGAGCGCTCGAAAATGTCGGCCTCCGCAAAGTCGGTCTGCGCCGCTCCCCCTCCGCCGCTGACACCTGGGATATTTTCGTTTCTGTCCGCAATTACGGATTGAAACCCCGTGCCGTCGGCCTGGAGCTCCAATTCGGCGGTGCGCCCGCCGGTTCGAAAAGTTTTTCTTTGTCTCCGGGAGAGGAGCAACAGGCCACTTTCGCGTATCGCACTCACGCCGCCGGATATCTCGAAGCCCGTCTCAATTCGCGCGACGCCTTCCCGCAGGATGACCGCGCCGTCGTCGAGCTTCCTTCCGAAAAGCCTTTGCGCGTCGTCGTCTACTCGACTGAACCCGAGCTGCTGAAGCCCCTCATTTCATCCAATCAGGTCGACGCCGTATTTGAATCTCCCGCGAAATATGACCCGCAAGTGAAAGCCGATATCGTCATCCTGGACCGCTTCGCTCCGCCCACGCGTCCCAAAGCCAGCTCCATCTGGATTGAGCCCCCCGCCGCCGGCTCTCCCATCCCGGTCAAAGGCACGAAGGCTGGCATCAAACTCGATGCCTGGCGTACCGATATGCCGTTAGGCGCCGGCCTCCGAACCAAAGATGTACTTCTCGCCTCGGCTGAAACCTTCACCCTGGCACCCGGCGATATCCCAGTCGCCGAATCAACCGAAGGACCGCTCATCGTAGCCCGTCCCGGTTCCTCGAAAATCGTAGTCCTCGGCTTCCATCCCGTCAAATCGTCGATGAAGTATGAACTCGCCACGCCTTTGCTGTTCGCCAACACCCTCCGCTGGATGGCCCCGGACGTCTTCCGCACCCGCGAAGTGCAAGCCGGAACCGTCGGCACGGTAAACGTCCCCATTGAACGCGGAACCGACCCGTCGACCGTCCGCGTCATCACCGAGGATAACCGACCGCTTCCCTTTACTATTGAGGACAACGAACTCCGCTTTTTCTCCGGCGCCCCCGGCACCGTAAGAGTCCTCACCGGCACCACCGAACTGGTCTATTCGCAAACCCTCCCCGATGTAGCCGAATCGCTATGGCGTCCCCCATCGGCCGTTCATAAAGGAATCCCCCGCTCGACCGGCAACACCGTTTCCACCACCGACATCTGGCCCTGGTTCGCCGTCCTCGGCGCCCTAGGCCTCCTGTTAGACTGGCTCCTGTTCGGCCGTAGCCGAGCCTACCGCCTAGTCGCCTCCCTATGGAGAAAAGCCGCATGAAGTCATCTTCTCCCCCCGCCCTTTGTTGCCCCGGGTTCTTCCGCGCCGTCCTACCGAGCCGTGACCGCAGGGAGCGGTGTCCGATTACCTTCGATCGCAACTGGAGCGGTGCCCAATGACCTTCGACCGCAACTGGGTCCTAGCCCTAGCCTGGCTCCCCGCCGCCTGGGCCGTATTCGAATGGCGCCGCACCCAACGCCATCTCGCTCTCGTCCTGAAAGCCCTATCCTTTATAGCCGTCCTCTTAGCCCTGGCCGAGCCTCACCTCGCCACCACCGAAACCAAAGTAGCTCTGGCCGTCCTGGTCGATACCTCCGCCAGCGTCTCTCCCTCCGATCTGGACCGCGCCTCGCAGCTAGCCGCCGCCATCAACGACGAAAAAGGCCGCCACTGGGTCCGCGTGATCCCCTTCGCGAGATCCACTCGCACTCTCGACGCCACGGAAGGTAAGCCCTGGAAACTCCGCCTCACCGCTGGCGAATCCGGACGCGCCACCGACCTCGAAGCCGCCATCCGCGAAGCCGTCGCAAGCCTCCCCGCGGGCATGGTCCCCCGCGTCGCCCTCATTTCCGATGGCATGGAGAACAAAGGAAGCATCGCCAGAGCCGCTTGGCAAGCTCAGCAACTGGGTATCGCCATTGACACCTTCGCTCTCAAAGGCCGTCCCAAACCAGCCCTCCGCCTCGATTCGATTTCGCTCCCGTCGCTCGCCTTCACTGGCGAACAATTTCCTATCGACCTGGTCGTCTCCGCGCCCAAATCCGAATCGGCCGAAGTCGAGATGGCCGCCGAAGGCCACTCGCTCGGCAAGACCAGCGTCTCGCTGAACGCCGGCGAAAATCCGATCCGCCTTCATGCCGCATTGAACACCCCCGGCGCCCTCGACCTCTCGATCGCCATTCGCAGCGGCGCCGATAATGAGGTCCGTTATGACCAGGCCGTGATGCTCCGTCGCCCGAAAGTTCTCTATGTTTCGCAGGACGCCGGCACCGTCGATTCGCATCTCTCCGCCACCCTCGCCGCCGCCCAGTTCGATATCGACCGCGTCAGCGATTTCACCACCGGCGACCTCACCCCTTATCAGCTCATCATCTTCAACAACTGGGATCTCGAAGCCATCACCACCACCCGCAAAGACGAACTCGAAAAATACGTGAAGCAGGGCGGGGGATTGCTCGTCATCGGCGGCGAACGCAACGTCTACGCCGAAGG
>Ga0116129_1001728_pt1 | contig 11746 bp, 13 predicted proteins | sample June2015DPH_17_2_FD_89732 | JGI IMG/M metagenome (GOLD analysis project Ga0116129, IMG submission 89732) | Peatland microbial communities from SPRUCE experiment site at the Marcell Experimental Forest, Minnesota, USA - June2015DPH_17_10 | ecosystem: Environmental > Terrestrial > Soil > Wetlands...
GCATCCGGCGCTCATCGTAGGCATCAGAATGACGAGCCGAGGTGGCTCACTTGGCCGAAGCCGTGTCCTTGCCGTGCGGGTTGAACTCATTGGTGTAGAAGTCGGTCGGCTTGTATTTGCCCGCCGGCACGATGCCGGCGTGTTCGACCAGTTGCAGCCAGAAGGCGAGATCCTGCTCGTTGTTGAGCCCGTGCGGCGCCCAATGCAGGACGGAATAATCCTTGCTGCCGTTCTTCATGTAGAGATCGGGCAGGTACTGCGGATCGAGCCGACCCTTGTCGACGCCGAGCTGGATGACTTCGTTGGGATGCGCGTTCGCCCAGTCCGCCGCTTCGGAGATCGCCGAGACATAGGCGCGCACGAGATCGGGATGCTCCGCAATGAATTTGTCGGAAGCCATAGTCCCGCCCCGCGTCACGAAGCGGCCCGCGACATCGGCGACTGAAAAGAGCTGGCGATAGCCCTTGCGGGTGAGGTCGATATTGGTCGGCGCGTAGGCGATGATCGCGTCAACCCCTCCTTGGTCAAGAACCTGCTGCAATTGTGCCTGCGGGACTGGCGCGATCGTGACGTCGTCTTTCGTCACGCCATGTTTCGAAAGCCAATCGAGTGCGAACCAGACCCCAGAGAAGCTCGGCCATTGCGTGCCGATCTTCTTGCCCTTGAGGTCCTCGGCCGTCTTGATCGGGCCGTCGCCCTTCACGATCAGGCCTTCGCCAGCCGCCTTTGGAATGAACGGCAGCGTCGAAGACACCACCTCTTTGGCCTTGAGGCCCTTGTCGAACACGTTGATGAAATAGGCGTAGTCGGCGAAGGGCGCGAAATCGAGCGCGCCGCTGTCGAGCGCCACGGTATATTGGTCCCAGGGGACGACGGCGAGTTGGGCGTCTAGCCCGTGCTTCTTGAAGTACCCTTGCGCGTTCGCGACCTCGATGAGCTCATAGCCCGATGTCCAGCCGAAATCGAGCGGCGGATAGAAGATCTTAACGGTTTTGAGTTCGTCCGCCGCGACTGGCGCGATGGCTTTTGCACCGGCGGCAAGGCCGAGCGCGGCGAGCGACGCAGAGCGCGTAAAACCACGTCGAGACATTTTCAGCGACAGCAAGCTCATGAGGTTTCCTTTGGACAAGTGGGGGACAGGATTGTTCGACGTCGCCCGTCTCGGTTCGGCGCCGAACGATTCAGGCATGAAGATCGGGGCGCCATCCGCCGATGCGTCGTTCAAGTGCGACGAGCGCCCAGTTGCTCGCGATTCCGAGCAGCGCGAGGACGATCACGCCCACATACAAGAGATGGACGCTCAGCAGATATTGCGCGTTGACGATCAGGTAGCCGAGGCCGCTGCTCGCGCCGACCATTTCTGAAACGACTAGCATGAGAAACGAATAGGTCGCGGCGAGACGCATGCCCGTTATGATCGATGGGACCGCAGACGGCAGGACGACCTTGGTGAAAATTCGCCAGTCTGGCAGTCCGACGGAACGCGCATATTTCACAAGCGCCGGATCCGCCTGCTTCACGCCGTTCACCGTGCCGAGCAAGATCGGCCAGACCACGACCCAGTAGATGATGGCGACATTCGTGGCGTAGCCGATCCCGAAGAACAGGATGAAGGCCGGAAACAGGGAGACGGGATTGGTTTGGCGAAGAAGCTGGAGAAGCGGATTGAGATAAGCTTCGAGCGGACGATACCAGCCGAGCAGGATACCCAGCGGAATAGCGGTGACGACGCCAAGACCGAAACCGCCGCCCGCCCGGCCGAGGCTCACCAGGACCTGCGGGAGTAGCTTGCCCGCCGCCGCATATTGGAAGCCTTTGACGACAACCTCAGAGAACGGAGGCAGGAACGTTCGGTTGATGAGACCGAACCGTGGCGCAAGCTCCCAAAGCAGGAGGAAGATCACAATCGCGGCCGATCCCCTTACCAGTGGCTCGACCCGAGGCCAAACTCTCTGAACGAGGCGCCAAGCCGCGCCTTCACTGAGTCCAGGTCTCAGCAATTCCTTCGACGTCGTCTGAAAAGCCACAGATTCCCCCAGAGTCCTTCAATCACCGCGAGCTTGTTGTCTGCCCGTGCAGGCGCCGGCCACGAGCGGAATCGCCTCCCTGTAGATCAAATAGATGCTTTTGTCTATAGACGTACTAGACATTTGTTCGCTGATCGGCTTTCTTGTGCTCCCGCATCGCAGCAACGGCGTCTGCTGCCGCTCACTCGAGGTCGAACAAACGGCATGTTCAAGCGACACGCGCCGCCGCGCCTATTAAACGAACCTCCCGCTGCCGCCGGACCAGGCTGATGAGCGAGCCCTTGCTCGACGTTCGCGACGTCTCGCTCTCATTCCGTGGCGTGAAGGCTCTTCGGAACTTAGCTTCTCCGTCGCTAACGGCGAGATCTGCGCACTTATCGGACCCAATGGAGCGGGCAAAAGCTCTCTGCTGAACATCATCAACGGCGTGTACCGGGCGAGTTCGGGACGCATCGTCTCCGACGGTGAGACGTTTCAGCGGCCGACGCCTATGGCGGCCGCACGACGCGGCATCGCGCGCACCTTTCAGAACAATGCGCTTTTTCATCGCATGAGCGTGATCGACAATGTGCTGACGGGTCTGACGAGGCTTGGCCGCAGCACTTTCCTCGAGATCGCCTTCCGCGCAGGACGCCACGGCGCGGAGCGCCGCTCGTTCCGCAGCAGGGCGGACGAGATTCTCGATTTTCTTGAGATCACGCCCTATCGCGAATAGGTCGTCGGCGGCCTGCCCTACGGACTGCAAAAACGGGTTGAGTTCGCCCGCGCCCTCGTCGCTTCTCCAAAACTCCTCCTGCTTGACGAGCCCATGGCGGGAATGAATGCGGACGAAAGTCGGTGCTCGGCCGTTTCATCAGCAACGTCAATCAAGCCCTCAAGACGACGATCGTGCTGATCGAGCACGACATCGGCGTCGTGATGGGCCTCTCGCACCATGTCGTGGTCCTCGACTACGGCAAGAAAGTCGGCGACGGCACGCCCGAAGAGGTTCGGCGCAATCCGGATGTGATCGCTGCCTATCTCGGCGTGAAGCACTGAGGCCCCGCGATGTTCTTCCTCAATGTTCTGGTCTCCGGACTCCTCGCCGGACTGATGTATGGGATGGTCGCGATCGGCTTCGTGCTGATCTACATGGCCTCTGGCGTTTTCAATTTCGCCCAGGGGACGATGGTCTTCTTCGCGGCGCTGACCTTCGTCGTGTTGAACGAGCATGGGCTGCCGTTCTGGGCCGCGTTTCCGATCACTGTCCTCATGATGATCGTCGGCGCGGTGCTGATCGAATGGCTCGTGTTGCGTCCGTTGGTGAACCGAAGCCCAAACACCTTATTCATGGCCACGCTCGGCCTCAGCTTCGTGATCGAAGGGCTCGCGCAATCTCTTTTCGGCGCAGATGTGCACCAGCTCGACTTGGGGATTGACGATACGCCGCTCGATCTCTTTGGCCTGCAGATCAGCGCGTTCGATATCTTCGCGTCCACGATCTCAATCGTGCTGGTTGCGGTGCTGGCGACCCTGTTCAGTAAAACGCGCATGGGCATATCGCTGCGCGCTGTCGCCGATGACACGCTCGCGGCGCAGTCGGTCGGAATCCATCTACCGCACATTTGGCGCATCGTCTGGAGCGTGTCCGGCTTTGTCGCGCTCGTCGCCGGTCTTCTCTGGGGCGCGCGTCAAGGCGTGCAATTTTCGCTGTCGCGGGTCGTCCTCAAAGCGATGCCCGTGCTCATCATCGGCGGCTTTTCCTCCATTCCCGGCGCCATCGTTGGGGGCCTTCTGGTAGGAGCCACGGAAAACCTCGCCGACATCTACATCGGCCCGCTCGTCCACGGCAGCGTGTCAAACTGGTTCGCGTACATCCTGGCCGTCGCCTTCCTGCTGATCCGGCCGTCTGGGCTGTTCGGCGAAGAGCAGATCGCGAGGGTCTGATCCGATGACAACCGTCGCTTCATCCTTCAAAGAGCGAGCCGCGCCGATCAATCCGCGTCGTCTCGCCATTCTGGCGGCCCTTGTCGTAGCCGCCGCTGTCCCGTTTGTCGGCAATGATAATTGGCTCAATTCGCTGATCATTCCGACAATCGTCATGGGCCTCGCGGGCCTCGGACTTAATCTCCTGACGGGTTACGCCGGACTGGTGTCCCTTGGATCTCGGCGTTCATGGCGATCGGGGCCTTCTCGGCTTACAATCTGTTGCTGCGCGCTCCGCTTCTTCCCCTGCCTTTCGCGCTCGTCGGCGCGGGGCTCATTGCAGCCGTCTTTGGCGTTCTGTTCGGCCTTCCGAGTCTGCGCATCAAGGGCTTCTATCTCAGCGCATCGACGTTGGGCGCGCAGTTCTTCTTCGAGTGGTTATTCACCAACTTCCACTGGTTCTCAAACGACAGCCTGACGCTGACGATCTCGGCTCCGCGTCTCGAGATATTCGGCCACGACCTGAACTCGCCTGCGGGCCACTATGTCCTCGTCGCCGCCACGACCGTTCTTTTGTACTGGCTTGCGCATAACATCATCGACAGCCGCATCGGCCGCGACTGGATGGCGATTCGCGATATGGAGACAGCCGCCGCGGTAGCGGGGATTCCGATCGGGCGCCGCAAGCTGCTCGCCTGCGGGGTCAGCTCTTTCTTTTGCGGCATTGCCGGCGCGCTCTGGGCCTTCTGCTATCTCGGCACAACCGACGCGCACGCCTTCGACCTCGACAAGTCGTTCCAGGTCCTGTTCATCGTGATCATCGGCGGTTCGGCGAGCCTCGCCGGCAATTTCCTCGGCGCGGCTTTTATCGTGCTGACGCCGATCGCTCTCGATCTTGCGGTCCTTGGGCTCCGTCTTGACGGCGTCATTGACCACGGCACGGTCACCAACCTCCTTCACATCATTTTCGGCGTCATCATCATTCTGCTCCTGATCAAGGAGCCGGACGGTCTTGCAAGCCTGATCGGCAGGCTCGCCAGACTGCTCTCGACCGACCGGCTGAAGAGGAGGGCCTCATGACCACCTGTCCCGCCTGCTGACGTCTTGAACTCAAGGCGGACCGCCTGAACGAAATCTGATTCTCCGTCTCACTCGGCTGAACGCACGTTCCAGCCGGCGGAGCTTCGTTGTCTCAACCTGGACAGGCCGCTTCCCTGGGGCGGCGCAGGGAGAGCTTTGCCTAATCTGAAAGGACCGTTTCATGACACGCCTCAATAGGACCCTGGCGCTCTTTGGCGCACTTCTCCTCGGCTCGACAGGTCTCTCAATGTCGGCGCGAGCCGCCGAACACGACGGTCAGCAGCTCTATCCGCTGCTCTCCTACCGCACCGGTCCATACGCATCGTCGGGCATTCCACAATGGGCCGGCATCCGCGACTATCTCACCTACGTGAACGACGTTAAGGGCGGCGTCGACGGGGTCAAAGTGTTCGTCCAGGAATGCGAGACGGCCTATACGCTCGAGCGCCGATTCGAGTGCTACGAACGCTACAAGAACGGCTACGACGGCGCGCCGGTCGCGATCCTCATGGGCACATCGAGCGGTTTCGACGTCGCGGCCTCGGAGAGAATCCGCGCCGATAAAATACCGCTCGTGATGAACGCGGGCGGACGCGAAGACGCGGTCGACGGCTCCGTCTTTCCGTATCAGTTCCCGCTTCTGTTCGACTATTGGACGGAATCATCGATCGTCATCGACTACATCGCCAAACAGCTTGGCGGTTACGACAAGCTGAAGGGCCAGAATATCGCCACCGTCTACCACGATTCCGGCTACGGCCGCGACACGATCGAACCCCTCGCCACGCTCGCCAAGAAATACGGCTTCGAGGACATCGAAATCCCCGTCCCCCATCCCGGTGAGCAACAGCAGGCGCAATGGCAGCAGATCAAGCAGCAGGGCGTCGACTGGGTCTTCTTCCGCGCCTGGGGCGTCATGACGCCGGTCGGCATCAAGACGGCTGCCCGCGTCGCCTTCCCCGCCGACCACATCATCGGCGACATCCGGAGCGGCTCGGAGGAGGACGTGCGGCCGGCGGGCCCTGCGGCCAAAGGCTATCTCGCAGTCTCGGTGTTCCCGTCAGGCACGGACTTCAAGGTCAGCCAGATTCTCAAGAAGGACGTGATCGACGCCGGCAAGGGCGATCTCAAGGATCAGTCGAAGTTCGGCTCGGTGTACTACAACGCCGGCCTCGTGACCGCGATCATCTACACCGAGGCTGCGGGCCGGCTACAAGAAGTTCGGCAACCATCCGCTGAGCTCGGAGCAGGGTCAGTGGGCGCTCGAGCATCTCGACATCACGCCGCAGCGCATCGATGAACTTGGCGCGACCGGTCTCTTAAGCCCGCTCAAGGTGACGGCCACGGATCACGAGGGCAGTCCGTCCGCCAAAATCGTTCAGTGGGACGGCAAGGACTGGCAAGCGAAGACCGATTGGCTCAGTGGCGACCGCGCGCTCTTTCACGAGGCGATCTACGCCAAGGCTGCGGCTTACGCGAAGGAGAAGAACCTGCCCGCTCGCGAAGCGCCGACGAACTGAGAGAGGCGGGACAATGACCATCGCCGTGCAGGATCTGCTTCGTATCGCCGATGTCGAGGCTGTTTACGGCGACTCGATCCTGGCCCTGCGCGGGGTGTCGCTTCGTGTCCCTGAAGGATCCATTGTCGCCCTCCTGGGCGCCAATGGATCCGGGAAGACGACGACGCTGAAAGCGGTGTCCAACCTGCTCGGCGCCTCACGCGGCGCCGTTATCAAAGGCGAGATCGCCTATCGCGGCGAACCGACTGTTCGGCTCGATCCCGCCGATCTCGTCCGCCGCGGGATCGTTCAGGTGCTGGAGGGGCGGCACTGTTTTCCCCATCTCACAGTTGAGGAGAACCTGTTGGCCGGCGGCTTTGCCCGCAGACCAAGCGCGCGCGAACTGAAGCAAGACCTCGACCGCATCTATGACATCTTTCCCCGCATCAGGACGCGCCGCCATGCGAAGGCCGGCCTGCTATCGGGCGGCGAGCAACAGATGGCCGCGATCGGGCGGGGATTGATGAGCCGCCCGAAGCTGATGTTGCTCGACGAGCCTTCGATGGGGCTCGCGCCGATGATCGTCGAGGAGATCTTTGAAATCGTGCAACGGCTGAACCAGGACGAGGGAGTGACCTTTCTGCTCGCCGAGCAAAACGCCCACCTCGTTCTTCGATGCGCTCACTATGGCGTTGCCCTCGAGAATGGTCGGTGGCGGCCTCGGGGCGAGCAGCCGAACTCGCAGCTCGCGACGACGTCAGCGATTTCTATCTTGGAGGCGCGTCCACTATGCCCTCTCCGAAACAAGCTGCCGCAATCCAATGAAGCGTTAGTGGCTGTCTCGTCCAAAATTAGGCGCAGCGTCCGGGTTGGACGTCATCACGATGTTCCAACCCGCGCGACCGCCTCTGATTTGGTCGAGCGAGGCGAAGCGGCGCGCGACGTGATAGGGGTCGTCGAGCATGGTCGAGGCGGTCGCGCCGAGTCTAAAGGACTCGGGCGACGTGACCGCTGCGCTTCGCCTCAACGCCTTGATCGGCATATTGAGCACGGCAAGGTTGGCCATGAAGAAGGGTCAAACCGTCCACGCTCGGCGTCTGAGCGAAACGCTTCAGGTGCTGGAAGTTGAAGTTCGCTTCCGGGTAGGCGCGGGGATAGCGCCACCATCCGGCGTGGATCCGACGGGGCGCATGAAGGTGCCGAGGCGCAACTTTCGGTCAGCCATTGGACCCTCGTCTATTTCAATTTGTGATTGTTCGCTCTAGCGCTGAGATGATAGTAGACTATTTTTATAGATAAAGTGGTTTGAGTGAACCAAGACATGAGGATGGCAAGTGTGAATAGACGAGACCTTCTGATCGGCGGGTCGGCGTGCCTGACGGCGGCGTTGGTCGGTCGTGCTTTCGGCGCCGAACCTCTCCAAGAGGTCCGCATTGGCTATCAGAAGATCGGCGCGCTCCTGATCGTCAAGGCGCAAAAGGCGCTTGAGCGGCAGTTTGAGCCTCAAGGGGTGCGGGTCCGGTGGGTCGAGTTCGCATTTGGACCGCCTCTGCTTGAGGCGCTCGGAGCGGGGGCGATCGACTACGGCTATACAGGCGACAGTCCGCCGATCTTTGCACAAGCGGCCCGTGCGAACTTGCTCTACGCCGCAGCAATTCCGGCGCGCGGCTACGGGCAGGCGATCGTCGTCCCGGCCGCTTCCTCGATCCAGGACGTCTCGGCTCTCGCGGGCAAGAAGGTGGCGGTCGCCAAGGCGTCGAGCGACCACAACCTGCTCGTCACCGCGCTCGAGAATGTCAACCTTCCGTGGACCGCGATAAATCCGGTTTATCTGGCTCCTCCGGACGCCGCCGCGGCCTTCGTCCGTGGCGCGGTCGACGCTTGGTCGATCTGGGATCCGTTCTTCGCGATCGCAGAGGTGAAGCAGAAGGCGCGCGCCTTGCCCCTCGATCGAAAAGTCACTACCCAGAACTCGTTCTTCCTCGTTAATAGCCGCTTCGCCGTAAAACATCCGGATGTGGTCGCCGCGATCAATGGCGCGGTCGCGACGACGACAGTATGGGCTGACCAGCATCACGATCAGGTCGCGTCCATCCTCGCGGAAGCGAGCGGCGTGGACCTTGCTGCGGAGCAGCGATCCGTCGATCGAGCGGAGTTCACATTTGGTCCGCTCAATGACGACGTCCTTGCCCAGCAACAGGCGGTCGCGGATCGCTTCCAGAAACTCGGCCTGATCCCTGCGCCGATCCACATTCGGGACATTGTTTGGCCGTGGAAGAGCAACACCTAGCGCCGCAGAGCGACGCCAGCAGGCGCGAGAGATCGGATTGACTGGTATCGCGGAAAGACCTGTCGCCAGCGTTGGGCCGCGGCTCTTCGCTGCAGTCCTTCGACCAAAGCTCCTCCACGGCCGGCCGTGGATCGGATGGGTCGTGCCCGCGATCATCCTTCTCGCATGGCAGGCTTCCGCTTCGCTTGGCTGGATGTCCGACACGGTCATGCCTTCCCCTTATGCGGTGGCAGCGGCGGCATGGCGGCTCACGCTTTCGGGCGAATTGCCGCAGAACCTCGGGGTAAGCGCGCTGCGCGCTCTCGCGGGGTTGGCGGTCGGCGGGGCGATCGGTCTCACGCTAGGGCTCTTGAACGGCCTCTCACGGCTCTCATTCTCGGTCACCGATACGAGTGTCCAGATGATCCGAAACGTACCTCATCTCGCACTCATTCCGCTGGTGATCGTGTGGTTCGGGATCGACGAGGGTGCGAAACTTTTCATCGTTGCTCTTGGCGTCTTCTTTCCGATTTACGTCAACACGCTGCATGGGGTGCGCAGCGTCGATTCGCAGCTCATCGAGATGGCGGGCAGCTATGGCTTTCGCGGTTGGTTGTTGTTCCGGCGCGTGATCCTGCCAGGCGCGCTTCCATCGATCTTCGTCGGCCTTCGCTTTGCGCTGGGCGTCATGTGGCTGACCCTCATCTTCGCCGAGACAATCGCCGCACAATCGGGGATCGGCTACATGGCCATGCAGGCCCGCGAGTTCATGCAGACCGACGTCATCGTGCTTTCGATCCTGCTCTACGCGCTTCTCGGCAAAGGCGCTGACTCGCTGGTAAAAGCGCTCGAACGCTGGCGGCTCGCGTGGCATCCAGCCTTTCAGGCGCAGCGTTGACGCCGATGTCGTCTGCTTCCGAACGCAGTTCGTTCCTGATTGGCGCCGGCGCGCCGCTAACGCTGCGTGGCGTGAGGAAGTCGTTCGGCGCGAAGACGATCCTCAAGGACGTCGATCTTCACGTTGCCGCTGGGCAGTACCTCGCCATCATCGGCCGCAGCGGCTGTGGCAAGAGCACGCTCCTGCGGCTCATCGCCGGCCTCGACGAACCCTCAGCGGGCAAGATCGAAGTCGCCGGCGCGTCGGAGGGACGGGCCAGCCATACGCGCATCATGTTTCAGGAGCCGCGCCTCCTGCCCTGGGCGCGGGTCGACGGCAATGTCGCGATCGGCCTTGGTCCTGCTGCGGACCACGCGCAGGCGTTGAATCGATCGCGTGACGCTCTCGCCACGGTCGGTTTGGTCGACCGCGCCGGCGAATGGCCGTCCGTCCTGTCGGGCGGCCAGAAGCAACGCGTCGCGCTTGCGCGCGCGCTTGTGAGCGCCCCGCGCATTTTGGCGCTCGACGAGCCGCTCGGCGCCCTCGATGCACTGACGCGCATCGAAATGCAGCGTCTGCTGGAGCAGGTTTGGATGTCGAATGGCTTCACGGCGATCCTGGTTACTCACGACGTTACTGAAGCGGTCGCGCTCGCTGACCGGATCGTGTTGATTGACCACGGCGCGATCGCCGCCGATATTCCAGTCGCTCTTCCGCGGCCGCGCCAGCGCGGCTCGACAGACTTCGCCCACGTGGAAGCGACGATTCTTGAGCGTCTGCTTACGCCGATAAACTGAAACGCCGACCCTTGCAGCGATCCTAGATCGAGATCCCGCCCGCGTTCGCCTGCGTCCTCGCTTGCGTGATGCGACTTCCTGGCGGCACGCTTTCGGTCAACCAGACGTTGCCACCGATCGACGAGCCGCGTCCGATCGTGATGCGGCCGAGGATTGTCGCGCCGGCATAGATGACGACATCGTCCTCGACGATGGGATGGCGCGGATAGCTCTTGCGCAGCTTGCCGTCTCCGCCGACTTCGAAGCGCTTGGCCCCCAGCGTGACCGCCTGATAAATGCGGACGTTGCGGCCGATCACCGCCGTCTCGCCGATGACGACACCAGTGCCGTGGTCGATGAAGAAGCCCTCTCCAATCTCAGCGCCTGGGTGGATATCGACACCGGCCAACGCGTGAGCGATCTCGGCGACGATCCGCGCGAGTAGAGACGCACCGAGCCGATAGAGCTCATGCGCCATGCGGTGGCGCACGATGGCGGCCACGCCAGGAAAGCAGAAGATGACCTCGTCGATGCTCTTCGCCGATGGATCATTTCCGAAGGCAGCGCGGACATCCTTATCTAGCGCCGCGCGGATCTTCGGCAAAGCCGCGGCAAACATTTGCGTGATCTCAGCTGCGGATCGGTGGTTGGTGTTTTCCGGGTCGCGTGTGTCTTTCTGCTCGAGCGCCAGCGCGAGTTCGAGCTGGCGCTCGATAGCCGGCAACGTTTTTTCAAGCGTCCGGGCGACAAATGCATCGGCGTCTCGCGCGTCCAATCCAGGGGGCCCGAAGTGGTGTGGGTAGAGGGCCGAGACGAGGCTCCCAACGATTTTGCTGATCCCTTCGCGCGACGGCAGCCGAGGCGCTACCCCGCGGTACCTGCTCAGTTGGGAAGCCGCGCGCAATTGGCGAAGCTCCACAACGATACCCGCGTACTCGGAGTTCACGCTCGCATCATCCCCGCGAGATCGGCGCTTGTTCGCATGCGAGTTGAGGATCGCCTCATTCATTGCGTGCTCATCGATGTCGAGTGGAAACAGAACCCACGGCGCGGCAAGTCATCTTGCGGCCGGAAAGAGGCCCACTGCCCTTCGAACTTCGTCATCAGTCCAGCCAATTGAATTGTAAGCGCCGCGCCAGTAGACGAGCGCTCCCGAGCCACCGATCTTAAAGACGTTGCGGATCCGCCCGATCACGATCGCTCGTCCATGACGGTCGATGATTTCTTCGCTGTCGCATTCGAGCGCGGCGACAGCGTCGGATCGAAGCACAACACCGCTCGCCGTCGTCACCCAACTTCCCTCGAAATCGTCC
>Ga0116129_1001730_pt1 | contig 11746 bp, 10 predicted proteins | sample June2015DPH_17_2_FD_89732 | JGI IMG/M metagenome (GOLD analysis project Ga0116129, IMG submission 89732) | Peatland microbial communities from SPRUCE experiment site at the Marcell Experimental Forest, Minnesota, USA - June2015DPH_17_10 | ecosystem: Environmental > Terrestrial > Soil > Wetlands...
CCAGCCCCGCCGAGAATGAGAAGAATGTCTTCGAGTTGCGTCTTTTCGGGCTGCCGTTCCGCGAGATGCTGCCGGTAGACTTTCCCGAGTTTCCTGTGCCGCGTTCTACTCCGCAGCGCAAATCGTACGATCGGAACTACGGCTCTCCAAAATGCAATGCAAAATTTGCCTTGCTAACTATGGTTTGTTGGGACCGTTTGCTCCGAGTTCGACGGCTCGCCGGGTACAAAATATCAACCTTAGATTGTTCTTTCAAAAATCGCAGAAGTACCTGCCAATGGCGGTCTTTTGTAGATCTTTACCTCGTCTACAGACTCCAGATCAAGACAATCTTGGTGAGGAATTGCCGACAGTCTCCGCCTGATTCATGAAATATTCCCGTTTTCGGGAGACTGTTCTCTGGCCGAAAGCCGGAATCGCCGTCTCCCCTCCGAGCCGGTCGGGAAGCGGCGTTTCTGTTAGCCGTTCCACTGTTTGCCTTCGTTAGTCGTTTTTTTGCCACCGAAACGACTTGCGGTCGGCATTCAAACAACAAACTGGGCGACGATTTATCGGCGAGCGCGGCCCCACTTATCGACACGGAGAGTGCGTGAGCGAAGCTGAATTCGACCGAATGCTGGATGCCGTGCGAACGGCTGTTGCACCCACGCTAAGTTTCTTTGGCCAACAGGCGATTTCTTTCGATCCGTCGAGAGCCGCGAACGACAACGAGGACACGTGGCCCTTCATGCCATTTCCTGAGGGATGGTCTGTGATTTAATCGTCGCCCGGATCATCGCATGATAAAACGAGTTTTATTTGCGGCTCTGGTCTTTTCCGCTCCGGTCTGCCGGGTCTCGGCGCAGAATGCCGAGGTTTCCGTCGACATGATCGGAATAGGGGGCATGAGTTGTGCTCACTGGCGGTCTACGCAAGAGCATCTATTGGAGGGAACCGTCTGGATCTACGGTTTCTGGACGGGACTCAATTACGTTGCTGCAGCAAGTGGCCAAACACAGGCCAAAATCGACGAGGCGGCGATAGTAGCCGAGGTCAAAAAGACATGCGCTCAGCAAACGTCGCAAACGATAGCCGGCGCCGTATGGACCACTTATCTTGGATCTAAGAGGTAGCTATGCACCACGCCCAGCTGCTGTTCGACAAGAACGGAAATTAGTTGCGGTGTGAAACGAAGGATCAGCCTCGTCCATATCATGAACGAGGAAGCCTGTGCCTTTATTTGCTCACATTCTTTTACCGCGGTGTTGCCAAAGCGCGACAGTTGAAATTAGGCGGCATGATAGATTGCGTATAGTTCGAACGGCACGGACCGTGCGATCTGATGGTTGGTGCCGATAGGTTCGCGGGGGTGCACGTGATGAACCAACGCTTCCGGCCGCTGTCCTGTTTGTTTACCTTCGTTATGCTTAACGCGCTTTCGAATGATGCGGTAGCGCTCGCCCGCCACGGGCAAACTCAACTGCGTCCCAAGAAGGCAGACGTCGCGACCGGCGCGGGCCATAGGCGCAACTCCGCGCTCAAGAAGGGCGAGCATACGGCGCATGTTGCGGCAGCGCGGCTCAAGCCCGTGCTGTCTGTTGAGAGGCCTGCTCCGAATCCAGGGGCCTCTCCGCTGTCGGGCGATCTCGCAGCGGTCAAGGAAGCAATCGATCTGGTGCGCGAGACCAAAACCGGCGACGCAACCGTCATCAAAAATGCAATCGGCGACCCGGTGGCCCGGAAGCTCGTCGAATGGCTCATTCTCCGGCACTCGGACAGTAAGGCGAATTTCGATCGGTACGCGGCCTTCATTGCCGATAATCCAAACTGGCCAAGCGTGCGCCTGCTGCGCCGGCGCGCGGAAGGGCGGCTGTGGCAGGAGCGAAGCGACGCCGCGACCGTACGTCGTTTCACGGGCGGTCAGCCGGCGAGCGCCACGGGCCGGTTTGCACTCGCGCGAGCCCTGCTTGCAGAGGATGACCGCGACGGCGCCGAACGCTGGGTTCGCGAGGCTTGGCGGTCAGAAGAATTGTCGGAACGCGTTGAAGCCGAGGCGTTCGATACTTTCCGTGAGGTCCTCACTCGCGAGGATCATCGGGCACGCATGGACAAGCGCATCGGCGCCAAGGATTTTTCAGGAGCGATGCGCGCCGCGCGTCGTCTTGGCAGCGACGATCTCTCGATTGTGAAGGCTTGCGCCGCGGGCGCAGCAAACGAGACCAAGGCGCTCGCGCTGCTCGATGCGGTTCCAACCGAGGCGCGTCAGGATTTAGGCTACACGCTGTGCCGCATTCATTGGCTGATGGGTCACGATCGGTTGGCCGATGCGACCCGGCTGATGCTGGCAGCTCCACCGAAAACGATGTCACTCCAGGATACGGATGAATGGTGGCGCGAGCGGCGTACTCTCGCCCGGAAGCTGCTCGATTTGGGTGACTCCCAGGCCGCCTATCAAGTCGTGCGCGAGGCCGCCTTGCCGGACAATGAAAATTACCGGGCAGAATTCCATTTCATGCCCGGCTGGATCGCCCTGCGTTACCGCAACGATCCCGCGACGGCACGGACACATTTTTCCCGCATCGACGAAGGGTCGGTCAATCCGATCGTAATCGCGCGGGCCAATTACTGGCGAGGCCGCGCCGCCGAAGCAGCCGGCGAGACTGAGGAGATGCAGGCTTGCTACAAAGCTGCTGCCCGTCATGGCACCGCCTATTACGGACAGCTCGCGCGTGCCAAGCTCGGCTTTGATCGAATTGAGTTGCGGCCGCCGCCGCAGTCCGATTCAAACAATGGTCCCGCACTCTCGGACGAACTCACGCATGCCGCCGACCTACTCTATACGCTGGGGGAACGCGATCTCGTCCTGAATTTCGTGACTGACCTCGCGGAACAAAGCGTTGACGTCGCCGCGCTGGCCGCGCTCGGCGAACTTGCCATGCGCAGGGATGATGCGCGCGCCATGCTGCAGATTGGAAAGACGGGGCTCGCCCGCGGCTTGGCGCTTGAAGTTTACGCCTTCCCCAATATCGGGGTGCCGAACCCCAGCCCCATCGGTCCCGCAATCGATCGCAGCGTAATCTATTCGGTGGCACGAACCGAAAGTGGATTCGACCAGCGGGACATGTCGCCGGCAAAGGCGGTCGGCCTGATGCAGGTCACTCCCGAAGCCGCTCGCGACACTGCCAGGAGGTTCGGTGTCGCCTACGACTGGAATCGGCTGGTCACCGAGCCGGTGTACAACACGCAGATGGGTGGGGCCAAACTCGCTGCGCTATTGAGCGAATACCGCGGCTCGCACATCATGGCCTTCGCTGGCTACAATGCGGGCCGTGGCCGCGTCCAGCAATGGGTCAGGCAGCACGGCGATCCGCGTGATCCCTCGGTCGATGTAGTCGATTGGGTGGAACGCATTCCGTTCGCCGAAACCCGCAACTACGTTCAGCGCGTAACGGAGAACCTTCAGGTTTATCGTGTCCTTTTTGACACTATCACGCCGGTGGCGTCGGAACTCGATCTGTCTCATAAGGTTACGGAGGAGGCTAGTTCCGAGCCAACTTCGCTGGTCCAGCCTTCCGTCCTCAAGTGATGACGGTGCAGGAATGGGCATGACGCGGACTTGACGCCATTTCGCAGTTTGGCACTTCTTGGACATCACGGTCGCGTTGGTGGATGTGTTCCTGGGCGATCAGCGGGGCTTTCGAGGAATGTCCGTTAATGAATGACGATGTTGGGCCTCAGAGTGAGCGATGACCACGCGTCCGAGCAGAGTCGCAGCCGACATCAGCGGCCAGTTAGTGCCTTGGCGCCCGCATCGTAGATGTCGTCGATAGCTCTCTTTGCGTCGGCGTCCGGCGCGCCTTGGGCATCATAGGTACTCATCCATTTCAATAGGGAACCACCCGCGTCGCCAGTCACGATCACCGTCGAGTGATAGTTGGTGACGGGTAGTCCGGATAATAATGTATACCTGTAACTGCGATTGAGGTTGTCCCAGCCTTCCAGCTCTTCAACAATCGTTCCGCGACCTTTGAGTGAGAGTGTGCGTTGTTTGCCATCGGCACTGAGCACACATTTGGCAACCGCCGGGTGCCATGAGCCGATGCCGCAAAAATCGCCGACTCTTTTCCAGAGCGCGTCCGGTGACATCGATGACATCTTGATAACTGTCGAGTCTAATGCGTGAGCGGACGCTACCGACACGGCAAAGGCTGTCAACGCAGCGAGAGGCAATGTGCGGCGCATCACGTCATATCCTTCATGCCCATCTCCAGACGGATGGCATGGCCCAAACTGGGGTGGCCATATTGCGGCAGGCGACAGTGGAAAAGTGTTAGCCCTTGAGCATCGCGGCCGCTAAACTGCTCTTCGCTCCGCAGAGATGTCGTGCGAATAATGCGTGCATTCCACGACGGATAAAAGTGCGGCCATTTTTAGCGCTGTCGGGTCTCGCTCGCCCTTCGCGGCGCATGCAAGAATGTGAGATGCGATTTCGGCTTTCATGGCCGACGTGCGCTTCGGCTCGGGTATCGTCAGTGTGGCCTCATCGAGCACCGACCTCATCAATTGGATTAGCTCGGGTTGAAAAACTGCTCCTTCTGGATTCATGGTTGCCTCCTGCTCAGCGACCTGGGTCATCATAGTAGGTTCTGGCTTTTCGAAGAAGCAATATCAAATGTTCCCTTCCGAGAAGGTTTTCTCGCCGCAACGCAACACGGCTCCTACCATGGTCCGCGCCGCCGTTGCGACGATGGCGTTCCTGATCGGTTACTGGACACCTTCCGGGTCGAGCACTTAACCCTTGCTGTCAACCACCCCGCCGTTCTCTGTGATCGGGACGTAGATGCAAGAGCGGCCGTTGGCACCAGTTAGCCTAATGGCCCGGGGCCATCGTGTCGGGAGATCCGCCGCGCCCTGCTCCGAGGTTAAAAAAAGAAGCCCCGTGCTGTCTGCGGGTCTTGGGGGACATCACAAATTCCTCTCGATCACCTTTTGACGCGGAACTGAATTCAAAGAGCGCCGTTTTACCGGAAGTGTGCACACGGCGCGCGGTTCACCGGCGATTTTTCGGAGCCGGGGCCGCGCGCTCTTGAAGCAAGAGTTTAGCCGATTTTATCCTGCCAACAGATGGAGTTACCCATGGCAATCCAGATCGTAGTGGATCGCTCGGGCGACACCCGGCATACATTTGACGCCGGTGATCGCGCTGCGGTCGAGGAGGCGGAGAAGCGGTTCATGGACTTGACCAGCGCTGGTTTCACAGCAGCGGTGCGTACCGGACCTGGCCAGCAGCGGGTTATCCGTAATTTCGATCCTGCCGCGGAAGAGACACTATTTCATCCTCGCCTGGTGGGCGGTTAGCTGGAATATGGACCCGAGGTTCGCGCTCGTGTGGTCGTTTGCTTATCTGGTCTTCATCGTGGCGGCGATGGGGGCGGCATGGCTTGGCCGGGTTCAGCTCCCGCGATATGCGGTATTGTGTTTCGAACGCAATGCACGAGGTCTCAAGCTATTGAAGGATTGGCTCTCGCCGGAGCAGTTAACCTGCTACGAGCAACATAAGTATTTTGAGGTCATCGGCAGCGATAGCGCGAGGGTGTACCGGATACACCACGGCACGCAGACAAACATTGAGGAACTCGACGGTATTGGCAAGCCAGTTTGCAGTTGGTGCTTCGTGCCAGAGGGCAATCTCGTCGCCGGAGATGTAATGTTGGTGCAGAAGATCGCCCTCGAAACCAACGAGCGCGGCGCGCTCGCGGTGGCAAATCGATCATGGGGTGCGCTCTAACGAGTCGGTCCATCTATAAAAAGTAAGACCCTGGATTTTGCCCGAGACCTTACGGCTGCCGGGGCTTTCTAGTTTCTATTCCGCCGACGGCGTCGGCCATTGCTGTCGCCGCGCATGCGCCAGCCACTCCTTCGGCTTTTCGATCGCCGCCGGAATATTGCCGCCGCCGAAAATGGCGGGATCGGAAAATCCGTTGACGAAATCGACGATCAGCAGGCCATTGACGCGCGGCGACTTCTGAGCAAGAGCCGCAGGCCGGTGCCATCCCAGAACACGATTTTGATGAGGTTGGCCTTCCGGTTCCGGAACACGAACCGGTGCCCCGAGAAGGGATCCTGCCGCGGCACGCCCTGGACCAGCACGGAGAGACCGTCGATGCCTTTTTACGCATGTCGATATGACCGAACGCCAGGTGGACCTTCACGCCCGGAGGAAGCAGTGTCAGATGCATGCTCTCCGTAGCCATGTAGTCCGACCGCCACCGATATTGCGGCCCTACGGCGTAATATCGACCCGATGCAGGAACTTGGCGTCATCAGGCAAAAGATCAATGTGGCTTCCTTTGTCGACCTTGGCTACCTGAACGAGGCGAAGCACCGGCTTGGTCTCCAGTGACATTCAACCGAGGCGCCGCAACGACGAGCTTTCAACTCTATCTCAACCCTGGATCACGCAAGAAACGTAACATCCAAAAACCACTTGGAGCGAAGATGCATAAGACAGAAACCCGGGACGGAATGTTTATCGAGTGGGATGTTCCTATCGGGATGGACGATGGTATTGTTCTTCGCGCCGACGTCTATCGGCCGGTCGGAGAAGGAAAATGGCCAGTCATTATGTCCTATGGACCTTATGCGAAAGGCCGGGCCTTTGCGACCAGTCGGCCATTTGCCTGGAAACACCTCGTCAACAAACACCCGCATCTGCTTGAGCAAACCAGCAATAAATACCAGGCGTGGGAACTGGTGGATCCAGAATATTGGGTGCCGGACGGTTACGCAATTCTGCGCATCGACTCCCGCGGAATGGGACGATCGCCTGGCTTCGTCGACAACTATTCGCCGCGCGAGACCAAGGATGTCTACGATTGCATCGAGTGGGCGGGAACGCAGTCATGGAGCGACGGAAAAGTTGGCATGTGCGGGATCTCCTATTTCGCGATCAACGCATGGCATGTTGCGGGGCTTCAGTCTCCGCATCTTTCGGCCATCGTGACATGGGAGGGGGCGGCGGACCACTACCGTGACCAAGTCTATCATGGCGGCATCTTCTGCGAAGGCCGGATCAACTGGTTCTCGCGAGCGATCCTGCCGATCCAATACGGTGTCGGCGAGCGCGGCGAACGCAGTGCGATGAACGGAGACTGGATATCCGGACCTGAGACCTTGTCGCCAGAAACGCTCACGGCTAATCGCATCGACGTCCTTGCGGACGACCTGGAGCATCCGTTCGATGATGCATATCATCAGGAGCGATCGGCAAACTGGAAAAAGATCAAGGTCCCATTTTTGTCAGCGGGCAACTGGGGCGGTCAGGCCAATCACCTTCGCGGAAATGTCGAAGGCTTTGCAAACGCAGCGTCAGAGCAGAAATGGCTTGAGATCCATGGGGACACCCACTGGGGAGAATTCTATTCACAATACGGTACCGCGCTGCAGAAGCGCTTTCTTGCCCACTTCCTGAAGGGCGAGGCCAATGGCTGGGATCGGGAGCCGCCCGTGCAACTCAATATCCGCCATCCCAACGAGAAATTCGTGCTTCGAAAGGAAGCGGCATGGCCTATTCCAAGAACCAAATGGACGAAATTTTATTTGCAGCCGGATTTGAGTATTTCATCCGATCAGCCTGCGGCTAGCGCTTCGATCGAATATGAGCCGCTCGGTGAGGGACTGAATTTCACGACCAGGCCACTCACGGAACCGCTCGAAATTACCGGACCGGCCGCCGCCAAGCTGTTTGTATCGTCTTCCACAACCGATACAGACGTCTTTGTTGTTATTCGCGTCTTTGCTCCCGATGGCGGGGAGGTCGTTTTCCAGGCCGCCCAGGATCCCCATTCTCCAATCGCGCATGGCTGGCTTCGAGCCTCGCACCGGGCTCTCGACCCGAACAAAAGCCTATTTTATCGGCCGTATCATCCTCACGACAAGGCTGAACCTCTTACACCCAATCAGCCCGTCGAACTCGAGATTGAAATCTGGCCGACCAGCATCGTGGTCCCCATCGGCTACCGTCTCGTTTTCAACATTCGAGGCAGTGACTACCGTTATCCGGGACCGCCGGTGCAGACGCCGGGTCTTCCCTACCCATTGAGCGGAGTCGGCGCCTTTTACCACGAGCGTCCCGAGAGCCGGCCGCCCGAGATCTACCACCACTCGGCGCGATTGCATTTCGAGCCCGGAAACCAGCCATACGTGCTGCTCCCGATCATTCCGGATGGGGATTGATTCGAGTTATCAGGGAAGAGGCGTTCAGATCACCGTGATGAAGCTGTCAAGATTACGGCTGCCTCTACAAAGCGACCCGCCTCTTCCTGTGACGACTTTGCATTCACGAAAAAGGATTCCTATCGCGGCCCGACAGCCACCCCCCGATATCGCTGCCCAGCAACGCAACATTGATTTGATGCAGGAACTCGGCGTTATCAGGCAAAAAGTGGCGGAAGTGGATGTCGGTTCACACGTCGATCTCAGCTATCTGGAAGCAGCGAAGAAGCGGTTTTAGGCGCAACTCGAAGTAGGTGCGTCCGCCTCGGATATCCGCAAGCAGAATCCTGCGACCCGGAAGTGGCGCGTTTCCGTTGAAAACACGTCAGTGAGCATTCTCAACGCCAGCGGGGCTGCGCTGGTATCCCGTCGACACGAGTCGCGTTTCGGCAGAAATACGGATTCCATGGAAATCCCAACTTGTCATACAGAGTATGATGAGCTATCGTCCGACATCGCCTAAGAAGCATAAGAAAAATATCGGGAGGGTTCGTTTGGCAGATGACGCGATACGCTCGTCCGGTAAAAATCGTCCCGGCCCTCCCCATGCGCAGGAAGAGGAGCCCGATGACGGCGTTGGCGGTTTCCGCCACGAGATCGCATTTCCCCGGTTTTCACGACAGCGCGCGGCTGGACTTCAGCAACGCGCAGCAGCCCGACATTCTGCCGCCGATCATTCCGGACGAAGACCGCGAAAGCAAACATATCGAACTGGCGCAAGTTGCCGATCAAACGTCACGGCGCGACCGGGGATCGGATTGATTTGGATGAGGTCTGGCACTTCATTGAAAAGGATTGGGTGTGATGGCTATTGAAACCAAACGCTCAAGCGAGTTCGTGGCGCGCCTGGAAGCATTGCCGTTTTCGAGTCCGCATTGGAAAATTGCGATCATTGCCGCGCTTGGCGTGCTGTTCGATTCGACCGATTTTGCGCTGTTCGGCTCGGCGCTGCCGTCGATCTCAAAAGAATTCGGGCTGGGGCCGGCTCAGGCAGGGTTGCTCGCGACCATCGGGCTGCTGGGTGCGTTCTTCGGCGCGCTGTTCTGGGGCACGATATCGGACTACATTGGCCGGAAAACGGCCTATCTGACGACGATCATGGTGTTTTCGGTGTTCACCGGCCTTACGGCCCTGAGCTGGGACATCACGTCGCTCGGCGCCTTTCGCTTCATCGCCAATTTCGGATTGGGCGGTCTGATCCCGGTGTCAAATACGCTGGTTTCGGAATTCATGCCAAGCAACGTCCGCGGCCGCGTTACGAGTTGGGCATCTTCTACTTTTCCCGTTGGTCTGGCGCTCGCCGCCGGTTTGAGCATTCTCTTTCTCTCCAATTTCGGCTGGCGCACGCTTTTCACGATCGGAATGTTTCCGATTCTTCTTGTCTTGTTTGCCAATCGCCACATTCACGAATCGGTGCGATTTCTGGTCAACAAGGGACGGCTAGACGAAGCGGAGAAGGTCGTCAGTCAGATTGAGGTAGAGTCCATCGGCCATTCACAGTTGCCGGATGCCTCGGTGCTGCGACAGGCTTCATCAGAGCCCGAGACTGTAAAAGGCCTTACGGTTGCCGATCTTCTATCTCCAGGTTATCGCCGAATCACAAGCCTGCTCTGGATCGTCTCATTCTGTTTCTTCTGGTCGGCAAACGGCCTTCTGTTCATGCTGCCGACCATCCTGACCCAACGAGGAATTCCTCTCAGCAAGGCGATCAGCTTCGCCATGGTTCAAGGCATCTTCGGGTTTCTCGGATATGTCGTGTGCGGCTATCTCATCGATCGCATTGGACGGCGTCCCGTCTTGTCACTGTATTTTATTATCGGGGCGGCCTTTCATCTGTGGTTCGCGGAAGCTTCCGGCGTGTGGATGTACGTCGCGGTCGCCGGCGTCGGCTGGGTCAATCCCGGCGTGTTTGGCCCGTCGACCGTTTATGCCTGTGAACTTTATCCCACCCGCATGCGTGCGACTGCGGTGGGTTGGTATTTCGGCATTGGCAGGATCGGATCGTTTCTTGCGCCGACCGTCGTCGGGCTGCTGCTTGCCAACGGATACGGGTTCTACATCCTCCATACCTTTGCCTTGACCTACTTGATCGCTGGTTTCGCGGTCTATGCGATCGGCATTGAGACCAGGGGCCGAGTCCTCGAGGAGATCAATCGCGGTGTTGTTGTCCCGGCACATTGATGCCAAGGCGACAATGTCTCGCGATGTCCGTATGCAAGCCAGTCATGAAAACAGGAAGTAACGCGATGCAACAAGAAATACGAACAGCAAAGAGTGAAGTGCGCGACGGAATGCGGATCGACTGGGATATCCCGATCCAGATGGATGATGGCGCGGTCCTGCGCGCCGATCTCTTCAGGCCCAACGACGATAAGCGCTATCCGGCCATCCTGTCCTGTGGCGCGTTTGGAAAGGGCCTTGCATTTCAGGAAGGCAACAAAAGCGCATGGGATCGCCTGGTCGCGGCTTATCCGGAGGTGACGGAAGGATCAACCTGCAAATACCAGGTGTGGGAACTGGTCGATCCCGAAAAGTGGGTTCCCGATGGCTACGCTTGCCTGCGGGTCGATTCGCGCGGCTCCGGCCGCTCGCCCGGATTCTTGGATCCCTGGTCGTCACGTGAGAACAAGGACATCTACGACTGCGTCGAATGGGCTGCGGGTCAAAGCTGGTGCGACGGCAAGGTCGGGATGAACGGCATTTCCTATTTTGCGATGAACCAATGGTACGTCGCCCAGCACCAGCCGCCGCATCTGGCGGCTCTCTGTGTGTGGGAAGGAGCCGCCGACTGGTACCGCGAAATCGCGCGGCACGGCGGAATTTACAGCCAGTTTCTGGATAATTTGTTTCCCCGTGCGTTCCATCGTGCGCAGGCCGGTCTCGGAGAACGTGGATTGCGCAGCCGTGTGACCGGAGAACTCGTGTCAGGACCGGAAACATTGTCCGAAGAACAGTTGAAGAAAAATCGAGTGGACATCGGCAAGCTGATTCTTGAACATCCTTTTGTCGACGGGGTGTCGCGCGAACGGACGCCGGATTTCGCCAAGATCAAGACGCCGTTTCTGAGCGCCGCAAACTGGGGTGGGCAGGGTTTGCATCCGCGCGGCAACTTCGAGGGATTCCTGGCCGCGGCCTCCGAGCAGAAATGGCTTGAGGTACACGGCGATGCGCACTGGTCTCATTTCTATTCCGACTACGGCCTTGATCTTCAAAAGCGATTTTTCGCCAAATTCCTCAAGGGAGACGATGCCGCCTGGGACGATCAGCCGAAAGTCCTTCTCCAGATTCGACATCCCGGCGAGCTCTTTGTCGAGCGGCGGGAAAATGAGTGGCCTCTCGCACGCACGCAATGGACGAAATATTATCTGCAACCCAACGGGTTGGGTTTTGGCCCGGAGGAACCGAAGGCCGCGACGACGATGTCCTTTGAGGCGTTGGGGAACGGCCTGACATTCTCAACTCCGCCGCTGGATCGTCCGCTTGAAATAACAGG
>Ga0116129_1001731_pt1 | contig 11746 bp, 10 predicted proteins | sample June2015DPH_17_2_FD_89732 | JGI IMG/M metagenome (GOLD analysis project Ga0116129, IMG submission 89732) | Peatland microbial communities from SPRUCE experiment site at the Marcell Experimental Forest, Minnesota, USA - June2015DPH_17_10 | ecosystem: Environmental > Terrestrial > Soil > Wetlands...
GCCCGAGGGCTATGTCAATGCGATCCAGGTTTGGCCGTACTCAGAGGGGGCGCTCTATCAGGTCTTCACAAGCCCTGGTCGTGTCACGGTCATTGCGTTGCAGGCGGGGGAAGATCTCGTCACCGTTGCTGCTGGCGATACTGTTCGATGGATCGTGGGCGATACGACGAGTGGTAATGGCATAAGCCGTCGTGTGAACGTGATGGTCAAGCCAACACGTAGCGGCCTCAAGACAAACCTCGTCATCACCACCAATCGCCGCACCTACCTGGTAGAACTGGCCTCCACCGAAGCGGCTTGGATGGCCTCGGTATCGTGGGACTATCCCAAGGACGCGCTCCTAGCCCTGCAGGTCCAGGCGCAGGCCGCCGACACCGCCGCACCCGTTGCCACCGGGGTGTCGTTGGATGATCTTCGGTTCCGCTACGCCATCACCGGCGCGAATCCGTCGTGGAAGCCGCTGCGCGCCTTCGATGATGGTCAACGCGTGTACATCCAGTTTCCGGCCGGCATCGCTCAGGGCGAGCTGCCCCCACTGTTTGTGATCGGCCCGCATGGCGACGGGCAGCTGGTGAACTATCGCTTCCGCGCTCCGTACTACATTGTCGATCGCCTCTTTGGTGCCGCTGAGCTGCGATTAGGGGGCGACAAGGCGGTCGTCGTGCGAATCGAACGCACGGATGGAGTTTTGTCCCGGAGCGGTTCATGAGCGCTCCCGATTCGAGCCCTTCCACAGCGCCGAAGGTCAGCCCCGACAGCTTGGCGCTGCGGGCGCCTCCACGCCCGGTCACGCGGCTGAATCGCCGCACCCTCGTCCTGGTCGCGACCGGACTGGCGGTAGTGGTAGCGATCTCGGCGATGTGGGCCTTGCAGCCGCAACACGGACGACATGGTCCATCCAACCCTTCAGAACTCTACAATGTTGACCGAGTGGCGAAAGCCGACAATCTGGATCGCTTGCCGGAGGACTACTCGAAGCTATCACCGAGATCCGCGCCCGCCGAGCCTACGCCGCCGCCCGAACTGGGTCCGCCATTGCCTGGCGAGTTGGGTGGCGCGGTGCTGCGGGCCAGCGGCAACGCCTCCTCATCGGCAGATCACTCGGCGGCTGGCGGAGCCGGCGCCGGTCAGCACGACGCCATCGATGTCGCGCGTTCGCCCGTCTTCTTCCGAACGAGCAGCACCGAGAAGCCGGATGTCGCTGCCGCGTCAGCGACATCCACCGCATCGGCCGCGCCGAATTCTCTTGGGGGTTCGTTCAATCCCATGAGCGGGCCGCAGCCACCGACGTCCGTGCAACCCAATGATCCTACGACGGCTCAGAACCGCCAGGATCAGAAGGAGGCCTTTCTCGCGAACGGCGGTGACGCACCCACTCGCAACGCAGGGAGCATACAGTCAGCGGCATCACCCTACACGGTGATGGCCGGCACAGTCATCCCGGCGGCTCTCGTGACCGGCATCAACTCCGACCTGCCCGGCCAAGTCATCGCCACCGTCACCCAGCCGGTCTACGACACCTCGACGGGCCGCACACTGCTAATCCCACAGGGGTCACGTTTGATCGGAAGATATGACAGCCAGGTCGCCTTTGGGCAGCGGCGAGTGCTTCTCGTGTGGCTGCGCATCATCCTGCCGGACACATCCTCGATCGCGCTCGACAAGCTCCCCGACATCGACCAGGCCGGTGATGCCGGCCTCGAGGATGGCGTCGATTGGCATTGGGGTCGCATCCTGGCCGGAGCGGCTCTGGCTACGATGCTCGGCGTCAGCTCGGAACTCGCGGTCTCGAACCAGGGCGACACGAACGGCAACGTCGTGCTTGCCTTGCGCGACAGTGCCCAGGACACGACCAACCAGGTCGATCAGGAAATCACGCGCCGTAACTTGAGTGTTCAGCCGACACTAACCGTGCGCCCGGGCTTCCCGATGGACGTCATGGTGAACAAGGATCTTCTGTTACGTCCCTATCAACCGCTATTCTTTCAGAAGGGGCCGCTGCAATGAGCGCGACCTCTCGCCGGCTGCGACTTGGCCCACTGCCCAAGACCGATACCGTCAAGCTCACCTTTACCTGCACGGTAGTCCTCAAGGCGGAGCTGGAGCGCTACGCCGCGATGCATTCGCAGACATATGGCGAGGCGGTCGATGCCGCCACGCTCATTCCGTACATGCTGGAAACCTTTATGGGGCGGGATCGAGGGTTTAAGCACGCCGGGCGGCGGAACGCCCCGGAAGACGCCACACCCGGGTAAACGGAGTGCCGTTGCCCCGGCTTGGCGACCGTCCCGGATCATATGCGAAAACAAGCACAAAGTGTCGGTTTTGGCATATGATCCGGGGGTGGCAACGCTTGACCACTACATCGACGACTTACTAGCGCGGGGGCGTACCTACTTCTCACGCGAAGAAGTGGCGTCTGCGCTCGGCTCCACGCCGGCCGCCCTCGGAGTCGCCCTGACGCGGCAGATAAGAAAGGACCGCCTCGCTAGCCCCCGGCACGGCTTCTATCTGATCCTGCGCCCCGAGGACCGACCGGCTGGTGCGCCCGATCCTGCGCGCTGGATCGATCCGCTGATGAAGTACCTGAAACTTGATTATCGCATCTCGCTTCTGCGCGCAGCGGCATTTCATGGGTCTTCACATCAGGCCGCGATGGTCTTCCAGGTGATCGTGCCCAAACAGGTGCGAGGCTTCGAGATCGGCCGACATCGCCTCGAATTCATCTACCAGAGTCCGTCTGCGTTCGGTGAAGTGAACCGTACCGACTGGCTCGACTCGCTAAAAACCGACACGGGCTTTGCGAAAATAGCCGGTATCGAGCTGACGTTGTTCGACTGTGCGCGCTATTTTCACAAGGCGGCCGGCGTCAATGGGCTGGCCCAGATCGTCAAGGATCTTGGGTCACAGGCAAAGCCAGCGAAGCTCGCAAAGATCGCCGTCCACTATGAAAACTCCTCCGTGCGCCGTCTCGGCTATTTACTCGAGCACGTGAGGCATGCCCGGCAAGCCGAGGCGCTACAACCCTTTGTGAAGAAGGCGAAATCGCCGGTACTGCTCGATCCGTCCGTGAAGCCCTTGGTCGGAGGGCTGGCTGAGTCCCACGAGAAAGCACCGAGGTGGCTGCTTGTGATCAACGAGCCGGTGGAGATCGACTCTTGATTCCGCAGGCCTATCTCCAGGCCTGGAGCGCGCAAACGCCGTGGCCCGACCCACGACAGGTCGAGCAGGATTTGATTATTTGTCGTGCGCTTTGCGATTTGTTCATCGCGCCGCGTTTAAGCGGCAAGATTGCGTTTCGCGGCGGCACCGCGATCAACAAGCTGTTGTTTCAGCGGCCGCTGCGTTACTCCGAAGATATCGATTTGGTGCAAACACAGCCGGAGCCTATTGGCGAAACGGTCGATGCGATCCGAGATGCCTTATCGTGGCTGGGCAAATGCAGACGCGAGCAAGCCGGACATTCGATGCACTTGGCGTTCAGGTTCATACCCGAAGCGGACCCGCAATCCACACTGAAGTTGAAGGTCGAAATCAATACTCGTGAGCACCAAAGTCTGTTCGGCATCAAGCCGTATCCTTTCGTCGTGGACAGTGATTGGTATCGCGGCAAAGCAGAGATCGCATCCTTCGAGCCTGAAGAAGTGTTTGGCACCAAGCTGCGCGCGCTCTTGCAGCGCCGCAAAAACCGTGACTTGTTCGATCTCGGTGAAGGGCTCAAACAATTGACATTGGATGTCGATAAACTTATCGCAAGCTTCAATCACTATCTCATATTAGAAGGCAAGCCCATTGCACGCGCTGCTGCCGAGGAGCGCATGTTGGAGAAACTTGCTCGCAATCTGACAGAAGACATTGCGCCGCTGCTGCCGGTCGGTGTCCACTTCAACGACGAGGATGCCATGCAGGCCTTCGAGCGCATCTGGACGAAGCTGATCGTCCACATCAAGGGCGATGCCTGGAAGCTGACGGATAAGGTGGTTACGAGCTTGCGCCAATCGGCTTATCCCAATCTCTTGCGCTCGCACAGTACTTGAGAACCTAGCTCACCCAGATCGAATGCCTGATTCACGGCCAAAGACGGAACGATGCAGGACGCGATGAAGCAACCGAAGAGTCCGAGTCGGAAAAAAGAACGGAGGAATCCGCTGTGATAGAGCTAGAAAGCCACGACTCGGCTGTGCAATTCAAGGCGCCCGCTTCTGCCGAATGGCGATCGGTACAGCCCGCTGACTCGGATGCGGAACAGCAAGAGAAGGCTACAGCAGCCCGCGACGCGCTTAAGGAAGTGCTTCTCAGCTCACTGCAAATGCAGCACGTCGTCATCCTAGCGGGTTCGGGGACCTCTCTTGGCCCTGTCGGCGGCCCATCTATGGGCGATTTGTGGGATGCGGCAATCGGAACTCCCCCAGGGACAGAGGCGACCAACACCGCGCATAAAATCCACTATGACTTACAGACGCAGAGCCCCAACATTGAGGAGTTTCTATCGAAGGCAGAGTCGTACTTGCAGGTGATCGCCGATGAGGCGGTCAAGACTTTCGTCAACGCCTGTAAAGGCGTCATTCTCGAGCGGTGTTCCCGGTTTCTGGAAATCGGAAAACTTGAAGGGCACAAAACGTTCTTGCATCGGCTTTCCCGCCGTCGCGTGCGCGACCCCCGTCTCAAGGTCTTCACAACCAACTATGATCTCTGCTTCGAGCGCGCAGCGAGCGCTCTAGGCGGCGTGGTCATTGACGGGTTTTCTTTCACACCGCCGCGTCACTACGATCCGCGGTACTTCGACTACGACATTATCCGTCGCCCGCGTGCCGGCGACGACCAAGGCAACTATCTCGAAGGTGTGTTCCTGCTTTATAAACTTCACGGCTCTGTCAATTGGGCGCGATCCGCCGACGGCCTCGTCCAGGAGACGCCCACGCCTTTGCCCGACGAAGCATGCCTGATCTACCCTGCGCGCGGAAAATTCCAACAGAGCTTCCTTCAACCCCATTTGGAATCGCTGTCGCAATACCTCGCGGCCTTGCGGGAGCCCAATACCTGCGTCATTGCCATCGGTGTTGGCTTCAATGACGACCATCTGTCAGAGCCGCTGCTCGCGGCTGTCCGCTCGAATCCACATCTTCGTTTAGTTATTGCAGATCCCGGCGTCGTGACGCGCGAACGTGAGGGCGATGGAGCCAACCGCTATTGGCAGGCATTCTTTGGCCTTGCCGCGAGCGGGGAGGATGTTTGGTTCGTCAATGCGTCTTTCCAGGAGTTCGCGACACTCATTCCTGACCTCAAGTCCTTAAGCCCCGCCGAACGGCTGGCGAAAACGATCCGGAACGTGGCAGACAAGAAATGAGCTTCTCGATCGACGCCCTGTTTCCAAGAGGTTTGCTCCGCCCGGAACTCTTTGTCGGGGTTGCGTCCGCGATTACCGCTCGATCCGTGGGCGTTAACCTCAGCCAGGCTGGACAACCCACTGGGTCGCACTTTTCCGGCGGTCGCTACGGGCGGGGTGAGGTCGGCGAGTTTGTCCTGATCGAGGGACAGCAATCCCTCTTGCTCGGGCGCATCACGGAAGTTCGCCTGCCAGACCGTGATCGCCGCTCCATCGGGGCCGGCTACGCTGGGGCGAGCGACCTAGACGCCATTGGCCAAATTCAACTGCTTGGCTGTGTGGCGATGGATGATCTGACCGTTACCGCCGGAGTCGAGACATATCCGCGTCTGGGGGATCGCGTCTATGCCGCTCCACACCAGTTCATTGCCCTCCTGCCGCGGTTGATGGAGAAGGACAGCAAGGAGAACAGTGCGGTCCTTCTCAACCTCGGGGCCGTGGATGTCGCACAAGAAAGCATGATATCGATAAGTCCGGAACGCCTGTTCGGACGGCATTGCGCCATTCTCGGAGCAACGGGCGGAGGGAAAAGCTGGACGACAGCTCGCGTGATCGAGGAATGCCTCAAACATAAAGCGAAACTAATTCTTCTTGATGCCACTGGGGAGTATCGCGGATTTGCCGGTGCAGCCGTGGAGCACTGCCATCTCGGAGCGCCCGTCGCGTGCGCCAGTACGTCCGCCTCCTGCGCGTTGCCACCAACGAGTTTCCTGGAGTCGGATTTTGTGGCCCTCTTTGAGCCGGCGGGAAAAATCCAGGGCCCTAAAATGAGGGCGGCTATCAGAAGCCTGCGGCTGGCGTCACTGAAGCCCGCGCTGGCCCCCGATGGCTTTATTAGAAAAATCGATCAATCAAAGAAGCCTGTCTACGACGCCGAAAAGGAAGCTGCCATATCAAGCAAGTTGGATGACCCGCGCCAGTCATTTGATGCCACCTGCTTAGTGGCGCAAATGGAGCAGGAGTGTGTCTACCCTGATGGATTTGGTTCCGGCAGAGGCCAGAAGGACGCGACGAAGTGGGGCGGAGAGGATGGAAATTTCGCGCACTGCCTTTCACTGGTCGCGCGCATAAATGGAGTTCTTTCCTCTCCCGCATTTAAGTGCGTATTTGCGTCCACCGATCCGCACCTGACGGGGAAGATTGACGACTTCATCGCAAGTGACAGAAAGTTGCTTCGTATCTGTCTGAGCGGGATTGCCTATGAATTCAACGCGCGCGAAATAATCGCTAACGTGATCGGGCGCTATTTGCTCACAAAGGCCCGTCACGGGAACTTCCAAAGCCAGCCGCTCGTCGTGGTCGTTGATGAGGCACACAATTTTCTCGGACGCCAGATTGGCGCCGATGATTACGCGGCCCGGCTCGATGCATTCGAGCTTATCGCCAAGGAGGGCCGCAAGTACGGACTGAATATCTGCCTGGCGACGCAGCGCCCGCGTGATATCACCGAGGGAGTCCTCAGCCAGATGGGGACGCTTATCGTCCACCGTCTTACTAACGACCGTGACCGCGAGGTTGTGGAGCGCGCCTGCGGAGAAATCGACCGATCCGCGTCGGCCTTCCTGCCGAATTTAAAGCCGGGAGAAGCCGCGATCATCGGCGTCGATTTTCCGATCCCCTTGACGATCCAGATCCGCGAGCCAGCGATGAAGCCCAGGTCCGACGGCCCCAACTACCAGACGCATTGGTCTTAGCTGCGGGCGTGCATCGAGCCAGTCGGAAGCTATGGGCTCTGCCCCTCCCGCCAGGCAAGGGACGCTTCGCCAAATCAACGGGTGTCCCCGATCTTCCGCGAGGACTTGTGCAGACCGGGTGATCCCCCCTCCCGTTGATTTGCCCTTGCCTTCTGCACCCCGGTCTCGCCGACGGGCAGGGGTCATGCGCGACCCACAAGGAGCGCATAACCCTTAGCCCTATATCGGAGAGAAAGTTATGTTGACGCAACAGGTGATCCAGGGTGACTGCAAAGCCGTGTTACAAACACTCCCGGATGAGAGTGTCGATTTCGTCCTGACCGATCCGCCATATCTCGGGCGGTACAAAGACCGATTCGGCCGCACACTGGCTAATGACGATAACCCCGCCGCCGTGGTGGGCGCGTATGCCGACCTCTATCGGGTTCTCAAGCGCGACAGCTTTTGCATCAGCTTCTACGGCTACCCGAAACTCGATGCTTTTGTGCATGCGTGGACCGAAGCAGGGTTCGATACCGTCGGTCACATTGTCTGGCCGAAACCATATATTTCGAGCACGCGATTCGTGGGTGTAGCGCACGAGTCCGCATATGTCCTCGCCAAAGGGATGCCGCAGAAGCCGGTCCGGCCCCTCATGGATGTTCAGCGATGGGAGTACAGCGGCAACAAGGCGCATCCGACCGAGAAGGCCGTTAGCGTACTGCTGCCGCTGATTCGCTCATTCTCACGCCCTGGCGATCTTGTCCTTGATCCCTTTAGCGGGTCGGGTTCAACATTGGTGGCGGCGGCACTATCAGGACGGCGATACATGGGCATCGACCTGGAAGCGAAGTACGTTGAGCTTGCCCGCCGACGGCTTGCGGGCGTGGATCGCGCGAAGTCACGACGCGCTGCCTGATACGGTAGGGACGGCCGCGGCTGTCGCGGCCGTCTTTTTCGCCACTCGGCCAATGAGTGCGCCGTTCTTTTTCCGTACTCGCGCCCCTGCTGTGCTGACGCGGCCATCGACAGCGCCTGCTGGCTTTGTCCCTCGAATCCTAAGCCACTCGGGTAGCCCCTTGGGCGCCTCGCGCAAAGGAGTTGGTTCAACCCCCTGACCCGACTCGGCTCGCTGCCAGTAGCCTCGTGCGGGAATGGGCACCCCGGCGCGGCGACAGAGCTTTGCGAGTCCCACATCCGATACTCCGAGGCGGGCGGCGATCTCGCTGACGGGCGACGTCCACACCAGCCGATAAAGATCTTCACGCCTAAAATAGTGCCGGTAGTGCGCGACGCTGTTCTCTGTCGCCATCACCGGCGCGCTTTCGGCGGCCGGCAACAGTGTGTTGGCGGAGATTCCGGTTGGCGCCGCCGGCTTGCGCAGGTGAGCTGGCGTGAGCGCCAGCACGCGACTGCCGTGGCCGGTCAGTGCGTCGCGACGCTGTTGGGTTTGGAAGTAGGCATAGCCAGCCGTCGTTTTCGGATCACGATGATTGAGTACATCGCCGATGAGGTGTAGCGACTGCCCGTCTTGAGCGAGCCAGGAACCGACCGTGCGCCGCAGATCATGAATGCGCAAATTGACGAGCCCGGCCCTCTTGAGTGCCCGCCTAAACGGATCGCCGAGACTGCGGAGATATTGCCCGGGGAGCCTGCCGCAGATGATGTAGGGGTTGTCGGAAATCCGCGGAATAACCTGCAAGCGGTCCGTGGCCGCATCGCTGATCGGTGCGAGCAGCGGCTCGCCGTTCTTGGTCAGTCCGATAAAGAGCGTCCCCATGTCCCAGTCAATGTCCTCCCATTTCGCCTTTAGCAGTTCGTTGCTGCGCAGGCCCATGAGCAACAGGAGCCAGATGCCGTGCCGAGCATGGTCGTTGTCTTCCTGTTCGAGGGCCTGTAGCAGGCGCGGCATCTCGACGGTCGTCACGAACCGCTTGCGCGTCCGCTCCGGGAATCGGACGATTCCTGCGACGAGGTTCGGATGATCCCTGGGCACAAGACCCGCGACCTTGCCCCAGTTGAACATCTTTCTGACGACTTTCAGAACATCATTCGCCCCGTAGGGATGCTCTACGCCGAGCTGCGAGTGGATGGCCTCGATGTCCGCGGTGACGAGGCTCACCGCCAACCGCCCCGAGAGCTTCGAGAGGACGTGGCGATTCAGGTAAGACTGGTCCTCCCTCCAGGTCTTCTTTTTCTTCTTCGCATGACCCTCGATGTACGCCTCGACGAGCTCGTCGATCGTCTTCAGTTGCCGCTGCGCGTCGAGGTTGCCCTGTGGGTCCTCCTGGTTCGCCGCTTTGGCGAGGTAGGTCATCGCCTTCTTGCGGACCTGGTCCAAGCTGACCGCATCGGCGCGGCCGAGCCGCGCCAGGCGCTTGCGGGTGTTCACGCGGTACGCGCACACGTACACGCGCCGGCCGCTCGGGTACACCCGCAGACCGAACGATTCCAGCGCCTCGTCCCAGTACACACACTGATGCTTGCCGCCATGCCCCTGATACGGGACTGTGCGCACGTTGTCTTGTCTGAGTTTTAGCGTTGGCACCGACCGTTCTCCCCGAAATTCCGTGACCACATCGTGACCAGGACACGTCGAAAGACGGCAGGTTGTGGCGGAGACCGGAGTAGTCTACGATCCGCTAAGTGCTTGAAATACCAAGCCGGGCGTGTTCTGGAGTACATGAGCGGGATGATCCGCTACAACTCCGAAGGCAGGGGTCACTGGTTCGAATCCAGTCGGGCGCGCCAATCTTTTTCAAATTAAATCCGTGACTTACGCGCTCTCCACCTGGTCTATTGGATGGCGACCGCGTCAAAAATGTGGTCACTCCCTGGTCACTCCACATAAGCTGGTCGACGCGCCCAGACCGTTAGCTCTTGCGATTTCTCGGGCGGAAATCAGCGCTTTGGGCGGTTGCGAGCGCGGCAGCGGCGCCGCGTTCCTGAGCACTGAACCTGCGCAAGATAGTCGATGGCGAGACCCCCGCATTTTGGTCACGTTAAATGAAGTCTGCGAGGTACGGTCCCTCGCATGGGTTGACCGATTAGGTCGCCTAGAGGATCCGGCATCGGTCGCCTTCAGAGACGTGATCGTGAGTGCGCTCGCGACCGTTCGAGCCACGCCGCCGCATGCGAGCGGTGCAGACTAGACGCGTGCACACCTTCAAACAGACGCTATACGGGTCGATAGACGTGCGCCGCCACGCCGGAACCGAAAATCGACGTGCTCACGAGCTTCAAATCCACAAGCTTCGGCAAGTCCGCGAAGAGGGACAATCCATCGCCCAGCGCAACAGGATGGACGAGTAATTGGTATTCGTCGATCAGGCCCAACCTCGCCAGGCTTTGTGCGAAACCGGCGCCGCCATGCGCGACGATGTCTTTGCCAGGCTGTCGTTTGAGCCGCCCGATCTCGCTCGCCAGATCGCCATTCGCCATTTGGGTCGCGGCCCAGCTCGCTGCGTTCGGAGAGGCAAGTGCCGCTGGCTTTCCACCACTCGCCTCAAGGGCTTGATTCGCGTCGCGCAGCGCGGTCGTGGTCCGGCCCGCTGCCAAGTCCAGGGATTGCTGCCGTGTAAAGACGACTTTGGGTATGTCGTTCATTAGAGTCGCAAGCGGCTCGGTCGATGTCGGCCAGTATCTCACCATGTCGTAATAGGTTCGGCTGCCCATCGCATGCAGGCCCGCCTGCCAAAGCGTATCGGCGATCCAAGCCGTAGCGCCCTCATCGAGATTACGGAAGAGCCAATCGATCTCACCGTTGGGGCCGCCGACGAAGCCATCAAGCGACATGGACATCTTGAGAATGAGCCGTCTCATAATTTTTGATCCTTTGGAATCTGGCTTTGAATTGCTCTTCGCTCAGCTGTTTGCGGCAAGCTGAGACACCAGCCGATCGATGCTTTCGTTCCAGCCGGCTTCCATGCCCGCGATGTTTTCATGTGCCGCAGCCGTTTCCTTAAGGACGCGCACATGCAGGCGCAGTCGAGTGAAGCCTTCGACCTCTTCGAGTGAAAGCGTCGTGAGATTTTCTAGCCGGTCGCTTCCGTCAGGCTCCTTCAGCGCAACTGTGAATTCCAAGTGCGCGGGCGGACTGATCGAGCGGATGACGCCCTTGTTCATATAGTCGACGCGATCTGGCCCTCGCATGACAATGTGCAAGAGTCCGCCGGAGATAGGATTGATCTCGCAGATAGGGTTCGTGAAGCCGTGAGGGCCCCACCATCGGGCGAGCTGCGTTGCGTCCGTCCAGGCCGCCCAGACCTTCTCGCGGGGCGCCCTGATCAACCGTTCGATCTTCAGGCTCCTTGGCGAGCGCGTTCGCCAAGGAGCTTGCAGCGTGGGATGGCGGTGTCCAGGTCGGCCGGCTGCTTTTATCAGCGCTCGCCATCGCCGCCCTCCGGCTTTTGAAGGTTCTGCAGATAGGCGTCGAGGCGCTCGAGGCTTTCGTCCCAGAAGCGCCGATAGTGTTCGAGCCAGCCAAAGGCCTCTTGAAGCCGCGCCGGCTCCAATCGGCGCGGCCGCCACTGCTTCTCTCGGCCACGAGAGATGAGCCCTGCGCCTTCCAAGACCCGCAGGTGCTTGGAAATCGCCGGACCGCTGATCGCAAATGGCCCCGCGAGTTCCGTGACAGAGGCCTCCCCCTGCGACAGCCTTGCCAGGATTGCTCGCCGCGTTGGATCCC
>Ga0116129_1001732_pt1 | contig 11738 bp, 10 predicted proteins | sample June2015DPH_17_2_FD_89732 | JGI IMG/M metagenome (GOLD analysis project Ga0116129, IMG submission 89732) | Peatland microbial communities from SPRUCE experiment site at the Marcell Experimental Forest, Minnesota, USA - June2015DPH_17_10 | ecosystem: Environmental > Terrestrial > Soil > Wetlands...
TGCCGTCGCGTGTCGCCGACATTCTGGAAAAAACCGAACCCTTGCAGTATCGGATCTGGGATTGCGAGGATGTCGTTGGTATCGGTGGCGCGGAACCCGCCCAATTTCCATTCAAGCGTTCCAAAGTTCATATCCTTGGTGCCCCGTAATCCGGCCTCGAAGGTGCGCGACACCACCTGCTTTAACGGCGGATCGGAAACCAGGAACGTCGCGATGACGCAGGGCATCGCGGGGTTGGCGCATTCGAGTTCCAGCGGGGTCGGCGCACGGTTGGCTTCCGAATAGCCGGCATACGCGGTCAGCCCTGACGTGATCTTGTAGGTGCCGCCAATGATCGGATTGAAACGGTCGTAGGTTTCGTTGCCGTTGAGTGCGGTGCCGAGCTGGTCCTGCAATGCAATGCGCGCATCATTGAAACGGCCGCCGGCGGTGATCGAGAAGGCCTTGGTGACGTCGAAGGTATCGAGCGCGTAAAGCCCGGTATATTGATTGGTGGTTCGCAGCGCTACCGGTCCGTCCGAGACCGGATTGCCGGACGTTCCGAGGAAGATGCCGCTGCTGCTCACGACAAAGTTGTTGTCGATGGTGCCAAGCTCTGCGCTGGCTCCGAAATGCGTCACGCTGGCATCGAAGCTGGTGCCGACAACAAACCGATTGTCGTGACCGAACAGCTGATCGGTATTCGTCGCCTGCAACGAGAACCCGCCGGTGTTCGTAGAGGTGTATGTTCGATCATTTTCTCCCAGGATCGCATCCGCGGGGAACGGATTGGAAAGCTGCTGCCCGTTAAGACCGTTCGCCGGCGTGACGCCGTCGCCAAAACAAAGCAGCGCCGCATCGGCTGAACAGGGCTGCGTTCCCGTCGGATTGCCGTCCTGGGTTTGCTGGGTGAACGCCCGGTAGTGGGCGATCCCTTCGATCGTCCAGGTCGGCGTAGCTTCGACCTTGGCCGTCATGTTCAAATAGCCAACCTGGTTCTGTGTGGTCTGCGGTGTGGTGTAGGTCGCGGCCCAGTTTTGCTGTAGCAACTCGATCGGTGTCGTCGCAGCCGCGCCGAATTGGTTCTCCGCGGCGCCCACATTGAGGTGGAATTCGTTGCCGTCGTTTCGGTAGCCAATGTCGCCGTAGAAACGACGGACATTCGATATCCCAAAAAAGCGGAAGCCTTCGTCGTGTACTGCTTCGAGGGCACTATATACCGCCCAATCGTCGACCTGTTTACCCCATTGCAGCGAGCTCTGGATACGGCCGAACGAACCGCCCATGGTATCCCACTCGACGCCGTGGTAGTTGAAGCCATCTTTCATCTGGACGGTGACGGCGCCGCCAAGTGCGTTGAGACCAAACGCCGGATTGTTCGTGACCACAGCAATCGACTTTATCGCGGCGGTCGGGATCAGGTCCCAGTTGACGGTGTCGCCGAACGCCTCATTGATACGAACCCCGTTCTGATAGACTGCCAATCCCTGAGGCGTACCCGAAACGGGCGATGCGACGAATCCGCGGAATTCGAGGTTGGACTGAAACTCGTTTCCCGCGACGTTGCTGATGTTGACGCCTGCCACGTTCTGCTGCAGGGCGTCCATGACGTTCAAAGAGTTGGTGCGTTGGATTTCCGGCGTATCCACGAAGTTGATGCTGGAGGGGACCTTGTCGACGCCCAAGGCCGTGCTCGGCGTGGCGACCGGCGTTGTTGGATACGCCCGAAGCGTTGTCACCGTCGGCCGAGTGGTTGTCGCCGTTGTCGGGCGAGGCGTAGTTCTGGGAGGCCTTGGCGCGGGTTTCACGCCCGGCGACGTAACTTCGACCGGCGGCAACTCAGTGGTGTAGCTTCCCTTGTCCTGTGCGTAGGCCTGCTCGCTTTCGGTGGCAAAAGCGGCCGCCACCCACGCAATAAGCAGCACCCGAACACTCATCTGCTTCGCTCCCCGCCGCAGATGATATTTATGCATGGCCGCGGTGCACCTGAAAAAGGTCCCGAAGCGTTCGGGAAAATTCCCGACCGGTCCCTAAAGGGCGTGGGTGGGAACCATCGCCTCGATAGTGACACCGCCTTCGCCGGAAGCCACCGTCAGTGTCCCTCCCAATGCCAATATTCGCTCACGCATCCCCGTCAAACCGAACCCAAATTTTTCGCCAGGCTTCAGGCCGCGGCCGTTGTCGCGTACTCGCACCAAGGCGTAGTCACGGTTGCCCTGCACGCCGGGTGGCCGCTCGGCGGGCTCGATGCTCACATTCACAGCCGTCGCCCTTGCATGGCGGAACACGTTGGTCAGCGCTTCCTGCACGATGCGATAGATCGTCAGGTCGGCGGTTTCTCCGGTTTCGCCGAGCGAGCGTGAAATCGTCGTCTCGATCTCGACCTCGGGATGGGATTCGTTCCATAGCCGTAGCAACGCGCCAAGCGCTTCGCGCAATCCGAGTTCGGCGAGCCCCACCGGCCGCAGCCTTTCCAGGATTCTGCGGGTGAATTGCTGGAGGTCGTTGACCTGCGCCAGAATCGCGCTGCCGTGTTTGCGTACCCCATCCGCGTCAGGCCCCTCCGCCTTTGCAAGCCGCATCAAGGCGCCGGCGTGGACCCGCAGGGTAAAGAGGTACGGCCCAAACTCGTCATGCAGTTCGCGCGCGATCTCCTCACGTTCGCGGTCTTGCAGTGATACCGCGCGCTCGGCAAGCCGTCGCTTTTCCTCAACTGCCTCCCCCAACGTTTCGGCAAGGTGATTCATTTTGGTACAGATTGCGGCGAGTTCGGGGGCTCCGCCGGGCTCGATATGGACACTGTATGAACCGGATTCGATCCCGCTCATCGCCTGAGAGATCGCTTCCAGCGGCGCCAGCGCGCGGCCGACAACGATCATCGTGATCAGGAACAGCGCCAGCGCGACCGCCGAACCGACGGCAAGCTGCGTCAGTACCCCATCCCAGATTTCGGCAATCTCGTCGTTCGGGATCGACGTGATGACCAGCGCAGTGCTCCTGCCGCGAATCGAAATCGGCACGCTGACAGAAGTCGTTCTAGGATGCACAAGCGTAACAAACCACTCAGGCACCGACCGCGCATCGTCCTCCTCCTCGCGAATGTCAGCCGGCGCGCCTGTATCGGTCTGCCACGTGATGCTGACATGACGCAGCCGCTTGAGATCCTGAACAATCTGATCCAGCCGCCCCTCGGGATCGGATGCTTCGCTCAAGCCGCCGACTATGGTTTCAACGAATTCGCGCGCCAGCCGCGTTACGCTTTGATCTTCCGCCTGAACACGAGGCCCGGCCTCCAGCACCAGCCGCGCCACATTGATGGCGAGTCCCAATGTCAGCACCAGCGCCATCAGTAGGTTGATGCGGGAACGTAACGATAATCTCTGCCACATGACGGACCCCATCGCGTCGATTTCAGCTCCTCATCGGTGGCGTTGACAGACAGAACACGCGCCTGTCTACTTGAAGCGTATCGCATTGTCGCCCAAGTTGCATGGCGGATTGAACTTCCGGCGCCGGCGTTCGTACGATGCGGTGCAACAACGAGATTGCGGGGCGTAGGCATGCGCGTTCTGATCGCCGATGATCATCCGATCGTTGCGTCCGGCTGCCGCACGGTGCTCGCCGACGAGCCTGACATTATCCTTCTCGATGCGCCCGACGCGGAAACCGCTGAACGCATCTTCGCCGCCGAACATCCCGACATCTGCCTGATCGATATCAACCTGCCGACCGTATCAGGCTTCGAACTGGCGCGCCGCGTGTTGGCGCAAGACGCCGGCGCGCGCATCATTATGTTCAGCATGAATGACGACCCGGTATTCGTCGCGCGAGCCATCGAGATCGGCGCCAAGGGCTTTGTTTCCAAGACTGGCGACCCGCAGGATTTGGTCGACGCGATCCATGAGGTCGGAAAAGGCGGCGTTTATTTGCCGCCCGCGCTGGCGCGAAGCATGGCCTTTGCCGGTCCGGCGGTCGCCAGTAACCCGCTATCGAAGCTGAGCTCGCGCGAAATGGAAATCCTGCGGCTACTGAGCGCAGGCAAAAGCCTTTCCGAGATCGCCTGGCTGGTTCATTCGCCCTACAAGACAGTCGCGAATACCTCGTCGATCATCCGCCAAAAACTCGGCGTGCGAACATCTGCTGAATTGGTGCGGCTCGCCATCGAGAATGGCGTGGCCTGAACGCCATGCTACACGACGCTGGAGCTGCAAAATCATGACCCTGCAAACGGTTTCGCTGAATAGATCCTATGGCGGTACCCAAGGCGTTTACCGGCACGCCAGCCGAGAGACAGAGACCCAGATGACATTTTCCGTTTACGTCCCTCCGCATCGCGAGGGCACGAAACTCGCGGCGGTCTGGTATTTGTCGGGGTTGACCTGCACCCATGCCAACGTGACGGAGAAAGGCGAATTCCGTAGCGCATGCGCCGAACACGGGCTGATCTTCATCGCCCCCGACACCAGCCCGCGGGGCGAAGGCGTACCGGGCGATCCAGCGAACTCCTATGATTTCGGCCTCGGTGCCGGCTTCTATGTCGACGCCACGGAAACTCCATACTCCCGTAATTACCGCATGTGGAGCTATGTGACCGAGGAGCTGCCGAAACTTGTCGCGGAACATTTTCCCGTCGATACTGGCCGGCAATCCATCATGGGGCACTCGATGGGTGGTCATGGCGCGCTGACGATCGCCTTGCGTCATCCCGACCGTTATCGCGCGGCGAGCGCGTTTGCGCCGATCGTCGCTCCGTCGCAGGTGCCCTGGGGTATCAAGGCGCTCGGCGGCTATCTCGGCAACGACAAGGCTGCGTGGCGCAAGCATGATACCGTCGCCTTGATCGAGGACGGGGGCAGATTCCGCGAATTCCTGGTCGACTATGGCGACGCCGACCAATTTCTGACCGAGCAACTCCGCCCCGAGTTGCTCCAGGCCGCTTGCGACAAGACCGGCATTCCCCTCACCTTGCGCCGGCAGACCGGCTACGACCACAGCTATTATTTCATCTCGACCTTCATGACCGATCATTTACGCTGGCACGCGCAACGGCTGAAGGCCTGATCGCTCTTTCACTGCCGCGGCGGCGGCCTTCCGTAATTGGGCGCGAGCAGTCGTTCACGGACGAGATAAGCCGTGGCACGCGACCAGGATTCATCGGTATTGCCGCGCATGTCGACGCTTGCGACAGCCACAAGGCTGCCACTATGAGCGTCGCGCAAGTACACATTGATATTGAGGATGAGGTTCGAAACCTTCTGCACCACACCCGTTATTTCGAGATCGGCGTTGAGCTGTTGCGCCAGCTTCACGTCGCATCCACCGCAAGCCTGCAGATTGCTCTGATGCGCCGCAGCATTCACCGGCGCGATATCAAGGATCTGGAACTTGCCGGATTCGCCGAGTTCCTTTCGGATCTGGTCCGCAGTCCGCAAGAGTCGATCCCGCTCGTCTGCGCGCGGACCGTACACCTCGCCCTGAAGACTTGTGTCGATCATCTCAAAATCGAACACCGCAAGCCGCGGCGTCCCGGCCGCACCCGCCCGGACCGCCATCGCCAGCATCAACAGCGTGAGAACCGCAAGTGCTCGCATCATCGTGACCCGCAAACTCAGCAACGATGTAACGACAAAAAGTAGGCTTGCAAGCTACGATAATCTGGTCTTGGTTCAAGACAAGAGTTCTCCGTTAGAGGAGACCGCAAGGAAACGCCATGATCCGAGGATTAATTGGCGCGATCGGTTTGAGCATCCTGGCTACTCACGCGATCGCGGCCGACCCAATCGAGATTGGCATCGGCTATCTTCGTCATGCCGGCGTCAAATCGACATTGTCGCTGGCCGCGCAGCCGGCCGACAATGACGGCGTCGCCGGTGCGCTGCTTGCAATCGAGGACAACAACACCACCGGCAAGTTTCTCAACCAGCATTTCACGCTGACCGAAGTGAAGCTCAAGGAGAACGACGATGTCGTCGCGGCCGCCAACTCGCTTGCCGACCATAACGGATTTATCATCGTGGACTTGCCGGCAGACGAACTGCTCAGGGTTGCCGATACGTTGCGGGATCGAGGCACCGTTTTGCTGGATGCCGGTTCCAATGACGACCGCCTGCGCGAGCAGGATTGTCGCGCCAATGTCATCCATGTGGCGCCCACCCGCTCAATGCTCGCCGACGCCCTCGCCCAGTATCTGGTCTGGAAGCAGTGGAAGCGCTGGCTGCTGGTAGTCGGCTCGCACGATGGGGACAAGCTTTATGCCGATGCCCTGCGCCGCGCCGCGACCCGGTTCGGCGCAAAGATCGTGCAGGAACGAACCTTCGAGGACACCGGCGGCGCCCGCCGTACCGATAGCGGCGTGACGCTGATCCAGCGTCAAATGCCGGTGTTTACCCAGGAGGCGCCCGCTTATGATGTTCTTGTTGCAGCTGACGAAAGCGAGGTCTTCGCACCCTATCTGCCGTACCGGACCTGGGATCCGCGGCCGGTGGCGGGGTCGGCGGGCCTGATGCCGACCAGTTGGGATGCATCGCACGACCAGTGGGGCGCGGTCCAGATTCAGAACCGTTTCATTAAGCTGAATTCGCGGCACATGAGCGCACTGGACATGCAGGCGTGGACCGCCGCGCGTATGGTCGGCGAAGCAACGTCCCGTACCCATTCCGGCGATCCGAAGACCGTGTTCAGCTTCATCAAGGGAAAAGACTTTTCCATTGCCGCCTTCAAGGGCCAGCGCCTCACCTTGAGGGATTGGAACTTGCAACTTCGGCAGCCGATTCTGCTTGCTGACGGTCGCATGGTTGTATCCGTGTCGCCGCAAGAGGGCTTCCTGCACCAATACTCCGAACTCGATACGCTCGGCGTCGACAGGCCTGAGACGAAATGCAAACTGCAATGACAGCGGAGAGGTCGCGCATGCGCGGTACCCTGCTTACCCTATCGGCGCTATGGCTGTCGGCCGCGAGTCCGGCGTGGGCATACACCGCCTATGTTTCGAATGAAAAGGGCAACACCGTCTCGGTCATCGACACCGACAAATGGGCCGTCACGACCACGATTAAGGTCGGCCAGCGGCCGCGGGGCATCGAATTCACCCGTGACGGAAAATTCGTGATGGTCGCCGTCGGCGACGACGACACCATTCAGATGATCGATACGACGACCCAGCAAGTGGTGGACACCCTGCCCTCCGGCCCCGATCCCGAATTGTTTACGCAGGATGCCGCCGGCAAGATCCTCTATGTCGCCAACGAGAACGACAACACGGTCACCATCATCGACATCCAGAAACGGACGCGGCTGGGCGACATTCAGGTCGGCGTCGAGCCCGAAGGCATGACTGTCAGTCCTGACGGCAAGATCCTGATCAATACGTCCGAGACAACCAACATGGCGCATTTCATCGACACTGCGGCCCGGGAGATCGTCGCCAACGTGCTAGTTGACTCGCGGCCGCGCTTTGCCGAGTTCAAGCACGACGGTTCCGAATTGTGGGTCTCCTCCGAGATTGGTGGCACGGTCTCGATCATCGATCCCGTCAAACACGCCGTCACCGGCAAAGTCACCTTCGACATTCCGGGGCTGCGGAGCGAGGCCATCCAGCCGGTCGGAATCGGCATCACCAAGGACGACAAGACCGCCTTTGTCGCGCTCGGTCCGGCCAACCGCGTCGCGGTGGTGGATGCGGCAAGCCATGCCGTAACGAAATATCTGCTGGTCGGGCAGCGGGTCTGGCACATGGCATTCACGCCGGACGAGAAATATCTGCTGGTCACGAACGGCGTCTCTAACGACGTCTCGGTGATCGATGTCACCGCGCAAAAGGTTGTCAAGACGATTCAGGTCGGCGAGCTTCCATGGGGCGTGACGATATCGCCATGACAGCGTCCGACGCATCGAGCGCAGTCACTTCCCCTGTTCCGGACAAGCCAGTCGGACACGGTACGGCTACGACTCCGGCGCTATCGATCTCGACCGTTAGCCATTCCTATGGCGCGAGGCGCGCCCTGATCGATGTCGATTTCACCGTGGCGCCCGCGAGCTTTACCGCACTCCTCGGGCTTAACGGCGCCGGCAAAAGCACCTTGTTCTCGCTGGTGACGCGGCTGTTCGCAATCCAGGCCGGCGGCATCAGGATATTTGGTCACGATATCGGGCAATCACCTGGCGAGGCCCTGCGGCTGATGGGCGTGGTGTTTCAGCCGCGCACGCTCGATCTCGATCTCTCGGTGATGCAGAACCTGCTCTATCACGCCGCCCTGCACGGCATCGGCCGGCGTGATGCGCGCCTGAGGAGCGATGAAATACTGTCACGCATCGGGCTTGCCGATCGCGCAGGCAGCAAGGTGCGCGATCTCTCGGGCGGACAGATGCGCCGGCTCGAGATCGCACGCGCACTGCTGCATCGGCCACGGCTGCTCTTGCTCGATGAAGCCACCGTCGGGCTCGACGTCAAGGCCCGCGCCGATATCCTTGGCCATGTCCGCCATCTCGTCACCGAGCAAGGAATTGGCGTGTTGTGGGCGACCCATCTGTTCGACGAGATTATTCCGAGCGATAACCTCGTCATCCTGCACCAAGGCCGCGTCCTGGCGCGCGGCGAGGTAGCGAGGGTCCTTGAGGAAGCCGGTGCACGCGACGTCAACTCGGCGTTTATGCGGTTGACCGGCACCCAATCCGGGAGCCTCACACCATGAGTTCCGCAATCCTCGATCAGGATCGGCGCGGTTTCTTCTTCACCGAATATGTCACCTGCCTCAATGGTATCGTGTGGCGCGAGGCCCTGCGCTTCCTCCATCAGCGCGAACGATTTGTCTCGGCGCTTGTGAGACCGCTGGTGTGGCTCTTCATCTTTGCCGCCGGATTCCGTCAGGTCCTCGGCATCTCCATCATTCCCCCCTACGAGACCTACATCCTTTATGAGGTCTACATCGCACCCGGACTGATGGCGATGATCCAGCTGTTCAATGGCATGCAATCCTCGCTCTCCATGGTCTACGATCGCGAGATGGGAAACATGCGTACGCTGCTGGTGAGCCCGCTGCCGCGCTGGTATCTGCTGTCTTGCAAGCTGCTCGCTGGCACGACGGTCTCGTTGTTGCAGGTCTACGCTTTCCTGCTGATCGCCTGGTTCTGGGATATTACGCCGCCGCCAGTCGGTTATATCGCTGTATTGCCGGCTCTGATCCTGTCCGGCCTGATGCTGGGCGCGCTTGGCATGTTGATCTCCTCCGGGATCAAGCAGCTTGAGAATTTCGCCGGCGTAATGAACTTCGTGATCTTTCCGATGTTCTTTGCTTCATCTGCCCTTTACCCGCTCTGGCGAGTTCGGGAGGGGAGCCCGCTTCTGTACTACGTATGCCAATTCAATCCGTTCACCCACGCTGTCGAACTCATCCGTTTTGCCCTTTATGGCCAAGTGAACTGGATTTCGCTTGTGGTGGTTGGCGGATGCACGGCGGTCTTCATGATCGCAGCCATCTTGGCCTATGATCCATCGCACGGATTGGCCCGCCGCGGGCCCGCGGGAGGCGAGACATGATTTCGCGCGCAGGAATGGCGCTGTTTGCGGTCGCCGCATCGAGCCAGCTGTGTCTGGCCGCCGATCCGCGTTATCCGGACTGGCCCTGCGCGCAGGCCAAGGTGCCGGAAATCTCGCTCGCCGCGGTGTGGGCCGGTCCTCCGCTCGACGAGGGGAAATGGAAGAGCGATCCCATGGTCAGTGCGCTGGTCGAAAAGGTGGCGGCCAGGAAGACTCCCCTTGATGACGCCCAAAAGGCGATCACGGAATTCCTTTCGGCGCCCGGGACCGACAAGATGGCTACCGGCAAGCTGTTGTTTGCCGGCCTGTTCGAGCAGCTCAACGCCGAACGCTCGTCGGTGATGGGTGGGCTCGAGCGGGTGACCCGCAAGCAGCGTCAGGCTGCCGACAAGATCCGCAGCGATACGCTCGCGCTGCAAGCGTTACAGGACGCCACGCCGCCCGACCAGCCCAAGATCGACGAACTCGGCAACCAGCTGGTATGGGAGACGCGGATCTTTGAAGATCGTCGTCACGTCGTCAAATTTGTTTGCGACGTGCCGACGGCGATCGATCAGCGGCTGTTTGCACTTGGCCGCACCATCCAGCAGGAGATCGAATAAACGCCACTAGAGCTCCGATTCCGAAGTTCGCATGATATCGCAGCAACCTCTGATGCGAACTTCGGAATCAAAGGAGCTCTAGCAACTCATTGTTTCTAGTGCGGCTTCGAATTTGAAATTCCTATTACGAATTTGCCGCAACACTGATAGGAACTTCAAATTCGCCGGACTAGGAATTTCGGCCTCGGATTCTACTCTGCCGGTCGCGGTTCTGGCTGCGCTTCCTCCGTCGGCAGATTGGCGCGCTGCCAGCCGTCCGTGCCGTCCGGATACCAGGCGACGTTGGAGTATCCGTAGGACAGCGTTCGCTTGGCGGCGTTCCACGACATCCAGCAGTCGGCCTGGCAATACACAATGATCAGAACATCGCGATTGCCGCCGGAGGCGCGCGACAGCCCTTGCCGCAGATAGCTTTCCGTCGACGCGGCCAGCGCGCCGTAACCTGTGTCCGGCAGCCAGATGCTGCCGGGAATATTGAAGCGGGGCTTGTCGCGCCAGACGGTACCGGCTGGAAGGTTTGCTGGCTTCGGCGGACGCGGCAGCACGTCGATAAATATGCCGGTCTTGGCCCGCCAGATTGCCGCCGCCTCTGCCGTCGAAAGAACACGCGCGCCGGCCAGCGTGTCAGGAACCGGCGCTCGGTAATCGTCGGTGCGATACCCGTCGGGTTCTGACACGAGTTCTTCTGCGCATGCGGCGCCGATGAGCGCCGTGAGCATAAGCATTAAACTGGCCGCGTACCGGATCATGGCGACTTCGTCGCCGCCTCCGCGGTGATCGGTTGACTATTCTCGTCGAGCAGCGGAACGCCGTAGTCGAACAGGATCTTGTTGATCTCCGGCTGGTTTTCCTGGATCAACCGATTGAGCAACCGTTTCCAGTTCTGGTCGGCACGGCGAACGCCCATGCCGATGCGATAGACAAGTTGAGGTCCCGTCTTCTCGTTGACCAACGATGTGACATGAAGTGGCGGACTGGCCTTCCTGGCGTAAAAGCCTGCCATCGGGCCCCAGAGAATGGCGGCATCGATCTCGCCCTTGTTGAGGTCGTTGATCATGGCTTCGGCCGATGAATCCACACGGGTATCGATCATCAACGGATAAGGCTTGGCGCTCGTCATCAAGCCATTGACCGCCATGTTGGTCGCGGGCGGCGTGCCGGCGACAATGCCGATGCGCTTGCCTTTGAGACGGGCGTCTTCCAACGTCGTGACATCATCAAGACCGGAGTTCTGTTTTGAAATCAGCGCATAAGCGGTGCGATAATAGGGGTTGGTGCCCTGAACGAGATCGTCGCCCTGCGGGAATCCCATGATGACGTCGCAGCGATGCGCGCCAAGCGTCATGCGGACAAAGCCCGTCGCTTGCGGGAAATACATGTAGTCGATTTTCTTCTGCAGCTTCGCTGCAAACAGCTCAGCGAGCTTGTTCTCGAACCCCTCGCCCTTTTCGTTGGAGAACGGCAGGTTGCGCGGATCGGCGCAAACCCTCAACACCTTGGGATCGACAAGCTCGATCGAAAGATCGAGACCTTCATTGTCTGACTGCGCTCGCACGCAATCGCGGCTGACAAAGATTGCGATCATCGTCAGAAGCGGGATAAGCAGGCAGCGTTTGAGCGAA
>Ga0116129_1001734_pt1 | contig 11728 bp, 12 predicted proteins | sample June2015DPH_17_2_FD_89732 | JGI IMG/M metagenome (GOLD analysis project Ga0116129, IMG submission 89732) | Peatland microbial communities from SPRUCE experiment site at the Marcell Experimental Forest, Minnesota, USA - June2015DPH_17_10 | ecosystem: Environmental > Terrestrial > Soil > Wetlands...
GCCCTGCACGACACCGTCGATGACCGAGACCAGCATGGCCGCGCCGAATCGCTGCCAAAAATGATTGTCGACCGTGCCGGGCAGTCCCGATCGTCCGAGTTCGTCTGCGCCCGGGGACGCCAGCGGCACGATCACCCCGGCCGGCGTTCGAGCCTCCGACCATAGAACGAATACTCGTGCCGATCCCAGCTGCACTTGGCCGCGGGTCTCGCCGATCAGCTTGGTGCCGCGCTCCAGCAGCACCACTTGACCGTCGGCGCCAAATGTATCCGTGGCCATCACGCACGTGGTCATGCCTGGCAGCGTTGAATCGATGGCGGTTTCCAACGTGCAATCGATGAACGCACCCTTGGGCAACAACAAGCGTTGTGTCGGCAGTACTTGCGCGCGTACGGCCGCGCTGACGCCGGGCCGCAGCAACGCCCCCAGTTCAGCGTATTCCTGCGCGCCGGCCGGCGGGAGCGTGACAGGGACGGAGGGTTCGCTTGCCGGCGCCGCCGACGCCACGCTCTGCGGCGAGTAAACGACACCCGACAACTGGCGCTCCAAAGTCAGCTGTTCGGGAGTCTTGGGCTGCGGTGCGCCGTACGTACCCGTCGTTTGGCTGGCCTCCAGCGGAATTTCGCGCAAGGTAGTCGGGCTCAGAACCGGCGATGACGGAGAATCCGGCGGTGCCCAGGGCGTCGAATCGAGAGCCGGTGCCGGCGGGGGCAGCGGCGGTGGGTCGATGCGCCCGAGACTCGGCAAGGGCATATCGCCCTGCGCTCGGTTGATCGATGCGGCCTGCGCATGCTGGCGCGCCCGGCTCTGGCGGGTAATCGTGTTGGCGTAGTACCAAATGAGCATGCCCAAGCCGAGAAGGCTCATGAGGCCGACCGCCAAGAGATTGCTGATGCGGGATTGAATCGAGGGCGGCCGATTGACGGCCGTGGCGTCGCGCTCACCCCGTACGGCATTCACCGAAGAGTCGAATCTGCTCATGGGACGCTCCGGGGAACCGTGCGTTCGACCTCGGGGGTAACGGTTCCGGAATCCAGACGCATGCCGCCGCCCGCGAATCCATGATTCACGATGCAGCCCGTGAGCTTGCCGCGCCGTAGAATGAACTGCTTGGCAACGCGGTGCACGATGACGTCGCCCGAGTCCATGTTGAAATTCAACAGCGATTCGCTGCCGTCTTCATTGCGGACGAAAATTGCCGGCAGGTCGGCATTCGCGGCAAACCGCAGGCGCGTGTGGACACCGTCGTCGGAGGCGGCGATCGGCTTCAGGACAGGGCCGCCGCAATACCAATAGTCGGTGTTGCGCGGCCGCTGGGTTCCGGCACTCTGCAGTTGCGAATCGAGCTTCTTTGCGGCCGCGTCGGCCGCGGATTGAGTAAGCAGCTGCGGATACGTGAATCGCAGTGCATAAACGACGGCGGGGTCGTCGGCCGCGGGGCGTCGCGCCAGCGCGGTGTAGTCGAACTGGTAGTGCCGCCGGCTCGTAAGCACGGTCAAATTCGTCGCCACCCCGGCTGCCTTGGGCTTCAGAAACAGATGATTGTCCTGACCGACGAAGGACAACCCTTCCAAATCGCCCGCGCCGAGGCCCGTGAAAATCTCCCCAGGCTCGAACTCAATATCGATCTGATAGCCCACATAGCCGCGCAGCCGGTAGACCTCGTCGCCGTTGTACACGGCGGTCCGTATGCGGCCGTCTATGCGGCCCTTCATCGGCACCGTTTCCGCGAAGGCCGCGCTCAGACACAGCAAGGCGCAGAGTCCGGATGCCGGCGCCCGCAATCGCCGTGCAATACCGTGCGGTCGAGTCCTAATGTTCATGATGCAGCTCCTTCGCAGCCGGCGGTTCCGTCAAGACTTCGGGTTCGGTGCGAAAATCGACGATCTTGAAACCGAGCGGATTCCAGCGGCGGACTTTGGGGTCCTGCGCCGGACCGGCGTAGGCGTACTGAATGGTCGCCACCCAATGCGTGAACGACTCTTCCGATCCGGCGCCTTGGCGCACCGCCTTCAGGTACCGCACCTGCGCAAGATCGGATAGGCCGCTCGCGCGCGTGAAGAAGCTCACCGAATTGACCTGTACACGCACCGTACTGCCGTCCTTGTGTACATTGAGCGGTGAGGCGGGGTTGGTCGCGGTCCACAAGGCGTACCACGCCTGGTTACGTTGCGCCGAATGAAACGCACCGCACTCCTCGTAGTCGCTTTCCGCGGTGGCGAAATTGAAGCGTTCACATATGGTCAGGTAGTGCGTCAGGAAGTACCGCGTCACCGCTTCTTCGGGGTTCGCACTGCCGGCGTACACGGGCACCACATCGACGATGCCCGTGCTGCTATCCACCCGCACCACGAAGGGGTCGACGCGCTTCAAGGGCATGAGCAGGGCGAGCGCCAGTGCACTTGCCACGGCGCATGACCACCCGGCCCCGGCAACCCACCATGCCGTGCGTGCACTTCGGCGAAACTGCGCCGCACGATCCGCGTCCCACGACCCGGCCTCGCGGAAATACTCCTCCGCCGTCGGCGCCGCGATCAAGGCGCTCTCCGCGCCGGCGCACCCTGGGCCGTCGTCCCGGGGACATCGCTCACGCCGGGTGGATTGATCCTTTGCAGGTGAGCGTCGCAACGCACAGCCGGCGTGGAACACGCGCATAGCAGTGGTATCAAACAAACGATCAGACGCATCATGTCACCCTCCTTGGTGTATCGCTCATTAAAGGCCCACGTCTCGCAATCTTCGGCTCAGCGCTTCGAGGTCGGCGTCGGTCCGACCGCGATTGGTTCAGGCGACCGTGCTGCCCACAATCGCAGCCGCTTTGCCCACCGTGCGGACCACGCGGGGTATCGCATACTTCGCCCCTTTGGCTAAACGCGGACCCGCGAGCTTGCCGACGCCCCGCAATCCCCCGCTGACATTGCGGCTCACGAACCCGAAGGAATTAAGCGATACGCCGCCGGCCAGTCCCGATGCAATCGGCATGACCTGGCGCAATATGAGAAAAACCAGCATCGCGATGAGCACCATGTGCAGCGCGTCCACCGTAAAGATAGCCGAGCCGCGCGCCGCGGTTTGCACGGCGTACGACTGCACGATTTGCAGCAATAAAGCACCTACCATCACGGTAAGCACGGTGATCAGAGCGTAGTTGGTCAGCTGGGCGATCCAAGCGACGAACAATCGCCGGGTGGCATCGAAGAACAGCATTGCCACGAACAGAGGTCCCAGCGCCAGCAAAACCGCCAAGGCGATGCTCGAAAGAGCAATCAGAAACATGGCATACACGCACAGCACGCCCATCAGGCACCACACTATGGTGCCTGCGATGAAAAAACCCCAGTTGCTGATGAGTCCGGCCTTGCTCCACAGAGCGCCCGCAACCGCACCGCCGTTCTCCCAAATGGTGTCGATCGTACTCACTGGGTCCGAGCTTCCCACGACGGCGGCTGCGAGTTGAGCCGGCGCGTTGTAAAAGGTGTCGACGATCACGGTGTTGTACAGCCAGAGTTGCAGACCCACCCCGAGAATCAGGGCCAGCACGAGAATGCGCTTCAGACCGGTCAGGACGGGTTCGTCGATCTTGCCCGTAAGATGCAAGTAGCCCCACGCCATGACGTAGACGGTCGCCAGCATGACCACGGTGGGCTCGAGGGCGGATGCCAGGAGCGCCGTGTTATTGCCGATATAAGAGGCGAGCTGACCGTTGAGCCAGTTCCAAAACGTCGCGAAGAATCCCATGTCATGCTCCGTAAATCAGCGGGCTTCAGGGAACCGGTTGAAAGCGGGTAGCGAAACTCCCCTGCCCGGCGATCGCTCGCTCACTTGCTTGCTCCCGAAGAGACGATTCTTGGGCCTGCATCGCCTGATAGAGCACCTGAAGCTTGGTTTGCTCGTTTTGCAGCATGCCCAGCTCGGCACTGATCCTCGCCTGCAAATCCAGGCTTGCCTTCTGATCTTTCGCCGTCGGAATGGCGGCAATCAAAGTTTGAATCGCGGCGAACCGGCCGCTCGCGTTCGCGAGCGCCGCTTGGGAAACGGCTTGCTGCATGGCGCTCCATTGACGCGCCGCCTGAATTTGCTGCTGATCGGACGACGACAGAGTGGCCAACTGCTGCGGCGACAGCACGGCATTCGCGGCGACGTTACTCTGCACGCTGCCGGAGAGTCCCGCGTATGTGCCCGTGCGCTGTCCCTGCAATGCGTTGAGCAGCTGGGTCCAATTGGTAGGCAAGTAATTGCGCTGGGTGCCGCTGAGCAAGTTTTCCATTCCACGGTCGCCCGTCATGGCCTGCAGCGCCTGCTGCGCCGACAGCAGCTGCCCGCGCGAGGTCGTCAATTGTCGTTCCATGGTCTGCAGTTGCTGGATCAGCTGCGCAATGGCTCCCACATCGACGACCGCCCACTGCGCCCGGGCAGTGGGAACGATTGCAACGGAAACCGCCAGACATGCCGTGATGGCCAAAGCTTTGGGAATGGGCATGAATATCTCCTGTCGATGATGAATCACTAAGAGTCAGCGGCCGTTCGCGGCCATGAATGGGGCAAGCCATGCCGCCGGTTCGGGTCCCGTCTCGGAAATGATCTGATGCATGCGCTTCACCTCGCTTGCGCGGCCGGAAATCACGGCCAGCTCGGCATCGAAACCCTTGAGGTCGAGCTGGCAGATCACGCTGTGATGCGCCTGCTTGACCAAGAACATTCGCGAACCGGGCTCGAGCTCGATCTTGACGAGCTTGAACTCACGCTCGGTCAAGCCGAATCCCTGTGTGTATTCCCTGAAATCGGCATCGGCGTTCGGAAAGAAAATCTTCGTCGGCGTCTGCTCGACCAGGGTTCGGCTGATGGGACTGTCGAGCACGTCGCTCGGACTTTGCGTTGCAAGACACATCACGCCATTGAGTTTTCGCCAGGTCTTCGGTCCGTCCTTCGCGAAATTCTCGAAGGCCGGATCGGCCAGCAGCCGCCAGAACTCGTCCATCCAGCACACCAGCCGCCGCCCATCGAGAAGCTGTCGCACCAGATGAAACAAATACAGAGTGATGGGCGAGCGGGTCAGAGAATTGTCGAGAAACTCCGTCACGTCGAATCCGATGATCGAGCGGCGCGTCAATCGCGACACCACGGTGTCTCGAGGGTTGTCGAAGACCCAGGCGTAGTCGCCGCCGCACACCTCACACCAGCGTGCCAGACGCGCGTGCAGGCCCTCCGGATCGGTCGGATCGAGGAATTCAACCAGGCGCGACAGACGGCGCGCCTCGAGATCCAACGCAAGAGTACCCCGCAGCGCCTGATCGAGATCAGCCGTTTCGCGCGCGGGGACGGCGCGCCGAGCCTGCGGCAGCCCGGCGCTGAGCTCGCCCAGCCACGCCTTGAGAAATTCCACATTGCCCGGCGTGGTCGGCAACTGTAAGGGGTTGAAGCCGGTGGGAATGCCGTTCCTCAAGGAAAGATATTCGCCACCTAGCGCCCGGACCAGGATCTCGAGTCCATGATCCTTGTCGAAAATCACTTGAGTCACACCCTGCCTGTCGAGCATGGCGATCAGGAAACCGATGAACACTGTCTTGCCGGAGCCGGTGGGGCCGCAAATGAGCGTGTGGCCGGTATCCTTGCGGCTGCCGCCGTCGGGATCGGTGGGGTCGCTCGCATGCAGCGAGAAATAATAAGGCGAGCGCGCACTGCTCACGAACAAGGTCAACGCCTCGCCCCAATGATTCCCGCTCGCACGCCCGGTGGGATAGTTGTGAAACGGCGCCATCGCGGCAAAGTTTCGCGACGTGATCGGCGCCTTGCGCGGCCGAACTGGAAAATTGCCAGGCAGCTGCGCCCAGAATGCTGCCTCGAGGGCCAGGTCCTCTCGCGCGACCAACATGCCGGTGTCTGCGAGGAGACTGCGAGCCAGCGCGATGTGATCGCTGAGTACCCTCAGCCGGCCACCGGCATGGGCATCGCAGTCCGGGATATCGGCCATGACTTGCAACGTGAAGTGATGATCGCCCATGACGAACTCATTGCTGGTGAGTGCGTCCAGCGCATCCTTGAGTTCCGCCGCCTGAGAAATGGCAAAATCACCGGCGTTCGTCATGCGATTGAATTGGCGTTGCAGCAAGGCCTGACCCGCGCCCTTCGTCAGAAATGAAAAGGACTGCGTCAGAACGAACGCGAATGGCGCCGATAGTAGACGGTTGTACATGCCGACCACGCTCGGAGTCGGGTACTCCTTGATGCCGAGCATGGCGCCTACGCGCGTCGCGGACGGCGAGCGGTATTCGAGGGCTTCGGTGCCGAAAAATAGGCGCGTAGTCGCCAGCGAATGAAAAAGCGGACCCGGACGCAACGCCGCACGCTGCCATTCGCCATTGATTAGCAAGCCGAGATACTCCTGCAGCGAGGAGCACCATACGTTCGCCGATCGGTAGGTACCGAGAAGTTCTGGCTCGTACCGCGCCAAAGAGGCCTTCAGGGTCTGCGCCAATTTTTCGCAGGCATCGAGCGCATCCGCAGCGGCCATCAGCGGCCCCTCGCGACGCGCTCTCTCCAGCACCTTCGATGCGAGGCTGGTGGCTACTCCCGACGTGGGCCGGTAGAGTGTGGCGAGGTAGATCTCGTTGATCATCAGGGTCTCGTTCGCAAGGCGGCTTCGATACTTCGCGTGAAGATCGGCGGCGAACGGGCTGCCCGATTCCCGCTGGGCGACGGCCTTATCTAGGTCCGGAGAAATTCCAGCCCGGCGGCGAATCACCTGCGTCCAAAGCGCCACATTGGGACTGCCGACATTGCGCCACAACACATTGAGCCGCTCGTGCCAGTTGTTCAGCTCCTCGTCGTCATTGCTCTCGAAGCTCGTGCCGCCGAGCCTGAACACCTGGAGATAGTCGCCGAAGGCAGTCCTGACCACCGTCGGCGCGACGTGGGCGGTGTACGGAATGCGATCCGCCGCTGCGAGTTCTCGGCCCATTGCGGCCACGCGATTGTGCATAGCCATGATCAGGTGCCGGCCCGCGGAATCGTCAGGCGCGCGTCGGTCATGTCTTCTTTGGCAGCGAGTTCCGAGTCCTTGGTGAGATTGCCGACGGCGTTTATTGTGAAGCTGTCCATGCCGATTCCTTGGCTGTCGTGTTGTGCGACTTGCGGTGATTCATCCGTCGCGTGGCAGACAGTCTGCAAGGAGCGCAGGGGAACTTGAATCGAATTAAGTGTCCCGTTTGAAGAGAAAGAAGCCGCCGCGTCTCCGAATAGGAAATTTCGAAGGACGCGCCAGAAATTCACGCTGCTCGGAACAACCCCTGCTCAAGCCGACGGAAGAAGAGCCAGATAGGCGGCGCCACAGTGGGATCGAGCACCTTCAAAGAACATGTACGTACACCCTACAGGGTGTTACTACGCTGGCCTGATCGTGGACACTTTGGGAGGTGAGCCGGAATAGCGTTCATGATGCTGTGCCAGGATGATGGACGGGAACGCCGTGGATTGCGCCCGCCCCTCTTCCTGGCCGCATGACGTGCCGCAAATCCGAACGGAACAACCTCCGGACAGGGTTTAAGCCTTTGGCAACTCGCGCCGGCGCGACTGCGAGATTTCAATCAAGGTTTCGATCCGGATCAACCGTCGCTCGTGGTCCTCGAGGCGGGCGGTCGTTTCTTTTCTGTCCGCCATGAGCGTGTCCACCCGCTCGCTCAAGAGTACGATGTCCTTGCCGTACTTGATCACTTCGGCGATGAGACTCATGCGGTCGCCTGCGGCGACCGCAATAAATCGCTGCTCACCCGCTGCGTCAGGATGTCTGATGATATATATGTTGTATATACTCATCAACCCATGACGCCAGAACATGGATCATGTGAACGAGAATCCCAGTTGATTCCGTTATATCCAGGGCGCCGTCATATGCGCATCAGGCCTCTGTCGTCTGCGGCCGCGGCGGGTCGGCAAATCGAGAATCAGCGGGCAGTAGCTGCTGGCCTTCCACACGCGCAAGTTTGCGAACAGTGCCGGCAGTCGGGTGCGCCCCCAGAGCAGCACGAGATCGAAGAAACGTGCATCTCGTGCACAGAGCAGCAGGCAAATACCGTGAATCGGCGCGCAGAGCAGTAGCGTCAGCAGATTTTTCGTCAGTAGAAAGACCTCCATCGTCGATACCATATTGAACAGCAGGGCCGAATAGGTCACTCCCCAGCGCATGGATGGCCGCGTCGCGCCGACGAATAAGGGGTCAGCAATGAGCCCGGAATTGCGTTCGCTCACAATTCCCTCCTAGACGCCGAACAGGCCACGAACCCAGGTCACTATCTGCGGCGCTCCGAAGCCGATTGCAATTCCAAGAATTGCGCCGATACACCACCCCCAGGACATCCGATTTGCCATCGCCATGCCGCCGAGAACCATGACGAGAATGATGGCGATCGGTGTCAGCCAGGAAAGAATGTTGGTCTGCAGCGCGGTCGCTCCCGTCAAGAAGGGCGAAGCCTGCGCCATCGCCAAGTCGGGCGCGCCGATCGCGCACATGATCAGCAATAGAGGCAGCACGATCTGCTGCGGACCGAGACGATAGGAATGGGGGTGATGCACGGCGGAATTCCTTTTCCAAGTTGTAGCGGGTGCGGTCTATTCCGCACGCCGGTCTATTTTCCCTCAAATGCGGTTATGTGTGATTAGATTTCGGTCTCGAGAGCCCCCTCTCTCTCATCCCGCCGCGCTGCCAGTTCTTCGCGCTTGATTTTGCCGGGCGCTCCAAAACGGAACGTCTGCACGACAAATGAATAGTCGTACTGCTTTTCGCCCTCTTTGTCCGTCCAGTTGTTGGAACGGATCTGCGCCTGCAGGATCAGCTGATCGCCCTTGCGCACATTCTTGGCGATCGCCTCTCCCAGACTTTCAAAGGCCACAAACCATAGACTGGTGACCGCCTCGCGTGCATTGCCGTGCTCATCCTTGCCTGCATAGTCGTTGCCTACCAGGCAAATTTTCGTATAGGTAGTGTCCCCTTTGACGTGAACTTCCGGGTCCTTCGCGAGGTTACCGACGGCGGTTACTGTAAAACTGTTCATGATTGCTCCTTGGCTGTTGCGTTGCGCGACGAGATGATTCTTCCGTCGCTCGGCAGGCAGTCTGCGGACAACATCGGGAGACTTGAATCGAATTAAGTATCCGGTTTGCAGAGAAACGGCCCAGTCCGCCCCGCTTCGTCTTTAAAACCCCGGATTGGTGAACACATAGTACAAACCACCGGCAATGAGTATGGTCATCGGCAGCGTGAGCACCCAAGCGATGAGAATCCGCGAAATCATCCCGTAGCGGAGGCCTGCGCCGGAGCTCACCATGGTACCGGCGATCCCCGCGGTAATGATGTGTGTGGTGCTGACCGGCAAGCCGGTGAAGCCCGCGGTTCCGATCAGGATCGCCCCGACGACCTCGGCTGAAGCTCCCTGAGCCGGGGTCATATGGACATTGCCCAAACGCTCGCCCAAGGTTTTCACGATCCGCTGGTAGCCGATCATCGTGCCGACCCCTAGGCAAACCGCGCTCAATAGGCGCACCCACAGCGGCGCGTATTCGACGAATTGCCCTAATTGCTTGCCGAGTTGCTGCGCCTGCTTTTTCTCCCCTTCCGAGATGCCCGAAGTCTCTTCTGTGTGCTTCAATTCAGAAATGACCTGATAGACATCGTCGCGCACGCTGCCGCGCCGCTTGGCCGCGGGCGTCGGTCCCGCCTCAAGCTTGGGAAAATCTTGGGTTGGTCGGGTTGTAGACTCAATGGGACTTTCACCTGCTTGCCTCGACCTGTTCTCGCCTTCGATTGAGCGCACTGCGGCCAGCGCCGCCGCCTTCTCATCGTCGCCGTATTTTTGTATGAGCGGCGCGGCTTGGAGCATGATCGCGGGCAACGCACTCATCGGTTCCTTGCCCGCCGGATTGAGCGCATAAGTCGCTGGAAACAAGCCGATGATGGTCAGCATGATGAGGCCGATGCTCTTCTGCCCATCGTTCGTGCCGTGCGAAAAGCTCACGCCAGAGCAAGTGAGAATGAGCATCGCGCGCATCCACCAAACCGGCTTCTCCACGACGGGCTCGTAGAGGTTTTTATCGTGTAGCGTCCTTCGACACAAAAGATAAAGGCCTCCCGCCAACACCAGCCCCAAAATGGGAGACAGCGCGAGCGCTTCGAGCACCTTCCAAAGCTGCGGCCAGTGCACACCGTCAGCGAGACTGCGTGAACGCGCAAAGGCGTTCCCCAAGGCGACTCCGATCAAGGAACCAATCAAGCAATGCGAGCTTGAGTTGGGCAGACCGAGCCACCAGGTGCCGATGTTCCACGACAGTGCAGCGATGAATAGCGACAGCAGCATCGCAACCGCCGGTCCACCATCCGGCGGGGACAGCACTTCGGCCGGCAGCAACTCGACCAGCGCATAGGCGACAGCGATTCCGCCGACGAGAACGCCGATGAAATTCATGAAACCCGACAAAACGACTGCCTGGCCGGGCGCGAGGGATTTGGTATAGATGACGGTGGCGACGGCATTCGCTGCATCATGGAAGCCGTTGGTCGCTTCAAACATGACGACCATGAGCAGCGAGAAGATCAGCAGGCCGAAAGCGAGTGCCGAAGCCGGATCGAGATGATTGAGCACAACTTTCTCCTGCGTGACCGCCGTTGCGCCGCCAGTATTGCATTCGGAGATGACAATTGAGCCGTAGCCCGTGTAAGCCAAGAGCCTGCGATGTCGGCCTCCGGGCGCGCTGCGTCCCGTAGGACGGGAACTACATAGATTCGGGCGCGCCATCTACAGGGTCCGGCCAAATGATGTGCGAGCATTGAGCGGGAAAGCTTGCATCCATCGTTACATTAGGAAAGCCGCACAGATTTATGGCCCGGCTGATTGTCGTCTCGAATCGAGTTGCGCTTCCCGACCAAAGCTTGCCGGCCGGTGGCCTCGCCGTCGGCGTGCTCGCGGCGCTGCATGGCCCGGACGGCGGAATGTGGTTCGGCTGGAGCGGTAAGACGCAGGAATCGCCGAGTGGAGAGCCCGAGGTCCACGAAAAAGACAACATTCGATTCGTGACCGTTGATCTGCCGAGCGCCAGCTTCGACGGCTATTACAATGGTTTCTGCAACGGGTCCCTGTGGCCGTTGCACCATTATTTTCCCGGCTCATTCCGCTACGATCCGCAGGAGTTTTCTGCGTACATGGCGGTCAACCGTTATTTTGCCGGGGCGCTCGTCAAGCTGGTGCAGGACGGCGACGTGATTTGGGTGCACGACTACCAGCTCATTCCACTCGGCAGTCTATTGCGCCAGGCGGGGATAAAGGCGCGCATAGGATTTTTCTTGCACATCCCTTATCCGAATATCGCCGTCCTACGCCTGCTTCCCACATACGCCGAATTGGTTCGCGACATGTGTCAGTACGATTTAGTCGGCTTTCAGACAAGCGAGGATGTCGACGGATTCAGGTCGGCGGTCAAAGCGGTGTTTCCCGACGAGGCCGAGTTCCACGAGGAACAGGTGGAACTCAAGGGCCGGCAGATTGCGATAGGCGCGTTTCCCATTGGCGTCGATGTTGACGTCATTGTGCATCAGGCTGAGGACGCGGTGCGCGACGACGAGCAGGTCAAACAACTCCAACGAGGCCTTCTCGGGCGCAAGCTGCTGCTGGGCGTCGATCGATTGGATTACAGCAAGGGTTTGCTGGAGAGATTCGCGTCTTACCAGGCATTGCTGGAATCC
>Ga0116129_1001735_pt1 | contig 11724 bp, 10 predicted proteins | sample June2015DPH_17_2_FD_89732 | JGI IMG/M metagenome (GOLD analysis project Ga0116129, IMG submission 89732) | Peatland microbial communities from SPRUCE experiment site at the Marcell Experimental Forest, Minnesota, USA - June2015DPH_17_10 | ecosystem: Environmental > Terrestrial > Soil > Wetlands...
ACAAGACGATCTTCCTCGACCACACCGACGAGGAGAAGACCGCGCTGCGCTTCACCCTCGGGGAAGACGGCAACGTGGTGCGCACCAGCGAAACCGAGAAGTCGCTGATCGACACCATCGCGTGGAAGAAGACGTTCCGGAACCTGCGGCGATAGCGATCACGGCGCTTTGATCGCCCGGCGGGATCGATCCGGGAACACGGTGATTTCTATCACAGATGCGGCCCAAATGAAGCCGCAATATCCGCAATCATTGTGCATGCTCCGGAGCGATGCCGATTCACCGATCGTTCACGACGGAGAGGGGCATAATGGCTCGACGTCACGCGTCGCGGTTCACAATAGTAGACTCGGTGCCTCGCTTCCCCGAGCTTGCCCTCCTTTTCGCCGGCCTCGTGCTCGGCACGCCCGCCGGTGCCGGCGAGCCCCCAGCACCGTTGAGCGCCACCGATGTCGCCTTCATCGACAGGGTGACGTGGGGCGTGAACGAATCGACTGCCGCCGAATACCAGGCGCTCGGCCGCGACCGCTGGCTCGAACTGCAGCTGCACCCCGGCCCCAAGGACAAGCTGCCCGCCGCCGCGGAGGCCGAGATTGCCGCGTTGCCGATCGCGACCAAGCCGACGGTCGAAACCGCTTGGGCGCTCACGGTGCAAAATCGCGCCGCGAACCAGATCCAGGACCCCGAACTGAGGAAAGCCGCCCAACAGGTCAATGCGCAAGCGCTCAACGAGCTCGGCCGGCAGACCGCGACGCGCAGCCTGTTGCGCGATCTCTATTCGCCCGACCAGTTGCTCGAGAAGATGACGTGGTTCTGGTTCAACCACTTCAATGTGCATATCGCCAAGTCGGACATCCGCACCACCATCGGCGACTATGAGGAGCATGCGCTGCGCCGCCATGCGCTGGGCCGGTTCCGCGACCTTCTGGGCGCCACCGCGACGCATCCGGCGATGCTGCGCTATCTCGACAATGCCGAGAACGCCAAGGGCCATATCAACGAAAACTACGCGCGCGAGATCATGGAGCTGCACACCATGGGGGTCGGCTCCGGCTACTCCCAGGAAGACGTCCAGGAGCTGGCCCGCATCCTCACCGGCGTCGGCGTCAACTTCCTGCCGCCGGACCCCAATGCGGCGCCGAAGCCGATCGTCATGGGTCAGTCCGACTATATCCGCACCGGGCTGTTCGAGTTCAACCCGAACCGCCACGACTACAGCGTCAAGCACTTCCTCGGCCACACCGTCGAGGGCCGCGGCTTCCCGGAGGTCGAGCAGGCGCTTGATATCCTGGCCCGCCAGCCCGCCACCGCGACTTATGTGTGCCGCAAGATCGCGACCTACTTCGTGTCCGACACGCCGCCCGACCCCCTGGTGCAGCGCATGACCCAGGCCTTCCGCTCCACCGACGGCGATATCGCCAACGTGCTCCTCGTCATGTTCAAGTCGCCGGAGTTCGCAAACGCGTTGCACGCGAAGTACAAGGACCCGATGCAGTTCGTGCTGTCGGCGGTGCGCCTCGCCTATGACGGCAAGGTCGTCCTCAATACGGGGCCGATCCAGGGCTGGCTCAACCGGCTCGCCCAGGGGCTCTACAACCACCCGACACCGGACGGCTATCCGCTGACGGCGGCGGCCTGGAACGGGCCGGGCCAGATGGCCGTGCGCTTCGAGATCGCGCGACAGATCGGCTCGAATGCCGCCGGCATGTTCAAGCCGCCGGTTCCCGATGCGGTCGAGCGGCCGGCGTTCCCGCAAATCCAGAGCGCGTTCTATTTCAACGTGGTGCAGCACACGCTGAGCCCTTCGACCCGTACCGCGCTCGAGCAGGCGACCTCGCCGCAAGATTGGAACACCTTGTTCCTGTCGTCGCCGGAATTCATGCATTGAGGAGGTGACCATGGATCGTCGTGACGTTCTCAAGGCCATCGCCGCCACCATTCCGTTGACAGTCGCGGGACGCGTGTGGGCCGCCCCCAAGGCGGACATGCGTACCCTGGTGGTGTTCCTGCGTGGCGCCTACGACGCCGCCAATGTGGTGATCCCGGTGTCGAGCGGCTTCTACTACGAGCAGCGCCCGACCATCGCGGTGCCGCGGCCGGGTACGCATGCCGACGACGCCGTGCCGCTGACGCCCGACTGGGGCCTGCATCCGGCCCTCAAGGAATCGCTGCTGCCGTTTTGGGTGAAGAAAGAGCTCGCCTTCGTGCCGTTCGCCGGCACCGCAGACGATCTCACCCGCAGCCATTTCGAGACCCAGGACACCATCGAGCTCGGCCAGCCGGCGCACGGCAGCCGCAACTACAATTCCGGCTTCATGGCGCGGCTCGCCACCGTGCTCACCCGCATGCGGCCGATCGCCTATACGGAACAGTTGCCGCTGGTATTCCGGGGCGGCAACGCGATCCCCAACATCGGCATCGGCTCGGTCGGCAAGCCCGGCGTCGACGACCGCCAGGCCAAGCTGATCGAAAGCATGTACGCCAAGGACACGCTCGGGGGCGCGGTGTCGGAGGGATTCAAGGTTCGCGACGACGTCTACAAGACGGTCTCCCAGGAAATGGTCGCCGCCGACCGCGGCGCCGTCTCCGCCAAGGGATTCGAGCTGTCGGCGCGGCGCATGGGCCGCCTGATGCGCGACCAGTTCAATCTCGGCTTCGTCGATGTCGGCGGCTGGGACACCCATGTGGGCCAGGGCGGCGCGCAAGGATATCTCGCCGGCCGCATCGGCGAGCTCGGCCGCGCGCTCGCGGGCTTTTCCCAGGAACTCGGCCCCGAGGCGTGGAAGGACACCGTCGTGGTGGTGATCTCCGAATTCGGCCGCACCTTCCATGAGAACGGCAACAAGGGCACCGATCACGGCCACGGCAGCGTCTACTGGGTGCTCGGCGGCGCCGTCAAAGGCGGCCGCATGGCGGGCGATCAGGTCAAGGTCGAGCGCGCCACGCTGTTCCAGAACCGCGACTACCCGGTGCTGACGGACTATCGCGCCTTGTTCGGCGGCCTGTTCCAGCGCGCCTACGGGCTCGACCAGAATCTGCTGGCGCAGGTGTTCCCAGGCGTCGCCCCGAAGGACCTCGCGCTGGTGTGAGACTGGGGCCTTCGGGCGGGCAAGGCGCGCACGCCCCGCCCGCCAAGGTGACGGCTATTGCACCGGCGGCCCCAACGGCGCCCGTTCGATGATCTCGATCCGGGTACCCCAGGGGTCGGTGATGTAGGTGATGCTGCTGCCGTTGGGAACCTTGCGAGCCGGTTCGTCGAGCGTGATGCCTTCCGCCACGATCTTCTTCACGAAGGCCGCGTGGTCTTTCACGTCGAAACCGATGTGGTCGAGTATGCGTCCTCGGGTCGGCGCCTGCTTCGCGTCGGCCTTGGCGAAGCGGAGCTGGACTCCCGGGAGATCCACGACGGGCGCGTTGTTGCGGACACCGGCGATGCCGCCGAAGGTTTTCACGTACCAAGCCTGAGCCTTGGGAATCTCGCTTTCCGGCAGGTAGAAGTGGACGTGCTCGTTGCGGATCGGCATCGATTGCGTCTTGTCTTCCAGGATTTCGATGCGCACGCCGTCCGGCGTCTCGACGAAGGCTTGATCCGGCCGATTATTGGTGCCCGGCAGCACCGTCACGCCGGCGGCCTTCCACTTGGCGACCTGTTCCTGGACGTTGTTGACGATGAAGCCGACATGGTTCACCACTGAACCCTGGCTGCCGCCCTCACCTTTCTCGGTCCCAAGATTCAAATTGATATAGACGCCGGGAAACATCATCAGCGGGTTTCCGCCCACCATGAACAACTTGCCGCCCATGCCGAGGAAGAGCTTCTTGTTCGCTTCCACGTCTTTCGAGACGATGTGCCAGTGACCCATGGTCACGCCGGCCTCGTTGAACGGCGCCGGCTGCGCGCCCGCGGTGCCCGCGGTCAACGTCGACGCGAACACCAAAGCTGCGAACATGGTTGTCTTCATGAATGCCTCCCTGTTGAGCCAGTTTCTTTTGTTGACTGGCGACGAACCGTGAAGGCTATCAGCCGGCGAGGATGTGCGAAAGCTTAAGCTATGCGGAATGTTTCCCGCCTCATCCCCCCGTGATCGCCTTCCAGTTCGTCGCGAGGCGTTCGGCGGTGCGCCAGGCCAGCGCCTGCGCGGTCAAGGTCGGGTTATGGGCGCCGCTGGTGCCCATCACGGAGGCCCCGACGATGCCGAGGTTCGGGACCTCGTGGGCAAAACCCCAGCGGTCGACCACATTGGTGGCGCGGCTATCGCCCATGCGGGTGCCCCCATAGGCGTGGGTGGAAGGTCCCATGGTGCCGGTCGGGCCTTTCTCCACCGCGATCGCGCCCGCTTCCATGAACCACTGGGCCATCTTGTCCTGGACGAAAGCGCCCATCCGTTTCTCGTTGTCCTTGTGGTCGGCGGTGATGCGGATCACCGGGAAGCCCATCGGGTCCTTGGCCACCGGATCGAGGTCGAGATAGTTGTCCTCGTAAGGCAGCGTCGTCTTCTGCATATAGGCGACGTTGAAGCGGTCGGCGTTCTCTTTGATGAAGGACTTCCATCCCCCGCCCCAACTCGGCGCTTGGCCGAAGGTCGACATGCTGGCGGCGCCGATCGGGCGGCGGTCGGAATAGACCCACAAATTGCCGCCACCGATGAAGTCGAGACCTGCGTGGTCGAAGTTGTCGTCCGCCCAATTGTCGACCGCGACGCCCTGGGCCGGTAGCCCGTACCAGTTGTTGAGGTCGAACGGGAACAGCGCCGTCACCGGATTGCCGGTGTGGTGGCTGAAGTAGTGGCGTCCGACCTGCCCGCCATTGTTGGCGAGCCCGTTGGGGAATGCCCGTGACTTCGATTGCAGCAGCAGCCGCACGTTCTCATAGGTGTAGCTCGCGAGCAGCACCACGTCGGCGGGCTGGAAATACTCGATGCCGCCCTTGACGTAAACGACGCCGGTCACGCGGCCGCTCCTGTCGTCATACGTGATGGTGGTGGCGATAGCCTGCGACACGACCTGGAGACGCTTCGTCTCCATCGCCCGCGGGATGGTGCTGACGGCGGTCGAGTTCTTGGCGCTGACATGGCAGCCGCCGCGATTGCAGAAGCCGTGATACTGGCAACCCGGCCGATCGTCGTAGGTCTCCGAGTTGATCGCCGCCGGGCCGGGGAACGGATGCCAGCCGAGCTTGCGCGCCGTCGCCGCCATGCGGTCGGTGAATTCGGTACCGCGCAGCGGCGGCATCGGATAACCGCGCTTGCGCGGGCCTTCGAAGATGTTGCCGCGCGGGTCGATGACGCCGTCGAGGTTGCCGGCCTGCCCGGACACGCCGACCTCGTGCTCGACCTTGTCGTAATAGGGCTCGAGCTCCTCGAGCCCGAACGGCCAATCCTCGACGGTCGAGCCCTTCGGCACCCGCGCGACCCCGTAGCGCCGCGTCGTCTCGCTCACCACCTGGAAGTCTCACGGGTTGAGCCGCCAGCTCTGCGCCCAGTAATGCAGCGAGGTGCCGCCGACCGCGTTCATCATCGGATGGATGGGAGCCCGCGGCGAATAAGGCGCCGACGCGTTAGACCGATGGGTCGGGATTTCGTTGTTGGCCTTCTGGGCGGCCTGCGGCCAACCGCGGAAGTTGTTGCGCAGCTCATCGGGCGCGAAGTCGCGCGGCGTGAGCCAGGAGCCGGCTTCGAGTCCCACCACGTCGAGCCCCGCGCGCGCGAGCGGCAACGCGGCGACGCCACCGACCGCGCCGAGCCCGATGATGACGATGTCGGTCTTCTTAAGGTCGATGGCCATGATCGCCGCCTTTCTGGCTGCCCTTCAGGGTGAACATCGCATCGTCATAAGCCGACTTGCGGATCGGTTGCGGCGCCTTGAGGCGCTGCTCGTCCTCGCCGACCGCCATGCGCAGGCCCGGATAGCCGATCAGGTCCCAGCCGACGAAATTGGCGTTGCCGCCGTAATAGGGATCGCAGAACGTGCCCTGGATGGTGTGGGTGCGCACGAGATTGAAGAAGGTCGCGGCGTTCGGCGCAAACCCGGTCGCGACGTTCTTCTCCATGTCGGTCAGCACCGCGTCCTGGTCGCGCGGCGCGAGCTTGGCGAAGGCCGCGCCTTTCGATGATTGCGCGTAAACATCGATGGCGGCGAGGCCGGCCGCGTAAGCGTCGCGAGAGCCGCGCAGCGGGCCGGTGAGCGCGCGATCGATGTAATGGGCGGCGCGCGCCTCCACGGCGCTGGGCCCATTGTCATCGCTCGGGATCAGACGCGCAACGATCGCCTCGAGCGTATCGGCCTCGGCGGCGGTCAGCGTTTCGAGCGCCTCAAGCTGCGGCGGCGCCGCCGGCATCACATGGGGCTGCGCTACGGCGTCGGTGCCCTGGACGAGCGGCGCGCCGGAGATGGCGGCGACGGCGCCCGCCGCGCCGACCTGCCTGAAGAGATTGCGTCGCGACACATCGCGCGGCGCGTCGCTGTCGGTTTCGCTCCCCATGACGTCCTCCCGTTTCTGCTACGGCGTTTCCAGGTTCGGATGTTATCACGTCAGCCCGTAGGGTGGGCACGGCGCGCTCTTCGCGCCGTGCCCACGCGGTCCGATGGCACGGTTCGACCGCGTGGGCACGGCGCGAGAGATCTCGTGTCTCATTCATACTGTGCCATGCGCCGTTGCCCACCCTACCGGTCTGGACGCCGTCCCGGTTACGACACGGCGGGCAGGAAAATTCACTGCGACAGCGAGCGGCCTGATCACTGGACGTCTCCGTTCATATTCGGTCATTGATTTCACAGGAGTTCTTTGGGTTTGTTTTGCAAAGGCGATCGATGGCGTGCCGGAGCTCATCCCATTGAGGCGCCTGCTCGTATGCGATGGAATCTGCAGGCCTTCTTGGGTTTGTTCCGCCAAAATCGCCAAATGCTCGTCGCCTCTCGCGGCGAAGGCTAGAGCCAAATCAAGGGTCTTTGATTTCATTGGCATTTCCTAAATTAGTTCGTTTGGGCAAATGACCATCCGCAAGACGCGACCGCGTCCGAGAAACCGGATCGACCACGACACCGTTTGTTAGAATATAGGAATAGGACTATTTCGTCAAGCCTCTTACGGTGGGTTGGGGGCGGGCTCAAGATGTGGAACGGCTCGCTGCCGTGTTAATATCGCCGACGTTCCCGCATCACCTTAGATGAAATGTCGGACGTGACCGGCGCCCGGGGTACACGTGTTTATCGTAGAGCGCTCTGCTTTCAAGCTGACAAGAAATTTCTATATCGCGGTTATCGTCCTGCTCGCGATGACGGGATCGCTGGGCTTTCTGTTTACGATGCACGTCCATGTCGGCCCTTCGAAGAAGTCCGACAAAGCGACCAGAAATGCACCCGAAGGCAAATCGAAAAAATCGAAGCTGAACCTGGAAAATATCCCGGCGTGCGATCTGCCTCCCTTGCCAAATCGACAAGGGCCGCTCGAATACAAGGGTTGCCCGTATTATTCGTATCCGAATGGTGACGTCGACGGATTTACGCAGCAGGGGTGGTGGCGCCTGTCGTTGGACGAGTTCAAGCGCCACGTGGATCGGCTGACATAGAGTGAGTTTGGATGGGATTGCATTGTCGTCGCCGTCCCCGGACTTGATCCGGCGATCGCCATGACAAACCGGCGATTGCGCTGCTTGGCATTAGACGGTGCAAAACGCGTCTTATTAAATTGACTCGAATCACGAATACGCCGCCGTATTGATTCGTAACGTAAAATCAAACCGTGCTCGACGGCCTGCCGCGATCTCTTTGAGTTTGGCGTTTACACGTGATACCGAACAGTCTGCAGGCTTTTAGGAATCACGCGCCAAAAGGCGACGCACATGCACGCCATCGTGTTGGCAACCCAAAAGGGCGGCAGCGGCAAGAGCACGCTTGCCATCGGGCTTGCCGTTGCGGCGCTGGGCGATGGCCACCACGTCGGCGTGATCGATGCCGATGCCCAGGGGACGATCTCGAAATGGGGCCGGCGCCGCCGCAACCCCAAGCCCCGCATCGCGAGTGCCGTCAGCACCATCGCCCTTGAGCGCGCCATGCTCGACCTCAGGCAAAGCGGTGTCACGGTAACCATCATCGACACCGCAGCCACCGACAATGCGTTGAGCGCCGCCGCCATGGGGGCAGCCGACCTCTGTCTTATCCCGGCGCGGCCTAGTCCGGCGGATATCGAGGCCGCCGTGCCGACGCTCGGCACCGTACGCAGGCTCGGCAAGCGGTTTGCCTTCGTGCTCAACCAGACGCCCGCCCACGGCAATCGCACCAGCGAGGCCGCGGCCGCACTCCATGGCGCTGGGGTGCTGGCGCTTCCCTACATCGTCCAACGCAACGACCATCAGGATGCCCTCGGCGTTGGCTTGGGGGTCACCGAATACGATTCCCACGGCAAGGCCGCTGACGAAATCCGCGCGCTGTGGCGGTGGATCTGGGCATCGCTCACGAAGGAAACATTCCAACATGAACCAACCGCAATCAGGGCGGCGGGCTAGCGCTTCGCGACGGGCTCGCCTTTCGCTGGTGGAATTCGCGCTGCCGGCAAGCGATGCACCCGAGATGCCGCCGGCGGCGCGGCCCGTGCCGGTGCCTGCGGCCAAACCCGTGCCGGCGACGCGCAAAGAGAAGCAACGATCAAAAAAGATCGATAAGGGAAGGAAAAAAATCATGCATGAACCCTTGAACGAAGACAAGAAAATCGCGGCCAGCGACTTGCGTCCGGAAAACGACATCAATGGCGCGACGCCGGCGGACAACCCGCTCTTTCACCACTTCGAGGACATGACATCGGTGGCCGCCAAGGCGGCCAGGGACTATCGGTCCTGGATGCTGGGCCAGATGAAAATCAACATGTGCGCGGCGCTCGATTACGCGAATGGCCTTGCCAGCGTGAATTCGCGGATCGTCGCGGTGGCCGATCCGGATACGGCGGAACCGGCGAGAAATGCCGCCGCGCCAAGCGCCGACCAGATGACGCCGACGGTCGCGAAAGTCGCGGACGAGTATCCCGCCAAAGCCTTCGAGCTCATGTCGGCCAACATGAGCACCACGTTGGAATACGCCCAGCGGCTGGTCAACGTGAAAACGCCGACCGAATTCGTCGAGCTATCGACCAACCACGCGCGCAAGCAGTTCGAATTGATCCTGAAGCAAACGGCCGAACTCGGATTGATCGCGCAAAGGCTGGCGACGCCCGATGTGGAATCATTGGCCGCAGGCTTCAGGAAGGCGTTCGGCGAACGCGCGTGATGATGGGCGGCGCGACGCCCGAGTGGGGCCGCCTACTCCACCGTGATCCCGCTCTCGCGCACCAGCGGCGTCCACCGGGTGATCTCCTTCGCCAGGAACGCCGTGAACTCACCCGGCGTCAGCGGATCGGCTTGCACGGCGTCGCGCTCGAGGCGTTCGCGGATGTCGGGACGGTGCAGCGCCACGATGGCTTCACGGTTGAGCGCATTGGTGATGGCGTCCGGCATGCCGCGCGGCCCGGACAGCGAGAACCACGTGGTGGTGACGAGGTCCGGATAGCCTTCCTCCTTGAAGGTAGGGACGTCCGGGGCCTGGGATAGCCGCTCTTCGGACGTTACCGCGAGCGGGAGCAGCCGACCGGCGCGCACATATTCGCCGACGAGGCCCCAGCTTTGCGAGCTCATGGGGACATGGCCCGCGACAGCATCCATCAGGCCGATCGAGCCCGACCGGTAGCCGACCGGCGTCAGCGTGATGCCGCTATGGTGCGCGAAGGATTCGCCCACGAGTTGCCCGTTGCTGCCGGGCCCCGAGGTCGCATAGGCGAGGCTGCCGGCGCGGTGCACATAGCCGACGAGTTCCTTGAGCGAATGCACGCCGAGGGCCGGGTTGACCACGAACAGGTTCGGCGCGCCGCCGAAATAGGCGATGTGGGTGAAGTCGCGCAACGGCTCGAAGCCGGCATTGGGATTGACGAGCGGCTGCACGACCAGCACCGGGAAGCTGGTGACGATGAGGTTGTAGCCGTCGGGCGGCAGCGCCCGCACCATCGCGGCGCCCACTACGCCGTTGCCGCCGGCGCGGTCCTCCACATAGAACTGCTGGTGGAACACGGTGGTGAAATGCTCCGCCACGATGCGCCCAAGAATATCCGGCATGCCGCCCGCCGCGTGCGGAACGATGACGCGAACCGGGTGGTCGGGCCAGGTTTCGGCGGCGGCGGGGAGAACAGAAAAGAAGGAGAGCACAGCTAACAGTAGGGCAAATGAATTACCGCGACCGCAGCCTTCACCTCGCCCCGCTTGCGGGGAGAGGTCGGCGCGTTTTTGCGCGCCGGGTGAGGGGGACTCTCCGCGAGTCCGATCTCGCGGCAAGAGCCCCTCACCCCGACCCTCTCCCCGCAAGAGCGGGGCGAGGGAGAAGAAGCGCGGCGCGCCCGCGCAAAATTTTACGATCTGCTTGGCGATAACGTTTCTCATCGTGCGTTCCGCCCTCACCTATTGAGAATCACATTCACGATCGCGGTGCGCCCCGCCTGCACCTCGGCGAGCGCCTTTTCGAGCGCGGGCTTGAGCTGCGCCGGATCGTCGACCTTCTCGCCCGCAAAGTCAAAATGGATGCCGAGCTTGTCGTAGTCGGGGCCGTTGATGGCGACGCCGTGATAGAGCTTGTTCGTCGCCGCGACGCCGTCCGGGTAGTAGCGATCGTGGTTGTTCTGCATCGCCTGGTATTTCTTGTTGTTGAACACGATGATCAAGATCGGCAACCCGCAATCGCGCGAGGCGCCGAAGCCCTGGATGATCGGGTTGTAGAGCAGCGTGCCGTCGCCGATCAGCAGCACAACCGGGCGCTGCGGCGCCGCGAGCTTGACGCCGAGCGCGACCCCGATGCCCTGGCCGAGCCCGCCATAGACATAGAAATAGCTCTGCGGCTGGTTCCAGGCGAGGTGCTGGCGGACCATCGAGCTATGCACGATGGTCTCGTCCACATAGATGGCGTCGGGCGGCAGCACCTCGTTCATGGTGGCGATCAGCGCCAGCGGGTCGACCGGACACAGCGCCATTTTGGCGGCCTCGGCGGCGCGCAACGCGGCCTGCATGGCGTCGTGCGCCTTCGCCCGGCTTTCACGCCGGGCGCGGAACGTCTCCGCCGTGATGCCGCGCGCCTTGAGGGCCGCGACCACGAGGGCGAGCGTCGTCGCGATGTCGGCTTCGAGATACTGGTCGGCGTGGAGATGCTGGTAGACCCAGTGACCCTTGATGGGGTTCTCCCCGATGGACACGATGAACGCGCCGGGCGGCCGGTTGCGCGGCGGATACCACGGGTTGCGCGAGGCGACCAGGATGACCACGTCGGCATCCTTCACAATGGGCGCGAAATTCGTGCCCTGGTGCAGCGGATGGTCCTTGGGGAAATTGGCGTGGGTGGTGGAGGAACCTTCGACCACCGGAGCGCCGAGGAGTTCCGCCAGCTCGACCAGCGCCGCCACGGCGGCCGGATCGCGCCCCGCCGATTGCGCCTCGATGACGGGATTCGCGGCGGTGGCGAGCCGCTCCGCCAGCGCCTCGATATCGGCCGGCACCGGCTGGGTCTTGGGCGCCGGCGGCACCTGGCGCAGCGTTTCGGGTGGTTTCCACTCATGCACCATGTGCTCGATCGGCACGTTGAGATAGACCGGCCCGCACGGCTGGCGCTGCGCCAGCTCGCCGACCCGGACGATGGTCTCGTAGAGCGACCACGGGCTCG
>Ga0116129_1001736_pt1 | contig 11719 bp, 10 predicted proteins | sample June2015DPH_17_2_FD_89732 | JGI IMG/M metagenome (GOLD analysis project Ga0116129, IMG submission 89732) | Peatland microbial communities from SPRUCE experiment site at the Marcell Experimental Forest, Minnesota, USA - June2015DPH_17_10 | ecosystem: Environmental > Terrestrial > Soil > Wetlands...
AATCCGCATCATGCCCTGGTGGGGACCCGTGCCGAGATATGGGTGGGGAACAGCCCGACCGGTCGCTTCCACGATCATCCGACTGAGGATGCAGAGCTCCGCTTCGCGCTCTTGTCCAATAACTATATGGTCCATTCCTCGGCGATGATGCGCAAGGCTGCGCTCGATGAAGTGGGGGTCTACACCACCGATCCCTCGCGCCAGCCGCCGGAGGACTACGAACTATGGTCACGAATTGCCCGCCGCTTCCGTATCGCCAATTTGCCGGAGCGGCTGACCATCTATCGCGAACTGCCGACCAGTATGTCGCGCGAGAGTGCCGATCCCTTCAAGGAGAAGGTGATCCTGATATCGGCGGAAAATCTGGCCATGGCGGCGGATGGGGTACCGAAGCCTCAGCGCATTCATCTGGACATAGCGAGCCTTGTTCACAATGCGCCGGAAAAAGTGTCGCAGACGGCCGATATTGAGGCTATGTGCGCGGTTATCTCCAAGGCAGGCACCGCGATTTTCGGCAACCGGAAGCTTGACACAGACAATGATTCCGTGGCGGTCTGGCACCGGAATTTGCGCCACCAATTCACCTTTCACAAGTTGGGGTTGCGGCACGTGCGGAAGGTTGGAAGTCGCATAAGAAATGGGTTGCGACGCTTCGGACTATCGCTTTAACGTTGTGCAAAGTCGCGTTCTTGATAGCAAGACAATGAGGGGGGGGTGATTGCGCCTATTGCTTTGCTGTGAATCCTATCCACCGCATCGAGGCGGCGTACAGGAGGTAATGCGTCAGGTTGCTGAACGGCTGGCGGCGCGCGGCCACGATGTCACGGTGGCCACAAGTCATCATCACCAGAGAAAATCGAAGGTTGTCAACGGCGTCAAGATTCGCGCGTTCAACGCGGGCGGGAAGATGGTCTATGGCCTTAACGGCCAAATCGAACATTATCGCGAGTTCGTCAAAACATTCGAAGCTGACGCGATCCTCATCATGGCCGCACAGCAATGGAGCTTCGACGCGCTGTGGCCGGTTCTGGATGAGATCAAGGCGCGCAAGGTATTCATCCCTTGCGGCTTCTCGGCTCTCTATGAGCCGGATTTCGCGGAATATTTCAGGGAGCTTCCAGATGTCCTCAAGAAGTTTGATCATTTCGTCTTCAACGCGGAGAAATACCGCGATATCGATTTCGTAAGGAGCATCGGGCTCACAAATTTCACGGTGCTGCCCAACGGCATAAGCGAAGCCGATTTCGAGCGCGAGCCCGACGGTCAGTTCCGGCAGAAGCTCGCGATACCGCAAGAAGCGTTTTTGTTCCTCACCGTCGGCAATCCGATCGGGGCCAAGGGGCATCGCGACGTGGTCGATGCGTTCTCCCGCCTGGATACGGGCGGACAATCCGCGGTGCTGCTGTCGATCGCTGCATGGCCGCTGGCCGATTCACGGCTTTCCAGTCGCACAGCCGCGGCCGCTCACTTCGCCATCAAGGTCGCCCGGCGCACAATGGATGTGCGCCGGCTTGAGGGCTGGTGGGGCCTCGGGCAAAACGTGCGCCGCAAGCTGGTCGATACCCGCCGAGCTATTGTTGTCCGTCTGGTCAACTCTCGCCTCGGTCACTACGTTCGTCTTATCGACGCCATCATAAGACGAGTCGTGTATATCGTCCGAGCCGAAGGTTGGCACGGCATCAGGCAACTCATTCGCCGGAAGCTCGCCAAAAGGGCGCGCCCTCCTGTGCAGGCGCCGACTGAGCCGCAGCGACACGCCGCGCCTGTGGTCACGTCAGTACTGCTCACGCCGGTACTGCCGCCGGTCGAGAGCATCGAGAGCATGGCCGCGAAGGCGTCCGCGAAACCGTTCAAGCGGGTGATACTTACAGATTTGGCGCGGACCGAGCTTGTTCAAGCCTTTTTGGCAGCAGACCTCTTCGTATTCGCGTCCCGGATCGAATATTCGCCGCTAGTGCTGTATGAGGCTGCGGCGGCCGGGACTCCGTTCTTGACCGTTCCCGTCGGTAACGCGCCGGAGATCGTACGCTGGACCGGGGCTGGCCTCCTCTGTGAAGCCACGAAGGACGGCCGTGGCTATACGCGGGTCGATCCGCGAGACCTGGCCAGGGCGATGGCGGGTTCTATGAGCGATCGGGCCATGCTCAGTCGCATGGGCGAAACCGGACGGGAAAGGTGGCGGAAATACTTCAGCTGGAACGTCGTCGCGGGCTATTATGAGGACATTTTGTTAGGCAAGAAGCCAGATGTGCAAATCACAGCTTTTCAATCCCCGGATCAACAGGCCGAGTCGGCGCAGCCAATCCCAAGTGTAGCATGAAACACGCAGTCATCTTAGCCGGCGGCCGGGGCACACGTCTCCGGCCGTACACTCTGACGCTCCCGAAACCGTTGGTCCCGCTGGTGGATACGCCGATCGTCGAGATCGTGATCCGCAAGCTGGCGAACGCCGGTTACGATACGGCCACCTTGGCGATCAACCATATGGGTGACCTGATCAAGGCCTATTTCGGCACCGGCGAACGTTGGGGATTGGAGCTTCGCTACTCCCTGGAAAACGAGCCGTTGGGCACGATCGCTCCGCTTCGCTTGATCGACCGGCTCCCGGACAATTTTCTGGTTATCAACGCGGACGTGTTGAGCGATCTGGATCTTTCGCGATTTCTCGCAGATCACGTTGCGTCGAATGCGATCTTCACCATCGGGGCCACCAGTCGCGATCAGGTCCTCGATTATGGTGTTCTTGGGGTCGAAGGCGAGCGGCTTGTGAATTTTCGGGAGAAGCCGAAACTGCCTCAGCTTGTCAGCATGGGCATCTACGCCGTCAACCGGCGTGTGCTTGATTATATTCCGCCGGCTGGTCCCTTTGGCTTCGATCAGCTGATGCTCAAGCTCATCGAGACGGGTGAACCTGTCAATGTCAAGCCGCATGACGGCTATTGGCTCGATATCGGCCGGCCCGAAGATTATGAGCGAGCGAGCATTGAGTTCGAAAAGGACCGGAAGCGCTTCTTGTGACAGACCGTGTGCTTGTGACGGGCGGCAGTGGCTTCGTCGGCCGCCGGCTCGTTCAATTCCTGAGAGATGAGGGAGCCGAGGTCCATGCACCGGAACGCAACGCCCTTGACGTGTCGGCTGGATCTTTTCCCGACCTTTCGGTCGATTGGGTCATTCACCTCGCAGGCCGAACCTATGTGCCGGCCTCATGGAGCGAACCTGCCGATTTTTACCGCGTCAATGTGCTCGGGACGGTCAACGTTCTCGAATATTGCCGGCGGACGCAGACCAGGCTGATCCATGTGAGCGGCTATTGCTACGGCATTCCAGAGCGGCTGCCGATTCCGGAAACCGCACCGCTGAAACCGAACAATCCCTATGCGTTTTCGAAGTGCGCCGCCGAAGATGCCTGCCGTTTTTTCTTCGAATGCCTGCAGACTGAGGTCATGATCGTGCGCCCGTTCAACATCTACGGCCCGGGACAACAGGCAAATTTCCTGATCCCGCGCATCGTGGAGCAGGCGATCGATCCGGGCGTCCCCGCCATCGTGGTGGAGGACGATACGCCCAGGCGCGACTACGTCCACCTCGACGATGTCATCGGCGCGATCGGAAGCCTGCGACGAAACCCCAAGCCAGGTGCCACGTTCAACATCGGCTCGGGAGAATCCTACTCCGTAGCGGAAGTCGCGGAGATGGTGTGCCGGGCGGCCGAGGTCAGCAAACCGGTAGTCAGCCGCGGCAACCGGCGCGTCAATGACATTTCGGACGTGATTGCCGATATATCCGCGATCCGCGACGCGGCCGGTTGGTCGCCTTTGATCACTCTCCCGGATGGGTTGCATAGCGTGGTGGATCACGCCAGACGGCCCTCAGGTGCGGTCGTCTAGGCTGCGGCCTGTCTCCACGTGCCTGAAGCCGGGAACGACGGACGCGATATGGCGCGCGATATCGGCTTTCTCCAGCTTCATGCTTGCATCGGACGCAATTTCGTCAAGGAAGGCAAGAGCCGGCTCGAGCGGCACCGGGGCTGGTACGTATCGCAACGCACTCAGCGCCGCGAATTTGGTCGGCACAGGCGTTTCATCGACCGCCACAAACTCCTCGTACGGCTTTTCGCCGCTGGTATCGAGCGGCGTCAGCAAAACAGGATAGAAGCCGCGCTTGAGGTCGGCATCCGTTGCGGCACAAGCCTTCGCCTCGTGCTCGTAGAACGACGGCTTGAGTCCGAGTTCCTCCAACAGCGAGGCGGCAATATCGACCAGCGGCCGCAGATGCTCATTGGGATCGAGACGAGGAAAGGTGATATGCCCGGGCGCGGCGGCGCTCGCGGTCAGCAGACAGATTTCTGCTGCTTCCCTTGGGCTCACAAAATAGCGGCGCACCTCGCGCGGCACGGCCAATGGCTGCCGGCGAGCGAGCCGGTAGAGAAAACCCTGCAAGAGACTGCCATTGGAAAAGGCGACATTGGCAAAACGTGTCGAGGTCACCGAAGCGCCGCTGGCGCCGATCGAAAACAGTACATGCTCCATCAGACGTTTGCTGGCGCCCATCAGGCTCGTCGGATTTGCCGCCTTGTCGGTGGACACCGCAAAATAACGTCCTCCGTGACCGTATTTATGGAGCCATCTGGTGAAGCGATGCATCTTGATCACATTGGTGTCGAGCATCTGGATGACCGACGGAACGTCCTTTTCGGAACGGACGTGCTTGTGCGCCGCAAAGTGCAGAACGAGATCGTAAGGCTGCTCGGATTGCAGCAACCGCTCGGTTGCGGCGCTGCCGTAGTCGATCGGCAGCAGGCGGAATTCACCGCTGACCAACGGCTCCGGACGCGAGCGGAAGTCACGGACCAATTCGACAAGGCCGTTCTCGGCGAGGTCGATGACGTGGACGGTGGCGGGAGCATAGGGGAAAAGCAGCTCAAGCGTGGCGCTACCGATGCTTCCGGCGCCGCCGGTTACGAGGATGCGTCGGCCGGTGATGGCCGACCTGAGCTCGGCATCGTGCGCTTTGATATCCTCGGCGAACAGCGAGGCCGTCCGACCTGTCGTCAGGCGGCTCAACCCGGGATCAAAAAATAGGGACCCCGTGTCCATCAAACCGTGGCCTGAGAAGGCTTTCATAGCATGTCCCATTCTTGCTAAAGGGGGCAGGTAGGAATCTTGGCTCGGGGGACCTCAGCGGGGCTCCCATTCGCAACTCTTCCGTCAGTTCGAGCTATCTTTAAGGTGAACAGTGTCCATTCTGCAAGGTCGTAAATCAGCCCCATGAACCCTGAATTTCTCCTCGATTTCGAGCTCGCTTTGCGGGGAACGCGGGTGTTCGTGACAGGGCACACTGGTTTCACCGGCGGTTGGCTCGTCAGCTGGCTCAAGCGAGTCGGCTGCGACGTCGCCGGCCTTGCGCTCGCGCCCGCAACCGAGCCCAGCCTCTTCGCTGCGGCAAATGTCGCAGACGGTATCGTCTCCACAATCGGCGACATCCGCGATCTCGCAACCGTCCGCGATGCGATCGCGCGCCATCGGCCGCAGGTCATCATTCACCTCGCGGCACAGCCCCTGGTCTCGAAATCCTTCGCCGATCCGATCGAGACCTTTGCCACCAACGCGCTCGGGACAGCACATGTGCTGGAGGCTGCGCGCCTCACGGCCGATTTCAGGGCCGTCGTCTGCATCACCACCGACAAGGTCTATCGCGACCAGGACTGGGTCTGGGGCTATCGCGAGCAGGATCCGCTGGGTGGCAAGGATCCCTACAGCGCCTCCAAGGCCTGCGCCGAACTGGTCGCGACCTCCTACCGTGCGACGTTGGCCGAGCGCGGCAACGGCGTGCTGATTGCGAATGCTCGCGGCGGCAATATCATCGGCGGCGGCGACTGGTCGGCCGACCGGATCGTGCCGGACTTCGTTCGCGCCGTGACGTCGCGCCAGCCTATCTCGCTGCGCAATCCGGGCGCAGTGCGGCCGTGGCAGCACGTGATGGCGCTGGTCCATGGTTATCTGGTGCTGGCTGCTCGCCTATTGAGCGGCGACAGCTCGGCTGCGGACAATTGGAATTTTGGTCCTACCGACGATGCCGCGCGGACGGTTCAGGATCTCGTGGAGCGGCTCAGTGCAAGCTGGACCAGGCCCGAAATTACCTATGCGCCCGGCAGTTTCCCGGAGACGCGCTTCCTTCATCTCGACAGCACAAAGGCGCGCAGCCTGCTGGGGTGGGCGCCACCTCTGTCGTTCGCCGACACCATTGAGCTGACCGCCGGCTGGTACCGCGATTTCGTGGCCAATTCTGCGGAAGCCGCGCAGATCACCCTTCGTCAGGTCGAATGTTATCGCAACGCCTTGAGGAATCATGCCCATCGCTAACGTTCTCGTCACCGGTGCCTCGGGCTTCATTGGCGTCCACCTCGTCAATCGCTTGTTGTCCGAAGATAGCCGCGTCACGGTCCTTGCAAGGTCGTCCAGCATACTTCCAGTGGAATGGCGTGATCGCGTGTGCGTCCTCACGTGCGACGATTTCAGCGAGAGCGGCTTGCGGCGTGTGCTTCGCGTGCCTGTTGATACGGTTTTCCATTTGGCGGCCTACGGCGTCCGGCCGAACCTCCGCGATATCGATGAGATGACTGCGATCAATGTGCGACTACCGGCCGCACTCGTACGGCTTTGCGCCGACTGGCATGCGCGAATGGTCATGGCCGGGACCTTTTCGGAATATCGGAGCCCATCGAGCAGGGAGCAGCTTACGGAAGCCTCGCCGCTGGAGCAGGGCAAGCTGTACGGCGCGTCCAAGGCTGCTGGCGGCCTGATGGCGAGTGCGATCGCCAATAGCGGTGGCACCGGCTTTCGCCTGTTGCGTCTTTTCAAGGTCTATGGCGCGGGTGAGGCGTCCCATCGACTTCTGCCGGCCCTCGTCAATGGCCTAGCCAAGCGCGAGCGCGTTGCAATATCAGCGGGAACGCAGGTCCTGGATTTTGTCTATATTGACGACGTTGTTGAGGCGATGCTGCGTGCCGATACACATTGCCGCGAGAAGGGCGGTATCGCGACGTGGAATGTCGCTACGGGTCACGCCCATTCGGTTCGGGAGTTCGCCGAGTGTGTCGCAGCGGCTATGAACGCCGAGCCGTCGCTGCTTGGCTTCGGCGCAATTGGTATGCGGAAGGATGACGAGCCTTGGCTGGTCGGCTCGCCCGATCTGCTTCGCGCCGAGCTCGGCTGGCAGCCCATGGCCGGACTTGATGAGGGCGTGCGCGCAGCTGTCGCTGCGCTTTGCCGGACGTGATCGTGGGACCAGTTCCGAGGAGAAGCCGTAGATGGTCACCATATCGCTGTTGGGCGGGCTGGGTAACCAGATGTTTCAGTATGCAGCTGGCAAGGCGCTGGCCGAACGCCACTGCGTCGACTTAGAGCTCGACCTCAGCGGTTTCTATAATAACAAGTATACGCCGCGCCCGTTTCTGCTGGATCACCTTCGTGTGCCCGAAGCGAGCCGCTGGGCAGAAGGCGCGAAAAATTTTGTTCCCGCTGAGTGGAAGATAGGGATCGACCGCCTGCGGCGCGCGGGGCTGCCGAAGCTTGCCTGGTCGCAGGACTACCGCGAGCCGCATTTCCACTACGATCCTGCGTTCGAAGCGCTCGGCCCCGATACGGCCCTGTTTGGCTATTTCCAGAGTGAGCGGTATTTCATCGGGATCGCGGACAAGCTGCGTGACTGGTTCTCTCCCCGCGAGGCGCTGGCCGGCTCAGCCGCCGAGATGCTTACCCATATCGAAGCGAGCCGGCTGCCAGTCTCGGTGCACGTCCGCCGCGGCGACTACGTCGACCCCGGCAGGGTTGAATTCCACGGCCTCGTCGCCGAGCCCTACTATCGCGAGGCGTTGGGTCGGCTGCAGAGCGCGATCGGCGCAGAGGCGGAGCTATTCGTCTTTTCCGATGATCCGGCGGCGGCGGAACATGTGCTGAATTTCGTGCCGAGATCCCGGCTCGTTCATGTTCGCGGCGATCCGAATCGTCCCTGGGAAGACATGGTTCTGATGGCGCGTTGCCGGCATCATGTGACCGCCAACAGCTCGTTCAGTTGGTGGGGCGCTTGGCTCAACCGCGCACCGGAGAAGATCGTCGTTGCGCCGCGCGCCTGGTTTGCTCCGAGCCAACTGAGCAAGTGGAACACGCGCGATCTCTACCCCCCGGGATGGCTGCTGGCTTGATAAACTAGCCGGAGAATGATCCGGTCGCTTGTGAATTGCACTCAATCGCTGGCAGGAAGCTTCATCAACGGCGAATGCAATGTCGGCTCGGCGGAGGAGAAATCCATGTTCCCAAAGGCACGAGGTCTGAAGAGGTACTTTATGGGATTGGCGAGACGGGCCGCCAGTTCTCTTGAGATCTCGCTGGGGTCCGACCGCGAAGCGGCGGATCGAGATGGGCTCGGTGATGACGTTCCCTCCCCCTCGGATTTGTCCTATTCCGCTGCGGGGGAAGACCGGCTTGTGCTGTCGTGGCTTCAGGTAATCTATCAGCTGAAAGACGCATCAAAGATCCGATACTGCGACATCGGAGCCGCAGAGCCCAGAAGGTTGAACAACACGTATATCCTCTATGCGCGAGGGGCGTCGGGAGTGCTCATCGAGCCAGACCCCGGGCAGGCTCAAGTACTACAAAGAACACGGCCGCGCGACACGGTCTTGAACGTAGGGGTTGCCTTCGACGAACGCCGCTCACCAAACTGAAGCGGATGACGGCAAACGTATTCAACACCTTCTCAGACGACCAGGCGAAGCTAGTGCTCGAAAGCTCGAAGAATTGGCACCCAAGCGAGCGTCAGACAATCGTTGGTGAACTTGAAGTCCAGCTGATACCACTTAACGATATTCTGACCGAACACTTCCCAGACGGGGAAATCCATTTCATCTCGATCGACACGGAGGGCGTCGACTTTCTCATCTTGCAGTCGATTGATTTCAATCGCTTTCGACCTAAGATGATTTGTATCGAGTTGTCCCGTTCCACGACCGAGATTGATAAGGTGCTCAACCCATACGGGTATGAATTTGTAGCGCGTTCGCCTGATAATGCGATATACAGGCTGACCTGATGCAGGTTTGGACGAATTTCTCGCTGGCTCGCGTTCGGGGCGGACGATGACGCCGCAGCGATATGCCTACATTGATGCGATGCGCGGCTATGCGATCCTGCTGGTCATCGCGGTTCACTCCTCGCAATATTTCAGCGATCTGCCTGACACGGTGCGCACACTCGCCAATCAGGGGGCCCGCGGCGTGCAATTGTTCTTTGTCGCCAGCGCCATGACGCTTTGCATGTCGTGGAAGTCGCGTCACGACGGAGTGGCTCCGTTCTACATCAGGCGCTTTTTCCGTATCGCACCTATGTATTATCTCGCGATCCCATTCTTCCTTTGGGCGAAGGGCTTCGGACCGGGTATATATGCGCCCGAAGGAATCGGCTTGCGCCACGTCTTGATGGCCGTCACTTTCACGCATGGGCTGATGCCGGACACGATCACGAGTGTCGTCCCAGGTTCGTGGTCGATTGCCGACGAGATGATGTTCTACTTGATCTTTCCTGTTCTCATCATCGGGCTCAATCGCATTCGCTTCGCCGCCGCTGCCCTGATCGCCGCCGGCTTGACCTACGTCTCCTTCTACATTCAGCAGCGCACGAATTTGTACGTCGCCAACATGCCGGACCCGGCATGGCGGGCAACATGGGCGGTCTTTGTCTATCTGTGGTTTGTGCAGCAAGCCCCATGCTTCCTGTTCGGCATGCTGGTGTTCAAATGGAGGGCCGAGGGCGGGACCGTGCGCTGGCCCCAGGCATTCGTGTTTGGCTCGCTCGTCGCGATGGTACTGCTGGCCTTCTTCCCGACTCTGCCCCACATCGGACGGCTGGGTCTGCCGATCCAATATGGCATTCTGTTCGCGCTTTTTGCGCTCGGCCTGTCGCATTGGCAGCCGCGCCTGCTGGTCAATCCGATCATCGGCTGGATCGGAAAAGTGAGCTATTCGGCCTACCTTGTCCACCTCGGAGTGATTTCGGCCGCGACCATTCCGCACGCGAGCTATCCCGAAGCCTTCTTGGCGCTTGCCGCGATCACTCTGGCGATCTCGTCGGTGACCTATCTGGCAATCGAGGAGCCATGCAATCGTCTTGGACGCTATGTCATCAAGAAGCTGTCCAAACGATCCGAGACCGGCGACGTCTGCGGCCGCCCGGCAGATGACTCGGGGCGTAAATTAGCGATGCCGGCGCGGTGTACGGAGGCCGAGCATGAGTCGTCGGTGATGTGAGTTGTCTACGAAATTGCATCGGATAGCAGCTGCCAAATGAGCATTGCGGCCGAGCCACCGGTGCCGTCGGTCTGCGCAAGGCCGCGCGCGCCGGCAGTCCGGTGATCGGTATTGATATCGATGCCGAGAGGGTCAGAGAGAACTGCTGGCGGGGCGGGACGAAACCGGCAGGTCGATGCCTCAAACCTCAAGCGCGCGACGCTGGTCTGACCTCCGACAAGGCTGCGCTTGAGCCTGCCGATGTTTTCATCGTCACCGTGCCGGCACCGATCGATGCTGCCGATAGGCCTGATTTGAGCGCCATTCCGAGGCCTCGCGCGCAGAGAAAGGCCTGCGCCTACGAACGAGGCGAAGGTTGCTTCTCAGGCCGGGCCAAATCTCTCAATGCCCGCTCGTAGCTGGAGAACATTTTGCGTGAGTCAAGATTCTGTTCGGCGCTGAGTCGCGCAGCCTTCTTCATGCGAACAAGCAATTCCCGATCGAGTGCAAGCTTCGCAATTTTTCCAGCGAAGTGCGCGGCTATCCCCGGTACGCAAAGGAAGCCGTTTACTCCGTCACCGACGACTTCGGGCAATCCTCCGACTGCAGAGACGATAACGGGAACCCCCGACGCGAGAGCCTCCAACACAACAACCGGTCGGCCATCCAGTCGTGAGGGCAAGACGAGCGCATCGTACGACCTTATCCATGGCCGAACTTCCGGCACCTCGCCGACGAGGTGAAATCGGTGTCCGAGCTTTGCGGTCGCAATGGCAGCTTCAATGCTCGGCCGAAGCGGCCCGACCCCCGTCATCACAAAGTGGATTGGCAGGTGGGACAGCCTTCGAGCGATCTCTACAAACATCAAGGGATCCTTCTCGGGACCCCATCGACCAGAAAAGCCGACGATAAGTTCATCTTGAGCCACGTTCAACAGGTTGACCACAGAGGCCTCCCGAGGACCAGGCTGATATTCCTGCAAATCAATTCCGCTCGAAACTTGCAAGATGCGATCTCGTGACTCCCCCGCATTCACGAGGAACTGCAAGACCTCGTTATTCTCCACGAAATTGAGGTCAATGAGCTTGGCGAACTTCCTGTTGTTCTGCGTGTGACCGACGGTGTTGAACAGGATATCTACTACTCTGATGTTGGGGAAGTTCGTGCGTATAGCAGGCAGCAGATTATATAGAAAAGCGCTGCCCACGATCCAGATGACTTCTATGCCATGGAACGCTATTAGATTCGCGATGAAATCCCGCCAACGCTTCTCTGGCAAAAGGCGGGGCAAATGAAAGATGTCCGTTGTAGTTCTTTCGAACCAGCTTGTTGAATCCCCATTATCCCCGGGATCGTTGGTAGTCAGAACTGTTACCCGCCAGCCTTCTTTCGCAAGATAGGCAACAACAGCACTTAGCAGACGCTCCGCCCCTCCGA
>Ga0116129_1001737_pt1 | contig 11713 bp, 13 predicted proteins | sample June2015DPH_17_2_FD_89732 | JGI IMG/M metagenome (GOLD analysis project Ga0116129, IMG submission 89732) | Peatland microbial communities from SPRUCE experiment site at the Marcell Experimental Forest, Minnesota, USA - June2015DPH_17_10 | ecosystem: Environmental > Terrestrial > Soil > Wetlands...
GCGTAGGCGCTGGCCGTGCTCCCGGTGGAGGCAACGCCCGTGGATACGCCGAAACCGAACGCATCGCCCGTGCCGCCGACCGTATTCATGCGGAAAGCGGTGCCGTTGGTGCTCTGGATTTCAACCTTGCCGCCGTTATCGACGGCAGTGATGCCCGCCGCGCTCAAAGCAGCGTTGGCCGAGAACGCTTTATTCAGCGAGCTCAATTGCGCGGCTTCCGTGGTGCCGCCCGTCAGAGTGCCGAGGTTGATAGTCGCGCCGCCGTTAAGCGAGATCTCTACGCCCTGCGTCTTCGAGACGACTACCGCGGCGGATCCCGTTACCGGGCCGGCGGTCCCGTAGGTGCCGAATCCCAGTGAATTGCTCGTGTCGCCCGATGCCGCCACCTGGAAGCTCTGTCCCGCTTTCCCGACCAGCTGGATGGAGCCGGAGCCGTTATCGGTCGCCGTGATGCCCGTCGCCGCGAGTGCCGCATTGCCGGCGATCGCTGTGTTGATCTTCGCGAGTGTGGTTGCCTCCGTATCGGTGGTAGCCAGATTCACGGTGATCGCGCCTGCCGAGCCGGTCAGGCCTGCGCCTGTGATATTCAAGCCGACTGTTTCGGCCGCTGCCGGCGCCGCGAACGCCGCCGTTGCCACTGCTGTGACATTCGCCACGTTGCCGGTCGAGCCGCTGGAGAAGTTGCCCATCAGCGCGGTCGCCACCTGGTCTCCGCCCTGGACCTGGAATGCCGTCGAAGCGCTATTGAATGTCAATTGCGATTTGCCGGTGGCATCCGTATTGATCGCCGCCGTGATATTCGCGTTCTTGAATGCCGTCGCCTGCTGGCTGTTGCCGTTCCCCGCCGCCGCGATGGCCGAGTTCACCGCCGTCGCCAGTGTGTTGGCATCGGTGACGCCGTTCAGATTCACCGCGAGCGTGATCGTGTTCCCGCCGCTCGTGTTGGAGAATCCCGGCCCCGTGACTGTGAAATCGGTGGTGTTGTTCGAAATGGACGCCTGATTGGCGCTGTTCGATAGAATCGACGCCACGCTGGTCGTGCTGCCCGCGCCGATGTCGGTTCCCGCCTTGCCCGCGGCCTGCACGCCTTCGAGTCCAAGACTCTTCGCGTCGACTGTTGCCTGGCTCAGATCAATCGCGACGCTCCCGTTCGATGACGCGCTGACCCCGTTGGACGATTCGCCGCCGCCAATGAATACGCTCATATTGGTGGCCAAAGTTCCGCCCTGGTTCAGGCCGATCGCCTGCGCCTGCCGGTTGATTTCCCCCAGCACGCTCTGAAATTCAGTGTTCAGCACCGTGCGATCACCCGTGAAGGTTCCCGAGGCTGATTCCGTGGCCAGCGATCTGGCCGTGTCGAGCAAGTTCCCGATGCTGCTCATGCCGCTATCGGCGACCTGTAGCTCATTCTGTCCGTTGGTCGCATTCTGGATGCCCTGTGTCAGCACAGCTTCGTTCGAACGGTCGCCGTTGGCGATCGCCAGCCCGGCCGCGTCATCTCCCGAATTGACGATGCGCAGGCCTGAGGTGACCTCGTTGATTGTCTGGTTCTGGAAGTTACTCGTCTGAGTAAGATAATTCTCCGCCTGCAACGAGGCGACGTTGGTATTAATTGAAAAAGATCCCATTGATTCTCTCCTTGAATTCTGTTGTCTCCGGGAATCCTTTCCCGGTTCTTACAGGGCCCTTATCGGAGACCTTTCACGCTTCTTGAGCGTGCGCAGCAAAGAATTCACCGCTTTCCCCGATTTTTCTTTCGAAGCCGCCAAATTCTCCTGTGCCGTAATCTGAATTTCCTTGCGCAGCACCACCACGTGCTTCGGCGCCCGAATGCCCAGCTTCACTTGCGACCCTCCCATATCGAGAATCTCGATCTCGATATCGTCCCCGATCAGCAGCGCTTCGCCCGCGCGCCGCCGGATCACGAGCATAGCGCCCCTCCAGGAACCAGAGGATGTTTATGGGAGTACACCGCATCCGACCGCACCGCCTGTACAGCCTTCCCGCTATCGAGGTTGACCACCACCGGCGCCAACAAATTGGCGGTGGGCGGCAAATCTTCGGCGGCCGTGATCACCGCCAGACATACCAGAGGCGAGGCCCCGCACGTGCCAAGCGCTTCCCCATCTTCGGCCGATAAAGCCAGCCGGTAATCCGCGTCAATCATCGCTACCGGTAGCAGAAGAAACGATAACTTAGGGTTGGTTTCGCTTTCCAGAAACAGCAGCGGTTCACGCTTCCGGCTTTCGATCAGGCGGAACCGCTTGTGCGTCTCAAACGCCGGAAGGCCGTGGGGAAATTCAAGGTGTATCGTCACGTGCGATTGGTAACCGCACTTGTCATGCCACCGCGTTTCCCGGAATTAGCGTATGCCATGCGGCACGTGCCTAAGTGCGCAGCAGCACCCCTCTAGAACATTCGGACTAACAAATTAGGCCGATCTACTTAGTGCAACGCTATCTTCCGATACGTAAACTGTAAGCGTAGCGATTGGAACACCCATGAAGAAACTGAATCATCTGAATATCAAAATGCTAATATGGCGCGATACCAAGGGCCAGGACCTCATCGAGTACGCTCTGATGGCAGGTTTCGTGGCAGTCGCCGCCGGCGCGATCATGCCCGGCGTCTCGACCAGCATCAGCCGTATTTTTTCCCAAGTCGCGTCCGTAATGCGTGGCTCGGCAGCGCAAAGTAGCGGATCATAAAAATTGGGGCCAGAGTAGGCCCATGTGCCATGTCGACGCTGGTGTTTGTGGGGTGGCGCCATGCGCTGCCAGCGATACCGCTATGTCCGACCGTGACCGCAGGGAGCGGAGTCTCCCTGGATGTTTTCGAGAGTGTCGACGCTCGGAGCGTTTACGAGGACCGCGCCGCCAGCGCCCCCCAGTTAAACCCCGCGCCGAAGCCTGCAAACACCACGGGCCCTGGCGTGGGATCCCATTCCGCCGCCGCGATCAGCATCGATGCCGACGACGTATTTCCATACTTTGATACGTTCGAGAACATCCGCGCCGCATCCACACCCAGCCCCTTCGCCACCCTGGTAATCAGGTTCTGATTCGCCTGGTGCATCACAAATTGCGTCACCTCCGCAGCCGCAATATTCTGGCGCGCCAGCACCTCCCCGATCACTGCCGGCAGTTTACGCGCCGCCTGCAAAATCACAGTCAGTCCGTTCATCCGCAGCGGCAACCCCCAATCGAGCGCCAGATCATCCCGAAACGCACCGTCCGTGTGCAGCACGGAGTCGAGCACTTCGAAACGCCCCGTCCGCGCGCTTACCAGCGCCGCTCCCGCTCCATCGCCGAATAAAATTGCCGTATTCTGATCGAGCGCCGCTCCCTGCACCACCGCTGACATTTTTTCCGCCGCGATCACCAGGACGTCACCGTACGATCCCGCCAGTTGTGCCGCCAAAGCCAGCCCGAAAATCGATCCCGCGCTCGCCAGCGGCAGATCGATCACCGGCGTAGTATGAAGGCCTAGCGCCGCCGCCGCCATTGACCCAGGCCCCGGGAATCGCCGCTCCGCGCTGCCGCTCGATACCAGCAACAGTCCCAGTTGGGAGGCTTCGATCCCTGCGCGCCCCAGGCAGTCCCGCGCCGCTCCCACCGCCAGGTCGGCCACCGTTTCTTCCCCCGCCCAGCGCCGCTCCCTGATGCCGGAGACGCTCTCGATCCACTCCGCCGTACATCCCAGTTGCGATGCCAGCTCCGCATTGGTCACCACGCGCTCCGGCAAATACGCCCCGAACGCGTGAATATAAGCCTGCGTCTTCATGATCTGTAATCCTGAATTTCAATACAGCAGTCTGCCGTGGTGGCGCAGGCGGTTCCGCCTGCGTCCCTCCTCACACCTTCGCGTGCTCTGAAAGATAGGCCTCAATCCGCGCGATGGAATCGAACTTCCTCGGATTCAAATCGGAATCCGGCACTTTGAAAGAAAACTCCTCTTCCAACCCGCTCACCAGATCCGGCAAAGCGAATGAGTCGAGCAGTCCGCTCTCGAACAGCGAATCTTCATCGCCGATATTCAGCGGCTGGTCGGTGACTTTTTGAAGGACTTTCAATAGACGATCGCGCATGCACCCATTATCTCCCGCCCAGCAGCGTGGCCTTCAAGGTGTGAAAAATAATGTACGCGTCTAACGATATCGACAGATTTTTGATGTAATACCGGTCGTACTCCAGCTTTTCGATGCTGTCCTCGATCTTGTCGTGATCTCTTTGATTGATCTGCGCCCAGCCCGTGATGCCCGGCTTCACTGAAAGACGCTGCCGGTAATACGGAATCCGCTCCTCCAGCACGGCCACGAATTCCTGCCTTTCCGGCCGCGGACCCACAATCGACATCTCGCCCCGCACCACGTTGAACAACTCCGGCAGCTCGTCCAGACGCAGTTTACGCAGCCACTTCCCCACCGTCGTGATAGGCGCGCCGGGCTGCATGGACCGGAATTTATATAACGAAAACAGCGCCCCGTTTCGTCCCGCGCATTGCTGCCTGTAAATCACCGGTCCCGGAGAAATGAATTTTACGATCAGCGCGACCACCGCCATCACCGGCAGCGCAATCACCAGCGCCATCACCGCCAGCAGCAGCGAATAGGCGGATTGCAGCGCCACGTTCGTCACGCGCGGGCTCATTTCATTCGAAAATATGAGCTGCGGCGGCGGCAGATCGCGGGTCGAGACTCGCCTGAATATGGCCTCATAGGTCGCCGACGCCTCTTCAATTTCGAGGCCCCCCAACCGCAGATTAAGCAAACGCTCCACCGGAAGCCCTTGCGGCGGCTGCTCCGTGCTGATCACGATGCGCGCCGGATGCCGCTCCGCAATCACCTCGTCCAACTGCGCGATGGAGCCCAGCCGCGGCGCATCCGTGCCCGCATCTTCAGCGTCGTCCAGATACCCGAGCACGGCCAGCCCCAGTTCCGGCCGCTCCGAAATATGGGCGATAATGTCGTGCATCGCCGGTGACGATCCCAGAAACAGCAGCTTCTGCCCGCCCAGCGATTTCAACAGCATGGTGGTGAAGAAAATCCGCCACAAAGGAAGCACGATCAACACCAGCAGGCTCCCGTAGACCATCGTCCATTTAGGAAGAAGCACACCCCATCCCGCGTAGCTCAGCGCCGATTGCAGTAGAAATAAAAGTCCCAGCACCAGACAGAACTGCTGGATCAGCCGAATACGGGAACCCACGCGGTAATTCTCATAAAGATCGTTAAAATAGAGCCCCGCCATGATGATGCCCATGACAAACGCAATGTGCCAATATCCCCCCTGCTCGAATAAAAACACCTCCAGGGGAACATCCAGCACCAGCCACGCAGCCAACAAATAGCAGCAAAACAGCAGCCCCGCCTCAGAAAGAACCAGCGCCACCGCGCTGCTGGGAATGGATACTTTAAAAAGCCGGATCATCTTCCGCTAGGAGCGTAACATACCTTTCGCCGACGATGGACGCCCCGTTGCCGCACCGACAGCAACGAAAACCATGGTCTGTCGGTCCATCCGGGCACAGCCCGGAGAGTGTCCGTGGGGCGGCGCCATGCGCTGCCAGCGACAGCGATGACCGCAGGGAACGGTGTCTCCTTGATGTTTTACCCGCCATGCGTAAGCATGCGGACGCCATCCTCAATTAAAAAACGCCGACATAGCATCAAACTCAGACCTGAACTCCGCCAACAGCACCTGCAACTGCTCACTCGAAAGCCCCAGCGACTCCACCAGCGACGCATCCGCGTCGTCCGGACATTTCTTCAGAATCGATACGCCCATCGAGTTCACGTATTGATTGGCCGCTTCCAGCACCCGGCTCAGCGCCACTTCATTCGGACGCGCCGTCGGATCCGTATCCGGGCTATGGTGATGGCGCACCGCATTCTGGATCGGCTCCGGAAGCTTCCAGAGGATCAGCGCTTCCGTGGAAAGCTCGGGATGGGTGAATCCGATTACTTCCTTCTCACACGCCAGCAGAGTTTTGCCACCGGCCTCATAGACCTGTAAAATGCGGCCATACTCCTCCGGCAGCCCCAGCGCGATCAGCAGCCGTCCGACGTCGTGCAACAGGCCCGAGACGAACGCGCCTTCGGCATAGTTCACCGTCAGACGCTGTGCCAACAGGTCGCACAGGATCGCACAAGCGGAGGAGTGCATGTTGAAGCGCGCCATGGACCACGTGGGCGGCGTATGCACCTGATTCCACATCCGCGTGATCGACATGCCCAGCACCACGTTCCGCAGTTTATTGATCCCCAGCAGGCTCAGCGCATGGCGCACTGAGTTGATCGTGCCGCGCCGCGCATATAACGCCGAGTTGACCATGTGCAGAAGATTGCCCGCCAGCACCGGATCCTTCTCGATCAGATCTCCCAGCTTTATGAACGAGACATCTTCGGTGGCCAAGGACGCCAGCAGCCGGTTCAAGATGGGGGAAAACGGCGGCAACGCCTTCAGGGCCAGTAATGCCCGCTCTTGGAGCGCTAACCGGTCTTCGCACAGCTTGTCTTCGCTCAGGGATGCCACGTCTGTCTTATCGTCAGCGGCGCGCAAGAGTTGCAGTTAAGATAATCCCGATGAGAGCCAGTGCGCTGATCATCGCGCCCCCAAGAAACCAATTGGAGCGGTAACGAAACGTCAGCTCATGATTTCCCGCCGGTGCGAATACACCCGAAAGCGCGTCGTCAACGATATAGACCGGAGTTGATTTTCCGTCGATCGTGGCCATCCAGCCCGGGAAATACGGGACCGCGATACGCAGCAGGCAATCGAACGCCGTAGAGTATTTTGCCCGGTAAAAATCACCCGTGTAGTCGACAATTTCGACTGTGGTTTTGCCGGGCGCGAGCGGACGCAGCTCGGTCTCGACAATCGCCGCTTTCGCCGGATCGAGCGTGGGCAGCAGCGCCCGCGCGGCGGCATGATTGGCCACAAATTTGACTTGCGGCGGCGCATACACCCGCGGCAGTACCGCCGGATTTTGGAACAGCGCCCCGCGTTGCGGGTCGATCGCACTCGTCACCGCCAGTCCGTTCAACAGCTTCCCGTTCTTTTCAATCGCCTTCAAATATTCCTGATAGCGTGAGAGCTCCAGAGGGTTGTATCCATAGGTAACTTCGGTCCGCCCTTCGAGCGAGCTATTCAGCGGACCGAACGCATTGGTATCAAACGGCGACCAGATGCGGACAAACGGGCGCTGCTTCACCGTTTCCAGATTCTTCTGAAGATTGGTAAATGCATCGCCATATTTATCGGCAAACGTCATGCTGGCATAGGCGAGCTGGTTGTCAGCCATGTTCCAAAACCACAGGTCGGCGACGCTCAAGAGCAATATCGCCATCATGATCCACGATTTATGAAATCGTTCCGCGAGCCAAGCCGCCCCCGCTGCCGCCGCCAGCGCCAGCCCCAGCGCCGCCACGAACCAGATCTGAACGGCGACAAACGCATACAACAGCGCAGCCACAATCAGCGCCAGCGCCAAAATACTGCGTTTTTTCGCCATTCCGATCAGTGCCAGCGGAATCAGCAAAATTCCCCCATAGAAATAAAACTGCGTCGCATCCGCTCCATAGAAATTCGGGAGCACCAATGTTGCCAGCGCCGCGGCTTTTAACCCGGCATGAGCGCCGCCGCGGTCAGCCTGCGCCATTAATGGAAGCGCCGGCAGAATCTGAATCGCCCCCAATAAAATCGCAACAATCACAAGGCCTGCCGCGCGTCTCCACGGCGCACGCTGAACAATCACGAGCAACGCCAGCGCCAGGAAACAATACCCGGCCATTTGGAACTGCCCGGCCAGCAAGATCAAGCCGCCAATCGCGCCCCCCAGCAGCATCGGCCCGCGCAACGCCGACCACAACAGCCAAGGCAACAGCGCCGCCGTTTCGAAAATTCCAACATGCGCGCTATTGGCGGCAAAGAATCCTCCACCCGCGTAAAATATCGCAGCCAGCAGCGCGAACATATGATCGCCATCCAACCGGCGCGCCAGCAGATACGTCCCGCAGAGAGCCAGAAATGCATGGAGCGCCAGTTCCCATTCGATCGCGCGCGGCGTAATCCCTATCAGGAAAAATGGCCAATGCAGCGGATACCAAGCGCCCGTTTGCGGGTCAGATAGAAATGGAAAGCCCGAGAAAATGAACGGCGTCCAGTGCGGCAAATGCCCTGCCAGCAAGGAGTTGGCGAAGTATTTCTGCGCCGAGTAGCTGATATCGACGGCGTCCCCTTGAATCGAAGTCTGGGCATCGAACAGCGGAATCGAGTAAAAAGCGATAGTAGCCAGCGCGAACGCCGCCCACATCTTGTGTTTTCGCACTCAGTTATTCTAAGCAACATGGGACTCCTTCTGCTGCTGCTCACCATGCAAGCCGAATTTCTGCATATGGAGGTTTTCATGAAGGACATGAATTGCCCCTCCTGTTCTGAGTCACTTGGCAAGGCTTTCGAAAAAATGCGCGGCGTCAAGCATGTCGAAGTCAGCATGAAAGACGGTACGGTCGTGCTTGATCTGGCTGATCAGAACCGGGTTACGCTCGAACAGGTTTGGGACACCGTCAAGCGAATCGGCTTCACTCCGGGAGAGACGAAAGTCATCGTTCGGGGCGCCGTTAAGGATTCGTTGATCACGGTTTTGGAAAAGACCATCGGCATCGAAGGCAGTGCGCCCGAAGGGGAAAATGTTGAATTGAAAGGTACAATCACCCCGCCGCCGGATCCGCGCACGCCAATCAAATTGCGAATTCCTTGAGATTTTCTTACCCCACGCCGCACATATAGGCATGGCTACTCCTGAGCGCACCCGCTCGATCATGCAGACGATTCTTCAGATGGATAAGCAGTTCGGCAAGGGCGCCGTATTGCAGCTTGGATCGCGTAACGTATTGCCGGTAAAGGTGATTTCGAGCGGATCGATTTCCGTCGATGCGGCGTTGGGCGTGGGTGGATTTCCGCGCGGGCGCGTTACGGAGATTTTTGGGCCGGAATCGTCTGGAAAGACCACTTTAGCGTTGCACGTCATCGCCGAAGCGCAGGCGGCGGGCGGGTCGGCGGCGTTTATCGATGCGGAACATGCGCTTGATCCGGCTTATGCCCGGAATTTGGGAGTAAATGTCGACGATCTCCTTGTTTCTCAACCGGATTGCGGGGAGCAGGCGCTGGAGATCACCAATGCGCTGGTGCAATCGGCGGCGATCGATATTCTGGTTGTCGATTCCGTCGCCGCGCTGGTTCCGCGCGCGGAACTTGATGGAGAGATGGGAGATAGCTTCATGGGACTGCATGCCCGTCTGATGTCCCAGGCCATGCGGAAGCTTACCGGTTCCATTGCGCGGACCAATACATGTTTGATATTTATCAATCAAGTGCGTGAAAAGATTGGGGTTGTGTTCGGCAATCCGGAAACGACCACCGGTGGAAGGGCCTTAAAATTCTATTCCTCAGTGCGAGTCGATGTGCGAAGGCAGGCCGCGATCAAGGACGGCGAGGTGGTTGTTGGGAACCGGACGAAGATCAAAATCGTTAAAAACAAAGTAGCTTCGCCGTTTCGGGAGGCGGAAGTCGATATTCTTTACGGCCACGGAATTTCACGCGAAGGCGATTTGCTCGATTTGGGCTCGGAAGAGGGAATTGTCGAAAAAAGCGGGGCTTGGTACAGCTATCAGGGCGAAAGGCTGGGCCAGGGGCGGGAAACTGCGCGGACATTCCTCAAAGAGCATCCGGAGGTGGGGGCGAAAATCGATGCCGCTCTGCGGCTGAAAATCGGGCTTCCGGCCGCCACTAAGCCGCTTGCTGCGACGGCTTAACCGGCCATAATCGCTTGTTTTATGCAGGCCAATAGGCCTTAATCGCACATAATTTGACCAAAGATACGCCATTGTGCTAACTTGACGGATTCGGAGCGGTTCGTCTCGACGTTCGATCCCTGCACATTTTTTGATGGAACAGACACTCCAAGCCCTGAGTGGGATTCTGCTAAAAGCTATCCCCACCGTAATTCTTCTAGTCATCCTGCATTTCTATTTGAAAGCGATGCTGTTCAAGCCGCTCCAGAAGACTCTGAAGCAGCGTGAAGAGTTAACGGCGGGAGCGCGCCAGGCGGCAAACGAGAGTCTGGCTGCGGCGGAGCGCAAGGCGCAGGACTACGAAGCGAAATTCCGCGACGCGCGCGCCGAAGTTTATCGAGGCCAGGAAGAAACGCGGCGGGTGTGGATCGAAGACCAGGCCAAGCAGGTTGCAGCGGCGCAGACGCGTTCGGCTGAAACTCTGACCGCGGCGCGGAAACAGCTTGCCGATGAAACTGTGACGGCGAAGCAGAGTCTGGTGGAAACCAGCGCGGCGCTGGCCGACCGGATCGCCAGCACGGTTCTGGCGCGGAGACAATCGTGAAGCGGGCTCTGCTGGCGCTGGTGTTTGTGCTGGGTGCGACGGCGATTCACGCACAGGAAAAAACGGAAGAGCCGGTTACGAAAGACGAAATGCTGGTCTGGAAATGGGCCAATTTCGTGCTGCTCGTCATCGGAGCCGGATACGTGCTTAATAAGTATTTGCCTCCCTACTTTAAATCCCGCACCACCGAGATTCAAAAAGACATTACCGAGGCGCAAGCGACGAAACTGGCGGCTGAGAAACGGGCGGCCGAAATGGACGCGCGGCTGAACGCGCTGGGCGCGGATATTGAAAAATTCCGGGCGCAGGCGAAGATCGAGATGGAGCAGGAAGCGGAACGCATCCGCCAGGAAACGGCTCGGCACATTGAAAAACTTCAGCGGCAGGCGGAGCAGGAGATTGAATCGGCGGGTAGTTTGGCGGGCCGTGAGTTGAGAGCTTACGCGGCGAAACTGGCGCTTGATTTAGCGGAGCAGCGGATTCGGACGCGGCTGGATGCGGGCAAAGAGGCTGGGCTGGTGGATGACTTCACGAAAGATCTTCAGCAGCAGGGGTTGAAGAATTGATGTCTCCGAAAGAAAAGAGCCGGACCGGGGGGGCCGGCGCGGACGGGGCGTCCGCCCCACTCGGAATACCGGTTGAAGAATTGATGTCTGCAAGGATGGGGCGCTAGATGCTTTCGGCTGTTTCTACGAGATACGCGAAGGCGCTGGTTGATGTGGTGACGGCTCCTGGATCGGGGATTGAGCCACAGCAGGCGCTGGAACAGTTGCGGCAGGTTGCGGCGATGATTTTGGAGTCGCATGATTTGAAAAACGCGCTGCTCTCGCCGGCGGTTTCGCCTTCGCGAAAACGAGCAGTGGTGGCGAAGCTGATTAACGTTCATGTGAAGATCCGCAATTTTCTGTACGTGGTGATCGATCATCGGCGGGTGCATGAAATTCCGTCCATTGTGGAGGCGTTCGAGGTCTTGCTGGACGAGCATTTAGGATTTATTCGCGCCGATGTTTCGAGCGCGAAGCCGCTCAACGATGCGCAGCAGGCGGCGCTCGAAGTACAGTTGACGCGGATGGCGGGGAAAAAGGCGAAGCTCAGATTTGCAACCGATCCGGCGCTGGTGGCTGGAGTGGTGGCGCGTGTCGGCTCGAAAGTTTACGACGGCAGCGTGCGGGGACAATTGGAAAGGCTGCGGACGACCCTCTTGAGCTAAAGCTCAAGAAGAAGGAGCCAGTAGCCAGGAGCCAGTAGCCAGAATGCGGAAAGGATTTTATGGCTCAGATTAGAGCAGACGAAATCTCGCGGGTGTTGCGCGAGGA
>Ga0116129_1001738_pt1 | contig 11709 bp, 14 predicted proteins | sample June2015DPH_17_2_FD_89732 | JGI IMG/M metagenome (GOLD analysis project Ga0116129, IMG submission 89732) | Peatland microbial communities from SPRUCE experiment site at the Marcell Experimental Forest, Minnesota, USA - June2015DPH_17_10 | ecosystem: Environmental > Terrestrial > Soil > Wetlands...
AGAATGCCTGCCTGCGGGCCTTGAAAAGCTGGCCGCAAAACGGTCCGCCGCGCGATCCGGCGGCGTGGCTGATCATGGTCGGCCGCAATGCCGCGATCGACGAGGCGCGCCGTTCGAACAAGCGGGAGACGCTGACGGACGATGCGGCGATTTCCGATCTCGACGATGCCGAGGAGGAACTTGCCGATCGGCTCGATGGCTCGCATTATCGTGACGACATCCTGCGGCTCTTGTTCATCTGCTGTCATCCGGACTTGCCGGCGACGCAGCAGATTGCGCTCGCCCTTCGGATTGTTTCCGGCCTCTCCGTGAAGCAGATCGCCCGTGCCTTTCTGGTCTCGGAAGTGGCGATGGAGCAGCGAATTACCCGAGCCAAGGCCCGCGTCGCCACTGCCGGCGTTCCGTTCGAGACGCCGGGCGCGGTCGAGCGGAGCGAACGGCTCGCGGCCGTGACGGCGATGATCTACCTGATCTTCAACGAAGGCTATTCGGCAGCCAGCGAGACCTCCGAAATCAGAAAGCCGCTGTGCGAAGAAGCGATCCGGCTGGCGCGGTTGTTGCTCAGGCTGTTTCAAAGCGAGCCGGAGATCATGGGGCTGACGGCGTTGCTGTTGTTACAGCATGCCCGCGCGGCGGCGCGCTTCGATGCGAACGGCGAACTGGTGCTGCTGGACGACCAGGACCGCACGCGGTGGAATCAGAAGCTGATTACGGAGGGTGTGGCGCTGATCGACAAGGCGATGCGTCACCGCCGTTCGGGGCCGTATCAGGTGCAGGCGGCGATCGCCGCCCTGCATTCGCGGGCAGCGAGACCTGAAGATACCGACTGGGCACAGATCGATCTGCTCTACGGCGCACTGGAGGTCATGCAGCCTTCGCCGGTGGTCACGCTCAACCGCGCGGTAGCGGTATCGAAGGTCCGCGGCGCGGAGGCCGCCCTGCAGATGATCGAGCCGTTGGGTGAGCGGCTTTCCAACTACTTTCACTATTTCGGCGTGCGCGGCGCCTTCCTGATGCAGCTTGGCCGTAATGAGGAGGCGCGCGTCGCGTTCGACCATGCCATCGCGCTTGCCAATACCTCGGCGGAAGCCGCCCACATCCGCATGCATCTCGATCGACTGATGCGCGATAGCCAGCCGTCCGGCACGGCAACAAAAAAATAATTCGGGAGTCCTGTCGGTCCGCCGTCCCTCCATTCGTCTTTGAGGCATGAGAGCCTGTTGAAGAGGGATACGTGAGATGAATATGCAAACCATCCAGATCATGATCCTGCTGCTTGATAGTTTCATCAAGCTGGCGCCCTGGCGGACCGTCACGGAAACGATGGATCGGATCGGTTGTGGTGCGAGTCTCGCCAGTCTGAAGAAGCTCGCCGATAAGTAGGCGTCGTAGTCGCCAGTCAGGAGGACGTCATGCAGCTCAATCCTTATCTGTTTTACAACGACAATTGTGAAGCGGCCTTCAAGTTTTACGAAAAGGTGCTGGGCGCCAGGATCGAGGCCCTGATCAGGGCTGAGGAGGCGCCCGCGGACATGCCATCGACGCCGGAGCGAAAGAAGAAAATCATGCATGGCCGGATTTCGATCGACGGCCAGGTGTTGATGGCGTCGGACTCGCCGCCCGAGCATTTTCACAAGCCGCAGGGATTTTCCGTTTCGCTGACGATCAAGGATCCGGCAGAAGCCGAACGCAGGTTCAACGCGCTTGCCGAAGGCGGCAGCCTCAATATGCCCTTTGGCAAGACCTTCTTCTCCAAGGGCTTTGGCATGTGCACCGACCGGTTCGGTATCCCCTGGATGGTGAACTCTCCGCTCGAGGGAATGTAGGATTCCTCACCCCAACGGGTTGATCAGCGGCAGGTCGGATAAAACGCCGCCAATTCGCGTCCGCGTAAAAGCAGGACGCGCGAGGTCAACCCGCCGCGGCGGATGATCCAGTTGCGCACGCCGGCTGGATAGGCCTGGAGCACCAACGCGGAGGCTTCCGGTTCGGCATACAGCCGGCCGCGCCGGTCCATCGAGCGCGCGGCATGAAAGCCAAGCACGGCGCGGCGCGTTACGCAGATGCGCGAGCTGGGCACCATGCTCAGCACCAGCGTGCAGGCGGACAGGCAGGGGCCATCGATGACGACACGTTCGCCGGAATCGCGCATTCGCTCGAACAGGTCGAGAAAGGGGCCGACCTGTCCGCCACTGCTTCCCAGGATTCGGACCTCGGCCTGCGCCGGCGGAGTCAAAAGCGTGCACAGCGTTACGGCGACAGCGCAAATTCCGGCGAAAAATGCGCGCATGATCGGGGCTTCCTTCAATAATTTGGACACGCAAGCAATTGCAAACAAGCAAGCGCAAAACCTGCGCCAAGGTTCCGGCATATTCGACGATCTGCTGAAAGATACGATCAAAAAAAGCGGCATCATCCATTTCGTCGCGTGCCGCACAGCATCGGCAATCCGATGCAAGCAGCATAGAGCGCGCGCCCAGGTCGAGGCGCGCCACGATTTAGCCGAGTCAGCCGATCAGCAAGCCAGCCGATCAGGCCGCGCGGTTCTTGATCGCGCCGACAATCGCGGTGAGCACGGCTCCCGCAACTCCGCCACCAGCCGCCTGGCCGATGATGCTGCCGATATCCGGTGTGGATGCGGAGTTGGCGAGCAGCGGAATCAACATGCCGAGAAGCTGGCCCCCGGCGCCGCCACCGATGGCCCCGGCGATGGTATTTCCAATGGTTCCGAGATCGATGTTCTTGGCGGCACCCCCGGCTACGTTGCCTCCGACAGCGCCAGCGACGATCTGGATGATAAGGTTGATGAGCATTCCCGACATGACGCGAAACTCCCCAGATCCGGTGTTCAGCTTCAGCGTCGTCAACGGCGCCGGACCATCGCCGCGCCTGCTCAACCTAAGCGATTGGGCCATCAAGGTCACGCTGCGGCAGCGAAGGGAATTGAAAAATATGGAAGGCGGCGCGCGAGACGGGCGCGCTTTATCCGTTGCGCCGGGTGCCCCTCAGCGTCGGCAGTCCGATGCCGGCGGCATCGAAACCGCCATCGACGGCGAGTATCTGCCCGGTGATGTAGCTGGCCCGGTCGCTGCACAGGAAGAACACCGCTTCCGCCAGTTCTTCCTCGAGGCCGTAACGGTTGAGCGGGATCGCGTCGTGATAGTCGGCGCGGATTTCCGCGCTGTGAACCGCTTTCGCCATTGCGGTATCGACCGGTCCCGGGGCCACGCCGTTGACGCGGATGCCGAACTCGGCCAGTTCGACCGCGAGTTGCCTGGTCAGATGCGCGAGGCCGGCCTTGCTGGTGCCGTAAGCCGAGCGCAGCGTCGAGGCGCGCAATCCCGAAATCGAGGTGACGTTGACGATCGTGCCGCCGCCGTGGCTTCGCATCAGCGGCACCGCCGCTTTCGTGCAGAGGAACGGTCCGGTCAGGTTGACGGCCAGCACATGGTTCCAATCGGCATCGGAAGTTTCCATCAGGGGAGCAAACACCGCGACGCCTGCATTGTTGACGAGCGCATCGAGCCGGCCGAATCGGCGCTCGATCCCGGCAAAAGCCGAGGCGACGGCTTTGGCGTCGGAGACGTCGCAGGTCACGGCCAATGTGGCTTCGGGCCTCGCCAGTGCGGACACGCTTTTCGCAACAAGGTCGCCTTCGATATCGAGCAGCGCCACGCAAAAGCCTTCGGCGAGGAAGCGTTTGGCCACGGCAAGTCCGATGCCACGCGCGGCGCCCGTGACCAAAGCGACTTTCTGCGGGGGAAGGGTCATAAATATTCTATCTCGGCTGCTTTCGGCTTGTCTCTACGTAGCATGGAAGGCGGGCGTCTGCTCTTCTGGCAAGCCCAACAACACAAAAGGATTGATCACGATGAAGGTCAACACCGCCGGAGACATCGAGCAGTGGCGGCCCGGCGTGCAAACCCGGATGCTGGTCTCGGCGCAGAACGGCGCGACGCAACTGTGCCTGTTCGAGCAATGGGTCGCGCCGGGAAACGGCGCGCCCACTCATTCGCACCCGGTAGAGGAAGTGCTGACGGAGCATGCCGGCGAAGCCGAGATGTGGCTCGATCAGGAGAAGATCATCGTCAAGCCCGGTCAGTCGCTGATCGTGCCCGCCGGGCGACAGCACGGTTTTCGCAATTCCGGCGCCGTCACGCTGCACCTTCACGGCGTGCTGGCATCGCCGATTTTCGAAGCGTTGCCGGAAGGGGCGACCGAGATGGTAAGGCGGTGGGTTCCAGTGTAAGGAGACCGGCGTCAATACAGGAGAAGCGACTGACATGACGGATGACCGCGGGCTCTCGAAAGCGGAATTTGATCGCCTGCATGGCGTGATGGCGGGGCACGTCGAGCGCGGCGACCTTCCGGGCTTGGTGATGCTGGTGAGCCATCACGGGCAGGTTCACGTCGATGCGATCGGCCGCCTCGCGTTCGACGGTTCGCCGATGAAACGCGACACGATTTTCCGCATCACTTCCATGACCAAGCCGGTCACCGCCGCGGCCGCGATGATTTTGGTCGAGGACGACAAGATCGGGCTCGATGATCCCGTTGACCGATGGTTGCCGGAACTCGCCAACCGCAAGGTGCTGCTCACGATCGACGCACTGATCCATCAGACGGTGCCGGCGCGCCGTGCGATCACGTTGCGCGACCTCTTAACCTTCCGCTGCGGCTACGGCATCGTCCCGATATTTCCCGAGCGCTTTCCGATCCAGCGGGCGTATGCGGAAGCGGGCCTTGCGCCAGGACCGGTGTTTCCGTCGTTTCCGTCCGATGAATTGATCAAGCGTTACGGCAGCCTGCCGCTGGCTTTCCAGCCGGGCGAAAGCTGGCTCTACAACGGCGGCAGCGAAATCCTCAGCGTTCTGATCCCGCGGGTCGCCGGCGTGACGTTCGGCGAATTCCTGCGCGAGCGGATCTTTACGCCCCTGGGGATGAAGGACACGGCGTTCCATGTCCCCGCCGATCAGCATTACCGGTTCGCGACCGCCTATATCCACGACAACGCGGCAAAACAGTTGAAGGTCTTCGATCCTCCGGTGACGGGCAGGTTTTCAAATCCGCCCGTCTTCGAAAACGGCGCTGCGGGCCTGGTTTCCACCGTGGATGATTTCAACGCCTTCGCCCAGATGATGCTCAGCGGCGGCAGCCTCGGAAACGCCCGCGTGCTGTCGCGAGAGTCCATCGCGATGATGACGACAAACCAGATCGTGGCGGATCAAAAACGCGAGTCGCAATTGTTCCTTGGCAGCGCCAGGGGTTGGGGTTTTGGCCTGTCGGTTTTCACCGGCCTCGACGACCCGCATTCCGCGCCTGGCCGATTTGGCTGGGACGGTGGCTACGGAACTTCCTGGTATTCCGATCCGCAGACGCAACTCACCGGTATTCTGCTGACCCAGCGGGTGATGGATTCGCCAAAGCCGCCGCCCGTGTTCACGGATTTCTGGACCACGCTAGGCGAAGTGGCCGCGGACTGAGCCTGCAATGGCCATTTCGGCCTGATCGCCATCACCTCCAAAAATAATTTGGCTGATTATGTCGGGACCGCCCGATCTCAGTCGTCTTATCGGAGAGCGCCGGTCTATCCGGGGCCCTTCGAATCGAAACGGAGAGGATAATGCGATTTATGATGCTGATGATCCCGCGGGGGTATGAGACGGCGGCGCCCGGCACCACGCCGCCTGCGGAAGCCGTCGCCGCGATGATGAAATACAATGAGGCGCTGAAGGAAGCCGGCATCCTGATTACACTGGACGGGCTGCATCCACCCTCCATGGGAGTTCGGGTTTCATTTGAGGGCGGCAAGCCGGTCGTCACCGATGGCCCCTTCACCGAGTCCAAGGAAGTGATCGGCGGCTACTGGATGATCGAGGTGACGTCGCGCGAGGAGGCGATCGCCTGGGCCAAACGCTGCCCGGCCGCCAACAACGAAACCATCGAGATCCGTCAGGTCATGGAAATGGCGGACTTCCCGGCTGACGTTCAGGAGGTGGCGGCCGGGTTTACCGAAATGCAGCGCGGCGCGGTCGCTCGCTGATCCAGGATTTCACCATCCACTGCAAACCAGAGGAAAATCCGATGAGCACGAATGATACTTATCTTGCTGTCTTCCTTGGTGGTAAGGGTACCGCGAAAGCAGTTGCATGGGAGGCGCTCCCCGAGGCTGAGCGTAACGCCCGGATACAGCGGGGCATGGCGGCCTGGAAGGCGTGGGTCGAGAAGCACCAAGGGGCCATCGTTACGATGGGCGGCCCGCTCGGCAAGACCAAGAAAGTCGATTCGAAGGGTGTTGCCGATATCAGCAACCCGATGACGGCCTTTACGGTTGTTCGCGCCGCTTCGCACGAAGCCGCCGCGAAGATCTTCGAAGACCACCCGCACTTCTCGATCTTTCCCGGTGAGTCCGTCGAGATCATGCCGGTTCTTCCGATCCCAGGCGGCTAGGTGAGAAAAATCCGCTAACCGCGTTTTCGGCTTGAAGTCCGTGGGCTACAGTTTTCGGCGCGCGGACTTCAAATCAGCGCCGGCTTCATGTAAAGACCATTTACATGAGCTGGAAAGATCAAGGCCGCAGCGAGCGCGGCTATCATCACGGCAATCTGAAAGAGGCGCTGTTGCAGGCGGCGCTCGACTTGATTGCGAAAAAGGGCGCGGCCGGCTTTACCTTTGCCGATGCGGCGCGCCTTGCCGGGGTCAGCCCGGCTGCTCCTTACCGCCATTTTCGCGACCGTGACGAACTCATGTCGAGCATCGCGCAGCGCGGCTTCGAACAATTCGAATCCGCACTGTCGCAGGCCTGGGACGATGGCCGCCCCGACACCGTCACCGCGTTCGAGCGGGTCGGCAAGGCCTATCTCGCCTTTGCACGCGAGCAGCCGTCGTTCTATTCGGCGATGTTCGAATCGGGACTTGCGCTCGATGTCAGTGCGGGTTTGCACGCTGCATCGGAGCGGGCTTTCGCCGTGATCCGCGCGGCGGCCGAGCGGCTCGCCGCGCTCGCGCCGCAAGGCACGCCGCGGCCGCCGGCGTTGATGATGGCGCTGCATATCTGGTCGATGTCGCATGGCATCGCCTCATTGTTTGCGCGCGGCGATGCGGCACGGCGCAAGCTGCCAATGACGGCGGAGGAACTTCTCGAAGCCGAAGTGCTGATCTACCTGCGCGGCCTCGGCTTTCTGACCGATCGCAGGTCGGCGGCCTCGGATACGGCAGACAGGAAGCCGGTTGGCCCATGGGGGTAGCCAAAAATAATTTGACCGGGCCGGCTTGAGCCCGGCTTGACAAAAATTCGGGATGGTTTACGTATGTAAATGTTATTTACATTCACAACGGCGCCTGCCGTGATGGAGAAGGAAATGGCCTACACCGCTGATGTCAATCGATGGCGCGGCCCGACCGACGAGTACGACCGCCCCCCGCATATGCTCCATTCGCCCTGGCATCCAGGGTGGATCGCCGTAACGGTACTCGGCTTCCTCATCTGGTGGCCGATCGGTCTTGCCCTTCTCTTTTTCACACTCGGGAGCAGAAAAATGGGCTGCTGGAATCATCAAGACCGCTGGGGCAACAAGATGGAGCGGATGCAGTACAAGATGGAGCGGATGCGCAACCGTATGGAGCGCCATGGCTTCCCCTTCGGGTCGCCGTCGAGCGGCAACCGCGCTTTCGACGAATACCGCATGGAGACGCTGCGGCGCCTTGAGGACGAGCAGAAGGAGTTTCGCGAATTCCTCGACCGCCTGCGCCATGCCAAGGACAAGGAGGAGTTCGACCTCTTCATGGCCCAACACCGCACCCGCCCGGAGTCGCCGTCCGAGGACCATCCTCAGGGCTGAGATTGCTTAAGGCGATTGCCCCTTCGACCTGATGGCGATTGAACCGCCCGCCTGCCAGAAGCAGGCGGGCGGTTTTTGATTTTGGTTGCCAAAATAGCTGCTTGCGAGCGGTTTTAAGCCCTTGCGCGACCGCCATTTCCCTTGATCGAAATCCCCTTTGGTAACCAGACGTTAACCACGATTGGCGTCTGGTGAGAGGCGAAAAGGCGCGCGGAAAGCCCTCGTTTTGACACGTTGACAAGGGAAGCCAGCCCCGGCTTTGGACGGCCCCCTTTGTGACAGATCACGGCTTTTCGCGTCGGTGTAGATCGCGCGCGATTTTCGCGTGGCCGTAAATTAAATTAGGACCGATAGCCATTGCATCCGCAACTGATGGCGATCTGAAGATTATGATACTCGCGCTGTTGAGAGGACATCGTTTATGAATCCGGCCGACGTGGCGCAGTCCGCCTTGCCGCTGCCATCCGCTGACGTCTCGCTGATTGCCCTGTTCTGGCAGGCTCACTGGATCGTCAAATGCGTCATGCTGGGGCTGTTGTCCTGCTCCGTCTGGGTCTGGGCGATCGCCATCGACAAGCTCATTCTCTACTCGCGCACCCGCCGCGCCATGGATCGCTTCGAGCAGGCCTTCTGGTCCGGCCAGTCGATCGAGGAGCTTTACCGCACGCTCGCAGCCAAGCCGACGCAATCGATGGCGGCCTGTTTCGTGGCCGCAATGCGCGAGTGGAAACGCTCCTTCGAAAGCCAGGCGCGGTCGTTTGCCGGCCTTCAGATGCGGATCGACAAGGTTATGACGGTCTCGATTGCGCGTGAAATCGAGCGGCTGGAGCGCCGGCTGCTGGTGCTTGCCACCGTCGGCTCGGCGGGGCCCTTCGTCGGCCTGTTCGGCACCGTCTGGGGCATCATGTCGAGCTTCCAGTCGATCGCCGCATCGAAAAACACCTCGCTGGCGGTGGTGGCCCCGGGCATCGCGGAAGCGCTTTTTGCCACAGCCATGGGCCTTATCGCTGCCATCCCGGCGACTATTTTCTATAACAAATTCACCTCCGAGGTGAATCGGCAGGCCCAGCGGCTGGAAGGGTTTGCCGACGAGTTTTCGGCTATCCTGTCGCGTCAGATCGACGAGCGTGGGTGAAGGCGGGTCACAACGCAAAATGAGCTTATCGTGAGCACCGAAGCATGGCGATGAACATGGCAGGCTCGTCCGGCGGCGGCGGCCGGCGTCGCGGCCGGCGCAGCGCCGTGATGGCAGAGATCAACGTCACGCCGATGGTAGACGTGATGCTGGTGCTCCTGATCATCTTCATGGTGGCGGCGCCGCTGATGACATCGAACATCGATATCGATCTGCCGATCGCCGGCGGCGGCAAGGCGATCGCCTCCAACACGCCGCCGTTGACGCTGTCGGTGAAACGGACGAACGGCGGCTGCAACTCGAATGTCGAACTTTATCTGGGCGATACGCCGATTGCGGCTGCCGACCTGTTGCCTAAAATCAAGGCGATCCGCGAGACCCGGTCGGAGGCCGAAAGCGTGGTTTTTCTGCGCGGCGACAAGGACGTCTGCTACACGGATATGATGAAATTGCTCGGGCAGATCCGCACGGCCGGCTTCAAGGCGAATATTGTCATCATTCCCGAGCAGGGTTGAGAATGACGATCGAGCGCGAAACCGCCCCTGGATTGAAAGGCAAGGTCAAAGTCGACAAGACGGTGGTGGCGTCGGTCATCCTGCACGTTCTCGTGATCGGGTGGGGACTGGTTTCGTTTTCGACCAAGGCCTTTGTCATGCCGGAGGAGGATACGGTGGCGGTCGACGTGATCTCCGCCGACCAACTCGCAAAGGTCACAGCCGGCATCAAGTCGGGCAAGAAAGAAAATCCGAAGCCGCTGGTCGAGAAGGTCGCCGACGCCAAGCCGGTCGAAGACGCCGTTGGCAAGGTCACCGAAAAGGCGCCGGTCGTTACCGAAACCGCGCCGCCAGAGGTCAAGCCGGTCGAAAAGCCGGTTGAGAAAAAGCCCGATCCGCCGAAGCCGGTTGCCGAGGCCAAGCCAAAGGAAGAGCCGAAGCCGAAGGAAGAGGCCAAAAAGGAAGAGAGCAAGCCGGTCGAGAAAAAGCCTGATGCGACCGATCCGATCGCGGACGCCTTGAAGAAGGAAGAAAAGAAGCCGCCGCCGAAGCCTCAGGTTCAGGCCGCGAAACCTCCGCCGCAGCCGCAAAAGCCGAAGGACCGTACCTTCGACAGCAACCAGATCGCAGCGCTGCTCGACAAGCGCGATCCGTCCCACCAGGCCGTCACCGGTGATACGCTCAATTCCAATGCCGCGCTGGGAACATCAAAAGGCAAGGCCGACGCCATCGCCGCAACTTGGCATGGCGCATTCGCCGCAGCCGTCAGACGCTGCTTCAACTTCCCCTACAATGGCATGGACGCCGACAAATTCGAGGCCGACATCGATATCTACATGCGGCCCGATGGCACGTTGGCTTCCCAGCCCACGGTTGCTGCTGTGCGCGGGCCTTCGGCGTCGATCGGACACGCGATGGCTGAGAGTGCCGCGCGCGCCGTCGTCCAGTGCCAAGCATATACTTTCTTGCCGAAAGAGCAGTACGAGAGCTGGAAATATATCGGGATGACGTTCAGCTTGAAAGACATGCTCTGAGTTCCGAACTTGAAAGCGATCTGATGAACGAGATTAAATCTTTTACCCGCCGCCGCTTCATGATGGCGACAGGATCGGCCGTTGCGATATTGGGGGCGCGGGCCGCTGTCGCGCAGCGGCTGCGCATCGATCCGAATGAATTCCAACCGATGCCGATCGCCATTCCCAACTTCGTCGGCGGTACGCCGTCCGATGGCGATGTCGCCGTCGGCGTGACCCAGGTCATCACCAACAACCTCAAGCGCAGCGGGCTGTTCGCGCCGATCGATCAGGCGGCCTATATCGACAAGGTGGTCAACTTCGATACGGTGCCGCAGTTCAACAACTGGAAGAGCATCAACGCGCAGGCTCTGGTGACCGGCCGCATGACGCGGCAGGCGGACGGACGGCTGAAGGCCGAATTCCGTCTTTGGGACGTTGCGACCGGCCAGACATTGGCCGGCCAGCAATATTTCACCCAGCCCGAAAACTGGCGGCGGATCGCCCATATCATCTCCGACCAGATCTACGAGCGCCTGACCGGCGAGAAGGGGTACTTCGACAGCCGCGTGGTGTTTGTCGACGAGACCGGTTCGAAGGAGCGGCGTATCAAGCGGCTGGCGCTGATGGATCAGGATGGCGCCAATGTCCGTTACCTGACTCGCGGCAGCGACCTTGTGCTGACGCCGCGTTTTTCGCCATCGACCCAGGAAATCACCTATATGGAGTTCGGCCAGGGCGACCCCCGTGTCTATCTCCTCAACATCGAAACCGGGCAGCGCGAAACCGTCGGCAATTTTCCGGGCATGAGTTTCTCGCCGCGTTTCTCGCCTGACGGTCAGCAGGTGATCATGAGTCTGCAACAGGGCGGCAATTCGAACCTGTTTGTGATGGACCTGCGGTCGAAATCGACCACGCGGCTGACCGATACGCCTGCGATCGATACCTCGCCGTCTTATGCCCCCGATGGCAGCCAGATCTGCTTCGAGTCCGACCGCGGCGGAAAGCCGCAAATCTATGTGATGCCGGCTGGCGGCGGCCAGGCCCAGCGCATCTCCTTTGGCGACGGCCAATACTCGACGCCCGTGTGGTCGCCGCGCGGCGACTACATCGCGTTTACCAAACAGGGCGGTGGGCAGTTCTCCATCGGCATCATGAAGCCCGATGGTTCCGGCGAGCGGATTCTCACCTCCGGCTACCACAACGAAGGACCGACCTTCGCGCCG
>Ga0116129_1001739_pt1 | contig 11707 bp, 8 predicted proteins | sample June2015DPH_17_2_FD_89732 | JGI IMG/M metagenome (GOLD analysis project Ga0116129, IMG submission 89732) | Peatland microbial communities from SPRUCE experiment site at the Marcell Experimental Forest, Minnesota, USA - June2015DPH_17_10 | ecosystem: Environmental > Terrestrial > Soil > Wetlands >...
ACGCTGAGCTTTGCCACCCGAGGGGGGAATCGGCCATTCGTCCTGCGTGGCTCCAACGGTGTCGTTGCGTTGACGGCTTTTCAGCGAACGCTTGGCGCGGCGCTTGGCCGGGTCGGGCTAGGAGACAGCAGGACGAAACTGCAGTACACGCCGCATGTAACCCTCCTGTACGATGACGCCATTATTGCCGAGCGGCCTTGCGATGCGGTCGCTTGGAGAGTACGCGAGTTCGTACTCGTGCATAGCCTGCTCGGGCGGACCGTACATCTGCCGCTTGCGCGGTGGCCGCTGTCAACCTGAGTGGTGCGAGCGAATGCCGCCTCGGTTTAGGTGCGTCGAATAGGGAATGAAACGCATGATAGGGACGAGGAAACGCATGATCACGCTGCAAAAGAAATTGATTTTCGGAGCTGCGGCACAGATTTTGATTTTCACGGTCGCTCGCGCCGAGGACTGCGGCAAGTTGGCGCAGCTGCAGCTCGGCCACGTGACCGTCACGAAGGCGGAAGTGGTTTCGGCCGGATCTTCGGACGGGTCGCCGGCAGAAAAAGGCATGCCGGCTGCAAAGGCCGATTATTGCCGTGTACAGGGAATATCCAGGCCAACAGCCGATTCCGAAATTCGGTTCGAGCTTTGGATCCCGTCGGCGAATGCGTGGAACGGCAAGTTCGAGCAGGTGGGCAACGGCGGTTTCGCGGGCAGTATTCCGTATCAGTCGATGGCCCGGGTGCTCTCTCTGGGTTACGCCGTGGCTGGCACCGACGACGGCCATCAATCCGCAGATGTGACCGATGCGAGCTGGGCACTGAATCATCCGGAAAAGGTCACGGACTATGGCTGGCGAGCCATCGCCGAGACGGCGGTGGCTTCCAAGGAAATCCTGCACAGACTGAAATCGAAGGCACCGGTCAAGTCTTACTTCGTCGGATGTTCCGACGGCGGCCGCGAGGCGCTGATGATGGCACAGCGCTTTCCCACGTATTTCGACGGCATCGTGGCCGGTGCCCCGGCCTATGCAATGACTCGTTTATTGACCGGCGGTGCACTACGTAATGTTGAATTGGGCGGCACCATAGCTCACTTTTCTTCGCCCCAATTGGCGCTTCTCCAGAGCCAGGCGCTGCGAAGCTGCGGAGGCGGTGCTCCCTATCTCAAGGACCCGCGTCAGTGCCGCGTTGATCTCGCCGCGTTGAAATGCGCTGCCGGCGGCATGGACACCTGTCTCTCCGAGGCGCAAATCAATACCGCCCGGGTCTTCTACGAGGAACTCAAAGATCCGGTGAGCAGCAAGCGGCTCTCCGGGGTGCTTCCGGGCGCGGAGGCCGTCAAGGGCAGTTGGGATGCATGGCTCACGGGCACGGACGATCGAACGCCCGGGGCCGGCCTCGGATTCACATGGAACTATTTGGCGTACATGGTGATGAACGATCCCAAGCTCGACATCAAGACGGTCACTGAGGCGGACATCGTGCGGGGAGAGCGTCAGTACGCCCCCATCATGGATGCGGACAACCCTGACCTGTCGGTTTTCAAGGCGCATGGCGGCAAGCTGATCCAGTATCACGGGTGGAACGATCCGGGTATCCCGCCGGGCTATTCATTGGAATACCGCGAGCGTCTGGTGGCCAAGACCGGCGACCTGAGCGGCTTCTACAGGCTGTACATGGTTCCGGGGATGCTCCATTGCGTCGGCGGCGACGCTCCGACGCAGGTGAATTGGCAGGAGGCCCTAGAATCCTGGGTCGAGAAGGGCGTGCCACCGAAGGAATTGGTCGCGAGCGGCGGCGCAGCGACGCAAACCTTGCAGCCATTCAAATGACAAAGGCCCACCGATAGTAGGGGCTGGCATACGAAACGCCGTTACGGGTATTGAGAGAACGCACGGCGCGCCGAGCAGTTTGGATCTCGTTGAATTACCTGACAATCTAGTCAACACGCGCCGTCCCCTTCGGGCTACCATCGAAACGCAGGTGACATGCGGCCACCGCCAAGGGGCAGGCAGTGAACGAGATACGTTCCAAGCGGGGTGGATTGCACCGCAGCGTGCGGTGGCTTGCGATCGCCCTGCTGCTGGTGAGTCCGGCAGCGAGCCGAAGTGCCGAGGGCGCCGCGGACACCGGCCGCTATGCAACCCTGATCGAACTCAACGGTCCCATCGGACCTGCCATGAGTCGTTACGTCGAGCAATCGCTCGAGGACGCTCGCAATCAGAGCAGCCCCATCGTCATACTTCAGATGGATACACCCGGCGGCCTCGATACGTCCATGCGCGACATCATCAGGGCGATACTGGCCTCGCCGGTGCCGGTCGTGGCGTACGTGGCACCCAGCGGGGCGCGCGCTGCGAGTGCAGGGACGTACATACTCTATGCCAGCCATCTCGCTGCGATGGCTCCCGCTACCAATCTGGGAGCGGCCACTCCGATATCAATCGGGGGCGAGCCGAGCATGCCGCCGGCCGTGCCGGCGGTAAATCCGGGCGGCGATAAGCAGCAGAAGGGTGCGCAGGAGATCGCTCCCGGCACGGCTGAAGAGCGCAAAGCCGTCAACGATGCCGTCGCATACATCCGTTCGCTCGCGCAATTACGCAGCCGCAATGCCGTGTGGGCTGAGAGCGCCGTGCGGGGTGCCGCGAGTCTATCCTCGAGCGATGCGCTCGAAGAGCACGTGGTTGATATCGTCGCGAAGGACGTGCCGGATCTACTGCGGCAGTTAAATGGACGCAAAGTCAGAGCGGCGGATCGCGACATTGTCCTCGACACCCAGGCGCTTGCCGTGAAAAGCGTCGTTCCGGGCTGGCGCACGCGGGTGCTGTTGATACTGACTCATCCCACGATTGCCTACGGGCTGTTATTGATCGGCATCTACGGACTGTTGCTCGAGGGATATAACCCCGGTGCAGTCCTGCCCGGGGTCGTCGGCGCGCTGTCGCTGCTGCTGGGGCTGTACGGCTTGCAACTGCTCGCGGTCAACTACGCGGGTCTCGCTCTCATGGCCTTAGGTGTAGGCCTGATCGTCACGGAGTTCTTCATGCCTGCGTTTGGATCGCTGGGCGTCGGCGGCCTGGCGGCATTCGTCATCGGTTCCATCATATTGTTCGACAATCATGCCTCGGGGTTGAGGGTGGCATTGCCCTTGATCGTGGGAATCGCAGTGGCCGGCGGCCTGGTCATCGCCGCCATCGGATGGCTGGCGCTCCGTGCGCGGCGCCGGCCATTGAGCGTGGGTGTAGAGACCATGATCGGCGCATCCGTAGAAGCCGTGAATGATTGCCAGGATCGGTGCGTCGTGCGCTATGGCGGAGAGTTGTGGAACGCCCGCACCTCGATTCCATTGCGTGCAGGTCAACGGGCCCGTATTGTCAAGGTGGCTCAGATGACGCTCTGGGTGGAACCACAACAAGATTAAAAGGAGTCATCGATGAGCCTATCGATTCCCGTCATCGTCGTCATACTGCTGTTGCTGGTGGCGAGTTCACTGCGTGTTCTGAAGGAATACGAGCGTGGAGTCATGTTCACGCTTGGGCGATTCACGGGGGTCAAAGGACCCGGCGTGCAGCTGGTATTGCCGGTGATTCAGCAAATGAAGAAACTCGAACTGCGCACGGTCGTGCTGAACGTGCCGAAGCAGGACGTGATTTCCAGAGACAATGTATCGGTCAAAGTCAGTGCGGTGGTCTACTTCCGCATCGTCGATCCGGCACAGGCCGTCCTGCAGGTTGCCAACCCCTGGGAGGCGACCAGCCAGCTTGCGCAGACGACGCTGCGCTCGGTGGCGGGGCAGCATGAACTGGACGAGATGCTGGCGCAGCGCGACAGGCTCAACGCCGCCATTCAGCAGGTCCTCGACGCGAACACGGCGGCCTGGGGCATGAAAGTGTCCAATGTCGAAATCAAGGATATCGACCTGGATGAGACCATGATCCGGGCGATGGCCCGCCAGGCCGAAGCCGAACGCGCCAGGCGCGCCAAGATCATTCACGCGGAAGGCGAAAAGCAGGCGGCGCAAACTTTGGCGGAAGCCGCCAAGCTGCTGTCGAGCGAACCCGCATCGCTGCAACTGCGTTATTTGCAGACGCTGGCGGATATTGCCAACGAAAAGAGTTCGACGATCGTCTTCCCGCTGCCCATCGATCTGATCGCTCCGCTGCTGCGGTCCGTAAAGTCCGATTGAGCGGGCGGACATGAAGGTCGAGGCCGCCAGTCGAGACCGGTGAGGAATTCACGACGCAAGTCGCCGGCATTCATTTGCCGCTCATCTCCGAGAGCAGCGAAGAGGCGCCATATACCTTTTCGAGCGCCTCTCTGATGATCGCCGGATGCACGGCGATGGCCCGGTTATTCGCGGCATTGAACCAGTAGTGGCCGGCGATGGAGTGGATGTTGCCGTCGAACATCAAGCCGACGATTCTTCCCTCGGCATCGATCATCGGGCTGCCGGAATTTCCGCCGACGATGTCGTTGTTGGTCGAGATGCAGAACGGCGTGCGCATGTCGAGCCGCTCCTTGGCCTTCATCCAGCTATCCGGAATATTGAAGGGCGATGCGCCGGTCGCGCGCTCGAAGGCACGGCCCAAATAGGTGATGGGCTCGACGGGAACTCCGTTCTCCACCCACCCTTGAACCGTGCCGTAGTTCAGGCGCAGAGTGAATGTCGCGTCCGGATACACGTTGGTGCCGTAGGCTTTGAAGCGCGCGGTGGCGATTCTTTCCGCCGCCGCCGCAATCGGTGCTTCCACTTCGTCGTCGTATTGCCTGCGGGCCGCGCGCGCGTCGGCGTCGACTGTGCGGGCGACTTCGATCATCGGATCGAGCGACGCGTTGACGGCCGCCTTGCCGCCCAACCACAATTGCTTGCGCACCTGCGCATTGTCGAGCTTGGTCTCGGCGATGAGCCGCGCCGCCAGCGCATCAGGCGATTCTCTGGCCAGCAATTTGCGCACCACGGGATCGTCCGGACCCAGCCATTCGCGCATGCGTTCCAATGAATAGGACAGCGTCAGCACCTCGAGTTCGGGATACACCGGAACATTCGCGTACAGTTCGCGCTCTATCGCCGGAAGGGAGGCATCGGTAAATTCCCGCAGCCGATCGGTGTTGCGTTTCGCGCGCTCTTCGGCGCCCCGCACCAGCAGGCGCGCGTCCCGGAAAAGGCCGCTGTTGAATCCGCCGCTGTTCTCCAGGAATGTGTACCGCAGATACAGAGCGCGTTCGCTGACGGTGGCGGATTCTATTTCGCGCCAGGGATCGGGCCCGTCGAGATGGGCGATTGCCCGAAGCTTTTCCTCCGCCTCGGTCTTGCCCGCGAGCCGTGCGTCGTCGTTCAACGCATCGAGCTCCTTGCGGCGCACTTTGATCACGTTCTGCAAACCGTCGAGGGGCGCCACGACGATGCGTCCGTCGGCCGGATTGGTGGCGCCGAACTGGATGAAGCGGCCGCGCAGCTCCGACGCGCGCATCAATGTGATGGGCAGCGGTACATCGCGGTCGAACTCGAGCTGGGCCCGGGTCTGCAGGCGGGCCGTCGAGCCCGGATGGCCGGAAACGAACACCACTTCGCCGGCGGTGGGGCCGTCGAAATCGATCTTCAGATAATTAGGAGTGACGGCGGGTTTGTCGTTCTCGTAAGCTCGCAGCACCGAGAAATCGAGCGACCAGCGCGGAAATTGAAAATTGTCGGGATCGCCTCCGAATGCGGCGATATCGGCCTCCGGGGCGAACACCAGGCGCACGTCGTCGTAGCGCTTGTACTTGTAGAGGAAGTACTGGCCTCCCTCGTACAAGGTCACCACCTGGCATCGAAGCTTGCCGGACTTGGTCTTGAGGCTGGCTTGCTCGCACGACTGTTCCAGCGTGGTCAGCGTCTTTTTGCGAGTGGCGTTGGCCGCCGAGTCGCTCAATCCGGCAATGGCCTTGCTGACGGTGTCGGTTACATTCTCGCTGTCCACCAGCACGTCCGCGAGCTGCGCGGGGCAACGCTGTTCCGCGCTTCGGGTCCGTGCGGCGAAGCCGAGTTCCACCATGCTCTGTTCCTTGGACGATAATTCCGCGAGACAGGATTCCACGCAGTGGTGATTGGTCAGAATCAGGCCCGAGGGCGAGACGAACGAGGCCGTGCAGTTCGTCAGCCGGATCGTCGACAGGCGCACATGCTCGAGCCAGGCGGGCGTGATATCGGCTCCGTAGTGCTGTTTCACCGTGCTCGACGGGAAATTATCGAACGTCCACATACCCTCGTCGGCAAACGCGGGCAGAGCCGTCAAACAAGCCAGTATCAACAGAAATCCGCGCATTCAACTCCCCTCGTCATGCTTCTTATGCGTCCACCATTGGGCGATCCGTAGATTCTACTGAAGCGTGCGGCTGGGCTCGCCATTTCGGCTTGCATCAGGACCGCTGGGTGGCGTCTGCCGGGTCTTCCTCGGTTTCAGCTACAATTCAACCGATACCGACGCCACCGAGGCATCTTCGCCAATTGAACTCCGTCACCGCCCCTCCGCGCTCGCCTCAGCCCAAGCATCGCGCCTTCATCTCATTTTCCAACGGTGATTTTCGGATCTTTTTCTTCACCGCCACGGCTGCCATGATGGCCGACAATATCGAGCACGTCATCAGTTACTGGGTCATATTCCAGAAGTTCCATTCGCCCGCCTTGGGCGGATTCGCCGTCGTCTCGCATTGGGTGCCCTACCTCCTGTTGGGGGGCTTCACCGGAGGGCTGGCTGACCGCTTTGATATCCGCCGTCTCATTCAGGCTGGCATGCTGCTGTTCATCGGTGTATCGGTGGGCTGGGGTGTCATGTTCATGACGGATTCGGCGCAAATGTGGAAGGCCATGGTGCTTCTGGTCATTCATGGATTGGCCGGCGTCATCTGGCTGCCGGCCGCGCAGGTGCTGATACACAAGATCGTCACCGTGGAGCAATTGCCGAGCGCCGTCCGGCTCACGGCGACGGGGCGCTACCTGGCATTTCTGGTAGGACCGGCGATCGGCGGCACTTTGCTTCTGATCTTCGGTCCGGTCTACGGCATTTTCATCAACGCGGCAATCTACGTCCCCTTGTTCGTCTGGCTCATCAGGGCGCCCTACAGTCCGGATGATTCTGAGGCGCGCCCTCGGCCACAGGGGGTCAACGGATTCAAGGATATCTGGTCGACCATGCAGGTCATCGCGCGCAATCCCGTGCTGATATCGATGACGGTGTTGATCGGCGCCGCATCGTTTTTTGTCGGCAACGCCTACCAGGCGCAAATGCCCGGGTTCGCGCTGGATCTCGGGCATGATCGTGTGGATTTTTCCTACCGCGCGCTTCTGGCGGCCGATGCCGCCGGCGGCCTGGCGGCCGGCCTGATATTGGAAGGGCGCGGATTGCTTCCGCCGAAGGCGCGCACGGCATTTATTTTGGCGATGATCTGGTGCTGCGCGCTCATCGGTTTCGCGCGCTCCGGCACCTACTCGATCTCGATCGCGCTGCTGTTCGTCGCGGGGTTCGTGGAATTAGGCTTCAATTCCATGGCGCAATCCCTGGTGCAGCTGCATGCTCCCGACGCCATCCGGGGCCGCGTGATCGGCGTGTTCTCGATGTCGGCGATGGGATTGAGGACTTTCAGCGGACTAAGCGTCGGCCTGCTCGGCGCGGTCGTCGGCATTCACCACTCATTGAGCTACAGCGCGGCCGCGCTATTGAGCGTATTGGCGGCGATTTTCGTGATACGTTTCTTCGCGCGGCGCTAGATTGGGGGGGGGAGACAATTGCCGTTGCCCAGCGATGTTGATTTCATGCGGCTCGCGCTCGATCTCGCGCAACGTGCGGCGCTGGCCCAGGAGGTGCCCGTCGGGGCCGTGTTGGTGCTGGATGGGGAGGTGATCGGCGAAGGGTGGAACCGGCCGATCGCCGATCATGACCCGACGGCGCATGCGGAAATCATGGCGCTGCGTGCGGGCGCCCGGCGATTGCGCAATTACCGGCTCGGCGGGACCACGCTGTACGCGACCCTCGAGCCCTGCGCAATGTGCATGGGCGCCGTGTTGAACGCGCGAATTTCGCGGGTGGTATTCGGTGCCTGGGACCCGAAAGCCGGCGCCTGTGGCAGCGCCGTCGACTTGCCGCGCACGCCCAAGCTGGGGCATGGCATCGACGTATTCGGCGGGGTGTGCAGCGATGAAAGCGCCGCATTGCTGAGGAATTTCTTCGAAACCCGCCGCTAGTTCAGGGCGGTGCTCTCGGCGGCGCCTGCGGTGCCTGCGGCGCCCCACGCCCATTCCAGCAGATCCCGATAGCCGCGCACGTTGTCCACGTAGCGCACCGGCTCCCAGCCGCGGGCGTATCCGTTCTCGGTCTGGCTGTACCAATGCTCCTGCTCCAGCAGCGGCAGAAATTCACGCACGTCCTGCCATGAGTCCGGATCGCGGCCGGCCTTTTGCGCCAACACCCGCGCATCCTCCACGTGTCCGTATCCGATGTTGTAGGCCGCGAGCGCGAACCAAGTGCGGTCCGGTTCCGGCACGTGAGAGGGGATTTTCTCGTATACCTGCCGGAAATATCGGGCGCCGCCGAAGATGCTCTGCCGGGGATCGGAGAGATTGGTTACCTTGGCGGCGGTCGCCGAATCGACGGTGAGCTGCATCAGCCCTTTGGCGCCCGCCGGCGAGGCCGCTTTGGGATCCCACTTCGATTCTTGATAGCCGATGGCAGCCAACAAGCGCCAGTCCTGGCTGCTTTGTTCAGCGGCTTCCACGAACCACTTCTTGTAAAGCGGCAAGCGGCTTTGCAAATGGAGCATGAAACCGCGCGTGCCGGCGAACTCCAAGTTCTCGGAGCGTCCGTAGTAGCGCTTGACGATGGCGGCGAGTTCACCGCTGACGTTGAGCCGCGCAAAATAATTGTTCATATCCTGCAGGAATCCCGGATCGTGCGTACTGGCGGCCCAAGCGAGCGACTGGCTGCCGGGGAAATCGAAGGCTATGCGCAGATCCGGATGGGCATCGTGCGCCAATGCGAATTCAGTTGAATCCGCGATGGTGTAGTCGATGGTGCCGTCCGCCACCCCGTCGAGCAACGCCTGGGTATCGGTGCTGGCATCTTCCACCCACACCAGATCGGGCAGTAAATTGCGGGCAGCCTGCAGAGTCTTGGCGTGCGAGCTGCCCGCCGCTATTTCCAGATCGCCGGTGCCGATTTCAGCGAGAGAGCCGGGCCGCACCGCGTCGCGGCGGTAGATCAAGTGCTCGCGGACCTTCTGGTAGGCGGGGCCGAATTCGACGCCGGGGATGCTCTGCGAAGGGACTTTCAATCCTGCCGCAGCGAGATGCGCGTGCCCGGTGGTCAGGGCCGCGTAGATTTCCGCGTAGGTGCGTACCGGCATGATCTTGAGTTTCACCCCCAGCTCATCGGCGAAACGGCGCGCCAGTTCGTACTCCGGCCCCTCCGGCATGTCATCGGGGCCGCGGTAATAAGCGAGAGGCCCGTTGCGGGTAACCACACGAAGTTCCCCGACGGTCTTGATCTGCTCGATCAGGCTCGGCAGCGGGGTGCACGTCCCCAACAAAGTAATGGCCGAAACCGAAATGACGACTTTCGTCCAGCGCTGCCAATGGATGTGGAATTTGTGATTACGCACGGTCGTGAGCATTTAGAGTCCGTGAGGCGGGGCAAGTTCTATTGATGAGACAGGCCCATTGCCGATGAGCTAGAATAACCTGTTATTTAAGGCCGCGGGCTCTTGACAAATGCATTTCTATCGTCTCTGACTATTGCGTCACACTGCAGCAATGCTTAAGTTAATGTCGTAAAAAATTAAGTAAATTCCGTAAATTTTAAGTTAACCGGAGAGGTACCGAAGTGGTCATAACGGCGCCGACTCGAAATCGGATGGTCGGGTAATTCCGGCACGTGAGTTCGAATCTCACCCTCTCCGCCAAATAAAAAAGGGCCTGTCTTTCAGGCCCTTTTTTATTTGGCGGTGCAGGGTTAGTGGACGAACCCACCGAGTTCGACAAAATCGCCGGAGGCGATTTTGGACGACGCGCACGCGTCGGTCCGGAGCGAAGCGGAGGACGAGCGGCCGTCCCCGGCCGCGAGCAATCTCACCCTCTCCGCCACTTTTCACGTAACTGCCTGATAGTTCACAGACTCTGGTTTTTAAGGCAGTTACGCTTCCTCCCCTGGTACACCGCGGTACATCGCCAAGCGCCCTTCCGCGCCGCGGTCAAATGCACCGAATGAGGGCGGACGCAGAAACAGCGTTCTCATTGCGTTATACTCACCACCGGCTGGACGGAGCCATCACGAGTCACTTGAAAATGCTCGTCCCTCCAGCGCACGCGGCGTGTGGCGAAACTCCAAACCCACAAGGCAAAACTAAGCGTGTCCCGCACAGGCAGCATCAGCAGGTGCGGCAGCGCCGAGCCCGGCTTGCGCACCGTGGAATGCAGCATGACCCGCGCCGCAGCCGTGATCGCCAGCATGGCGAGCGCGGGTAATGCGCCGGCAGCGAGCAAGCTCCCGAGGGCGGCCACCGGTATGCCGAACGTAATGAAGCATAGAGCATGGCCAACCGGGCGAACTGCGCGAATCGTGCGTAGCCACCGCAGCTCATGCCGCAGCAGTTCGCCGAGGTTGCGCTCATCCACGCAGGTTTCGACCACGACTTCGGAGAGTACCGTGCGCAATCCCATGCGGCGCGTCAGCTCGCCCAGTCTATAATCATCGGCCAATTGATTGGCGATCGCCACGAAGCCGCCGATACTCGCCAACACGTGTCGACGTATGGCAATCGTCGCGCCGAAGGCGAACGATCGCGAGCCCGCCATGGCGGCGACGCGTACTGATGGCGTGAACCATTCATTGATGAACATGGATCCTAGCAGCGACCACAGCCCGGCACGCGCCCATCCGCGATAGCAGCAGGTGACGATGCCGACGCTGGGATCGAGCAGCGGAGCGACGATTGTGGCCAGATAGCCGCGCGTGACGCGCACGTCGCTGTCCGATATCACCAGATAGTCGTAGCGGGCGAGGGCCATCATGTTGATCAAATTGCTGACTTTGGGGCTGCTGCCGTGCCGCCTGCCATCGATCGCGATCTTAAGGTCCCTACCCGGAAACTCGCGCTGCAAACTGCGCACCACGGCGACCGCCGGGTCGTCCGAATTGGATACGCCGAAGACGATCTGAAACCGGGGATAGTCTTGTTCGCAGAACGAGCGCAGACACTCATAAATAGAGTGTTCGGCGCCGCAAAGTGGCTTTAATACCGTCACGGGAGGCGCATCCGCCGTGGCGAATCGCGAAGGCCGAAGCCGTCGGCGCACTGCGAGCCAGGCCGTAATGCTGTAGCCCATGGCAAAGGCCGCGAGCGCAGTGCCGCACCCGATGAGCCACGGTGGTGCAACGACGTTCACTCAACATCCCAACGAATTTGCAGATTGTTGGTCCAGTGAAACGCCATCTAGCATGTGCGCAGCATGCGATCCGACATCTTCCACAGTCGCTCTGCGAGAGGCCGGTCGTCCAACAGTGGATGCGCAGCGACAATCCGACAATCTCTCCACGTTCCTCCGCTGACCCGAGCCACCAGCGGACTTGCAGCTAGAAGCGTTTGGGTGGCCGCGATTCGTTGCTCAACTCCTTTGAAGAGGTTGGCAACCCGCTGAATGAGGCCCAGAGCACGGGACAGATATCCATCGACTCGCGCAGGGTGCACTG
>Ga0116129_1001741_pt1 | contig 11698 bp, 10 predicted proteins | sample June2015DPH_17_2_FD_89732 | JGI IMG/M metagenome (GOLD analysis project Ga0116129, IMG submission 89732) | Peatland microbial communities from SPRUCE experiment site at the Marcell Experimental Forest, Minnesota, USA - June2015DPH_17_10 | ecosystem: Environmental > Terrestrial > Soil > Wetlands...
ATTGACGGGCGATCTGCCCGCGGCGGAAATTTGCAGCTCGTCGTGCACTTTCTTGTTCGTCTTGACGTAGGGCTTAACGAACTGTGGCGCCATCAGCCTCACTGTATGCCCAAATCGCTGCAGTGTGCGTCCCCAGTGGTGCGCGCTGGCACACGCTTCCATGCCAATCAAACACGGTGGCAAGTTCACGAAAACCTCCGCAATCTGTCCGCGCCGCAACTGCTTGCGCAGCACGGGCTTTCCTCGTTCGTCAACCCCGTGAACCTGAAACACGTTTTTCGCCAGATCAATGCCGACCGTTGTAATCTTCATGTGGGCGCCCCTATCCAGTTAAGTGGTTGCTTGACACATCCACTTTGGCACGCTGATGCCGTTAAGGGTGGGGGCGTCCATCCCATTGCTTTGCGGCAGGCCAAATACTCATCACAAAACTATGCCTCTGTGAGCACGACGCAAACTCCCCCCTCCTCAAGTACGGAAACAACCGCTAGCGCAATTTCTTCGACTTTTGGAGACGGGCCACGACCCCTCAGCCTTCGCTTCAACGATCCGGGCTGCCGTACAAAGATGCGCCAATTGATCGGGGATCCGGTATAACCATCGCCTTCACGAGCTTCGCTTTGACAACCAATCATCACTTCCAGCTCGCCTTCAAAATATTCGATGAACCATCCCCAGTCCTCTCCCAACGGGTAGCCGGTGGCGATGCAGCGAGTTGCGAGTTGCATGGAGAGCCAATGAGCCAACTCAAATCCGTAAGCGCCAGGATTCTGTTGCGCGCTCTCCGGGAGGTACGGCATAAACTTATCGGATGAAAATTCTATGCGCCACATCTCACAATCCCTCACTTCCCTCGTTTATTCAGTGCGAGTGCCGTCAGTCAAAGTTCAGCGACGAGTCGAACTGTTTTAGGTGCTGTTCAGATCCGAGGGATAATGGAATCTTTTATGCTTGTATCGTTTCGCAATCCGCTGTGCAATTTCTTCTCGACGCTCTTTTGCCCATTCTGGCACCGAGGTAGTCCACTTTGCTGCCGTCGGGAAAAACATATCCCAACGGCCAGGTTCAGTATTTACAACGTCAATCACAAGCGCGCGCAACGAGTCGCCGTGCCGTTCTTCATAGACCCAACTACTGCCGACGCGTCTACCGCCAAAATACCCTTTTTTCGAAAGTCCTACGGCACGAGCTATTCGTATCTCGAGGAAGCCGTAAATGATAAGCACCGGCACAACTACCAGCATTATCGGCAAGACGATACAAAGGACAATTGCCATCGCTGGGACTATGGTCACCCGAATAAGTCTCTTCCAAGGAGCGCGTTCGAACCAGCGAGGCACTTCTGGACTACCGCCTATCAACATGAGCGGTGGCATCCACGGCGTCGGCAGAATGCCCTACCGTAGATCATGAAGAAGCAACTGCCGTTCCCGCCGTGCACGCCGTTCGGCTATCACACGCGCTATTCCCATCGGAACAAACATGCTCAGCACTAATATCTGCGGGTTGTAGCCGGCTCGAACCCGCGCGAGATAGAAGGGGCGCAGCGACGATCAATCCGTGAACGAGCACGATGGCTACCGAGGTCATTCCGTTCGCGCTATCGGCCCGCTTATCGCATGAGTTCTCTCGGTTGTGATCATTGGGTAATGGTACTTAGTCCCCTTGATCCTCCAGTACGACAAACGCCGTATGTCAGTCTCGTAACACTGCAAAGTTCTAGGCTCTGTCACCAGACGAATGTAAGTAGCCGACGACAATTGCAGAGCCACTTTACGATTCAGCCCGATTGCTTCCGAAACGTACGTCAGCATTTTCTTGAGCTCCTCCGGATCAGGCGTTGCTCGCAGTACGAGCTCTACACATGCCTCGTCGGAGGAGTCGGCCGTGCACGGCACCTGCCGGGTGAACGCAAACTCGATTTGGTGCGTCACAAATAGCCCGGGTTGGAGCGGAAGGGATAGCGGACCTCGCATGTCGTACCAAACTCCCTGGTCGAGCGATGCGCCGATCCAGGTGCCGGTCTCAAGACTGTACGCCTCCTCAACAAGGTCCTCGATGGAGGTGCTATAGTTCTCGGACTCATCGCGTATCTGCCGCATAAGATGAGCGGACGCATTATTTTGAGCAAGAAACTCCGTCACTTCTTTGGCACCGGAGCGCACGTTCGAATAGAACTTATGTGCTGCGGTTGATTGAGAGAAATTGCCTCCCCGCGCGAGATTGAAGTCGTGGAACTGCAGCGGCATGCGGGTCAGCGAGACCACAACGCCTTGCACCAAGGATTCATCGTTCGGCCACTTATTGATTTCGTAACTCGTCCCGTGGGGCTCAAAGGATACGGTCCAACCGTCGTCCCGTCGCCGAACTCGACGCTCGGCGGCCGTCATACCGTGCATGTTCAGCGTCCCGCCTTCTGATAGCTGCTGGTAATCCAGCGTGAGCGTCAGGTCCGCTTTGCTATCGAACCATCCGAATGAGAGGGGCGTCGAGCGTTGCGGGAAATCCTTCATCAGTGCTGCGACCTCGTTGGGCCCGGCGGGCTGACCAGTCCATTGCAAAAGCATCTGATAATTGTCGTTCGCGTCTTTGCGAAAACCGTATTCGCGATCCATCTTTATTGCGGTTTGGAGCGCCGCTACGGCCGCAGTGTCCTCTCCCAACTCGCGATCCGTCACAGCAACGTTGAATTGCATGGTCACCATGGAGACGGCGTCAAACTCATCTCGATACAAATCGACGGCATGACGTGCGGATTCGACCGCCGCCCGCAATTCCTGATCGCGCGAGATTGCGCTGGCATCGCAGGAGGCGCGCCCGACATGAATTTGATAATCGACCGCCGCTTCTCGCGCTAAGGCGACTGGTAATGCAATTCCAGCCTGACCCGCGCGCGCAGTGTCGAGCTGATTTTGCGCATTCTCCAAGCGCATGTGACAATCGCCGCTCTCTGACTTCGCGAGAAAATCCGCAAACCCCAAGCGAGTATTGAGAGTATCCGGTGATTGCGGATCTTGCGCGTTGCTGCTGTCAATCGCGTCAGTAAACTGGTTGGCGATGACTTCGTCCTTCGTCGAAACCCCGGTCGGGCCGGCCGCATACAGCGGCATAGGCGCAGCCCAGAGCACCGCGGCAAACGCAAGGGTCGATGTTGCAAGCTTCGCTGCGGGCAGCAATCTAAGCTCTCAAGCTATGCTTTTACTACTTGTGCCCTGAGCGACTCTTGGTGGGTCCATTACAATCGAACCACGACGAGTAATACCTACCAGCGGCGGCCATACATGGGCCTACGAAGATTCCACCATCGCCTCCGACGTCATAACCAGGCTCATGGCGATATGGGTGGCGGTGATGATCCATGCCCGGTGATTTGGAACTCGTGCGTTCGACTTCGGAGTGTTTGTCGCCAGCCGTATGAGTTGCGTGCATCGCATCGGCGCGTGAAATTCCTGCGCGGGCTGACAGATCGTGCCCATCCGTGCCGCTGCGCGCGGTGGCCGCTGCAGCGCGCCCACTCAATGCGCCGCTGTGTCCGCTGCCACCGTAAGCGCCGGCGCCATGTCCTCCGCCACCGCCACCGCCGCCGCCATGTCCACCACCGCCGCCACCGCCACCGCCACCACCACCTCCGCCGCCCGCCACAGCGCAAATGGGTGCCGCCAAAATCACCGCTACCGCGAAAATCGCAACTTTCCTGAACATGGCGCCCACTCCTTTGATACACCTGAGTCTACGTCTACTCCCGCTGGCGTCCCGCGTCAATCAGCCAATGGCGGTGATCTGCTGTCGCGCCAAATCGGGCGAAATTAATGTTGTTTTTGCAGTTTTTCCCACTTATTTAATTAATCGTTAACGTGTGGTTAATGTTTCTTGGATATTGCGCAGCCTGTCGTTTCCGCCATCCGCACATTAGCGTTGGGTAGAGAAACGATTACTGATGACATCGTGTTCTCGCCTAAGTCCGGTGATTGGAGGACACTGAAGGCGCCAAAAAGGGATTGGCGGTACGCGCAAAACTACGTGGTTACAACGAAACGCATAGCGCCGGGCTGGGTATACCGACAGGAACGCGGTCTTTTGCGTCTGGGCTATCCGTCGGCCATCAACTGGGCGCTGCTCACCTATGCGGTATTCGCAGTGGCGCTGGGGTGGGCCTTCGTCGTGTCTCGAATTCATGCGGATTACGAGCAGACCCTCATGGCGGAGCGCAACCGTCTGCGCGCCGTGGCGACCGCGCTGCAGGACGGCATGTCGGCCATGCTCAATGACGGCGTGGGCGCAGCGGTGGCAAGCGCCAATGAATTGCAGGCGGGCGCCGGGCTCATCAATGCCAGCCGCGAGGAGATCGTCTCGACTTTGCAAAAGCAGCTCACGGGCGGGGCGTACGTGCGCTTCATATTCTTGACGGACCACGATCGATTTGCGCTCGCGAGCCGGGATGGCGCGGTTCCCGGGACGGTCACCCCGTCATGGCTGATGGTTGCCTCGTTGCCGCCCTCAGCCTCCACCTGGGTGGGCCGCCCGATCGCAGATCCTGAACACCCCACCTCCCTGGTGATTCCCTTCGCGCAACGGGTGCGCTGGGGAGAGGACCAGGCCTTGTGGGCGGGAGCTTTATTTAGCTTCGATGGGCTGGAGCACTTATATCGGCAGTTCAGCGACCAGGTATTGATGCTGGCTGTGATTGGCAGCGACGGCACGATTCTCGCGCGCATCCCAAAGGTGCAGAACGAAGGTCAAGCCGCTGGCGACAATGTCGCCTCCTCGGAGCTCTTCCGCCGCGCGCTCGGACAAGGCAACGCAGGGGTCGTCGAAGGTTACGGGCCCGCCGTCAGAACCGACATGATCTATGCCTACGATTTGCTGAACGGTTACTCCGCCTACATGGTCGCCGGTCAAACGCGCGATGCGGCGCTCGCCGCTTGGCAGGATCGCAGGCGCTTAAGCATTGCGGCGACCGCCGCCTTCAGCGCATTGGTCATGATCATGACCGCCCTCCTGAACCACTACATCCTTAGCTTGAGGCGGCGGGAGCATCACTACCGAACACTGTTCAACAACGCTCAGTTCAGCGTATTCCTTCTCGAGGGCAATCGCTTCGTCGATGCGAATCGCACCGTGGCACGCATGTTCGGCCTCGACACCGAACGTGCGGCGGTAGGGCTCACGCCCTGGGAACTGTCGCCCGAACATCAACCCGAGGGGCGGCGGAGCGATGACTTGGCTCAGGAGCGCATCCAGACAGCGCTGAAAGAAGGCGGGACTACGTTCGAATGGATGCACAAACGCCTGAACACGGGCGAAGTGTTTCCCGCCGAAGTCGACCTTTCCACCATCTCGACCGGCAGCTCGGTGCTCGCGCTCGCGGTGGTGCACGATGTGACCAAGCGCAAGCGCGCCGAGCGCGATCTGCATGTGCTATCGGCCGAGCTTATGCAACTGCAGGACGAAGAGCGACGGCGCATCGGTCGCGACCTCCATGATTCGACCGGACAGTTGCTTGCCGCCCTGGAGCTGGCGCTGTCGCAGGCCATGCACGCCGAGGCGTCGAATTTACCGAATCGACGCACGCTGCTCGAACACTGCGCGCGCGTTGCCAGCCAGTGTTCCATCGAAATTCGCACCGCCTCCTATTTATTGCACCCGCCTCTCCTCGACGAGTTGGGTCTCTTGAGTGCGCTGCGATGGCTCGCCGATGGGTTTCGCGAGCGGACGGGCATCGAAGTGCGGCTCGACCTGCCTGAGAAGATCAATCGAATGCCGCCCGAGGCGGAGCTCAGCCTGTTTCGCATTGCGCAGGAAGCCTTGACCAATGTTCACCGGCATGCGGCGAGCGCCTGGGTCGCCATGCGACTGAAGTTGCAATCAAATAGCGTCATGCTGGAAATTGAAGATGGCGGCCGTGGTCTACCCGGCCCTTCGGGCTCGCAGGATGGTCAGCCAAAACTCGGCGTGGGTCTTGCCGGCATGCGTGAACGCATCCGCCATATCGGCGGTTCGTTCTCGGTGGAGTCGACCCACACCGGCACCCGAGTGCGTGCCGCCATCGCCATCTCGACAGGCGGTGAATTATGAAAACGGTGCGCATCCTGATTGCTGACGATCACGAGCTCTTCCGGCGGGGCCTCGCGGCGGAGCTCGCGCAGGTGCCCGAATGGGAAGTCGTCGGCCAGGCCGACAATGGGCGGCGGGCGGTGGAGATGGCGGCAGAACTCAAGCCGCAGATCGTGATCCTCGATCTGACCATGCCGGAGCTCAATGGCCTCGAAGCGGCATGCCGGATCTTGAGTGGCGCACCCGGTTGCCGCGTGCTCATCTTGACGGCACACGAGTCGGAGCAGTTGGTGCGCGAAGTACTGAGGGCCGGCGCTCAAGGGTATCTCCTCAAATCGGATGCTGGCAAAACGCTCGTGGCGGCGCTGCGGGCACTCTTGGATGGTGGGGTGTTCTTCACGTCGAATGTCGCGAAGCTCGTGCTCGATGGGTATTTGCGCAGCGACCCGCTACACTCCGCTCCCGCTCACACGCTCTCGTCCCGCGAACGGGAAATCGTGCAGCTACTTGCCGAGGGCAAGAGCAACAAGGACATTGCGAGGCTGCTCGACATTAGCGTCAAAACCGCTGAAACGCATCGCAGCAACATAATGCGGAAAATGGAGTTCGAGTCGCTTGCCGAACTCGTGCGCTACGCAATTCGCAACAAAATCATCGAGCCGTGACAGTTCCCCGGCGCAACGTCGTTTTGCTACAGACTTTCCCCGAGTCCGATACCCAATAGTCGCGATTCCTCGAGCTGCGATTGGCGGCTACTTTGCTGGGCCGATTGGCAAGGGCCGATTACAAGGATCGTTATGACAGTCCATTCAGCGGATCTATGGGCGCTATTGCTGCTGGCGCCCATGGCGGCGCTGGTTGCGTCGACCATATTCACATTGACCTCGGCGGTTTCCGCGGCGCGTTCCCGCCGCCGCGTCTGCGCCGTGCTCGTGAGCGCCTCGGCCGCAGGCTTTGGTGTCTGGACCATCAACTTCTTCCAGGCGCCACGCTTCGACGGTGGCCCTTGGCTGCTGTTGCCCTTGGGTGTCGCGATTGCGGGGCAAACCTGTGCGCTTCTCTTCACGGCACGAAGCGAGCCGGACACCACCAGCACCGTGGGCAGCGCTTTCTCGCTGGCAGCCGGCGCTGAGGCTACGCGCTTCGCTATGTTAGATACGCTCACCACACAAGGGGGCCTGCGCGAGTGGGCCTGGACCGGCGGCGGGTTTGCCTTCGCCTTCTCGGCGTACTTTGCGGCCCTGTCGATCTGGGTCAACCCGCGCCGCAATTCCTCTCCATGGGCAGGCTCGCTGCGCTGTCTTGCGGTGTTTTTGGGCGCCGCAGCGATCTTGAGCCCCAATGCACAAACCTTCCTCGAGGCCACCTTGAATTTTAGCGTGGCACCGATGACTCCCGAGCGCCTCTTGGGTCTCAGCGCTGCCATCTTGGGTTGCGCCGTTTTGGCCGTTGCGCAAACCGTCGCCTCATGCCAAGCGAAACTCAGCGAACGCGCACGCCGCAATGCGCGGGAATTGGACGAGGTGCACGGCCGCCTGCAGTACCTCGCCACCCACGACTCGCTCACCGGACTGCCGAACCGGCAGCGCTTCAAGGATCGTCTGGCAAAGGCCATTGACGACACGCACGGTCCGTCGCGAGCCATTGCCGTAGCCATCGTCGATTTCGATCACTTCCGCACCTTGAACCACTCGTTGGGCCATGGCGTCGGCGACCAGGCGCTGATCGAGATCGCACGCAGGATCTCCGCGACGGTTTCCAAGACGGCGACCGTGGCGCGCTGGGGTGACGACGAGTTCGCCATCCTCATCGACGATGTGGCGGCGCATCTCGAGGCACAGGCGGTCGCCAGGGCCGTTCGGGAGAGCTTCGAGGAGCCGCTACGCTTCAACGGCGTCGAAGTGCGCGTGTGTTCGACCATGGGCATCAGCCTCTGGCCGGACGACGGCAGGAACAGCGATGACCTTCTGGCGCATGCCGAGGTCGCGCTGAATATCGCGAAGGGAAGCACCGGCGAGCGGGCCCTCTTCTTCGTGCCGGGCATGACCGATTCGATGCAGGAGCGCCTGGCGCTGGAGAATGACCTCCGGCGCGCGCTCACTTCGCATGAGTTCGAACTCTTCTACCAGCCGCAGATTTCGGTGCGGACCGGGAAGATCGCCGCGGTGGAGGCGCTGTTGCGCTGGCGGCATCCCAGCAAAGGCTGGATAGGCCCCAATTCCTTCATTTCGCTGGCCGAAGAGACCGGGCTCATCATCCCCTTGGGCGAGTGGGTTCTGCGTGAAGCCTGCCGGCAGGCACGCTTCTGGCAAACCGAATTCGGCGTCACGTTCCCCGTGGCTGTGAACCTGTCCGCTACTCAGTTCCGCCACCAGAACATCCTGCAGACGGTGGATCGCGCACTCACTAGTGCGGGTCTGCATCCGAGCGCGCTCGAGATCGAATTGACGGAAAGCGCGCTCATGACCGATCCGGAGGAATCCGCCGGCGTCCTAAAGCAGCTGCGCCGCATGGGCGTCGGCGTCGCGATCGACGACTTCGGGACCGGTTATTCGAGCTTGAGCTACCTGCGACGCTTTCCAATCGACAAGCTCAAGATCGACCGCAGCTTTATCCGGGAGCTGACCATCAGTCGCACTGACGAATCCATCGTGCAGGCCATCGTGTCCCTCGCCCGAAGCGTGGGGCTCAAGGTCGTGGCAGAAGGGATCGAGTCCATGGAACAGCTCACTCTCGTGACCCGCCTGGAATGCGATCAGTGGCAGGGCTACCACTGCTGTCCGCCGCAATCGGCCGAGCGCTTCCAGGCGATGTTGGTGGATCGAACCGAGACGCGTACCGGAATTGTCGCCGCGCTTGCGGCTCTCGTGACCCGAACAGGTGACACTTGAGTCAGACCGATACCGAGCCATCTGCGGCCGCCGGTGCCGAGGAGCGCTCCGGAGGATCCCTTCAGCGGCGGATCTTCATCGTGGATAACCATCCGGTGGTGCGTCATGGCCTCAGGAGGGGAGGCCGGGAGTCTGAACCTCTTCAGCCGCGTAGAGCGGCCTCAAGAATGGCCTTGGTCCACTCCGGGGTGCGCTGCAATGCCTCGAGATCATCGGCGGCAGGGGAGATGACTTGGCCGTTTTCCATGTCGAGCACGAGCACAGGGTCCGGCACGGTGCCGTCGGCGGCTGCCTCCGCACTATTATCGTAGACTTTGATGTAGGCCGCGTGCGGCATGAGTTTGATGAGGTTCAGCTGTGCGTTTGGATAGCGCTCGCGGATTTTCTCTTCTGGAATAGGGTGACCGCCTACCGCAACGCGAGCCTTGACGCGCGCAATGTGCAGTTCGGGAGAAGACAGTCCGCAGAACCAAATCAAAACGTCGTGCGTTTTTGCGGTCGCCAGAATTTTTGCCGTCACTGAATTACCGCCCAGTGTCGTTTCGAAGGCATGGTTCATACCCTTCGCGATGGCTTCTTCCAGGCGACGCATACCCTCTTGCCACGCGTACCCGTTCGCGGTTTCCTGGTCGCATCCAGTTGAGGCCATGAGCTCACGAGCGAACGTATCGGGGTTGAACCAGGTCAATCCGTCGCGTTCGAGGAGGTGACCACCGACTGAACTCTTGCCGGCTCCATTTACGCCGGCAAGAACATAGAGAACGGGCCGCGTCATCAATAACCGGAGCCGGCCTTTACTTTGCCGCCCAATTTGGCATGACCGCGCATCGTTGACTTCAGGCGAGCTGTAGCGGACCGGCCCTGGAGCACCGAGAGACGCTCATCAAAAGTTCGCCTCAAGTCTGCAAGCACCGTTTCGGTCTGAGCCTGCGACTGCACTACGAGCTGCATGATGGCGTCATATTCCGCCACCGGAATGATGACGGCCTCGGGCTCATCGTGATTTGTCACCACAAGCGTTCCGTTGCTCCGCAGCGCGTTCATGATTCCGCGCCAACCTAACTTTTTTACATCGGACGCGGGAGTGCGAGGCAGTTTCGCGAGAGGTAGAAAGGCGGTGGGTTTTGTCGAAGCGGTCATAGGTTCTTAAACTCGCGACCCTGATTAATCCATTTTGCCCTGGTAGTCCATAGTGCCCATTTTACCCTTTTTTTACCTATTTAGGCCATTTAGCCCGCTCGCCAGCCAGCCAGCGCGTCGCTGCCGGCCTACATATATAGGTTAAGCGAAGGGAAACAGTACGGAGCGGGATGCGCTTGATCTTGTGGCACTATACTGTATATATTAACAGTTAAGTGCCTTAAGCCGGTGACCATCATGCTTCTCGACCCTAAGCGCCTCATCGACCGATCGATCGCAGACCTGACTCAACTATCAGTTCTCCTGACGGCCGAAATCAGCGACGACGCGGCACTTCGCTCTCCGGAACTGCGGGCCTGCGAGGAAGCCGTCGCCACGATCGATAGTTTGATCCCTCGACTCCAGGTCGCCCGCAATGCTCGAATCGCTCCGCTGCGCTCGGGTGCCTGTCCTAACTGCGACGACTAATGTTTTTCGACATGCTTCATGACGGCTAAATGCGCTCGCGCTACATAATCTATCGACAGAGTGTAGTTGCAGCCAGAGCACATGAACTAGCGAGCTTCACGGCAAATGTGTACTTTTCGTCAAAACCGAGAGCAAACGATTCAAGCACTTATCAGTGCGTATCCTTTCGGTCTATGGCACAATATACTTCGCTGAAATAGCTTGTTTTTAAGTCTTAAGAGTAATTTAGAGCACGCTCTTTCGAATCAGGTGGTCGGCGGTTCGAATCCGTCCGGGCGCGCCATCTCTTTTTATTTATAAGATATTTTTGACAATTTTGGCGGGCGATTTGTCCGCGAAATTGCGCGCTCCTTTTCGACATCGAGGGTAGGCGGTTCGGCCCCATGCGGGCGCATCAACAGCAGGTACGGCCAGTGGCAGCAGCCTCCCGTCTCGGAAGACAGCTTGAAGAAATCATCGCCAGCTTGAGCAAGGTGGACGCGCGGTTTGCGTTGATTGGCGGCCTGGCCTTGGCATCTCACAAAGTAATCCGCGCCACGCAGGACATCGACCTGCTCACCGACTCTGAGAAAGCCGGGGATATCGACCGTGAATTAGTTGCGCTCGGCTACCGCTGTCTGCATCGCAGTCCCGATGCCGGCAATTACCTGCGCGGTGATGAGCGCGTGGACTTTATTTACGCCAGTCGCCCCGCGGCGCTGAGCTTGCTCAGCAATGCCTCAGCGATCCAAACTGCTTTCGGCGAAGTGCGCGTCGTCAGCACCGAGGGACTGATTGGGTTGAAGCTCCAGGGCTTCGTCAACAATCCCCGCCGCACGCAGGATCTGGAGGATATCAAGGCCCTAATCGCTCCTACCAATAACGAACAACCGTTTGCCGCCGATGGCGGTATAGCTCACGTGCCGGCGACGACTAGCCGTGATCCATTTGAAACCTTAGATGACTTGATGACGGTCATCGAGGCGTTGTGTCCTGTTTGGCCGAACCGCGAGATATTCTCGTCTGCGGACCGATTCTTGATCTGAGGTTCCCGAAACCCGAGGGCATGCTCAAATATCTGCGCCGCGCCGAAAAGTTGCACCGAACGCTAAGGATCTGCCATAGGGCAGTGATTGCGATCGAGAACTTCGGCGCGTTTAAGCCTC
>Ga0116129_1001742_pt1 | contig 11696 bp, 10 predicted proteins | sample June2015DPH_17_2_FD_89732 | JGI IMG/M metagenome (GOLD analysis project Ga0116129, IMG submission 89732) | Peatland microbial communities from SPRUCE experiment site at the Marcell Experimental Forest, Minnesota, USA - June2015DPH_17_10 | ecosystem: Environmental > Terrestrial > Soil > Wetlands...
CCCCGTTCATAAAGATGAGCGATACCGGAAGTTGCGCGCTGCCAGTTGGGTCAAAAAGACAAGTGGTTATGGGATTAGAATCCGGTCAACTTGGAAAGGTTTCGAGCCATAAACAGAATTCTCACTCATGTGGCGACTCTACCGATGCTGAAGCCGACAGAGTGAGACAAATTGTATTAACGAAATCCTACAAACTATAAGAGAGATTAGCTCAAGGAAGCAATGATCGCTCTCCAAATTGCGCTTTCAGTTGCAATTCAATAGGTAGAATGCCGTAGGTCGAATCGAGGTGTTTGAAGAGGGTGCTGAAACCAGATTTTGGATGTTTACAGATGCCGTTGAGGGGCTCCTCAATAAACGGAACGCTGCGTACCCAAGCTGCGCGTTGGTCTGGTAACTCCTCCATTTTCAGGTGTATAGGGAATTGATGGTTTTTCTGAGTACTCCGAGTGCGAACCTGCTTGGGGTCTCAATACGTCACCTCTTAATAATATATGAATGACGTATGCAACTCTAGAATTCGCAGCTCGCTCACTGCTGCTGCGCTGATCCCTGGCGGCGAAGATCACGTGTGCGATAGTATTGTCCTGCGATCAAACGAGCGGGAGTAGCTCAATGGTAGAGCATCGGCTTCCCAAGCCGGGGGTTGCGGGTTCGATCCCCGTCTCCCGCTCCAATTTCTGTCTGACAACTTTCACGGGGAGGCGGACTCGAAATTGCAACTGTCCACACTGTCCATAAGAGTATGAACACCCGCTCAAGAGAGGCGCGGCGTGCAAACCGTTGCAACTGATGCGAAGCCCGTAAGAGATTGAAAGGATTGCCATTACTTGCAACCGGCTGAATTCCAAGGAGTTTTGAATTCTAGGGAAAGTAGAAAGCCAGCTTCCCAAGCTGGATGTCGCCCGGTTCTATCCCGGTCTCCCGCTCCACCTCCTGGCGACACTTGGCGTCACTCTTTTGCAACTCCCGAGCGAGCATCGCAAGCTGCAACCACGCTCACAAGCGAAGTCAAATTGTGTAGATTTGCGTACAATCGCAGCTTCTGATTTCCTGGATCACATGGCACCTTTAACCATCTTTGGACTGTTCGCGGTGACGGGGATGCTTGTTTGTTACGCCTTGGAGGCGCGAAGTCGGTGGTTCATCCTCGCTTTTGCGGGAGCGTGCGTGCTCGGATCAATCTACGGTTTTTTGCAAGGAGCGTGGCCATTTGGTTTGGTGGAGGCGGTTTGGTCTGGGGTCGCGGTGCGGCGTTGGGCATTGGCGGCACGGCCAAAGTAATCTGCTCGCTGCCGGGCCAATTATTATTGACGACGCAATTCGTTGAGCATCCCCGGCTCGATGTTACCGCCGCTGATAATTGCCACGTTCAGTTTTGTCTTGGGAAGCTGGTCGCGATGGAACAGGAAGCTCGCCGTAGCGACCGCTCCGCTGGGCTCGGCAACAGTGCTTGGATTCGCCGCCAGCAATCGAACCGCTTCGCCGATTTCCGCTTCGCTCACGGTTACGATGTCGTCGACGTAGCGGCGGATATGCTCGAAGTTGATCGCGCCCACGCTTTGCGTGCGTAGGCCGTCGGCGATGGTGCGAGAAACCTCGGCGGCAGGGAACTGAACGATCTTTCCCGCGCGCAAGCTGGCCTGCGCATCGGCCGCGAGTTCCGGCTCCACGCCAATCACATTGATCGAGGGCTTGCTCAACTTAATGGCGGCAGCCACACCGCTGATCATGCCTCCGCCGCCGACTGGCGCCAGCACAGTTTCCACCTCTGGCAGGTCCTCGAGAATTTCTAATCCCATCGTGCCCTGACCGGCGATGATGTGTTCGTCGTTGTAAGGAGGCACGATCACATAACCGTGCTGCGCCGCCAGTTCCTCAGCCTTCGCCTGCCGCTCCGCGCTACCTGGCCCGACGATGACAATCTCCGCGCCCAGTGCAGCCGTGGCTTCGCGCTTGATCGCCGGAGCATTATCCGGCATGACGATGACCGCCTTTACACCCAGCGCCCGAGCTGCATAGGCTACACCCTGTGCATGGTTGCCGCTGGAGTATGATATTACTCCGCGCTCGCGACCTTCCTGCGAGAGTGAGGCGATCTTGTTGTAGGCTCCGCGTAGTTTGAAGGCGCCAATGGGCTGCTGGTTTTCAGGTTTGAGGAAGAGGCGGCGGCGTGCAGAATCTCCGTGATTGAATTCGATCAAATGAGTGCGGACGGTGACGCCCTTGAGGCGGGCTTGAGCAGCGCGGATCTTATCGAGGGTGATTACGATGGGCGTGTTCAGGGGCATGCAAACCATATAGCCCCAGTCGTCGGTTGTTTGTCAATTCTCGACCAACAAGACTTGCCACAGGGCCAATTGTCTACGCTTTTCGCGGATTTACTCGAATGCATCCGCTTATCCGGAAACATCATTTAATTTTCGGCTTTCGCGGATTTGCGACTATCCTCGACGACAAATCCGGCGGGAACCTGGAACATTGCCGGATCCGGTTCAGTCCGAGACAGATCGACTAGGTGAATCACCTGTGTGCCTTCTCGCGGGTCCCTGCGAGTGACGGACAGGTTCACTTGAAGTTCGGGGAAATACCAGAACTCTCGTGTGGTGACCAATGGCTGACTGTTCCCAACCATGCCGGCGTTGATGGTGGTCGTTTCGTGCGTGCCCACGACGTTAAAGCCATCGATAACGTCAGATCCCACGCTTTCGGGAGTCAGGTAACGCTTCTCGTCGTCGAGCGAGCCGGCAGGGGTCGGCCTAAATGAGATGCGGGCGCAATAGCCGGTGACCGTGCATTGGCGAGTCGCGACTTTACAGACGGTTCGCGCGTGGGTGACTGGATCAAAAATGCGGAGCTCTTCTTTTTTGGATTCCTGATCCGAACTTCGACGAAGTACCGCGTGCCACCGTCGGGTTCGCGCGATGGCTCTTCGGAATCTTGAGCCGCAAGGGGATAGGCAAGAAGGAGTGACAGCGCTAGCAAGGGGTAGAGTTTCACGAGCCACCTAACCATTGAACGCCGAAAATGTAGTATTGGGCGCCGCTCAATTCAATCTTGCGCAATGTGATCAGATCTCAAGAATCACCGGCATAATAAGCGGACGCTTCTGCGTCTGGCGGGAGATATAGCGCTTCAAATCGGCGCGAATCTTTTCCTTGATCACGCCGTAATCGGCTTTTTCTTCTTCGCTGGAGTGTGCCAAGGTATCTTCGACAATCCGTCTTGCTCCGTCGAGCAAGCCGTCCTCGCCAGGATTGAAGCCGCGCGTCACAATCTCGGGTGCGGTTTCCACTCGTCCCGTAAGCTTGTTGATTGCGATGATGGGTAGCACGATGCCGTCCTCGCTCAAGTGCCGGCGGTCTTTAATGATTAGATCTTCGACAACATCGGTACGTGATCCGGAGTCGATGCAGACCCGCCCCACATTGACCCGTCCTGCCTTGCGCGCATTATGTTCGTCGAATTCGAGAACGTCCCCGCTCTCGATCAACATTACTTTCCCTACCGAACTATGCATCGCCCCAGCCATCTCGGCATGCAACTTGAGCTGCCGGTATTCTCCGTGGACAGGAATGAAATACTTGGGCTTCACCAGATTGATAATCAGTTTGAGCTCTTCCTGGCTGGCATGTCCGCTGACGTGAATTGGCGGCGACGTGCCGTCTTCGTAGATCACGTGCGCTTCCCGGCGAAACAGGTGATCGATCATGCGGTAAATAGTTTTCTCATTGCCTGGGATGATGCGCGACGAGAGCACGACCGTGTCGCCCTTTTCGATCTTTGCGTGCTTGTGATTGTCCACAGCCGCCCGCGATAGTGCGGACATGGGCTCACCCTGAGTTCCACTGATCATCACGCAAACTTTTTCCGGCGCAAAATTCTTCATCTCGCCGGGATTAATTACGAGTCCTTCAGGAATTTCGAGATAGCCGAGGTCTTCGGCGATCTCAGCCGAGTTGTTCATCGAGCGGCCAATGAACGCGACTTTACGCCCGTGCTGGTGAGCCAGTTCCACGGCCAGTCGAATGCGGTGAATCGAAGAAGAGAAACACGAGATGAACAACCGCCGCTGGGTGTGCGCGAAAACTTCATCAAACTTTCGCCGAACTGCGCGTTCGCTCGGGGTATACCCTTTGCGTTCCACGTTGGTGGAATCCTGAAACAGCGCCAATACACCATGTTGGCCATACTCGGCGAAGGCGTGCAGATCGAAGAGATGGTCGTCGGTAGGTGTGGGATCGACTTTGAAGTCACCGGTATGAATGATCACACCCAGCGGCGTGTGAATGGCGAGCGCAACGCAATCCACCAAACTGTGCGTCACTCGAATCGGATGAACGGTGAACGCGCCGGCCTTGAAACGTTCGCCGGCATGCATCTCGCGCAGATCGGCGTCTTCCAGCAGTCCGTGCTCGTCAAGCTTGTCTTCTACGTAAGCGAGTGTGAATTCCGTTCCCCATACCGGCACGTTGAGCTCGGAAAGAATCCACGGCAAAGCGCCAATGTGGTCCTCGTGTCCGTGGGTGAGAATGATCCCGCGGACCCGCTCGCGATTTTCAGTAAGGTAGGAAATGTCGGGGACCACAATGTCCACTCCGAGCAATTCAGCCTCGGGGAACATCAAGCCCGCGTCGATCACAATAATGTCGTCGCCCCAGCGGACCGCCATGCAGTTCATACCGAATTCGCCGAGGCCCCCCAAGGGGATAACTTGCAATTTTCCAGTTGGCATGGAGTACTGTTGATGCTAGCAGAGTATGTCGCATACCGTACAGAGCGATCCCGCCAGTTCTACGGTCCACCCGATAGCATAACCCTCGCTTTTTGAGTTAAGGTTGAATTGTGGCAGAAGCAGAATCCAAATCGTGGCTGCGCTTGCGCGCCGAAAAGGCGCTGGGCAAGGGCCTTACGCGTGCCTACTCCACGGTGCAAGTCGATCCGGAAAGATTTCTGCTGCAACTCCGTACTGCCTACCGGCTACCCATCAGCGGTTATCACGGAGTGTACTCGCTGGAAATCGGAGAGGTGGATGCAGTGGCCAGCGATGTGATTCGAGCGGGTATGAAACTCGCTGCGGCGGAGGGCGCCGGCTTCGGCCTGGGCGGATTGATTACTATCATTCCCGATCTCGGCATTCTTTCTGCAATTACTATGCGGACCATCCAGAAGCTGAGTCTGGTTTACGGCTTCCAGTTCAATACCGATGATGAAATCGCGGAGCTCTGGATCGCAGCTGCAAGCGCGGCGGGGGTCGACATCAGCCGCGAACTGCTAGAGAAAGAAGTGGTCAACAAATTTGTTCCGCGAGTGATCCAGCGTATCGCGGCGCGCGCCAGCACTGAGGTGGTGGAGAAGTGGGCGGGACGCATGATTCCGCTGATCAGCTCCGCCATTGGCGCTGGTCTGAACTATTGGTTCGTACGTGCCTGGGGCGAACGCGCTAAGGCTCACTTTCGTGAGCGGCATCTACAATTACGCCACCAAGCCCAGCAGCAAGCTTTGGCTTCCCCTGCGCCGCTGATTCTGCCATCCGCCGGTCGTTAACTCGTCTGCTAATTCATCATCGTTAATTCGCGAATCTCATTCTTGTTGTGATCTGTGTTAGAAAAAAGGATGACCACTTTCTACTGCAGCGCCATTCTCTTCGATCTTGATGGAGTTCTCGTCGATTCCACCGGCTCAGTCGGCCGCCAGTGGCGTATCTGGGCCCGTGAGCGCGGAATTGACGAGGAAAAAGTGATAGCAATCGCCCACGGCGTTCGTGCTGTGGAGGTCATTCGTACGGTCGCTCCTCATCTCGACGCGGAGAAGGAAGTGCGCAGCCTGGAAGCGCGGGAGGCGGATGATCGTGATGGCGTTGCCGTGATGCCCGGCGCGGTCGAGCTGGTTCGTGCAATTCCTCGAGGCTGCTGGTGCGTGGTCACATCGGGCTCGCGCCACCTTGCCAGCGCACGGCTTCGGCTTGCCGGGATTCCAGTTCCGGAAGTTATGGTCACCGCGGATGACGTTGTGACTGGAAAGCCGCATCCAGAGCCGTATCTCAAGGGCGCGGCGTTACTTGGAGTCGATCCAAAAGAATGTCTGGTGATCGAAGACGCGCCCGCGGGGATTCGATCCGCGCACGCCGGTGGGATGAAGGTGATCGCCCTCGCCAGTACGTACAAAGAATCGGCAATCGGGGAAGCGGATACGGTTGTGGACAAACTGGCGCAGATCAACGTCCGTGCGAACGGTGACCGGAAGCTTGAAGTAGATGTCGATCACGTACCTAAAGCGCGTTAAACCGCGCACTCTTTAATTATCTGAGCCAATCTTCTAACTCAACCCCGCGATCTGTTTTCTCGTCGCGATATTTCACGATCACCGGCGTGTACAAAGAAATTCCCAACTCCGCCGCTGCGCCTTTTTTCACCGCACGCGACCCCGGCACAACCACGGCACCCTCGGGAACTTCCAGCTGAGATTCTGGGGTAGCGTGGTAAACGTCGTCGCGGATGAGGTCATAGATCGGCGTTGATCTCGTCAAAATTGTTCCCGCGCCCAGCACCGCCCTCGCCCGCACCAGCGTGCCTTCATAGACTCCGCAGTTGCCGCCAACCAGCACGTCGTCTTCAATCACCACCGGCACGGCATTCACGGGTTCAAGCACTCCGCCGATCTGCGCCGCCGCGCTCAGATGCACGCGCTTTCCGATTTGCGCGCACGATCCCACCAGCGCGTGCGAGTCGACCATCGTGCCTTCGTCAACGTAAGCGCCCACGTTGATGAACATTGGCGGCATACAGATCACCGACGGCGCCACGTACGCTCCCACGCGCACCGACGAACCTCCGGGGACGATGCGCACCCGGTCGGATACGGAAAAGTGCCGCGCGGGAAAAGTATCTTTATCCACGAAACTCAACGTGGCTCCGCCCATCTCTGTGAGCTCACCAAGGCGAAAGCCCAGCAGGATGCCATGTTTCACCCAAATGTTGACCACCCAGCGGCCGTCGATCTTTTCAGCCGCGCGGATTTTCCCCTGAGTGAGCGCATCGCGGAATTCGAGAAAAGCCGGACGCGCCTCGGGGTTGTGCTCGACCTCGCCCAGCGCAGCCAGCCGCTCGATGGAAACTTTCAAGGATTGCATGGACTGTTGATTGTCGATGGTTGATTATTGATTTGTCAAAAGCAGCGGACTTACCTCCGTCAGGATTTATCTTCGTCTGCAGGTCGGTATCATCGTACGGCTGTAGAGGGTGCCTGAGGGATGGTCCCGAATACCGTGATAGGACAACGAACGAGAGGCTGTGGACAGCTGGCCTCAGGAATCAGTTCGATGCTGCCCTGGAGCCGCGAAGCGGAGGTCGGATGGTCGAGATACTGAGCAAGGTCGGTCTTGCAAGTCAAGCCGAGTTGTTTGCGGACACGACGCTCGCTAACCCAGGATGGCACAAGCCCAGCTCCAATGGCCAGCGGCAGCTTATCTCTTTTCCGCCGATCATGCTCCGTTTCTTCCACTCCTGCAATTGACATTCAGCAATTGTTCACACACACTTGCACTCGCTGCGGATCAGCACGCCGGTCATGCCATGAGCAATTTCGCGTCCGTGGGCGAGCGTGGTATAGGGTCCGTGCCAGCGCGCGTGATTGGCATCGTGTCCGGCGGGCCGGCCCCTGCCCTGGTTACATTGCCCGCAAGAGCCGCGATGCAGCACGATCTTATGCGGACCCGCCGCCCAATTTTCATAGATATAAAATTCTGCAGACTCCGGAGACGCCGCGGCAGCCTTCGCGACGAGCCCCGCATCCATTGCGACTCGCTGCAACTTCGATCTCGTGTCCCGGCGCATGGGTAGGAGCGGCAGGCGGTAGTTCTCTTCAATTCTCCCCATCATCGCCAGCACGGCCTTTACCGGCAGCGGGCTGGATTCGATAAAGTTGGCTTGCATCAAAGGCAGATATTTGCGATGAATGCTCCGCGCCGCAGTCCAGTCGTTGTTGAGCGCAGCGCTGGTCAGGCTTGCCATCTCGTGAGGAATTTCATTCGCTGCCACGGAAACAACTCCCACGCCGCCGAGCGCAATCACAGGAAGCGTCACCGCATCATCGCCGGAGAAAACTAGAAACGTTTCAGGTACGGAATTAATCGCCTCGGCGACCTGTGTCATGTTGCCGCTGGCTTCCTTCACTCCTACAATGTTTGGAATCTCCGCCAACCGCGCCAGCGTTGCCGGTTCGATGTTCGCTCCGGTTCGTCCGGGAACGTTGTAAAGAACGACGGGCTTTTCTCCCACGGCCTCAGCGATCGCCTTGAAGTGCCGGTACTGTCCCTCCTGCGTCGGCTTGTTGTAGTAGGGAGAAGCGGTGAGAATGGCGTCAACCCCCGGCCGCGCCGCTACTTCTTTCGCTTTCTCAACGGCGTCGTAAGTGGAATTGGACGTTGCTCCCGCAACAATCGGCACGCGCCCTGCGGCCACCTCGATGGTGGCGTCGATCACATGCAGCCACTCGTCATGGTTCAGGGTTGGCGTTTCGCCGGTGGTTCCGCAAGGCACTAGAAAATTTATGCCGGACTCAACCTGCCACGCCACCAGATTGCGCAGCGCAGCATCGTCGATGGAGCCATCCTGATGGAAGGGCGTAACCAGCGCAGTACCGCATCCACGGAGTTGCATGCTAATAAGATAGCGCGAATGGGGCAGTGTGGGAACGGCTGGCGAAACTACAACTCCCGCCACACGTCTTTGAAATCATAGAACCCCTTTTTGTGGGTAATCCATTCCGCGGCGCGTACCGCTCCGTCGGCGAATCCCTGGCGGGATTTGGCATCGTGACATAAATAAATCCTGTCGCCCGCGGAGTCGAGGACAACCTCGTGCATACCAACGACGTCGCCCTCACGAAAAGAAGTGATTTCCAGATCTTCATTCCTGCCACTGGATTGTCGGATTACGCGCTGGATAGCCATGGCCGTTCCCGATGGCGCATCTTTCTTGTGAGCGTGGTGCCGCTCAAAGATTTGTCCCGAATATTCGTGTTGCAAAGCCGCAGCCGCGGCTCGGGCAACTTCAAGAAATAGATTTACTCCGACGGAGAAGTTTGCTGCATAGACAAATCCGGTGCCATGACTCTCGACCAAAGCTTTGACGAGGTCGCTCTCTGCGTACCATCCGGTTGTGCCGACGACCATATTCTTTCCCGCTGTTGTGCATGCCTCGATGTGCTCAACCACGCAGGAGGGAGCGGTGAAATCAATGACAACATCAATTCCGCGCAGCCGTTCTGGCCTGAGAGCGGTGCAGGCAGGGTTTTCTGTGGCGCCCACTACGCGAACTTCATGTCCACGCTGGCGCGCCACTTCCGCCACTAACGACCCGGTTTTTCCACGGCCAAGGAGGAGGATGTTCATGGTCAATCCAAGAATCGCAGAGAAGGCCGAGCGCCGGCGAAAACGTTGTCTCCGCGCTCTCTACCGCCCCGCCAGTGAATTTTACGCGAACACTTCCGGGTCCAGGTCCCGAAAAAACGTAGTGTGCAGACGCTGGATCACTTCCGGCACCTCGTCTTCTTCAATGACGAAGGTCAGGTTAATTTCGGACGCGCCCTGCGAGATCATGCGAATCTTCTTGTCCGCCAATTCGCCAAATACTAGCGCAGCCACTCCCGGCTTGTCGCGCAGGCTCTCGCCCACAAGACAGATAATCGCTTTCCGGCCTTCATATTTTACGTCTGCCAGCTTGGCCAGATCGGCCGCCAGCGCGGGAATTGCCTGGTTCGAATCCACAGTGAGCGAGACGCTTACCTCCGAAGTGGAGACCACGTCGACCGCAACCTTATGCCGGTCAAACGCCTCGAAGATCGCGCGCAGGAATCCGTGCGCCAAGAGCATGCGCGGCGCAGCCACTTCTACGATGGTGATGCGTTTCTTCACGGCGATTGCCTTGAAAATATTTCTTCCTTGCGGCGCACGGGTTGTAATCTTCGTTCCTTCACACGAAGGATTCATCGAATTGAGCACGTAGACAGGAATATTTTTCTGGATGGCCGGCAACACTGTCGCGGGATGCAATACCTTGGCTCCGAAATAAGCCAACTCCGCCGCTTCATCGAAGCTGATCACCTTGATGCGTCGCGCTTCTTTGCAAATCCGCGGATCGGTGGTGAGAATTCCATCGACATCCGTCCAGATTTCGATGCGCTCGGCGTTCAATCCCGCGCCCACAATAGCAGCGGAAAAATCTGAGCCGCCGCGTCCAATGGTCGTCGTTATTCCCGCGCGATTGGCTCCGACAAAACCGCCCATGACCGGAACCTGGCCGGCATCGAGCAGCGGCGGTATTTTGCTTTGCAACCGCTGGTTGGTTTCTTCCTGCTGCGGAGCCGCCTCCATGTAGTTGCTGTCGGTCACCAGCACCTCACGCGCGTCCACAAACGCGCCGTCAAGGCCGAGCGCCGAAAATGCGGCGGCAACAAGTTTGCTGGAAAGTATCTCGCCGAAAGCCGCCACATGATCGGTGGTCCGGGGCGTAATCTCGCCGACTGCGGAAATTCCGCGCAGCAATTCATCGAGCGATTCGAATTCGGCGCCCAGTTCCGAGTGGAAGTTGGTGAACAGGGCCGTTCCCAGCAGCTCACTGGCAGTGTTGTAATGGCGCTCCTGAAGAGAGCGACAGAGTTTGAGAGCGGCCTTGCGCTCTCCCGCGCCCGCGGCTCGCGCCATGGTCAGCAGCGTGTCCGTGACCCGGGCCATGGCGCTGACCACCACCACCGGCTTTTGCGGGGCGCGCTCTTTCACGATTGCGGCCACGCGCTCGATGGCCTTTGCATCTTGCACAGAAGTGCCGCCGAATTTCATTACGATCATCGGCGCAGCTTCCGGGCCAGATGGCGGGAGTGCCACTCAGATTTCAATCGAGGTAACCCTTGGCTTTGAGCAGTTCGGCATTCAACACGGCCGCGCCCGCTGCTCCACGGATGGTGTTGTGCGAAAGAACGGTGAACTTCCAATCCAGCACGCCGCACGGCCGCAGCCTTCCCACGGCGGTGGTCATGCCCGCACCCAGGTCCACATCGAACCGCGGCTGCGGACGATCGCTGGCTTCCATATATATGACGGGAAGCGTGGGTGCGCTGGGCAGCTTCAAGGCCTGAGGATCGCCCCGGTAATCATTCCACGCCGCAATGATTGCCGCCGGTTGGGCCTTACTCTTCAGCCGCACGGAAATCGATTCCGTATGCCCATCCTCCACCGCAACCCGGTTGCACTGTGCGCTCATGGCAAAAGCGGCGGGGATAATCTTTGTGCCGTTCATTTGCCCGAGCAGCTTCAGCGTCTCCTCTTCCATTTTTTCTTCTTCATTACGGATGTAGGGAATCACATTGCCCAGGATGTCGAGCGATGGCACACCGGGATATCCTGCGCCGCTTACCGCCTGCATAGTGACGGCCATCACGGCCTCGAGTTCGAAGCGTTGCTGCAGCGGCGCTAGCGCCAGCACCAGTCCGATGGCAGAGCAATTAGGGTTGGTGACCACGAATCCGCCGGATTTCTGCCGCCAGGCTTGACGGTCAATGAGCTTGATGTGGCCGGCATTGACCTCCGGGATCACCAGGGGCACGTCAGACTGCATGCGCAGCGCGCTGGAGTTTGAAACCACGAAGCAGCCGGCCTCGGCAAAGCGCGGCTCCATCTCGGCGGCGATCGAGGCATC
>Ga0116129_1001743_pt1 | contig 11693 bp, 7 predicted proteins | sample June2015DPH_17_2_FD_89732 | JGI IMG/M metagenome (GOLD analysis project Ga0116129, IMG submission 89732) | Peatland microbial communities from SPRUCE experiment site at the Marcell Experimental Forest, Minnesota, USA - June2015DPH_17_10 | ecosystem: Environmental > Terrestrial > Soil > Wetlands >...
CCGTTCCGAAGCCCCCATCACTCGGCCTCGATGCCGGCGCTGGTCGGAGGCGGGGTTCACGCCAAACCAGGGGAGATTTCGCTCGCCCACAACGGCGTCTTGTTCCTCGACGAACTGCCGGAGTTTCAGCCCCAGGTGCTGGATAGCCTGCGCCAGCCGATCGAGACCGGCGAAGTGGCCATCGCGCGCGCTAATCATCGTGTCGTCTATCCCGCCCGTTTTCAATTGATCGCGGCGATGAACCCATGCCGGTGCGGCATGGCGAACGAACCGGGTTACGCCTGCAAGCGCGCGCCCAACGACCGGTGCGTGGCCCAATACCTCGGCCGCCTGTCCGGCCCGCTCCTGGATCGCTTCGATATCGTCATCGACGTGCCGTCAGTCCTGGCGTCTGATCTGATGACGCCTCCGGCGCGGGAAGGCTCCGCAGAGGCGGCCGCCAGGGTGGCGGCGGCGCGCAAGATCCAGCTCGCGCGTTACGCCGAGCTCGGGCTCGATGGCGTCGTTTGCAATGCCCGCGCGCCGGCCAGCGCCATAGAGGAGATTGCGGAAGCGGACGCATCGGGTCTTGCGCTGTTGCGCGACGCCGCCGAGCGGCTTCGTCTTTCGGCGCGCGGCTATCACCGCGTGCTTAAACTCGCTCGCACACTTGCCGACCTCGACGGCGGCGGCCCGACGCGTCGCATGCATCTCGCCGAGGCGCTCTCCTACCGTGGCACGCCGGATCGCGCGGTCGCGGCGGCATAAACGGTCGAAATCGCCGCGAACCGTAGAATTCGGCCGAATTCCGCAAGGGGTTCACAACGGCCGCCTGAAACCATGGACCTCCGAGCTGATCGGCGCGACGCCGGGCTAAGCGGGATTAGAAATGGATCTGGGCGCCGGCTTGGCGGATTTCGCGGTTCATGCGCTGTGGCTTCAGGCTGGCGCGGCAATCGCGCTGGCGGCCGCGCTCGCCGGCGCCGCCGCTCGCGCACGGCGTCAAGCGGAAGCGCGCGCCGCGCGGATCTCCGGTGAGAACGACGGGTTGCGCGATGAGCTTTGGCGCGTCAAGGAAGCGACGAGCGCGCGCGACCGAGCCGAGGCGGCCAGCGAGGCCAAATCCCGCTTCCTAACGACAATGAGCCACGAGATCCGCACTCCGATCAGCGGCATTCTCGGTATGGCGGATTTGTTGCGGGATGCCTCGCTCGATTCCGAAAACGCAAGCTATGTTGAAGCGATACGCAGCTCCGGGAGCGCGCTCATCGCCCTGATCGACGAAATCCTCGACCTGGCCAAGATCGAGGCGGGCCGCTTCGATCTTGTCGTGGAGACGGTCGACTTGCGCCGGCTCACGGAAGGCGTGGTCGAACTGCTCGCGCCGCGCGCCCAGAGCAAAGGCATTGAGATCGCGACCTCGTTCAGCGCCGACGCACCGCGCTTCGTCCGCGCGGACGGCCCTCGGCTTCGCCAAATCCTCATGAACCTCGCCGGCAACGCGGTCAAATTCACCGATCGGGGCGGCGTCTGCGTGACAGTCGAGCCCGGCGAAATGGGCGCGTCGCATTTCTCGGTGATCGATACTGGACCCGGCGTGCCGGCGGATCGCCGGAAGGCGGTTTTCGACAGTTTCGAGCAGGGCGACAGCTCGCACGCGCGGCGCTTCGAGGGCGCGGGGTTGGGGCTCGCCATCTCGCGCGAGCTCGTCCGCCTCATGGGCGGCGAGCTGACGCTTTCTGACAATCCGGGTGGAGGGTCGATCTTCGCCTTTACCGTCCGGTTGCCCAAATGCGCCTCAGTCGAGCCGTTGGCGAGGGAGATGATGCGCCGCGTCCCCAGTGGAACGCGGGCCCTCATCATCGCCAATTCTCCGTTCGAGGCGCCCGCTATCGAAGCGCGCCTTGTCGAAGCGGGCGTCGATGTCAATCGTGCCCAGGGCTTGGACTCCGGCCTCGAGGCGTTGAATGGCCCGCACAAGCCCGATGTCGTCATCGTCGATTGCGCGCTCGGACCCGATGCCACCAATCGGCTTGCGCGAGCCGCGCGGGAGGCGGCGGTCCAACGCAGCTTGGTGCTGTTTTCGCCCTTTGAACGCCGCGCGTTCGGGCAGATCGCGCTCAAGAGTTTCGACGGCTGGCTGGTCAAGCCGGTTCGTGCTCGCTCCCTTTTCGAGCGCGTGGCGTGGGATGTTGAACCGACCCCCGGTCCTGCCTCGCGCCTCTCGTCGCCCCCGTTAGTCCGCCGCGTCCTTGTCGCCGAAGACAACGATATCAATGCTCTCATTACTCAGAAGGCCATGCGCCGCTTGGGCTTCGAGGTCGTTCGCGCGTACGACGGCGAAGAGGCCTTGCGTCTGGCCTCGCCGATCGCGCCCCTAGAATCTCGGCCCTTCGACGTCATTTTGATGGACCTTAAGATGCCAGGTCTCGACGGCTACGAGGCCACGCGCCGTTTGCGGAGGCTCGAGGCTGCTTGTGGCTGGTCGCCGACGCCCATTATCGCCCTGACCGCCAATGCTTTTGAGGAGGGGAGAACCTCCCCGTCGGCCGCCGATTTCGACGCCATTCTCATCAAGCCGGTCGAGTTCGGAGCGCTAGCGGAAACTGTAGAGGGAGTGTGCGCCACTCGGGTGGCGCCGTCACGCGAGCGTCTGCGCGCGTCGTAAATCCAACCAGAGTGGACACGCTTATGCGCTAGAACTCGCAGGTTTGGCGCGGCGGCCTAGTCTCGAATCGATTCCTCGATCTAATACTTGTCGAGATGACGGTTGCGTCAGGGAAGCGCTCGGACCTATCCCGATCCCTCGCCTTGCCATCCCCGCTTCGCTGCACTAGACGAACCACGCTCGTCCGCCGAGGGTTTCGGGCGGTCAAGCCATTCCTTCTCAGCGGCGATCGTGGTTAAGCTTCCCTCTCTCGATCAATTCAACCGCGTCGTTGTCAAGGTCGGCTCATCGCTCCTCGTCGACGGCGCCCTTGGCGCTGTCAGACGCGAATGGCTCGAAGCGCTTGCATCGGACATCGCTGCGTTGCACGGGCGCGGCGTGAACGTCATCGTAGTGTCCTCAGGGGCCATCGCGCTAGGTCGCACGATCGCCGGGCTGCCCAAGGGGGTGCTCAAGCTCGAAGACAGCCAAGCGTCGGCGGCGATTGGACAGATTGCGCTCGCCAGCGAGTGGTCGCGCGCGCTCGCTGAACACGGCATCGTCGCTGGTCAAGTGCTCCTGACCTTGCAGGACACGGAAGAACGCCGCCGCTATCTCAACGCGCGCGCAACCCTCGGCCGTCTCTTCTCGATGCGCTCGATCCCGATCATCAACGACAACGACACAGTCGCCACGAGCGAGATTCGTTACGGTGACAACGACCGCCTCGCGGCGCGCGTCGCCACGATGACGAGTGCGGAGCTTTTGATTCTCCTCTCCGATGTCGCGGGCCTTTATGATGCGCCGCCTCATCGCAATGCGCAGGCGCGATTGCTTCGCGTCGTCGAGCGTGTGACGCCCGAGATCGAAGCGATGGCTGGCGGCCCGGCGTCCGAGTTGTCGCGCGGGGGCATGCGCACCAAGATCGAGGCCGCCCGTATCGCGACCTCGGGCGGCGCTCACATGGTGATCGCCGACGGGCGCATTCCGCATCCGATCACGCGGATCGCCGAGGGCGGCGGCTGCACCTGGTTCCTGACCCAGTCGAACCCGGTCGCGGCGCGCAAGGTCTGGATCGGCGGGTCGCTGGAACTTAAAGGAGCAGTGTTTGTCGATGCTGGCGCTGCCGCCGCGCTCGCTCGCGGCAAAAGCCTACTGCCGGCTGGGGTCACGCGAGTCGAAGGCGTGTTTGCGCGCGGTGATTGCGTCGCCATCCGCGACGAGCGCGGGGCCGAGATCGGGCGGGGGCTCATCGCCTATGACGCGCTGCATGCGGAGCGCATCCGCGGCCGCAATTCGCGCGATATCGCCCATATCCTGGAGACGGCCGGGCGCGCCGAAATGATCCATCGCGACGACATGGCGCTTTCAGCACTCTGAGGTATGGCGACCGGACGTCGGCCGGTTCGGCCTTGGCACACAGAAAGGGCCGCAGCGTATAAGCTTGGGCATGGCCTCCCCCGTTCGACGTCGCGCCCGGCTGATCTCTGTGCCGCGCCCTGCGCTAATCGTGCTCGCGACCGTGCGCTCAAGATTGCATGTCGCTCCGCTAAAGCCTTTTGGTGGCGGCGCACACGGTGATCTCGAATGGCTGCGGCGCGTCGGTCAGGCTCGAGGCGGGCTATGCACAGATCGGCGCGGGCGTCGCCTCGTATCTCGGCATGAGATCGCGCTTGCGCCGGCAGGATCTCCGCGTCCTCGTCGGTTGTGGCGCGGGCGGCGCGATTGCGGCGGCATTCGGCGCCCCGCTCACTGACGCCTTTTACGCTTTCGAGCTCGTCATCGGCGCCTATTCGCTCGCGAACGCGACTCCCGTCTTCGCCGCCACCCTTACCGCGTCGCTCACCACCCAGGCGATCATTGGCGCGCCTTACGACATCACCGCGCCCACGGTCGCCACGCTGACTTTCATCGACTATGGCGCGCTGATCGGGCTCGGCCTAGTCGCGGCGGCAGTGGGCGTGGGCGCGATGCGGGTGGCTGCATTGATTGAACGAGCGTTCCGCCGGGCGATCCCGTCGCGGCTCGTCCGTCCGGCTGTTGGCGGATTGATGGTCGGTTCGATGGCGCTCTACACCCAGCAGGTGCTGGGCGCAGGCCACGGCGCGCTCGGGCTTGACTTCTACTGGCCGATGACGGCGAGCGAGTTGACGACGCTCGTCGTGCTCAAGCTGTTCGCCTGCTTAGTTTCGCTGGCGTCCGGTTTTCGCGAAGGAATGTTTTTTCGCTTCGTTGGTCGTGGGCTCGCTGCTCGGTAAGCTTTATTCGGTCGGCGTCAACGCCTCGGCGCCGTCGATGGGACTCGAGACAACGGCTTGCGTGCTGGTCGGCATGGGCGCGTTGAGCGCCGCGATCGTCGGCGCCCCTTTGACCGTGACCTTTCTGGTGCTTGACAGCACCGGCAATCTTGGCGTCGCCGGCGGCGCTCTCGCGCCTTCGATTGCGACCACGCTCGCGGTACGCACGACCTTCGGCTATTCGTCCAGCCCCTAGCGCCTTCATCTGCGCGGCGCAGACTATCCGCGGTGGCCAGGACGTCGGGTGACTGCGCGATCTGGCGGTCGGCCGCATGATGGCGCCTACCCCGCCGAGGTTTCCTGCGGATCCGTCGGTCCTCGCGCTCCGCGAAGCCTATCCGTTTGGCAGCGCCAATGCCGTTGTCGCGACTGGCAAGGACGGGCGATATCAAGGGCTGATCCACGTTCCCGAGGCTCATGCGCTTACCCTCGAAACGGCGGCGACGGGGCCCGATCGCCTCCATCGTCCGTTTCCCGGCGACTGTCTTGCGTACGGATGACAACGTCCCAGGGCGCTCGACCTCTTCGAGGCCTCTCAGGCCGATACGCTCGTCGTCGCGTGCCGAACCGGGCAGGTATTGGGCACGCTCGGCAAGGCCTATGCCGCGCGGCGCTAAGCACAGGAAGCCAACTACCTATAAGGGGGTATTGGGCGGGAGATAGAGCTATTCCGCCCCGTGACGGATTCTATGTCTATATGAGCGGCTCCGTTATCAAATGAGTTGGAGTCAGTGACTTTCAGCGTCACCCGCTATTCCGCAAGCCCGCCGACACGCCGTTGATGGTGAGCTGGATACCGGTCAACACTTTCTCGCTCGACGCGCGCGAACGGTACAGCTTCAGAAGCTCGACTTGTACGTGGTTGAGTGGGTCGAGATAAGGGAATCGGTTGCGGATCGACCGGTCGAGCAGCGGATTGCTTTCGAGCAACTTCGACTGCTCCATGATTGCGTTCAGCGCATCGACCGAGTCGCGCCACTCGCTTGAAATTCGCGCGAAGATCTTCTCCCGCAGACTGACGTCTTCCACCAACCGCGAATAGCGCGAGGCGATGGCGAGGCTGGACTTCGCCATCACCATGTCCATGTTGGAGAGTTGGGTGCGGAAGAATGGCCAGCGGACGTACATTTCCTTGAGCGTCCGAAGGCCGTGCTTGGGATGGGCGTCTATATAGGCCTTCACCGCCGCGCCGAAGCCAAACCAGCCGGGCAGCATGAGCCGGCATTGCGCCCACGAGAATACCCAGGGAATCGCGCGCAAATCCTCAATCGCCTGCGTCTTCTTGCGCGAGGCGGGACGCGACCCGATGTTGAGGCTTGCGATCTCGGTGATGACGGTCGAGGCCCAGAAATATCGCACAAAGCCCTCTGTCTCGTAGACAAGGCCGCGATAGGCCCTGTAGGCGGAAAGCGACAATGCCTCCATTGTCTCGAGAAAAGCCGGGTCGGGGGCGGGACTCTCGTCCTGCAATAGTGTGGCTTCGAGCGTCGCTGACGCGAGCGTCTCCAGATTGCGTCGCCCGACCTCGGGGTTGGAGTATTTGCTCGATATGATCTCCCCTTGTTCAGTGATGCGAATCTGGCCCTGCACTGCCCCGCCGGGCTGCGCTAAGATCGCTTCGTAGCTCGGACCGCCGCCCCGCCCGACAGAGCCGCCGCGCCCGTGGAAGAGGCGAATGCGCACACCATGCTTGCGGAACACTTCGATAAGGCCAATCTCCGCCTTGTAGAGCTCCCAGCCCGAGGTAACGAAGCCGCCGTCCTTGTTCGAATCGGAATAGCCGAGCATCACCTCCTGCTCGCCGAACCGCGAATCGACTAGCTTGCGGTACTCGGGGAGTGAAAGAAGCTTATCCATCACGCCGACGCAGTTGCGCAGATCCTCGATTGTCTCGAACAGCGGGACGAGCGCGAGCGCCGACGACCCTTCCGCGGTGACAAGTCCCACTTCCTTCAGGATCAGCGCCAGCTCCAGCATGTCGGAGACGCTGTCCGTCTTGGAGATGATCGAGGTTCGGATGGCGCCCGGGCCATATTTGATTCGGATATCGGCGGCAGCGCGGAAAAGTGCGAGCTCGCTGGCGGTCTCCTCGGTATAAGCAATGAAGGGCGAGAAGAGCGGGCGGGGCGAAACGAGTTCCCGAAGTAGGAGCTCGACCCGTTCCGCCTCGCTCAGCGCCTTGTAGTCGAGGCCCGGCGACGCCGCAGCGAAGAGCTCGGCAATTGTGCGCTCGTGGACGTCCGAGTTCTGCCTGAGGTCGATGGGCGCCAGATGAAAGCCGAACACGTCGACGGCGCGCTGCAAGGCGCGTAAGCGCCCCCGAGCGACGATACCGGCGTTGGTCTGCCTCAGCGAGCGCGCGATGGTCGCCAGGTCGGCGCTGAATTCCGCCGCCTCCGCATATGGCGCCCGGTCAACGATCGGTTGGCGTAGGGCGATCATGTGGTCAAGCTCGCGCGCTGTCTTGGCGAGGCGCGAATACATTCCGGTGATGGCGCGGCGGTAAGGCTCCTTGCGCCGGGCAGCGGCGGAATCGTCGGACGTGTCGGCGAGCCCAGCAAGCTCCGGACTCATCGCGGCGAGGTTGGAAGCCAGCGACAGCTCAGCCCCCAGCTCATGCAATTCATCCAGATAGTGGCCGATCGCCCGCGCGCTCTGCAGCCGCATCGACGCGTTAAGCACGTCAGCGGTGACGAACGGATTACCGTCGCGGTCGCCGCCAATCCACGACCCAACGCACAGGAACGAACCGATCGGCTTCGTCCGCGGCTCGCCAGAAATGGCGTCGAGTCTATCTTCGATCGCGCCATAGAGGCGAGGCAACTCATGGAAGAACGTATAGTCGTAGAATGAGAGGGCGTTGGCCACCTCGTCGATGACCTTGAGCTTCGTCTGGCGCAGGAGATTCGTGCGCCAGAGGACGAGCACCGCCCGCCGAAGCCGCTCCTCGTTGAGCGCAAGCTCATCTTCGTTGCCGCCTGCGCTTTCGCGCTCGTCGAGCAATTTCGCTATCTCAAGCTCGCGCGTCAGAGTGCTCTTGCGCCGGACTTCGGTCGGATGAGCGGTCAGGACTGGGCTTACCAACGCGCGATCGAAGAACTCGGTGAGCGCGCTCGGCTCGACGCCCATCTCGCGCGTGCGCTGAAAAGAGTAAGCGAGTGAGCCCGGACGCGGCGCAGAGCCCGCGATCGCATGGGCTCGGTTGCGGCGGATGTGGTGCTGATCTTCGGCGATGTTGGCGAGATGCGAGAAATAGCTGTAGGCGCGAACGATCGCAAGCGTTTGGTCAGCGTTGAGGCTGTCGAGTGTCGCCTCGAGCTCGCGCCGCGCGCCAACCTCGTTGTCGCGATGGAAGCGAATCGAGGCCTGGCGGATCTGCTCGACCAGCTCGAAAACCTCTTCGCCCTCCTGCTCGCGTACGGTGTCGCCGAGGATCCGGCCAAGGAGACGAATGTCTTCGCGCAGGGGAACGTCCTTCTCGTCCGAAGAGTGAGGAGTCGGCTTTTGGATTTTAGCGGTCATGGCCATCGGAGCATCCGTCGCCTGGAACGAAGATCGATGTTGCATTGCGGCAAACACCGGCGCAAGGTCGGTTGCCGCATGGACACGCCCGGCGCAGTTGCGGATCGCAAGTTTCGCGCCATCGGAGCGCCTGGGAATGATTGGAAGGCGATGCCGACTTTTGGGCGCCGCCGCGCCCCCACTGAGGGATGACTACGACCCGGATCAGCTTGTGCACCGCACGGGGGGAAGCAGTGCGTCGATTCCCGAACGTCCTCGTCCTCGGCTGACATGGGCGCCTTCGACGCCTGAGTTCCGGTCAAACCTTCGATCTGCCGGGGAATTACAGGAAGCGGACGGCCTACCGATCGCTCGAAACGCGCCTTCGCGCGTGAGGCGTCACCGGCGACCGCAGTTCATGGCTTGGATCGTTGCACTTGCACTGACGGCGGCCGACCGACCCCGCCCGCCAGAGTTTCCGCCAGGCGCACGGCGAGCGCCGCCTTGTCGTTGAGTTCGCATTCGAAGACGACGCGCGCGCGCCAGCCCATTGCCGCATAGGCGGTCAGGGTTTTTTCGTCCCGGGCCCGGTTGCGCGCGATCTTGGCGCGCCAATAGGCGGCGTTGGTCTTTGGCGCCCGCGCGCCGCGTGCGCAGTCATGTCCGTGCCAAAAGCAGCCATGAACGAAAATCGCGAGTTTGCGGGAGGCATAAACGACGTCGGGCTTTCCCGGCAGATCGCCGCGATGAAGCCGGTAGCCCAGCGCGATCGGGCGCAGAAGCACGCGCACCGCAAGCTCCGGGCTCGTGTCGCGCGACTTGACCGCGCGCATGACCGCAGAGCGGTCGTAGGTTTTGGCTGGAGCTGTTCCCCTTTGGGTCATTGCGAGATTCTGCCGCGGCCTCTCAATTTTGACTGCGGCGCTCTTGGAGGATGCCAGCTAGCCTGCGGACCCTCGGCAGTCAGGGAAGTCGGGATGGGCTGGTCCCCGCGGAAGGCTACAAAAAAGACACGCGGCCGCGACTGCGGCACGTAGTGTACACCGTCAATCACTGCTGCTCCGAACCTGTGTAGTCCAATTCGGTCAGCGCCGAAGGAATGGCAGCGAAATCCCTTCCTTCGTGCGACGTCAAACATCCGTAAACGCTTTCAAGAACGATCGCCCGCGGGGCGCGTCCATCTTGCGCCAAGCCCCGGATCACTTTCCAAAAGGGCCAAAATGTGCCGGATCGGGTCATGACCTTATCGCGCTCCCGACCAAGTCCACGATAGCTTCCGGCAAGTGGCAGGTCCTGGCACGGAAATGACGCCCACCCGAGATCGACCGCGTGCAGAGGAAGGTCTGAGAGCGTAAGGGCTGCAACATCCTGATGCTTGATGTCTCCCAAGCCCCATTTGGCTCGTAGGTCGCGGCTTTCATCCGACCGAAATCATTGGCGAACAGGCACCGCCATGGCTCTGCAAGGCTCGCGCGCGCCATGCCGCCGCCGGCGAAGAACTCGCAGAATGTAAATCCACTCATGCGGAACACTCACTCGCTCACCCAAAACTTAAGGTGAACCATATGCTTTCGAAACCCAGTTGCTGGCGAAGGGACAATTCTTCTGTGGATGATTTCGACTCGTTTGTTCTTGTTATGTTCTTCATCTGAGAAAATTTCAAGTTCAAAACCGCCTCCTCACTCTCTCCGGCTTGACCATCGCCGCGGCCTTCTGCGTTATGACTGTTCATGAGCAACTTCACCTTCCCCTTTCCCGCGCTTGTCTGCGACACTGGCGGCACCAATGTTCGTTTCGCACTCGTTGGCGAGCCCAGAGCTAGCCTGAGCGACGTCGTTCACCTGCGCACCGGCGATTATCCCGGGTTAGCGGAGGCAATCGAGGCGGCCGTACCCAAGCTCGGCGCGAAGCCCCGCTCGGTGGTCGCCTGTGGGGCAGGCCCGGTGATCGGGCGGACGCTTAAACTTACCAACGCGCCCTGGGTGATGGACGGTCCGGAGGCGGCGCGCCACGCTGGCCTCGCCCAGGGCTTGCTGCTCAACGACTTCGAGGCCCAGGCTTTGTCCTTGCCAACAATTCCCGAGGTTTGGGAACGACGCATCGGCCCGCTGCAGTTCGGGGCCGGGGGCCCTCAAGTGATCCTGGGGCCGGGCACGGGGCTCGGCATCGCCGCGCTAGTCGAGGCGGAGGGTCGCTTCACCCCGGTTTCATCGGAAGCGTGCCATATTGATTTTGGCCCGGTCAGGCCGGAGGAATTTGAGATCTGGCCGCATCTCGAACGCGCGCACGGGCGCATTACCAGCGAGAGCGTCATTTCCGGCGCGGGCCTCGCGCGCGTTCACCGCGCGCGCATGATGGCGAAAGGGGCGCCCGATCCGCATGTTGATCCGCCAGCCGTCACCGGAGCAGCAGTGACCGACCCGAAGGGCGAAGAAGCCGCGAGTGTCAGGCTCTATTGGCACATCGTCGCCCGTTTCGCAGGCGACATGGCGGTGACCTTCGTGGCGACAGGCGGGGTGACGCTGTCCGGTGGTGTCCTGCCGAGAGTGGTCGATTTTCTCGACGAGGCTGCGTTTCGCGAGGCGTTCGAGGCTAAGGCGCCGGTCGACGGCCTCGCAAGGCGCATTCCGACCCGGCTTGTCACGCGGGAGGACGCGGTGTTGGTTGGAATGGCGGCGATCGCTTCGACGCCGGACCGCTACGGTATCGACTATGGATCCCGCGCTTGGGTTTAGGTGGGCGACCTCCGGGGGCGCCCGGACTCCAGCTTGTCCGCCCTTGGACGCGCTCGCAATAGGGCGTCCAGCCGCGCTTTTGCCTTTTTTTTGAGGTTTGTGCGACCGAATCGGGAGCGGCGCGACTCGAGGTTGATGCGGTGGTAAAAAAACGATTTTACGCGCTCAAGGCGTGGCTGTTTTTGGCGGCCCAACTGGGCGGATCAGCGTATGCCGACTGCGGATCCGACATGCAAAAGCTTGCCGAGGCGCGCAACGCGCAACTGGAAATCGTCAACAACTTCGCCAAATCTTTTCACGGTAAGCCGTTAGATCCAGAAGCGTTTTGCGGGAAATCGGGAGGGTTGGTCCGTGCCGAGAACGCGCTGATCGCATATATGGAAAAGAACAAGGACTGGTGCTCGTTCCCAGACGAGGCGATCGCCCAGCTCAAAGAGCATCACGCTAAGAATATGGCCTTCAGCGCGAAGGCCTGCACTGTCGCGGCGCAGCTGAAAAAGATGAAGGAGCAAGCGGCTCAAGCCGGCGGGAGCG
>Ga0116129_1001745_pt1 | contig 11683 bp, 11 predicted proteins | sample June2015DPH_17_2_FD_89732 | JGI IMG/M metagenome (GOLD analysis project Ga0116129, IMG submission 89732) | Peatland microbial communities from SPRUCE experiment site at the Marcell Experimental Forest, Minnesota, USA - June2015DPH_17_10 | ecosystem: Environmental > Terrestrial > Soil > Wetlands...
AGATGCAAAAAAGCGATTCTTTCTCTCAGGGTTGGGGGCTGTCCTGCTGGCAGCGGCGCTAGCGTGGTTCGTCTCCCCTCCTTCGGCCAATGTGCTCGACAGGTGGGAAGTAAGAGGCAATCTTTTTACAAGCCTCGTCATTTGTGAGTTGTTCGTCCTGATGAGTATCACTGCGAACCGATTGGGACTCGGCTGGCGAAGTCATGTGATGGCTCTCGGACAAGGTTTGACTGCTTGGTCGCTGATTGCAGTGCTGATCGACGCTCTCCATAGTTACTTAGGTACTGAGCGCGAGTTCACGACCCTGGAACACATAAGGATGACTGTTTATGTTGCCGCACTTGTCTTTTGGATGGTTCAACTATGGATCGATGAACCTGAACGCCAGCCGATTTCCTCAGATTTGCAGCAATACATTGTTGCCCTTCACAGGCGGGTGAAATATGATGTGGGAAGAGTAGAAAACAAACTGTGAGCCCTCGATGCGTGATTTTTTGCCATATCTTCCGCTTTCGTTGATAGTTGCTCTGCTATTTGCAGCGGCGTTCCGGTCGTACTCTTCCTCGTTAAAACTAACGAAAGTAGACTGGAAAGACCTCATTTCCAGACTGCAACAGCTCAATGAAAAGGGAGTAGATTTGGTAGCTCGCGACTATTTGGAGCCCCAGGCCCGGCAAATTGAAATGGAACCGGACCAGATGTGGGAGTTGGTTGGAGGTTACGAGGGGCTAAACAGGATGCGTGAGAATGCGAATATCATGCTCGCGCTGGCAGTGTACACGCAACGGTGGAATTTCAATGAGGGCGTAATCGTCAGCGAACGGATGAGGCGCGATGCGCTGGCGCTGCGGCGTTCTGTTCGTCGCGTGGAGTTAAGAAGAGTTTTGTGTAAATTTATTCGCCGATTTGGTCTCCGGGAGCCATTCGACGTTCATGAGGCGGTTGCATCCTACTACCTGATGCGCCAGCGATTGCTGGCACTCTACGAGACAAGTCATGCCGGTCTCTATCCAGCTCTGGCAGCCGTCCTCTAAATTGAAAGCCCTCGGCGAGGGATGTTCCTTCGCCGAGTTTTTCCCTGTCGCCCAACGCCGATTGGCGGCCTCTGCGATGCGACCGCGGCCTTCGGGCGATAGTAGGATTCGTTTCTTTTTCATCGCGTGGCCGGGCTGCGAAACAGTCTCCTTCGATTCTGGTTTCCGGCCCCGTCTGGGATAGATCCGCCTGATGAGGTAGCCGCCAGAAGGGAACGGGCTCGTCTCAGTCGGGCAATTGACATATCTAGAAGAATCTAAAACATCTTTCAGCGACTCTCCAAAAATATATTCAACGAAACTACGGGGGGCTTCCGCTGCCTTCACGCGAATATCGGCAAGGCCGGTCCTGCCCTCGTTTCCGCAACGATACGCCAGAGCGCAGGTTCTGCATACCCTGGTGAAGGCCGCAGCGATATGTTCTGCGCTATGCGACGGGTCAACTACCGGGCCGCCAGTAGCCTTAGGATCGCAGGGCTCCGGGAGCATTCCACGCATGGTCGGGTTGGTGTTGTGATCGATTGTCGTTTGCCTTCCTTATCTCCTGAACTCCGGGAGCCGACATGCCCGGAGACATGCCCGGAAGGACGCGCAAGTGCGCTGCTCCCAAGAGCGCCAGTACCTCCGGCGCCTGCCATGCGGAAAAGTTTTCCCTTCGGGGACTCGGAGAGTGCGAGGGGGAGAAGTCCGAATCCGGGCGAAGCTTTTCAACCCCGCCAAACCCTCGCGCCGGGATATGCTGGACTCAATGCGCCTGCTCCATACCTCAGATTGGCAGATTGGCGAGCCATTCCGGTTCGTCGACGACGAGACACTTGCGGTCCTCCGTGCCGAGCGGCTCGAGGCGATTGGCCGCATAGGCCGGCTGGCCGTCGATCATCAAGCGCCCATTGTGCTGGTCGCCGGAGACATCTTCGATGGCGCCCATCCCAGCCTGGACACCTTATTGCGCCCGATCGAGCGCATGCGGCAGTTTCCCCAGGTGGAGTGGCATCTGATCCCGGGCAATCACGATGCGCATGCGGCAAACTCTCCCTGGGAACGCCTGCTTCACCAGCCCACTCCCGCTAATGTCGTGATTCACGTCGCACCTCAGCCGCGGGCCGCCCTGGGAGGAGCCGCATGGATTCTGCCAGCGATTCTGATTCACCGCCATATGAGTATCGATCCTACTGAGGCCATGGACGCGATGGCGACGCCACCGGGAGCTTTGCGCATCGGTCTCGCCCATGGATCGGTACGCAGCTTCGGCTCAAGCGAACACAGCACCAACAATCTGCTTGCCTTTGACCGTGTTCAGCGCGCGAAACTCGACTACCTCGCGCTCGGTGACTGGCACGGCGCACAGCGGATTGATGATCGTACCTGGTATTCCGGCACTCCGGAGCCGGATGGGTTCAATCTTGGCGGCTCGGGGGGCGGCCAGGTCCTGCTCGTCGAACTTACCTCCGGCTCTCCCCCTGTGGTCACGCCCCTTGCATCGGGAAAATTCCTGTGGCTGAGCGAATCCGTCACCCTCAGCTCAGCCGAGGACGTTTCCGCACTGGAGGCTCGGATTCGCGGATATCACAGCGACTTAAGCCGCGTGCTGCTCGAGCTCCGCGTGGAGGGCACGCTCGATCTGTCGGCCCGCGAGCTGTTTGAGCGCAGCATTCAGACCGGGCTGGGAAGCGCGCTGCGCTACCTGAGGCTCGAAGCGGATCGGTTGCTGGCAAAGCCGTCGATAGCAGACCTTGAAGCCATGGACCATGTCGGTTTTGTGCGGGTGGCTGCAGACCGCCTCGCCGCGCTTGCACAGGACAACTCCAATCCGGAACGGGAGCTGGCGGCCGAAGCGCTGCAGAGACTCTACGTTCTCCATATGCGTCAGGGGACGGGGGCTCAGTGAAGATCCGATCGCTCCGCCTCGAACACTTCCGCAAGTTCACCGATCCGATCGTTCTGTCCGGCTTCAGCGATGGACTTAACGTCCTGGCGGAATCGAATGAGTTTGGCAAGTCGACCCTCCTGTCAGCCATTCGCGGTGTACTCTTCGAGCGCTACGCCTCAAGGGCATCGACAGTGACGCAGATGCAGCACTGGAGCAACAAGACTTCGCCCACCATCTCGCTCGAATTCGAGCTTCCTTCGGGGCTGTACAAGGTCGAGAAGCGCTTTCTCCACAAAGAGCCTTACGCACGCCTTACGATGCCGGGCGGCGTCCTTCATCACGATGAAGCGGCTGAAGAGCACCTGCAAGGCGTGCTTAACTTCACCCAGGCCGGCAAGACGGGTTCAAAGCCCGACAACGTAGGCATGTGGGCGGCACTCTGGGTAACGCAAAGGGAGTCGGTTGACCAGCCCGACTTCACGGATTCGGCGCGGCAGACCATCCATGGTTGTCTGGACCTGGAGGTTGGCGCCCTCACCGGGGGAACCCGGGGCAAGAAGCTGCTGGCCAGTGTCCGTGCCGAGCTGGCCAAGATTCGAGACGGAAATAAGAAGCCTGCTGGCAAGTATAAGCAGGCGGTCGCCGAGCAGCTGGTGGCAGAGCAGGCCCTGGTCGTCCTCGAGACCAGAAAGCAACGACTCGAGCAAGATATCGCCGAGCTGCAAACGGTCAAGCGTAAGCTTGCCGAGGCCCTCACCGGGGGAGAAGAGGCTCGAACCGGCCAGTTGCTCGATGAAGCTCACCACAAACGCGACAGTGCGCAAAGGTTTGAGGATCAGGAGCGGGCCGCGCTTGCCACACGAAGGTTATGGGCCGATCGGCTGACCTCTGCGGAGAAAGAGGTTGAGCTCCGGGGAGAGCACAGCAAGACGCTCGAAGCCGTTGCCCAGCGCCTTGAGACACTCGCGACGGCTGAGGTCGCCCGGAAGCTCTCGCTCGACAGAGCTGAAGAGGCATTGAATCGGCAGAGGGAGCAGCTTCAGCAGGCAACAGCGCGCTACGATTCGGCCGGTAAGCAAAGCCGGGAAGCAAGAACTGTGCTGGATCTGGCGGCAATGGCTGCGACCCTGCAGGCGTTCCGGGATCGATTGATTCTCGCCGATAGAGCGCAGGCGCGCGTCAATGCACTGGTCGCGCGTCTTGCTTCGCTCGCCATCACTGAGCCGGAGCTGACCCGTCTTCGTGAGCTCGACAAGCAGCTTCGCAAAACCGAGGCAGTGCTTGCGGCGCAGGCGACCCACCTGACGATGACTCTGTTCCCCTCTGCCCTGGATTTGGTGCGCCTTGATGGCGGACCCGCACCCACCGGTCCCATCCCCCTCATCCACGATGCGGTTATCAGCGTCGAAGGAGTGGGAGAGATCCTTGTTCAGCCCGGTATTCAGAATCGGGAGAAATTACTCGGCCGCCAGCGCGAAGAGGCGCGTCAACTGAGCGATGCCCTGCAGGCTTTGGCATGCGCTGACGTGGAGCAGGCTGAGAAGCTCTATGCCGCGCGGGTACGCTGCGAGAACGAACTGGCGCAAGCCCGTCAGGAACTGTCAGGGCACACCCCGGCCGATCCCGCCTCGGGGATGAAATCAGGCCTTGAAGCGCTGCGCAATCAGGTGTCAATTCTTGAGAATCGCCAGAGCGCGGAAATGTCCACCGCCGGATTGGAGCGACTGCCAGACATCAGCACCGCGCGAGAGATGGCTCGAGAGACCGAGAGGAATGAACGCACATCTGCAGAAGAAGTCGCTTTGGCGCGAGCTCCCCTTGAAAACCTCGAAGCAGACCACACAGCGGCGGTTCGCCTTCACAGCCAGGCGGACAGTCAGAAGGCAGCAGCGATCGAAGAGCATCGAAGGCTCATCGGAGAAGGCGATCAGCGGCTGCAGCAAGAGAGTGCAGAAGCCCTGGCGGAGCGACTCCGCGTCGCTCAGGAGACGCTTCTCGACCAGCAGGCGCTGATCAAGGCGATGGAGCTCTCGCGTCCAGCCGAATCGGTCGCTACCTTGGACGCGCGCATCGTCCGTCTCAACACGGCGATGACCGAATATGCTTCCGAGCGGCAGTCGATGCAACAGCGGCTCGAAGTCCTGAAGCACCAAATCGCGAGGGACGAGGGTGAGGGAATCGAAGAACAGGTTTTGGTTGCGCAGCACGCCGTCGATCGGCTGAACCAGGAGATAGCCCGCTACCAGCATGAATCCGAAGTCCTCGAGTTTCTGCTCACAACGCTAGAAGGGGCTGAACAGGCCGCCAAGGAGCGTTACATGGCTCCGGTGGTCAAGCGAGTGACGCCCTATCTCCAGATGCTGTTTCCGGGAGCTGCAATCGACTGCGACGAACAGTTTCAGATCACAGGAATCATCCGTGAACGGCAGCAGACAGAATCTTTTTCCGGTTTGTCCATAGGCACACAGGAACAAATCGCGGTTTTGACCCGTCTTGCCTTTGCAGACATGCTCCTCGAAAGAGGGCAACCGGCAACGGTCATCCTGGATGATGCTCTTGCGTACTCCGATCCTGACCGAATGGAAAGGATGTTCGATCTGCTTACAGAGGCTGCCAAGAGGACGCAAATCCTGATTCTTACCTGCCGCGGAGAACTTTTCACGCGTCTTGGTGGAAATCGTTTGCGCATTCGCGCCAGCTGATCCGTCGCTGAGACCCAACCACTTCCATGCCTCAATTCGCGGACATTCACGTCTTTGCACGTGCGGTGACTGACCTAGCCTTTGGTCGGCCTTGGTGCTCCAATTCAATCGTATAATGTCGTGCGGCGAAGCGCCGATGGAATCCGAAGAAGCGAAATTGCGAAGGCCCCGAAAGACGCGCCGCCACGAACCCTCCCGTCATGGCGGAAAAGTCTTTTGGAGGACGGACGGGTGCCCGAAACAAGCGGGCACGGGGCCAGCGGCTCGATAGCGGCTCGATATCGGCTCCCGGGCACGGTCGAGCAGCCGAAAATGGCGCTTGGCTCCTGACCAGATTCCGGGTATACTCAAGATGTGGCAAGCTGCTGGAGACGTGCGTCTATGCGCGTCCCGATGGCTCCCGCGATGGGAGAGCCAAGTCCGAGTTGGTCAGAATCCGTCGCAGCGGCGGACCCGGCAGCACGAATCACAACAAGTTTGGAGTGAAAGTCATGGCACAGGTATGCGATATTTGCGGCAAAGGCCCGCAGTTCGGTAATAACATTTCTCACGCACACAACGTTACGCGGCGCCGCTGGAACGTGAATCTGCAGGCTGTCAAGGCCCTGGTGAATGGCGCCTCCAAGCGCATCCGCGTCTGCACCAGCTGCATCAAGAGCGGCAAGATCGCTAAGGCCCAGGTTGCCAAGGTTCAGGTCGCCAAGGCCTAGTCTGCCTCGGGCTCTCCCGCAGGTGACTGCCAGGCCCGGCTTGTATCCCGATTCTTCCAATTCGCGCAGTTCAGGCTCGACGCGAACCCCGTCCTTTTCTTCGGACGGGGTTTGTTGTGCCTGCTTTTCGTACTACGGTTTCTGTTCCCCGATGCGCAGCGGGTCTTCCCAGGGAAACGCCCCTGCATTGAGCCCATCCTGTGACCAGCGCTGCACCACCGCCTGGGCGAGTTTGCCCAGCGTCTTCTGTGCTTCGTTGTCCCCGGTCCAGCGTTGGTCCGCGTTGTCCCAGGTAAACGCGGCAATCACCACCGGGCCATTGCTGGTCGCAATCAGCGCTACATCATTGCGCACTTTATCGAGCGCTCCGGTCTTGTTGGCGATGGCCGAGCCCTGCTCGCTGGTGTCCAGTGCTTCCAGATAGCGCGGCAGGTCTTCGCGGTCCTGCTGCTGGCGCAACATGTGCAGGATAGCCCCGCAGAGCGGCCCGTCGCCGGGCAACGCGCCTGCTCCGTCCAGGCTGAGACGGCACCCTGCGATCCGCTCCATAATGGACGCCATCTCCCGCGGCGTGGTCTTGCCCAGCCCAAACTTCGGCTGGTCAGCAGGCATGGGCCCTTCGGCCGGCACATAGACCTTTTTATAGAGCACCGTCTGTTTCAACCCCGCAGCCCGCAGCGTGCCGTTGATGTGGGCCAGGCCCAGCCGGTCGATGGCCATGTTGGTGGCCGTGTTGTCGCTCAGCACGACCATCAGGTGCAGCGTGTCGCGCAGAGTGAGCGTCAGCGGCGCAGTCAACTGGCCCAGCACCCCCGATCCCGCGACCTGGTTTCTCTCGGTCAGCACCAGCTTTTCTTGAAGCGAGGCCTTGCCGGCGCGGATCTGCTCCGCCGCGTCCAGCAGAATACCCAACTTAATCACTGACGCCGTCTGCACCGCTTCATCCGGGTCCAGGGATGCAATCGTCCCGGTTTTCAGATTGTGAGCAAACAGCGCTACCCTGCCCTGGTGGGCGGCGGCAATGGACTGCAACTGCTGGTCAAGCTGGGCGTCCTCCTGCGCGTGAAGCAGAACGCCCATTGGAAGAAGGCAGGCAAAGAGGGCTTTAGAAAGAGAAAGAATCATGATTGAAGCGGCGATCTCCGCGCCGATCGGCAGGCAAGTGAGTCCTCAGGCGGAACGTTATCACGCCCACTCGCAAAACCGGCAAGGATTTTCCGGGGAAACCAGAAGAATCCACCCCTGGCCGCCGCAGCACTTTTGCTGCAGCGGTCAGGCATGCTTATTTTTTCTCGTGCTCAAAGGTCAACGAAGCTGAGTTGATACAGTAGCGCAGCCCGGTAGGCCGCGGGCCGTCCGGGAACACGTGGCCCAGGTGCCCGCCGCAGCGCGCGCAGGTCACCTCGATGCGGCGCATACCGAAGGTGCGGTCCTCGTGCTCGTTGACGGCCTTTGAGTCGGTGGGGATGGAGAAGCTCGGCCAGCCGCAGCCGGAGTCGAACTTGGCGTCGCTCTCGAACAGTCTGGCTCCGCAGCCAGCGCAATGATAGTCGCCAGTATCGTGATTCGTGGTCAGCGTCCCGGTAAAGGGCCGCTCTGTGCCTTTTTCGCGCAGCACGTGATACTGTTCCGGGGTCAGTGCTGCACGCCACTCTGCCTCCGTACGTTCCACTTTTTCAGCGATATCGCTCATTGGTTTCTCCGCGTGCGCGCTCTGACCTTGCTCCGCCCCTGGCTCAATTGGATGCTTGAGGCGGTTCAAAAGAACCGGCTGGGGCCCTGCGAGCTTCGACGTCCCTTTCTATCCTTCCGCGATCAGTTCGATCTCCACCAAAACGTCCTTGGGCAGGCGGGACACTTCAACGGTTGACCGCGCCGGCGCCACGATGCCTTCCGGAGCCAGGTACGCGCCGTAAATCGCGTTCATCTCTGCAAAGTCGTTGAAGTCCTTCAGGAACACCGTCGCTTTCACCACCAGGCTGAGACTCGATCCCGCGGCTTCCAGAATTGCCTTCAGATTTTCCAGAACCTGCGTGGTCTGCTCTTTAATACCCGGCGCCACCACCAGCCCCGTCGCCGGATCCAGCGCAATTTGCCCCGCCGTAAACACCAGGTTGCCGGCGCGCACGCCCTGCGAGTAAGGCCCGATAGCTGCCGGAGCCTGCTTGGTTGCGATCCCTGCTTTGCTCATGCATCGATTGTAATCGGCGCATGGCCCGGATCACCAACCTCAGGGCCACTCCGCCCCAAGGCGCCGGGCCAAGTGGCACCGGACCAGAAGGCGCCAAACAAGGATCAGGCCCCCCAGCCAGCAGACGATGTTGATGGCCAACCGCTTCGGCGTCGACCTTCTCTGCTCCTAGCGCCGTTTGAGCGCCTCCAGTTCATCGAGCGTGCGCGGCCAGTCGGTGCCGAGCAACCGCGACAGGCTACGGTCGGCCAGCACTTTGCCGCCGGTCTGGCAGCGGGCGCAGTAGTTGGTCTCGTTATCGGCATAGCGAATGCGCTGGACCTTTTCTCCGCAACGCGGGCAAGGCTGATCGAAACGCCCGTGCACGGCCATCTCCGGCCGGAACGCCGTCACTCCTTCAGGGAATCTCTCCCTGGCTTCGGCCTGCAGGCGATCGATCCAGAGTTGCAGCGTGGACCTGGTTGCGGCAAACAGACGCGTCCAGTCTTCGGGCTTGAGCTTGGCGGTCAGTGTTACCGGGGACATCTGAGCCGCGTGCAGAATCTCGTCCGAGTACGCGTTGCCAATGCCGCTGATCAGGCGCGGATCCGTGAGCGCACGTTTCAGGGTGCGATTTTCCGCCGTCAGCGCGGCGCGAAATCCATCCAGGTCGGTCGCGAAGACTTCCACGCCGCCAGGATCGATCGCGTAGAGGCCTGCATCCCCGCGCACCACATGGAGCGAAGCGCGCCGCTTGCTGCCGGCTTCGGTGAGAGTGAGCGAGCCGGTAGGGAAATCAAAAGCCGCCAGCTGATTGCGCCCGGCGAGCCTGGCCTGGGGCGGCCTCCAGTGCAGCCGGCCGGCAATCATCAGGTGCAGCACCAGCCATACCTCCCCGGGATCCCCATCGACAGGTCCTTGTCGTTGGGGTGGCACCCCGGGGTCTCCCTCGACGGGATCCTCTCGCATGGAGGTGGGTAGTTGGCCCGGGAGTTCGCCTCGAACGCCAATCGCAATGCGTTTGCCGATGCGCTTGAGAGCGAAGACGGTGCGGCCTTCGGTGCTTGCGAGCGGAGGATCAACCGTGCGCAGCAAAAAGACGCTGGCGAGCCGCACTCGCTCCAGCCTCTGGCCAAGGATGCGCGGCTCGAGTGCGCTAATATACGCCGAAATGTCAGGCAGCTCCGGCATTCCTTCCAGAGTGCAGCTTAGCCGGGGAACTGCGCAATGGAGTTTTTACACCCGGATCCTCAATCGTCGAAATCTGCCTACACTCCTCAGCAGGGAGACGGGCTCCATGCCGAGCAGCCTCAATGCGCGCCCGGCGAAGGCCCTCCTTGAGCCCTATTGCGAGGAGCCGGTTTCAGTCCAGGATGGTGTTGTCGATCAGGCGGGTGGGTCCGACCAGAGCAGCGACGGCAAACAGGCTCCCCGGCGCCGCCATTTCAACCGGCAGCAAGGTCGCCCACTCCACCAGTTCGATGTAGTCCACCTGCACGGCAGGCTCGCCGGCAAACTCCGCGCGCGCGGTCCGAATCAGCTCATCCGCCCTCCGCTCGCCCTCAGCGGCCAACGCTCGCGCCTTGCCGATCGCGCGGCTCAGCACCAGCGCCTGTTTCCGCTCCTCCGTACCGAGATAGATATTGCGAGAGCTTAAGGCCAGCCCGTCTGGCTCGCGGACGATGGGGCAGACGACGATTTCTGTACCGAGCCGCAAGTCGGCGGTCATCCGGCGGAGAACAGCGACCTGCGCCGCGTCTTTCTGGCCGAAAAAGGCGCGGTCGGGTTCGGCGGCGATGAAGAGTTTGCTGACTACCGTGGCCACGCCGCGAAAATGCCCCGGCCGCGAAGCGCCATCGAGCCGGCCGCTCAGCCCCTGGACCTCAACAAATGTCGCTGCCCCGCCGGGATAGAGTTCCTCGACCGACGGCGCAAAGATGACCTCTGCGCCTTCTGCTTCGGCCAGCGCGCAGTCGGCGTCGAAGGTGCGCGGGTAGCGGGCAAAATCTTCCTTGGGACCGAACTGCGTGGGGTTCACGAAGATGCTGACTGCGACCCGGCGGCACGAATCCGCCGCGGCGCGAATCAAAGACGCGTGCCCGGCGTGCAGCGCGCCCATGGTAGGCACGAGGCCGATGGTCGTTCGACCGCCGGCATGTTCCCCCCGCGACCGTTCTCCCCGCGACCAGGCGCGCAGTTGCCCAACCGTGTGAAGAATCTGCATCAGGCCTTCCCCGGTGCCTCGGCCTTCTCCGATTCCGTTTCCGATTCCGTTCGCGCTGCCTGCGGCAGGTGGTAGCTCTCAAGGTCGGAAGGGAAGAGGCGGTGCTCCACGTCTTCGCGATAATGCTCGATGGCCTCGCGAACCAGGCTGCCCGCGTCCGCGTAGCGGCGCACAAACTTGGCCGCCGGGGCAAAGGTGAGACCGAGCAGGTCGTGGTAGACAAGAATCTGGCCGTCGCACTCCGGACCAGCGCCAATGCCGATGGTGGGAATCGGCAGCCCGGCGGTGATTGCCGCCGCCACTTCCCGCGGCACGCCTTCAAGCACCACGGCTCCTGCGCCTGCCTCGGCCAGCGCCAGCGCGTCGTGCTTGAGTTTCTCGGCCGCTTCCGCCGTGCGCGCCTGCACGCGATAGCCGCCCATCCGATGCAGGCTTTGCGGCGTCAATCCCAGGTGCCCAACCACCGGAATCTCGGCCTCGGTAAGCGCGCGCACCAGCCCGATGCGCGGGCCTTCAATCTTGACGGCCTCGGCGCCTGCTTCCTTCACGAAGCGAACGGCGTTGGCCAGTCCCTCGGCGACGGTCCCGTGATAGCTCCCGAAGGGCATGTCGGAGACCACCAGCGCGCGGCGCACAGCGCGGCGCACGGCGCGCGTGTGGTGCAGCATTTCATCCACCGTGACGGCCAGGGTGTTTTCATGGCCCAGCACGACCATGGCCAGCGAATCGCCCACCAGCAGCAGGTCGATGCCGGCCTCGTCGGCCAGGCGCGAAGAGGAATAGTCGTAGGCGGTGAGCGCAGAGATAGGCTTGCCCTGCCGCTTCATTTCGGCAAGTGCAGGCATGGTGACTTTGGTGACGGGGATGCCGGCAGAGGCCGAGCCTTGCCCGGCGGGGAAGTTGGTGATGCTCATGGTCGTCTCCAGTGCCGCTCCGTCAACTCAGGATGCGGCCCGAACAAAACAGAGTATAC
>Ga0116129_1001746_pt1 | contig 11683 bp, 12 predicted proteins | sample June2015DPH_17_2_FD_89732 | JGI IMG/M metagenome (GOLD analysis project Ga0116129, IMG submission 89732) | Peatland microbial communities from SPRUCE experiment site at the Marcell Experimental Forest, Minnesota, USA - June2015DPH_17_10 | ecosystem: Environmental > Terrestrial > Soil > Wetlands...
ACGGTCAGGTCGTTTGACGGAATACTCGGCGGTCCTGGCTGGGAATACAGACTCGATCCCGACCTAGCCGCGATCGATCGAGGAATGGCCGTCGAAAAGCTCTTCCGCCAAACACTTGCCAACGCAGGCCAATTTAAATTTGTTGTATCCACCAAGATTTATCGGCCGACGATCGACCGGCCACATTTTTTTCTGACATATGGAACAAAATATGAGGCGGGATTGGATACGTTCCGTGAGACTGAATACAAGGCGCTGCAGCAACAAGCAGTAGATAGATCAGCAGCGAAGGTGCGAAAACGTGAAATGGAATCAGGTTCAGTTGATATGTTTGGAGGCCTGAACTCAGCCGTCGATGGCGAGCGGATCGATGAGTTTGTTAGTGCGCAAATGGCTTCGGCGAGAGATTTTATTTTGCAAATGTTGATCGGCCGGCCCAGAACATTCGCGGATGTCCGGGTTTCCGTGTTGACGCAGTTCGTCCTCCGGATAACCAACGTCAAGGACATTTGCGTGGCGCTAGCAAAAGAGAAGGCAATCCAAAACACCTGGGGCGGTGGCAAGCGAAAACCTAGAGACCAAGACTTTATAGTGCTCTGTTCACCGGAATAGGGTCTCAAGTATCGAGATCTTGAACTGCTCCGGAAGATCCGCAATTATTTTGCTCATCATCCGATGGATGCGACCTTCACCTCGCCAGAGGTAATGCAACTTACCGCGAAGCTCTCATCGGTTGAGCATTGCCCCCGAAGGGCAATATCCAGATCCTCGGGTACGTTGGCGGAGCGCGTACTTGCTCGGTTGCGGCGGGCTGGTACGTGCATCAATCGGATCTCTCGCAGCACCCACCCCACAATTGACTTAAAGGCATGTCACCGTATCACGGTTCTTCGGCCCAGCGAGACCTTGGAATCTTACCTTGCATCGTCACCGGGCCGAGACCAGAATCCTCAGCAAGATACATCATTCAGACGTGAAGTATGGTCAGCAAAACCGTCAGTAATGTCGATGACCGACAGGTGCTGGTTCACTTAGGCAACCGGTTCGTGGTGTTCGGCTCCGAATTGAAACTTCCCGCCGCGCTCGCGTTCTCGCCGAAGGACATCCCGGAAGTACCCGCACGTGTACCGTACGAAGACGAGGTGCCGGCAAAGCGGTTGGTCCATAGCATTCGCGTGTCCGGCGGCGCCATCAAGCAGTTTGAGCATGAGGGGGCCGACATCGTTTTTGAGGATAAAGACGGAACCACGGTCTTAGTCGAGGCGAAGGTACGCGAACGCGATCTCACGCGAGCCGACTATCAGCGCTACGAGGCGTTGTTCCAGGATCCTCAGCGGCGCGGACTCTCGCAAGAGGTCTGGAATTTCAATGTGGAGCGGCTGCACCTCGAAATTGCGCAATACATACAAGGCCGTTTTGAGGGCACGACGAGCCTCCGCCCTCTGGATGTGTGGGAATTCAATGCGGACGGATCCACGTTCCATCGCTCTCAAGTCGAGGAACGCGTGGACAACTGGGCCGCGCGCATCCAAGCGCTCTACGATCAGGTCACGCCATGGGCCGAGCACGCGGGCTTGAAGACCGAGCGAACCCGTAAGGTGCTGATGTCGGAAGAACTCATGCAGCAATTTGGCGTTCCCGACCGGGAAATGCCCGTCCTCGATGTCCTTAGGAGCGATCAAACGGTCGCGAGCTTCGTGCCAATCGGACTCTGGCTCATCGGCGCCAATGGACGCATCGATGTCGTGACTTTAGGCGGCTCCTACGCCTTGATCGATCGCGCCAAGGAGTTGAACCCGCCGGAGTGGGTCGTGTTGGGCGCCACCCGACGAGAGTTCAGGCCGTTTGATGAGGTCGAGTTCAAGCGGTTGGTGAGCCCGCCATGAGCAAAATCACCGAGACCCAGCGAGCGTACAATGCCATCAGCGAGCTGGTGCGTGCCGAGATCCTCAAGAGAGGCAGCAACATGCAGGATCTGCAACGCTTTCGACAAGCGTTGGACGTCGCGTTTTATCTTCTAGGTTGGGCTCAGTTTGAGCACCTCACTCGAGAAGAGGCGAACGAACGCATCGATGGCATGGCGAGGGGCGCCACGATCAATGCCGGCGCCTGGAAATTCGTGCAACAGAATTTGAAAGGTTATCCGCTTCGAAAAAAGCTCGACGTCATCTTTCATGGCGATGCCAAGACGCTGGGCGAACTCAACAAAGACTACGATGTGCGAAATGACGCAGCTCACAACTATTCGCGGCTTCCGAGCGAGGCGCGCGAGATCTCCGCGTGGCTCGCAGGCCTCGAAGCGCTGGTGGACAAATTCTGATCGAAGCCCGTGACTGAGACCCTCCCCTTGCGCGATAAGTTAATCCAGTGGCTCGAGAGGGAGGGTTACCCTCTGGAGATGCGCGTGGCGGCGCGATTTCGGGAGAACACCAAGCTCAGAGTTCGGCAAGGATGGCATTACACGGATCCCGAATCGACGCAATCGCGAGAGATCGACGTGGTTGCGACGGCAGATGAAGTATATGGATTTGCCGGCGTGCATTTTGTGATCGAGTGCAAAGCGAGTACCGCACCGTGGGTGCTCTTCACCTCAGATCACACGATGGAGAACTTCAATCGCTTGACCGCTTTCGGTTTGGCATCCCGCGAGGGTAAGGGCCCGCTCGCGGAATCGCTGATGAAGAGCTTGCGAGAGGAGTCTACACAGCGTATCCGAGCACTGCCGTGGTTCTGGCACGAAGAGCCCGTGGGCTACTCGCTTGTACAAGCGTTGGGCGGCAATTCGGAGGCGCCCTACGCCGCGGCGATCGCTGCGGTCAAAGCCGCACTCTATTGCCATGCCTCAAGCCCCGAGCACAACACGCCTCCACGCTTCATGGTGACATTCCCCGTCGTCGTCACCTCGGCGCCCCTGTTTCAGTGCCACCTCGGCGTGGACGGGAAACCGGAGCTCCGTGAGATCGAGCGCGGCTTCTGGTTCTTCCAGCAGCGCATCGGGCCGGCCCGTCCGGTCAAAGTGGCCATTGTCTCCGAAGCCGGCCTCGGGTTTTACATCGATGAATGCAATCGAGTTTCGGAAACGGTCATGGGGATCTTCCAGCCGGCGGTTGAGAAGGCGTGGAAGACCTTCAAAAGGCAGTTGCCGCCAAGCCAGGCGGAATAGCGAGCCCAAAAGACCCGTGCATCGTGAGCCTCTTATAACTTAGCGTCGACCGGCCAGTTGCCGGCGAGAATCCGCTGCACCATTGCCATTACTCTTGTTAGGCACCCACACGCCCAGCGGCTCGACGAAGCCATCGATGGCCTCTTCGAGTCGGCGCTGCAGCTATGATGATGCCGGCTTCCCCGGGCTCCATTGGAAAGCTCGAATTTCGATCTTTCCTCTTCGGGGATTATAGGCGGCCTGTCCGAAATCGAACGACGACCGACCCGTTTCCCGGCATTTCTTGTCGACAATTTCGATAATTCGTCGCTTATCGTCGATCGGGCTCCGGATCCCGAATACGATACGTTCGAGGTCTGAGAAGCGGTAGGTCAACTTTCGACAAGAAGCATCATCAAACGTCCCTAAGGGAGACGAGAGAGCCAGACGGTACTCGGCCTCGGAGCGCCACGCGGTAAGTTTGGTCTTCATCAACTGGCCAAACGCTTTCAAATATCGATCTCGCCACGCCTGTTCGTTGTCTCCCGCAACATCCTCGCCGCAGCGACTTCGCTTACCTCCTTCGCCTCTGTACCAAGTCTCCTCAAGCTTTGGTCCTGGGAGCCGGCCGATGGAGCGGAAGAAATCAATTTCCGGCAACCGATCGACATAAGAGACCTGCTCAAAGGGAATTTTCAAGTCGCCGTAGGTAGGAGCAGGCGCTCCTCTCGCTGAGTGCCACCCTCTGATTCCGTGCAGCTGCATCACAGGGCCGGCGGAACCCTCTTGCGCGGCAAACCTCAAGCAGACGCCTTTGTGGTTGTCGCCGTAATAGGCCCACATGGCTGCATCCGTGGGTTCCGCACTCATGAAACAGGCGGTCGCCCAGTTGGCGTACACGAGCTGACCCAGCGCATCGAGATACTCGTCAGGGTAGCCATGGAAAACCGAGTGCAACCTACGCGCCAATTCGTCGCTGCCGACGTACAGCCCTAACGCGTGATGCCTCCTCAGGTCGCTCGACGTCTGAAACAAGGCGCTCAGCGCCTCTTGATTCATCGATTCGCCATCGGTCTTCAATCGCTCCAGCACTCGGACCAGGGACGCGACGGGATTGGCGGTCGCTGCTTCTTCGGGCACACCGGCCGGTGGCGTGGGCAACCGACCATTTTTTCGATGCATGCCAATAATGATGGCTAGGGCGATACCGTGCACAGCGGATAAAATGAATTCCAGCCCTTCACGCCGAAAGGGACTTCGGCATGCGGCGAGCAGTGAGGGCAGCTCACTAATTTGCTCACGCGCAAAGAACTCCTTGCGGACTTCTTGGTAAATACCTCGCAGAATCTCCGTAGGCAGCGAGGAGACGGAGCTGAAAACGAAGCCGCGCGACAGCGACGGCTTATAGTCTTGACCTAGAAATGCGGCGGCCGAAAACGTTTGGACCAAGCACAGTAAGTAGTGCCGGAGCAAGTTGGCCCAAGCGATTTCGTCTCCATTCCAGATGAGATCCTTATAACCCTCCATCGGATCATTGAGTTCGTCCGGAGCCGCAAAGTAGATTTCTTGGCTTTCCAACTCCTGGCGTTGGCCGAGCAAGGCGTCTAGCGAACGAAAGCGATAAAAGCTGGTCATGGGTGATTCGTTGTGGGCATGCGAGATAGCAAATTTTTATATTTTAATGGCCGTCGATCAGGGTTCTCGCAGGGCCGCGAGCTCGTGCTGCTTGGCGTCGAGTTCGTATGGGGCGTGGTCGTACGTAAACTCGGCGATCTGCTTCAAGTACAGAGGCAGAAATGCTTCGAGCCCACCAGCGACCTCGACCTGGTGAACATGGCGGCACTCATGAGACAGGAGTCGGAGGTCCAGCTGTCCTTGGACGATGAAGATGCCGTAGCCCAAAGTCAGTCCCGCGGTATTGGGGCCAATCAGATTCTGCTCCAGGGCCACCTGGCGAAGCTCCAGATCCTCTGGCTTAGGGATAGCCGGAACCTCGAGCACTCGAATGCGGTCCGGATTCGCGACGCCGACGGCACGCGCGATGGCCACACCCTGCGCGCTTAAGGGTTGGCCGCTCTGAAGAATACGCTCAGACTCGCGCGTCGCCCACGCGATCACGCGCGGCAGAAGTTTAGGCAGACGCGCGGCGAGGCTCTCGTCGCTCACGACGATTCTCGGACGTTGAAGCGCCGGCGTGCCTCCTCAAACAAGGGACTTAAGTGTTCGTTCACGACGACACTGTCGTTCCGGCCGTAATTGATGATGAGATCGCGAGACCAATTACAGCCATCCGCATCAGGTTCCAGGAGTTCGTACTGCACGGTCGCGCGCGCGCCCTCACAACCTGGGTGCTTGTGAAGCCCCCGGTTGAGCCACGCGCCGATCTCGTCTCGCGTCTTGAATTCCCGCATGATTGCCCTCCGTAGCTGTGCCGTCCCGGATGCGCATTATACTCGCCAATTGCCGGCGGTCGCTGAACCGATCCTCGCCTCGTACGCCTCTCCGTTTGCAGCGTTTGCGCGCGGTATACTCGTAAAATCAGGCCTTTCTGAGATCTGGAATCCTCTTGGTCAAATTCGTATGGCAATGAATCAGAGAGATTCGTCGAGAGCTCGAGCCATGTGGCTGCTCGCGCTCGTGCGCGAGCGGACTGAGCACTCCCAGCCCATCATCGTCACAGATCTCGCAAACGCCTGTGAGTTCACAGCCACCGAAACGGAAGCGGCTTGGGCGTACCTGAAGGACCATCGCCTGATCGATACATTCCGCCTTCCCCTCTCGGCGAAGATCAATGCCAAGGGGATCGATGTCCTGGATGAAGCGAAGAATCATGGGCCTATTCCTCCCAAAGAGAATTTCGCGAATCCAGCGTTGAAGGGTGCCCGTATCAGAGGTTACGGCCGCTCAGATTCGGCGGAGGGGCTAGATCGCGCGCGGGAGATCACGAAGGAGCTCGAGCGATTGCACGCAGTTCTCCCGCTGATCAGTGATCCTGAATTGTCGGCCTATTCGACCCAGAGCCTATCGATCGGCACATTCCTTCAATCGAAAGGTCACACCTTCAGCGTACTGACCGAGGAAATGCTCGCTCAAGAGTTCAAGCGAGAGCTTGAGCGTCGCAAGGAATCGGCTGATCGGCGGCGAGGGCAGGCGGGATCTGAGGTAGAACATCATTTGATCACCAAGAAGCGCAGCCGGTTGGAGGTCGCCTCGTGGATCGCCGTGATTGTGGGTACGGTGATCGGTATCGTGGCTTTAATCGTCGAGGTCAGCAAGAAAGGCGAGCATCCAGCTACTCCAACCACCGCGTCGGCCATCGGGCAACGACAGGAAAGCGGCACCCAGATCGGCCAAGTGACGGGTCCGGTGACGATTTACAACACATCACCCGCCCCGTCGCCGGCGGCCACGGGGCCGGTTTCTTCCACGACTCCCGCGCCGAAAATGTGCGCCGGCGAAAGGACGCTCACGTTTGCGCCACAAGATCCAGGAGTCATGCCAACTGACTCAAAAGGTCGTCACACTGATCTCGTCGACGGAGATGGAGGCACCCGCCTCGAGAAATGGATTATCCGTTGGGATGCGCCGGCCAGAGTCACTTCAGTCAAATGCTCGGGGCAACGAAACGAGCGTGTTCTCGAAGAAAATAAAGATGGCAACCATGCCGAGTGCAGCGGGTCAATCAACGGCGGCAATGACGCACTATCAATGCATGTGGCCTGGGACGGACCCTGCGATCAGCCGCCCGCCGCGGCCGCTTCATAAGTGCGCTGATCGGGATCAACGTTTAGTTGAAAAAGACCGTCGCCTGTTCTAGTTGCAAAGCTTCATCCCGCTCGGCCAGGTATTCGTAGAGCTGCTTTGCTGCTGGGTCTGACGAGACGGACGCCGACCGCGTGAGCACTTCCATATGACACCTGTTTCGTATGCTTCGCCGTAGTGCGACAGGTTAGTGGAAAAATCTACGCGGGTTCGTAGTTATTGTCAGCCGCGAGCCGGGCGTCGAATTTCCTCAGCAGTCCGCGTTAGCCTGAGCGAATGCATTAGGCTGCGGAAACCGCTGCAATGGTGGGGAGTTGCGGAACGAATTTCCTTTTTCGTCAGCAAGTTAGCCATGTACGCGTAGGTTCGATTCGAGTCCCTAAATTTTAGGGTCTTCGAAGGCGTTGATTCGACTGAGGAAATTCGAAGATATGGTGGGCCGTGTAGGGATCGAACCTACGACCAATTGATTAAGAGCCCACCCATCTACATAGCTTTTCTATCCATAAAATCAATTAGTTACACCAAAATACTTGTGCGACAATTTCCCGACCTACTGTTTCGTAAGCTTCTGAATTTACGCATACCGGCTGGACTCAATAGCACAAGTGTGACCGAGCGATCGTGGCTAACGATTGCCAGCTGGGCGGTAGTCGAAGATTCCGTAGCGATAAACTTTGTCGTTTCGGGCGCCGACCACGATTCCGTTTCTAAACCATAAAAACGTTGTCCCTCCGGTCATCGGTCCGCGGGAAGCGGGTTCACCGTATTTTCCTATCACATCGGCCACAGTAAGCCCGCTCAGATATGGAATTTCTGTAGGGGCCGATTCTTGGTTGCCAAAAAACTCAATCACGTTGACAGGCCCCATAGTGTTTTGTCCTTGTCGGGCGAACTCGACTGACAATACGCCGTCGTGCCTTGCGTCGATAGAGTTGTAATCCCATTCCCACTCAGTTTGGTGGATCGGCCTGCCCTTTTCGGTTAGTAGTTCCTTGGCGCTCATACCCAGTCGGAATCCCCCCAAGGACTGGAGGGGTACCGACAGGCCCGCGAGCGGAATGGGCTTACCATTCGCATCGTAAGCCAGACGGGGCGCGATGGAGCCTGTCCTGATTAGGTAAGCAAACAATGTGGCGGCGCAGGCAACCATGCCGATCGCAGTAGCCCACTGCCCCGTCCATTGCTTCGTGTTTCTCTCGGCATTCAGCGGCCGCGCCAGGATTAACCCCATTACAAATCCCCCGACGAGGCCACCCAAGTGAGCCGCATTGTCAATTCCACCGTATCGGGCGCCATTCAAAAGCGAATAGACGACGAAGACCCCGGCGCTGGCCCTCTGAGATTTCACTACCGATGCGGGAAGACCGCTTTTCCTCAAAAGGAAAAAAGCGAGTAGAGCGCCGAGTACGCCGAAGATTGCCCCGGAAGCGCCTGCACCGTTGACGACCGGGTGCCACAGCAAGCTGGTCACACTGCCGCTCACACCAGCCACAAGATAGATCGCAAGATAGCGAACGCTGCCGAAGATGCGCTCGGCCACAAGACCATTTACGTACAGGGCCCACATATTCAGCGCTATGTGGAAGAGACCAAAATGCAGAAACGTTGACGTGAGTAGGCGCCACCACTGACCACTCCAGGTGAGCGGAGTGTAGTCGGTGCCCAAGCGGATCATGACCGCCGGGTCAGAAATGAGCAGGCCACCACCTAGAGACGTGGCAACGATAAACATGAGTACATTCGCGCCAATCAGCGCGGGAGTTACCGGCGCGTTTGGGGTGACCTGTAACAGAGTGGAAGCGAAGGCTGCCCGCTCCGCCAACACCGGGGCAAACGTCCCGGTTTTTTTGCTAGGGAGCAATCGAGCAATCGCGGCGGCCTCACTCGGGTCCACGGCCCACAATTGCACTTTCCGACGCTCCCCTTGTTCAACAATTTCAAGACGCACGGTCGATTTGAGTTGCTCGACGTTTTCGATCGTGTCTATGGGAAATTCCCGTTGAATGGCTCGCCGACGCCAGTGCCGCCACGCGGTAAACCGGACTGTACGACCCGAAAAGACCATGTCCCCGGTGCCGTACCACCTGTAGCTGTTTGCAGCGGACGTCTGGGAACCGGGCCGTGCCGGGTCGCTATAAGAAACATAAAACAGGGCGGCTGTTGACACCGGCTCTTCAAGTGAATCGGGCACTAGGGTTCTAGTAGGCACGCCGCGTTCCGCGAGTGTTAGGGCGTTGACGAATGCCCAGCTCGGCCATTTCGCAAGGTAGTGAACTTCTACGCTCGAACCGACGGTTATTCCCAACAACTCGATCGCAGCCTTGGTTGTGCTCTGTCTGCCATCAAAGTTGCGGTCGGCAGACGTGGGCCGATAGCTGAAGTGGACGATAGATTGATCGTTCCGAGACGAGTCCACAATCTTGGTGACAACCGCTTGGGCTGTTGTGCCTTCCGCCATGATCTTGCGGCGATCTTGACGCCTTCGCCGCCACCCTGAAACAAACGCGTAACTGAAAAGGCTGAGAAGCAGCAGCACGGGAACTGCCAGCACCAAGACCGCAACCGCATCCTGCATGGTTCTTGTTATCCCAGAGATGTCTCAACGACGCCAGAACCAGTGTAGCGAGCATTGCGTGTCACTGCCACGCAGTCGAACTCAGCGGCTCATATCGTTCTCCATTTTGTGACCGGGTCCTTAGTTAATGGTAACTGCCGGAGGAGTCACGCCTACCACGGTGACTCAGACCCATTTTCCTTGAACGGGATTCCAAATGCCGAGAGCGTCACCTCCCGCAATCAATGGATCCGCAAATGAAACCAACTGCTCAAGAACAATCGAGAAATTCGTCGGAATCGTATTTTCGAGGCGCTGCTTTCGTAACCAAGCGCGCCACCGCGTCTCAGCAATTTCGGCGTATCCCTTTAGTGCAGTCTGCAGCGGAGCAAACTCAGCACTGCGGAATTGGGCCACTCGCTGCAACGACGATGTCAACGTTTGAGCATTGATTGGGTAACGCCTAGTCAAGACATAGATATCAACGAAGTCTCGCCAACGCGTGTTTGCCGTGCCGCGCTCAAGCACCGTGACGATCTTCTCGGCGAGCACCATCTCCAGCGGGTAGCCGCGGACAGCAATCACGCCGTCGATCAGACGAGGGACGTTAACCTGCTGCGGATCTGGCCAAATTGGATCGCCGACGTTGACGTCCACGTGGAATCGAATCACAGCTCGCGAGAGTGCTCCTCCAAGTGTCACACGAATTCCGCTGTAGCTATGTTCCTCGCGGATGGTCTCGGCAGTCGCGCCATTGGAATCGAACTCCGCGCCATCCTCAAGTGATATAGCGGCGATTGTCTGCACCGCCGACAAAACCTTTTCGGTGGTGTTCTCAATCCCGCGGACCGCAAAGTCGATATCACGGGTCGGCCGCCGTGCATCGAGCGCTGCGAGTAAGACACCGCCCTTCAGGACGAAGGTGTCGGCGAACTTCGAATGGGCCAGGCGATCGAGAAAGCACTCTAAGGCGTAAAGCTGGATGAGTTCATCGGTGGGCCGGCCCGTGCGCTTCGCCTGTCTTTGGAGTTCGAGATAGCGGCGGCCGGCGATAGTATCGTTGCTCGCGCGCTTCACAGAACAATTTCCAGTGCGTTGCGAACGGCGCGCTCGGCGCCGTGTAGGGACTTTGCCATGTCGATCAGGGCAGCCGGTTTAGCACCTTTGCGGCCTAGCCAACGACGAAGCGCTTCCCAGGCGATATCGGATCCTTCACGATGCCGCAATCGAATCATGTCGACCAGCGAGCGCTCGGGCGAATACAAGCCAACAGTGAAGCCCTCCCCGACTTTGAGGTCCCCACGACCCAAGTTGAATGTGTCTTTTGAAAAAACGCGAACATCGACGGGTGATAGCAATGTCGGAATCCGGTTCCCCCGTGGAATTGCCACATCGATACGCGTCGGAATATTGTCCGTCAGACCATGACGCGCAAGCGCAGTCGTCAAGCATAGGGTTCCTTCGGGAATGCGATAGGCAACCTCCAGAAGATTCTGGTCGATTTCCGGCGCGTCCGCCCACCGGTACAGACCCCGGCTAATTTGTTCGACAACCCCTTGGTCTCGATAGCCATAGAGGCGCTCCGCGGAGAGGCCACGAGCTATCGCCTCGGTGTAGGTGAAGACCGAAGGAAGTTTCTTGCGGAACGGAATTGTAGCTTTGGTATGCACCGATGAAATCGTATACAGATATTGGTATCCTGTCTACACTTTCATCGGTCGATCAGCGCCGAATAGTAGCGTGGTTAGTTTCGCGGAATAAGCCGCGAAACTCGCACCCAGTTACCTGAATCCCTGCCGCATCATGGCCACATGAACTCATCGCCAAACATGCCACCAAGGAGGGAGCCATGAACCGCTAATCGTAGTGCTTTCAACGCACTCGAGCAGGCGGGGAATTGAACCCACTCGTTGATTTCAATTCGCCAATAGCACAGAGGTCGTTGAATAGCACAACATCGCTCTCGGGCGATGCAAACTTACCGCGTAAGTTCTTGACTATACTGACTTAAATGGTGGGCCGTGTAGGGATCGAACCTACGACCAATTGATTAAGAGTCCCGCTGCCTTATCTACAAATCCAGGCTTTTTCGATCGGCGGTGGTAGAAACCCTTGGGCAGCGATGGCGTATCTTGTCGTTCACGAACTAGGACAGTTTTTAGGTCCCCCGATGTCTTCCCGCGCGTTCAGCCACCGGCTCCGGCGATCAAAATAGGGGGACA
>Ga0116129_1001747_pt1 | contig 11682 bp, 9 predicted proteins | sample June2015DPH_17_2_FD_89732 | JGI IMG/M metagenome (GOLD analysis project Ga0116129, IMG submission 89732) | Peatland microbial communities from SPRUCE experiment site at the Marcell Experimental Forest, Minnesota, USA - June2015DPH_17_10 | ecosystem: Environmental > Terrestrial > Soil > Wetlands >...
GCGACATCAAGGATGTGCTGGTCGCCGATCCCAAGATTGCCAACGCCGTCGTGCGGTCGGCGCAGCGCGCCTACATCATCGGCGCGGCGGTCGGCCAGACCAACATCGTATTCTTCGATTCCGCGGGCCAGCAGATCGCCGCCTATGACATCGCCGTCACGCGCGATCTCAACGGCGTGCGCGCGGCGCTGAAACAGGCGTTTCCAAATGCCGCCATCCAGATCGAAGGCGTCGGCGACGGCGTCATCCTGACCGGCTCGGTATCCAGCCCGATCGAGGCGCAGCAGGCCGGCGACCTCGCCGCGCGGCTGGCGGGGGGCACCGACAAGGTCGTCAACTCCATCGTGGTCCGGGGCCGCGATCAGGTGCTGCTGAAGGTCACACTCGCCGAAGTCGCGCGCTCGATCGTCAAGCAGCTCGGCATCAATCTCAGCGGCAACCTGAGTTCCGGCACTACGGCCGTGACCTTCAACAACGCCAACCCGTTCACGGCAAACGGCGGGCCGCTGGTTTCCGGCAACGCCATAACCACGTCGTTCGGCTCTGCCCCGTCGGTCCAGGCCTCCATTCAAGCGATGGAAAGCGCCGGCGTGGAACGAACGCTGGCGGAGCCGAATCTGACGGCCATTTCCGGCGAGACCGCGACATTCATCTCCGGCGGCGAATTTCCGATCCCGACAGGCGTGACCTGCCAAACCACGGCAGCGGGCGCGGTCGGGCAGTGCGCGCCATCGATCGCCTTCAAGAAGTTTGGCATCTCGCTCAATTTCACGCCCGTCGTGCTCACCGAAGGCCGCATCAGCCTGCGGGTGATGACGGAAGTATCCGAAGTCTCGACCGACAATTCGATCAACATCAGCGGCATTTCGGTTCCCTCGATCAAGACCCGCCGGGCTGAAACAACGCTGGAAATTCCCTCGGGCGGCTCCATGGCGATGGCCGGCCTGATCCAGGACCAGACCAAGGCGGCCATCAACGGCTTGCCCGGCCTGGCGCAATTGCCCGTATTGGGGGCGCTGTTCCGCAGCCGGGACTTCGTCAACAACCAGACCGAGTTGATGGTGCTGGTGACGCCCTACATCGTTCGCGCGGTCGCGCAGAAGGACCTGTCGCGTCCGGACGATGGATTCGCCAACGCGTCGGATCCGCAATCCGACCTGATGGGCAGCATCAATCGCATCTATGGCGTTCCGGGCCGCGTCGAACCGGCGCAGAATTATCGCGGCACCTATGGCTTTATCACCGACTGAGGCGGGACGAGGACCTGAACGATGACAACCAGAATACCCCTCGGTCGCAATCGCGGCTTCCGTCTGGCGGGAGCGCTTGCAGGTCTTGCCGTGCTGCTGGGTGCTTGCGCGCATACCGAACCCGAAGTGACATTGAGCGCTCCTCCCGACTATCGCGAGCGTCATCCGATCGCGATTCAGGAAGCGGACCATTCACTCGTGATTTTCGTCGGTTACGCGCGCGGCGGTCTTTCCGCTTCGCAGCGCACCGACGTCGTGGGACTGGCACAGAACTGGCTTAGTGAAGCAACCGGCCCGATCAGCGCCGACGTGCCGGTCGACACGCCCAATGCCCGCGCGGCTGCCGACTCAATGCGGGAAATCCAGGCGCTGCTCGCGGCCGCCGGCGTGCCGCCGCGCGGCATTGTCGTCCGTCACTATCATCCGGACAACCCGCGCCAGATGGCCACGATCCGGCTCAACTATCCGAAAATATCGGCGGTGGCGGGGCCTTGCGGCATTTGGCCGGAGGATATCGGATCCTCACTCAAGAACAAAAGCTATCTCGAAAACCAGCAGTACTACAATTTCGGCTGCGCCTATCAGCGCAACATAGCTGCGATGGTCGACAATCCGGCAGACCTGGCGCAGCCGCGGCCAGAAACACCGGCCTATACGGCGCGGCGCGACGAAGCTTTCGAGAAGTATCGCAAGGGTAACCCGACCACGACTACCTATCCCGAAGCCGAGAAGGCCAAACTCAGCGATACAGGCAAATGATCAGCTACGCGCGCCAAAATCCCGAACAGCAGCCGGCCGTCACGCCGACGCCTGCGGACGACCACATCGCGCCTGCGCCGCGTGTGTCGGTGCAGGCCTTTTGCGAGACGGTGGAAACCGCAGCCGCCGTGCAATCGGCGGGCGAAGACCGTCGCCTCGGCAAGGCCCATCTCAAGATTCAAATGGGCGGCATGGCCGCCGCCATCGAGGCCTATCGTACCGCGCCCACGCCGAACGTGATCATCCTGGAAACCGAAGGCCGTATCGAAATTCTTGCCGGCCTCGATCAACTTGCGACCGTCTGCGATGCCGGAACCCGGGTCGTTGTGATCGGCCGCATCAACGATGTCACGCTGTATCGCGAGCTGGTGCGCCGCGGCGTCAGCGACTATGTGATTGCGCCGGTCAACGCCCTCGATGTGGTTCGTTCGGTGTGCGGTCTTTTCTCGGCGCCGGAGGCAAAGGCGGTCGGCCGCATCATCGCCGTTGTCGGGGCGAAAGGCGGCGTCGGCGCATCCACCATCGCGCACAACGTCGCCTGGGCGATCGCGCGCGATCTCGCACTGGATTCCGTCGTCGCGGATCTCGACCTCGCATTCGGCACCGCCGGTCTCGATTACAATCAAGACCCTCCGCAGGGCATCGCCGACGCGGTGTTCTCGCCCGATCGTGTCGATACGGCGTTCGTCGACCGCCTGCTGTCGAAATGCACCGACCATCTCAGTCTGCTGGCGGCGCCGGCGACGCTCGAACGGGTCTACGATTTCGGCGCCGACGCCTTCGATTCGATCTTCGACACGCTTCGCACCACAATGCCATGCATCGTGCTTGACATTCCCCATCAATGGTCGGGATGGACCAGGCGCGCGCTGGTGGGCGCGGATGATATTCTGATCGTCGCGGCGCCCGACCTCGCCAATCTGCGCAACACCAAGAATATATTCGACCTCTTGAAGGCATCCCGGCCCAACGACCGGACGCCGCTGTACTGTCTCAATCAGGTCGGCGTGCCGAAGCGTCCGGAAATCAATTCAAGCGAGTTCGCCAAAGCCATTGAGACCCAGCCGATCGCGGCGATTCCGTTTGACCCGCAAATGTTCGGCTCGGCAGCCAACAATGGCCAGATGATCGCGGAAATCTCCGCCGGTCATCGCACCACCGAGATGTTTCTGCAGATCGCGCAACGGCTGACCGGCCGCGGCGAGACCAAAAAGCCGCGGGGTTCGTTCCTGTCGCCCCTCATAGAGAAGCTGCGGGCAAAGTAAGAGACCCGCATGGAGTGCCGTCGTGTTTGGTAAGCGTAGCGGAACTGAAGGCGATTCGCGGGCGACGAGGCCCGCCGCTGGTGTGTCGGAACCGCCTTCCGCCGCGGCGGCCGCGGTCTCACGCGACGCAGCTCCACCCGCCGTTTCATCGCCGCCGCTGGCGCCGGCGAAGCCGGCGCCGCCTGCCATCGACGCGCGGCGATCCGACGCCTATTACCAGGTCAAGGCGACGATTTTCGGCGCCTTGATCGAAGCCATCGACCTTGCCCAGCTCGCCAAACTCGACGGCGAGTCGGCGCGCGAGGAAATTCGCGATATCGTCAACGAGATTATCGCGATCAAGAACATCGTGATGTCGATCGCCGAGCAGGAAGAACTGCTCGACGACATCTGCAACGACGTTCTCGGATACGGTCCGCTTGAACCGCTGTTGTCCCGCGACGACATCTCCGACATCATGGTCAATGGCGCCGGAACGGTATTCATCGAAGTCGCCGGCCGCATTCAGCGCACCGGCATCCGCTTCCGCGACAATCAGCAGCTCTTGAATATCTGCCAGCGCATCGTCAGCCAGGTCGGCCGGCGCGTCGACGAATCCTCGCCGATCTGCGACGCCCGTCTTGCCGACGGCTCACGCGTCAACGCCATCGTTCCGCCGCTGGCGATCGACGGCCCCGCGCTGACGATCCGTAAATTCAAGAAAGACAAGCTGACGCTGACCCAGTTGGTGAAATTCGGAGCCATCACGCCGGAAGGCGCGGAAATCCTGCAGATTATCGGACGCTGCCGCGCCAATGTCCTGATCTCCGGCGGCACCGGTTCCGGCAAGACCACGCTCTTGAATTGCCTGACCAACTACATCGACGACGATGAACGCATCATTACCTGCGAAGACGCCGCTGAACTCCAGTTGCAGCAGCCGCATGTGGTGCGCCTGGAAACCCGCCCCCCCAATATCGAGGGCGAAGGCCAGGTGACGATGCGCGAACTGGTCCGTAACTGCCTGCGTATGCGTCCTGAGCGCATCATCGTCGGCGAAGTCCGCGGACCGGAGGCATTCGACCTGCTGCAAGCCATGAATACCGGTCACGACGGATCGATGGGGACGCTGCACGCCAACAATCCCCGGGAAGCCCTGTCGCGCTGCGAATCGATGATCACGATGGGCGGGTTTTCGCTGCCATCGCGGACCATTCGCGAGATGATCTGCGCCTCGATCGACGTTGTCATCCAGGCCGCCCGCCTGCGTGACGGCTCCCGGCGCATCACCCACATCACCGAGGTGATGGGCATGGAAGGCGACACCATCATTACCCAGGACGTGTTTCTCTACGACATGATCGGCGAGGACGCCAACGGACACATCATTGGCCGCCATCGCTCGACCGGCATCGGCAGGCCGCGCTTTTGGGATCGCGCACGCTACTACGGCGAAGAGAAGCGGCTTGCCGCCGCGCTTGACGCTGCCGAAGTCAACGTGGAACTCTAGGGGAGCGGGCCATGAAAATGCAGGCGCTCGCAATGACCTTTCTCGCCGCCACCGGCATCGGCGGTCTGGCCTGGGTCTTCCTCTACCCTCTGCTGTCGGGGGAGAGAAAGGCCGAGCATCGCCGTGCCTCCGTGGCAAATCCGGAACCGGCCGCACGCAGCGTCGATAAAAACCAGCGTTCCCGCCGCGAACAGGTCGAAGGATCGCTGAAGGATCTCGAGGCACGGCGTCAGAAGGAAAAGAAGCTGCCGCTGAGCATGCGTCTCACGCAGGCCGGGCTTGACTGGTCAACCCAGAAATTCTTGGTGGTTTCCGGCGTTCTCGCCGCTGTCTTCTTCGCGGCTGCGATGCTGGCCGGGGGCGGGCTGCTGGCGGCCGTCGGCCTGTCGTTCGGCGCCGGCTTCGGTCTGCCGCGCTGGGGCCTGGGCTTTCTCAAGAAACGGCGGGAAGCGAAATTTCTTAGCGCGCTACCGGACGCCGTCGACGTGATCGTTCGCGGCATCAAAGCCGGCCTGCCGCTGTTTGATTCGATCAAGGTCGTCGCCGCCGATGCGCCGGAGCCGCTCAAGAGCGAGTTCCTGGCCATCATCGAAACCCAGGCGATCGGCATGCCGCTTGGCGATGCATGTCAGCGCCTGTTCGAACGGATGCCGGTGCCGGAGGCAAACTTCTTCGGTATCGTGATCGCGATCCAGCAAAAGTCCGGCGGTAACCTGTCCGAGGCCCTGGGCAACCTGTCCAAGGTGCTGCGCGACCGCAAGAAAATGGCGGAGAAGATTCAAGCCATGTCGATGGAAGCCAAGGCGTCGGCGGGCATCATCGGCTCGTTGCCGCCTATCGTCATGCTGCTGGTTTACCTGACGACGCCTGACTATATCTCGCTGCTGTGGACGCATCCGACCGGTCAGTTGATGCTCGTCGGCTGTGTGATCTGGATGTCCGTCGGCATCCTGGTAATGAAGAAAATGATCAACTTCGACTTCTGATGGTGCAGCATGTTTGATTTTCTGCGAGACAAGATCCACGATCCGCATTTCGTGGCCATGGTGCTCGCCGCTATCGCCGTGAGCGCGACGGCCTACACCCTGATCATGCCGCTGTTCGCAAGCGAGGGTCTCGCCAAGCGCATGAAGGCGGTGGCGAGCGAGCGCGAACGGATCCGGCAGCGCGAGCGCGATCGTCTTTCCAAGTCCGAAAAGGTATCGCTGCGCCAGACGCCGAAGCAACTCGTCTCCAGGGTGGTGGACGATTTCAACCTCGGAAGGTGGCTGGCCCAGGAAGAAGCGCGCGGAAAGCTCACCATGGCCGGCTATCGCGGCCAGGCGCCTTACATCACGTTCCTGTTCTTCCGCCTGGTGACGCCGATCCTGCTTTTCGTCTTGGCGGTGCTGTACGTTTTCGTGATCTCGCATATGGAGAAATCGATGCCGGTGAAGATCGGCATGTGCGTCGCCGCGGCCTATTTGGGATTGCAGGCGCCGATGCTGTTCCTGAAGAACGCGATCTCGAAGCGGCAGCTTTCGATCAGGCGCGCCTTTCCGGATGCGCTCGACCTGTTGCTGATCTGCATCGAATCCGGCATGTCGATCGAGGCCGCGTTCCGCAAGGTCAGCACCGAGATCGTGACCCAGTCGGTGGCGCTCTCCGAGGAGTTCACGCTGACCACCGCCGAGCTCTCCTATCTGCAGGATCGCAAGGTGGCATACGAAAATCTGGCGAAACGCACCGGGCTCGATGGCGTGAAATCGGTCTGTCTGGCGCTGCAGCAGTCGGAACGGTACGGAACGCCGCTCGGCCAGAGCTTGCGCGTCATGGCGCAGGAAAATCGCGACATGCGCATGAACGAGGCCGAAAAGAAGGCCGCGGCCCTGCCGCCGAAACTGACGGTGCCGATGATCCTGTTCTTCCTGCCGGTGTTGTTCGTCGTCATTCTGGGGCCGACCGGCATCAAGGTCGCAGCGATGCAATGACCGCGTCGGCGGTGCAGAAAGCGAAGCTGCGCCGTCCGATACCGTCAGCGCCCGGCTTGACCGGCGATGTCGTGGTGATCAGTCGGGACGGCTGAGAGAGGCCACCGGCAGCCTGCCGGGGGCGCCGGGCGGATTGTCCTTGCGGCTCAACATCTGCTTCAGATAGGCGACATTCGCAGCCGCCTCAGCCGCCGGTAGATCGGCCTTCACGATGCTTTCAGCCTCGGCAAACCGGCCCTGCAGGCCAACCACCAGACCCAGGTTCTGCCGCACCCGTCCATCCGCCTTGCCGCTGGCGTAAGCCTGGCGAAGAACCTCTTCCGCCTTCGGCAGATCATTTGAAAGAACGTAGGAGAGGCCGAGGTTCGACAATACCGACGGATCGCCGGGCGCGATCTTCAACGCGCTGGCGTAATAGCGGCGCGCCTCGTCGTGGCGGCCGAGCTGATCGAGCGCGGTTCCCTGCACCGACAGAATTCGCCAATCGGGATCTTCGGGCGTATGGGCGCGCGCCAGGACATCCAACCCCTGCTGGAAATTGCCGTTATCGACCAGCGCCCGGCCATAACCGGCGAGCAACGGCTTGTTGCCGGGATGGGCGAGGTTGGCCTGTTCGAGCATGGCGACGGCCTGGGCGCGCTGCCCGGCGGCGCGGAGCGCCTGGCCATAGCCAAGCGCGGCCTCGATGTCCTTGGGATTGGCGCGATAGCGCTCGCCGTAAATCTCTACCGCGCGATGGGGATCGGTGTCGGGGTTGGCCTCGGCCTTCGGCGTGATCGAGCCCGTGATGTCGGACATGGTCTGGCAACCGCCAAGCCCGGTGGCCAAAATCGCGGTCACCGCCGCGGACGCTAGAAAGCGGGCAAGACTGGACTGCCGACGCATGGCGCTTTACTCACGATCTCGGGCGATTTATCGAGCCGAACGCGCGAGCAATAGACCGTTAACCCTAACGTCCGGTTAATCCCCCGATCACCGCCGCGCCGGACGGCAAGGCTGCCGGACGTTGGTCAGGGCCACAACGCCTGTTCTTCCGGCGTTATCGCCGCGATCTTGTCGGGCGGAATCGCGGCAGCCACGTTGGGTGGCTCGTAGGGAGTATTGGGGACGCCAAAATAGGTGCAGGGACGGCCGCGTTTTTTCATCACGGTCCAATGAATCCGTTCATTGATATGCTCCTCGCCGGGATTGGCCGTGTTGGCGAAGGCCCCGTGCTCGATCGCATCCGGCGACAGCACCACGCGGCTGTGCGGGAACATCTCATCGACGATCCAGCCCTTCGAAGAATCATAGACCTCACCGTCTGCATTTGCGGGTCGCGTTACATCCTTCACTCTCACCGGATCAAATTCAAGACCGGTCAAAGCCTCGATCCGTGCAACCATCCAGATCAATGCTGCATCTGAAAGTCCGCTGTCACGATAGCCGCCGCCCACATTGCAGTGGACACCGGCAAACCATGTTTGCTCGACATGTCCCCTCGGCGGCCGCCCTTTCGGCGCGGTCCAGAATGTCGGCACGAACGGCCGGCGACGCTCGTCGACCGCGACGGCGTGGAGGCCGACGTCAATATGCTCGCCAAATTTCGTGTCGTTGAAGCCGAGAAACACCAGTGCGACATAACGAGCCAGGGGTGCAAGCCCGATACCGGCGGGAATTCCGTAAGAGCCGACCGTATCGAACACCGCGACGCATTTGATCTTGTTGTCCGCATGAAAGGCGTTTTGGGCGGTCGCGTCGTTGAAATTGCTGATGGTCTTCGCGTCGCTGGAGCCGGCGGCCCTGGTTCCTGCCCGCACGGCCGGATCGACCCGATAGTGATCCCAAACGATATCGAAACCGCGTTGATTCGTGGTGCGCTGGATTCCGGATGCGCCGATCAGGCCGGCCAGCGCCCGGGCGGCGTATGCCCCGCGAGAAAACCCCGAGATGTAGATTTCGTCGCCTTGTTCGTAGTTTTCCACCACCGTCCGGTAGGCGTCCTCAACGATCTTCTTCAGACCGAGTCCGATGGCTCCGCCGAGCAGCCGCTTCACAAGGTCCGATTCAGCGCCCACGCCCTTATGATAGAAGGCCTTTTGCAATATTCCGGCGGACGAGACAGCCTTGATGAGCGGCATACACGCGGCGGCGTCATTGGGATCGAGCCTGGCAATATTTGTATCGTCGCCGATACCTTCCTGGTTCCACGTACCGTCAATAAGGATGATGATCCTCTTCATGGTAGCCTCCAAGGTTTGCCGCCAACCTCTCGGCCGGCCCCGTGGCACGGTCCCGATGATGAAACCTGACCGCCCGCGTCTCAGACAAGCGATGGGTTTGCCAAACGGGGAAAATTCCAGGATGATTCAATGATACCGTTCGATGCGGTTCGAATACCTTAAGCCATTGCAGGATCAATCCGCAACTTTTGGTTTATCGACCTTCCGCCCCTGCTTTGCCTTCACCCCAATCGCAGACCGAGAAAAAATGCACCCCGTATTCGAGACCGCGCCTGGCGCATCGGCCATTCCCATCACCTTCGCGACCAGGGCGACATGGGAGACGATCTGCGCAGGCCTTGCCGCACCGGCCCGCCGGTTCGCGATGGCCAGTGGCTTTGCGGCCAAACCCGGGGCATGCCTCAGCCTGCCCTCGGCGGACGGACAAATAGCGCAAGTCCTCTTTGGCCTGGAGGACGAAACCAGCAAGTCCCGCGATCTGTTCCGGCCCGGCGCTCTGCCGGGCCTGTTGCCGCCGGGGGTCTATCGATTCGGCAATGCGCCGCACGACACACGGCTGGCAACACTGGCCTTCGCGCTCGGCGGTTATCGCTTCAGCCGCTATCGCAAGGCGGATGCAGCTGATGTCAGGCTGGTGCCGCCGGAGGGCATCGACGCCGCCGATATCATGCGAATGGCCGAAGCCGCCGTGCTGGCCCGAGATCTCATCAATACGCCGGCCAACGACATGGGACCGGAAGAGCTGGCGCGGGCGGCGCAACAGCTGGCGACGCGTTTCGGCGCCCACTTCCACTGCATCGTCGGCGACGATCTGACCCGACAGAACTTTCCCCTGATTGACGCGGTGGGCCGGGCGTCGTCGCGCGCGCCTCGCCTGATCGATTTGAGCTGGGGCGATCCCGCCCACCCCAAGGTGACGCTGGTCGGCAAGGGCGTCTGCTTCGATACCGGCGGCCTCGATCTGAAGCCATCCAGCGGCATGCTGATCATGAAGAAGGATATGGGCGGGGCGGCCAATGTGCTGGCGCTGGCGGCGATGGTGATGGATGCAAAGCTCAAGGTGCGGCTGCGCGTCCTGATTCCAGCGGTCGAAAACGCGGTCGCGGGCAACGCGTTCCGCCCGCTCGATATCTTCAAATCGCGCAAGGGACTCAGCGTGGAGATCGGCAACACCGACGCCGAAGGCCGGCTGGTGCTGGCCGACGCCCTGGCGCTCGCCGACGAAGAGCGGCCCGATCTCCTGATCGACCTTGGAACCCTGACCGGTGCCGCACGGGTGGCGCTCGGTCCCGATTTACCGCCGTTTTACACCAATGATGAGACGCTGGCGCTGGATCTGGCGATTTGCGCGAAACAGGAGAACGATCCGTTGTGGCGATTGCCGCTGTGGCCCGCCTACGATGCCTGGCTCGATTCCAAAATCGCCAACATCAATAACGCGCCGTCGGGCACATTCGCCGGCTCGATTACCTGCGCCCTGTTCCTGCAGCGCTTCGTCGAGCACGCCAAAAGCTGGCTGCACGTCGATATCTACGGCTGGACGCCATCGGCAAAACCGGCGCGTCCGGAGGGCGGCGAATGCCAGGCCGCCCGTGCGATCTATAAACTACTCGGCCAACGCTATGGATGATCCGCGCCTGACGCCGGCGCGCGGTGACCTCGCCGCGCAATATCTCGAAGGCAGGCTGGAGGCGGCGCGCTTCGTCACCGGCGAGCCATTCGAGATATCGGATGCCATCGCACCGCTGCGCGGCCGGCCGTCTTCCGAGGCGACGCTTTTGACGCAGGCGCTGAAGGGTGAGCGCGTGACCATCTATGACCGCGACGGCGAAGGCTGGGCCTGGGGCCAGCTCAACAGCGACGGCTATGTCGGCTGGCTTCCCGATCGCGCGCTGGCCAGGCCTGGCGCTGTGCCGACCCACAAGATCACGAGCCTGCGGACCTTCGCGTTTCCGGGCCCCTCGATCAAGCTGCCGCCTTCCGTGACGCTTCCCATGGGCGCAATGGTAACGGTGATCCGCGAGGAAGGGCCGTTCGCGGTTACCCGCGACGGCCAGTATCTGCCGCTGCCGCATGTCGGCCGCATCGAGGACAACGAAGAGGATTTCGTCGCGGTCGCCGAACGCTTTGCCGGCACGCCGTATCTGTGGGGCGGCAAGAGCAGCTTCGGGATCGATTGTTCCGGCCTCGTCCAGCTATCGCTGAACGCCGCGGGCATCGGCTGCCCGCGCGACAGTGACATGCAGCAGGGCAGCCTCGGCCGGGAATTGGATATCCGGGAATCGAAAAAGCTGCGGCGCGGCGACCTGATTTTCTGGGACGGCCATGTGGCGATCGCGCGGGACGCCGACACCATCGTTCACGCCAATGTGCATCACATGGCCACCGCGATCGAAAACACGGACGAAGCCGTCGCGCGCATCAAGGCCGCGGGCAGTGAAGTTACGGCGATCAAGCGGCTGACTTGAACACAGATCGAACGTGCTTCAGTTGAATTGACACTTGGTCTCGCGGCAACGAAAACTGCGCTCCCTCTCGCATGGAGCTTCGGTGGGAGAGGTGATGCCGAGTATGCGGCGCCTTGCAACGCCCGCATTGGGCCGGGTTCTAGAGCAGTTTCCACTTAACTTGCATCATATCCGGAGTTGCGCAAGTAGTTGGCGCATTCATCTGGCTGGAAGGCATCGAGAAGACATGCGATGCGGTTCCAGAGGCTCTCGACCGAGC
>Ga0116129_1001748_pt1 | contig 11681 bp, 11 predicted proteins | sample June2015DPH_17_2_FD_89732 | JGI IMG/M metagenome (GOLD analysis project Ga0116129, IMG submission 89732) | Peatland microbial communities from SPRUCE experiment site at the Marcell Experimental Forest, Minnesota, USA - June2015DPH_17_10 | ecosystem: Environmental > Terrestrial > Soil > Wetlands...
CTCGATGAGCAGGGCGGTGGTGCAGGCTCCGTCGTTGGCGCCGATGAAGTTGATGTCCTTGAGCGGGTAGTTGGTCTCGTAGTGTGAGGCGAGGACGATGAGGCCGTCCTTCTTGCCGGGGAACTTCACGATGAAGTTGTGCATGGTGACCGCACCGATGGGGGTGCGCGCGGTGAAGCGGTCGTCGATGAAGTTGCCCTTGGCGGCTTCGGGTTTGAAGTGGTCCTTGATGAAGGTTTCAGCGGCGGCGTGGCCGGGTGAGTTGACGAAGCGCTTGGGCGCTATGTTTACGTACTCCTGCGTTAGGCGCAGGACGGCCTGGCCGCTGACGGCGTGGTCCTGCGCGTGCATGGCGGGAGAGACGGCCAGTGCTGCGATGAGTAGAAGCGCGGAGGTGCGGAGGTTCATCTAGGCGGCTCCCTTCAGAGCTTCTTTCTTCTTGCGGCGGTTGGGGTGGACGAAGAAGGCTACTCCTACGCCGACGAAATACAGGACGAGCATGGGGGACGCGAAGAGGCACATTCCTACGGGGCTTGGGTCGGGGCAGATGACGGCTGCGAGGAGGAAGATGGCCATGATGGCGTAGCGGAAGTTCTTGAGCAGAAACTTCGCGTCGACGATGCCGAAGAGCGCGAGGAAGAAGATGACGATGTGCATCTCGAAGGTGACGCCGAGACCAAGGATGACGGCAAGGAAGAATGCTGTGTAGTCGTTGATGGGGATCATGTGGGAGAAGTTCTTGGCGAAGTCCTGGATGAGGAAGACCATTGCCCCGGGCAGGACGTAGCGATAGGCAAGCCAGGTTCCGGAGAGGAATAGCCCGACTGTGGCTGTCATGAACGGCCAGACGTATTTCTTTTCGTTCGTGTACATGCCGGGCGAGATGAAGAGCCAGACCTGGTAGAGGATGAATGGCGACGCGATGATTGCGCCGCCTACGAGCGATGTCTTGATGAAGAAGTTGATCGCATCGGTGGGATGCGTCATGGTCATCTTGAGGCCGATGTCGAGCAGCGGCTTCTGGATGTATTCGACGAGGCGATTGCGGAAGAGCCAGGCGACGACGAAGCCGGCGGCGAGATAACCGAAGATCCAGAAGAGGCGGTTGCGCAGCTCTTCGAGGTGCTCCATGAGGCTCATGCCGGGGAGCTCGGCGCGGTCATGGACGGCGTTGCGGGCGCGGTCGACGAGATCAATTGCCATGAGTGGTCGTCTCGGGCTCAGGGGCCGATGTGGGTGTTGCTCCTGTAGGTGTCTCGGGTGCTTCGGGGATTGCGTCGAGGAGGTTGTCGAGCGGGCTGGAGGTCCGGGGTGTGGGCAGGCCGGTGGTCGGCGGCATGAGCTTCAGGTCGCCGGAGGTGGCGATGGGGAGCGGGGTGCGCACGCCGTCAACCACTTCGTAGGGCGGATTTGAATAGGGTTCGGCGAGGTGCTCGGGGGCTGGGGCTTCGGCGTAGGTTACTTCGGGGAGGGCGTAGGCTTCGGGGATCGCGTCGGGGTCTTCGGTTGTGGCCGGGGTTTCAGTTGCGTCGATGGGCGGGGCGACCGGGGCGGCGGCTTCCATGGCGGCGATCTGCTTGTTGCGCTCGGCTTGCTCGGAGAGGCGCAACTCGTCTTCCATCTGCATCTTGAACTCGTTGGAGGCGCGGCGGAACTCGCCTACCCACTTGCCGAGCTCGCGGGCGAACACGGGCAGGCGCTTGGGTCCGAAGAGGAGCAGCGCGAGAACGAAGAGAAAGATGCTGTCGGGAAAACTCGGCATACAGATTCAGATGATACGGCCTTGAGGGTGCAGTTGGAAGGTGGTGGCGTTGCGGGCTTCGGTGAAACTTTGGCGGTGCGGCGAAACTGTTCGGGTTTCGCTGCGTCCTATGCAACAGGGGCCCGTAACAGGTGTACCTGTAACAATGAACTATTACCGGATGGCAGGACTACTGCCGGAAGGCTCTTGGAGAGTCCGATTATGGCGTTCGCAAATCGCCGCGCTGGGTTTCGTCTGTACCGCACACATTCGTGCGGCCTCGTTCTGCTTGCGGCCGGCACGGTGATGCTGAGCGGTTGTGGGAACTTTTTTAGCTGCGAGGGGAAGTCGGACTGTCCGGTGGCGTGTGTCGCGTCCTCTACCGTTACCTGCCCGCCGGCGGGCGGGAGCGGCACTGGCAGCGGCACTGGCGCCGACTATGTCTACGTAGCCAACAGCGCGAGCGCGGCCACCTCCCTGGATGGCTATAACGTCAGCAGCGGTGCGTTGACGGTCGCCACCGATGCGCCGTTCCCGCTCACGTTCGTGCCAACGTCCGCAGTGATCGCGCCGTCGGACAGCTTCATGTACATCGCCAGCGACGCGGCGCTCAACACCACCAACCCCGGCGAGGGATTCATCTTCGGCTACTCCATCGGCACTGGGGGCGCCTTGACTACTCTCGGCGGCGGAGACCCGCAGATCGATGAGAACGACTCTGCGCTTGCGATCTCACCCGATGGCCAGTGGTTATTTACGCTGCCCGATGTCGGTCTGACGATCAACGAGTATCCGATCAATGCCTCCACGGGCGCTCTGGGGACGCTTGCAGATGATTACCCGCTCTCGAGCGCGCCCACCGGCACGATCACGCCCGTATCCCTTGCGGTCGCGCCCAGCGGAGAGTACTTTGCCGCGGCCCTGGCTACTGGCGGCGCTAACGTCTATCCCTTTGACACCACGACCGGGATCCTGTCCACAGGACAATCCGGCGCCGTCATCTTTCCGGGAAGTGCTGCAGCGGGTATCTATGCGCTTGCCTTCGATAACAACAACTTTCTCTACTGCGTTGGGACCGCTGGGTTGCAGGTTTTTTCCGTAACCTCCGGAGCGACGGTTACGCTCGTCAAAACGTACCCCGTCGGCAATGGCCCACGTTCCATCGTCATCAATAGCGCCTCGACGTATTTGTATGTGGGCAATAGCACGGACAGCACGATTAGCGGATATTCGATCGGCACCAATGGTGCACTGACGGCGCTTGCGGGCTCGCCCTACACGGCGCCGAGTTCGGTGGACGCGCTGGCCATCGATAGCACGGGCAAGTACGTCATCGCATCTGGGTACAACGCGTCCTCGGGCATTCAGTTGTTCACCATCGGTTCTGCCGGAGCTCTCACCTCGACTGCGTCCGCAGGGGATGGCACGGCCGGCGTACCCAGCGCCATCGCGGCTACGCACTGATCTGGAGCACAGCACGGACAGCTGCGCTGCGCGGTACACAGACGAACACTTGCGGTGGGTGTGGTTCGCGCTACTCTGGGTTTACGTTCTGGGTTTACGTTACTCGGGGTTGTGTCCTTCGCAATGGTTAGCATCCAACGTTTTGTGGAATCGAAGAGAGTTGAGAAAAGGCGTTGCCTGAATATGCAGGAGAACTTTCCTAAGCTGGTGGGTGGGCGGCCTGTGCGCCTGGCGGCTGCGATGAGGCTTTTGTTTGGGTTGGCGGGGCTTTCGCTTGGTCTGGCTGGCTGCTCGCAGCTTCACCATAAGCCGTCGAATAAATATGTCTATGTGAGCGCGCAGCAGAGCTTTTTGCGCGACCGGGTTGCCGCTGTCTCCAATCGAACAGGTACGGTTACGAACGGGGAGCAGTTGATTGTGCTGGAACGCACGAAGCGCTGGGTGAGGGTGCAGGCGCCGAATGGAGGGGTGGGCTGGATCGAAGAGCGGCTTACCGTTCCCCAGGCGGTGGAAGACCAGTTTGAAGCGCTGGGCAAGGACCATGCGAAAGACCCTGTGGTGGCCACGGCGACGGCCAGCGATGAGGTCTATCTGCATGTGACTCCCGGACGTGTGACGGACCACCTTTATATGCTTCAGGCGAACGACAAACTTAGCCTAATTGAGCGGGCTTCCGTCGCCAAGCCGTTGCCGCCGGGAGGGCTGCCGGCGCAAGCAGGTGGACAGGCGGCTGAGCCTGTTGCTCCGGTGATGGAGGACTGGTGGTTGGTGCGGAGTGCCAAGGGGCAGACGGGTTGGATCTATGGGCGGATGATCGATGTGTCTGCTCCGGACACGCTGCTGCGCTATGCCGAGGGCCAGCGCATCGTGGGTGCTTACGTTCTGGCGCATGTAGATGATCCGGAGTCGGGAGTGCTGGACAACGGCAATATGGTGACTAGCATTCCGGAGTATCTGACGGTCATATCGCCTTATAAGGCTGGGCTGCCTTACGACTTCAACCAGGTGCGGGTCTTTATCTGGAATGTGAAGAAGCACCGCTACGAGACGGGATTCAGCGAGCGCAATGTCGTTGGGTATTTGCCGGTGAAGATCGGTGCGGGCGCTGACCCTTATGGCAAGGGTGCGGATGCCGCAGAGAAGCTGCCTACGTTCACTTATCGTGTGCTGGCTGGAGACCAGGCGATTCCGCAGCCCGATCCTACTACGGGTTTGATCAAGCCGGGGCGGACGATTGAGAAGACGTACCGGCTAGAGGGGAATATCTGCCGGCGGATGATTGCGCCGGGGATTACGGCTCCTGAGGAAGCGCATCCGGAGGTTGAGGTGAAGAAGCAGCGCGAAGCGGTGGCAAAACGGCGGAGACGTTAGAGCTTAGCGACACTGTGGGGCGGAAGGCCGTCGAAGTGATTGCCGTGCAGGATGGCGTCGAGGATCTCGAGGCCGTCGACCAGGCGCGGGCCGGGGCGTGAGAAGTAATCGCCACCGGCGACGGCGTAGACCTGGCTGCGGCGAACGGCGGAGAGTTGTTGCCAGGCTGGCGGCAGCGTGAGGGCCCGGAACTGGGCGATGGTCTCGTCGAGGTGGAAGCCGCAGGGCATCAGGATGATGATCTCGGGATCGGCGGCGAGGACCTGCTCCCAGTCGATGCGGACGGACTTCGCTCCCGCGGTGGCGAGGACGGCGTCACCGCCGGCGAGGGCGACCATCTCGGGGACCCAGTGGCCGCCTTGATAGAGCGGGTCGAGCCACTCCAGACAGAGGACGCGGGGGCGAGTCGTGGCCGTTGTGCGAGCCTCGGCGCGGGTCTTTATGTGCTCTATACGCACACGCAGGGCATCTGTGAGGGCCAGGGCAGCGTCGTGGCGGTCGACAGCCTCCCCTACCGTTTCGATGTCTGCGAGGACGTCTGCGAGCGAATGTGGCGACAAGGAGAGCACGCGCGGCGGCGTGGCGAGCTGGCTGAGATCGCGGGCCAACGAGGGCGTGCTGATCGCGCAGACGCGGCACAGGTCCTGCGCGACGATCAGGCCGGGCGCAAGGGCCTCCAGCAGCGGCCAGTCCACGAAGTACAGGCTGCCGCCGCTGGCTGCGGCCTGGCGAACGGCGTCGTCGATCTGGCGGGGCGTCAGGCCGCTCTGCATCGCCGCGTGGACGGCGACGGGCTTGCCCACGGCTGCGGGCGGATAGTCGCACTCGAAGGTTACGGCGGCAACCTGCTCGCCCACGCCCAGGGCAAAGAGGATCTCGGTTGCGGAGGGGAGAAAGGAGCAGATCGTCATAGAGTTCCAGCTTAGAGCAGTTTCTCTGTTCAGAGAATCGGATGGATCATTGCAGTGCCGTTTTTCTAGGCGTAGAACTGCCGGATGGCTTCGACGACGGTCTCAAGCTCTTCCAGTCGCAGCTCCGGGTACATGGGCAGGGCGAGGACTTCTTCGGCGGCGCTCTCGCTGACGGGGAAGTCGCCTGGTTTGTAGCCCAGAAATTGCAGGCTCTGCTGCAGGTGGAGGGGTTGGGGGTAGTAGACTTCGGAGCCGATGGAGAGGGCTGTGAGGTGCTGGCGGAGGGCGTCGCGGCGGGGTGCTCGAATGACGTACTGGTGGAAGACGTGTTCGGCTTGGGGGTCGGTGTAGGGGAGGACGATTCCGTCGGCGGTGGTTTTGCCTGTGAGGCGGGCGGTGGTTAATTTTTCGTTGTAGAGGGCTGCGAGTTCGCGGCGGCGCGCGTTGCCGGCTTCGACACGGCGGAGTTTTACTTCGAGGATGGCGGCCTGGAGGGTGTCGAGGCGCGAGTTACCACCGACTTCGTCGTGGAAGTAGCGTTGGCGCATGCCGTGCGCGCGGAGCATTGTTGAGCGCTCGGCTAGGACGGCGTCGCGGGTGGTCACCATGCCTGCATCGCCGAAGGCGCTGAGGTTCTTGGTGGGGTAGAAGCTGAAGGCGGCGATGTCGCCTAGGCCGCCGGCGCGGACGCCGTTCCATGAGGCTCCGAAGGCCTGGGCGGCGTCTTCGATTAGCTTTAGGCCGTGGGTTTTTGCGAGCGTTGTAAAGGCGGTCATGTCGGCGCATTGGCCGTAGAGGTGGACGGGCATGACGGCGGTTGCGCGTTCTCCGGTTGGCATCGTTGACAGCAGTGTCTGGGTTGCGGTTGGGGAGAGGTTGAAGGTGTGTTCGTCGATGTCGGCGAGGAGGGGTTTGGCGCCGCAGCGGAGGATGGAGCTTACCGTGGCGAAGAAGCTGAAGGGGGTGGTGATGACGGAGTCGCCGGGGCCGATCTTCAGGGCGGCTAAGGAGAGCCAGAGAGCGTCGGTGCCGCTGGCGCAGCCGATGGCGAAGGGGACACCGCATGCGGCGGCGGCGGCGGCTTCGAAGCGGGCGACCTCCGGGCCGAGGATGAAGCGCTGGGACTCGCAGACCGTGGCGATCGCAGAGAGGACTTCTTCGCGGATGAGGGCGAACTCGCGGCTGAAGTCGAGCATGGGTACGGCGATGCGGGTCGGGGTTTTGGCGGTGTCGGTCATCTTTATCATCGTACTTTGATGGGGAGATCTTGTGAGGTCTTCGGGGAGGGTGCGGGTGCTAAAGCGCTGGTCTGGAAGCACCTACTTGTACTGGAAGCGTCTAAAGCTATAGGGTGAAGGGTGCAAGTCTGCTTTGCTGCAGGGTTCGACCGCGGCACCTGGCGCGGAATGTCAAGAGTATGGTTGCGTGCGATGATACGAGGAGATCGGCCCATGGATTCCAAGCCGGCGCAGAACATTCAGGATACGTTCCTGAATACGGTCCGCAAGGACAAAAGCCCCATTACTATCTACCTGGTCAGCGGCGTGAAGTTGACGGGCAAGATACGTTCCTTCGATAAGTACTCCGTACTGCTCGAGAATAATGCGCAGGAACAGTTGATCTTCAAGCACGCAATATCCACGGTGGTGAGCGGCCGGCCCATGGGATTTGGCGAAATCCGCGCGGAAAGCCGTGCTCCTTCGGCGCCTGCGGAGAGCCCGCTGCCAGCGACGGGAACGGCCAACAGCTAGGCGTTCGCAGTGGCTCGGCTGGCTGCTTGTGGCGATGGCGGTTTGTGAGAGCTATGAGGCAAGGTGTCCATCAAACCAGCGAAGACAGCATTTAAGACAGGGAAGAGCCGCGAGGCGGTGGAGCAGGACCTGCTGCGCTCACGGCAGCGGACTTCGCGTGAGAGCGCGGTGCTGGTTGCGGTGGAGTTTACTTCCGACCGCTTCCGGCCGTCGAGTGTGGCGCAGCAGGCGCGAGCGGCGGCGGCGATTGCGGAGCGAGGGACAGGCGAGGATGCGCCGGATGTCGAGGTGCTGGCGGGTGCTCCGGCGGACTTGGACCCGGTTGATTTGGACTTCGATGCTTCTTTGGCGGAGTTTCAGGAGCTGGCGCGGTCTGCGGGGGCGACCATTGCGGCGGTGCTGATCCAGCGGCGTGGGCGGCCTGATCCGGCGACGCTGGTTGGGGGCGGAAAGCTCGATGAGATTGTGGCGACGGTCGCTTCTACGGGCGCCAGCCTGGTGCTCTTTGACCATGATTTGACGCCTTCGCAGGCGCGTAATGTGGAGGCTCGGCTGCCTTGCACGGTGATCGACCGGACGCAGCTGATTCTTGATATTTTTGCGCGGCATGCACGGACACGCGAGGGGCAACTGCAGGTGGAGCTGGCGCAGCTGGAGTATCAGCTGCCGAGGCTTGGGGGACGCGGAAAGACGATGTCGCAGACGGGCGGCGGCATTGGAACGCGTGGTCCGGGCGAGACGCAGCTTGAGACGGACCGGCGCAAGATCAATACGCGACTGGACCGGATCAAGCAGCAGTTGGAGGCGGTGAGGCGGATTCGGCGGCAGCAGCGCGGGCGGCGTGAGGCTGTGCCGGTGCCTACGGTGGCGCTGGTGGGATATACGAATGCTGGCAAGTCTACGCTGTTCAACTCGCTGACGGGTGGCGAGGTGCTGGCGTCGGAACGGATGTTTGCCACGCTTGATCCGAAGTTGCGGCAGTTGAGTTTGCCTTCGCGCCGGAAGGTGCTGCTGTCGGACACGGTTGGGTTTATTCGGAATCTTCCGCATGCGCTGGTGACCAGCTTTCGCGCCACACTGGAAGAGGTTGAACGGGCGGAGTTGCTGCTGCATGTGCGCGATGCTGCCAGCCCGACGCTGGATGAGCAGCGAACGCAGGTTGAGGCTGTGCTTACGGAGCTGGGGGTGAAGGAGAAGTCTACGCTGCAGGTGCTGAATAAGATTGACCTGCTGCCTGCGGGCGCAGCGCTGGAGCCTGGGGTGCAGAGGCCGGGGACGATTGCGGTTTCGGCGCTCAGGGGTGCGGGGCTTGATGATTTGCTGCATGCGATCGATGCGGCACTTACGGCCGATCCGCTGGAGACGGCGGAGTTTCGGATACCGCAGGCTGAGGGGCGGGTGATTGCGGCATTGGAGCGGGGCGCGACGATTACGGGCCAGCGATTTGAGGGCAATCTGGTGTATCTGAACGCTGTTGGACCGCGGTCGCTGCTGGAGCGGTATGGGCGTTATCAGCACCGGCATTTGGCGGCGGCACAGGAAGTGGGGAATTAAGGCTGGAAACTAATACAGGCCGCCTGATCGGGAGCGGAGGTGATGTCCCATTTCACGCGGCCTGCATGACCCGGAATGGGTCTCAGGGTGGTAAAACTAGATTACTCCTGCCAAGCGGGTTTCGAGCAGAAAATTATTGATAAATTGGGGGCTGAAAGCGGCGTGGCCGCTGGAGTCCGATAATCGTTGAAATTTCCCGTTATCCTCCACATTCTTTGACTTCCAACTGCCAGCTTTGCTACAAATGATAGGAACGAAAAGATAAAAACTTATACTGAATTGAGCCGTTATCGGCGTGGTGAAAAGGGGTGGATTCGCTCCTGGACACAAGCCGCCAGCATGCCCTCCTGAATAACCCTAGAATCTCATGGAAATTTTGCATCAACTTGGTGGTCTCGTGCTCGGCTCTGTGCCGACCATGGTGTTTTTCCTTCTGCTGGTTGCGGCCTATGGGACGCTGGTGCGGAAGCCGTTGGAAAAGACGCTGGCGGAACGGCGCGCGCGCACCACAGGCGCAGTGGAGCGTGCTCGGGGCGCTATTGCCGCAGCGGAAGCTGAGACGACTGCATACGAAGAGAAGCTGCGCAGTGCGCGTAGCGAGATCATGGCGGCGCGTGAGCGCAGCCTGCAGCAATGGCAGGCTGAGCGCGATCGGGCGGTTGAGGCTGCACGGGCGGCGGCTCAGGAGCGCGTGAAGGCTGCGCGGCAAGAGATCGAGGGTATGTCCGTCACTGCGCGCAAGCAGATCGAAGAGGCGACGGCCCAGTTGAGCGACCAGATTCTGCGCGCTGTGCTTCCGGCTGGAACCAAGTTCTCGGAGGCGCGCCAGTAATGACTTTTTTTCACTTCCCGGCGAAGTTTCGCCGGTTGATGATGGTCGCGCTGGGATTGTTGCTGTTGATCTCCGCGAGTGGTTTTGTCCGTGCGCAGACCACATCGACGAACGAGCAGCCAGCCGCCAATGCGGCTAATAACAAACCAACCGTTCTGAATGAGACCGACGAGTACCGGTTGTCCCCAACCGTTGTGAAGCTCGGCGCATTGCTCGGCATGAAGCCGGAGACCGCCGCGAATGTTTTTACGATCTTCAACATTCTGATTCTCGTGGGCGCGATTGGCTATGGGTTGTTGAAAACTCTCCCCAAGGCTTTCAAAAACCGTAATACGGAGATTCAGAAGCACCTGGTCGAGGCGCGCGCCGTGACCGAAGAGGCGACGGCAAGGCTGAGTTCCGTGGAAGAGCGGCTATCCAAATTGGATGACCAGATCGCCGCCATGCGCCATCAGGCCGAAGCCGACAGCGAGAAAGATGAGCAACGCATCAAGGCGAGCGTAGAAGACGAGAAGGTCAAGATTGTCGCCGCCGCTGAGGCCGAAATCCAAAATGCAACGACACTCGCGCGGCGCGAGATCCAGAAGTATGCCGCGGAGCTCGCGATCGAACAGGCTGCGCGCAAACTGATCGTAACGGTAGAGACGGACCGCCTGCTGGTCGAGAGCTTTGCTCACAAGCTCGGCGAAGGGAGCAATAACTAATGGCCGCCGTCGATCTTCGCTATGCGCGTGCGCTGGCTGCCGTGATCTCCGACCAGAAGCTGGATGTGGTTGCAGAGCAGGGTCAGCTAAATGATTTTGTCGAGACACTGGAGGCCAGCGCCGAGTTGCGCGAGGTGCTAGAGAATCCGTCGATTCCCGAGCCTCAGAAGCTCGGCGTGCTGGATGCGATCGCCGCCAAGTCGGGCATGAGCAAGACCGTGAGGAATTTCATTGCGGTGATAGCGCATCATCAGCGCTTGCATGAGCTGCACGAGATGGTTGCAGCCTATGCCACGATTGCGGATGAGCAGACGAATGTGGCGGAGGCGGAGATTGTGAGTGCGCAGCCGCTGGATAAGAGCAATCGCAAGCTGCTGGAAGAGAAAATCTCCAAGTTGACGGGCTCCCAGCATGTACATGCAACCTATAGCGAAGACAAGACCCTACTTGGTGGCGCTGTGGTCACCATCGGTTCGACTGTTTACGATGGATCGATTCGCGCGCAGTTGCAGCAACTGAAAGCACGGCTGATTGCAGCCGGAGCGTAGGTCCAGATACGCAGCAAGATTTGAAGGACTTGAAGGAAAAGGAAATACATGGCAAAGATTCAGGCAAACGAGATCACCGAACTGCTTCGCCAGCAGATTGAGAATTATGAGCAACGCATCCAGGTGGATGAGGTTGGTACGATCATCACGTTGGGCGACGGTATTGCACGCATTCATGGGCTCGATAAGGTCATGGCGGGCGAACTGATTGATTTCCCGCACGGCATCTCTGGTCTTGCAATGAACCTCGACGAGGACCAGGTTGGTGCGGTTATTCTCGGCGACTACAGCGAGCTCAAAGAGGGTGACCTGGTCAAGCGGACCGGCAAGATTATGTCCGTGCCCGTTGGCGAGGCGCTCATCGGCCGCGTGGTGAACGCGCTTGGACAACCCATCGATGACAAGGGCCCCGTCAATACGGACAAGTTCTTGCCGGTGGAGCGGCTGGCTCCCGGTGTGATTGCGCGCCAGTCGGTGACAGAGCCGATGAACACCGGCATCAAGGCCATCGACACGATGATTCCGATCGGCCGTGGGCAGCGTGAGCTGTTGATCGGCGACCGTCAGACCGGCAAGACTGCCGTGGCGCTCGATACCATCATCAACTCCGCGAAGAACGACCTGATCTGCATCTACTGCGCCGTTGGGCAGAAGCGTTCGTCGGTTGCGAGCGTTGTGCAGACGCTGGAAGAGTATGGAGCGATGGCGTACACAATCGTCGTTGCTGCAACGGCCTCCGAGCCCGCGCCCATGCAGTATCTTGCACCCTTTGCGGCGACCGCCATGGGCGAGTACTTCCGCGACA
>Ga0116129_1001749_pt1 | contig 11680 bp, 7 predicted proteins | sample June2015DPH_17_2_FD_89732 | JGI IMG/M metagenome (GOLD analysis project Ga0116129, IMG submission 89732) | Peatland microbial communities from SPRUCE experiment site at the Marcell Experimental Forest, Minnesota, USA - June2015DPH_17_10 | ecosystem: Environmental > Terrestrial > Soil > Wetlands >...
AACAGCCGATCAAGGGATCGGACATCAGCAACCATCGGCGCGATCGCGCACTGCTCCATGCCGGATTTCTTTGCACGGCCGTGGCGGCGTTGGTGCCGGCATCGGCGCAGGCACAGACAGCGGAAACGCCCACCAATTTACCTCCCGTGCAAATCGAAGCGCCGAGAAATCGCCCGGCGCAAAAACAGGCGTCGTCAACGGCAAAGCCGGCTGTGAAACGAAGGACGGTGCGCTCGAACCAGCCACCAAAGCCGGCGGCGGACCAGACGACCAGCGTGGCCGACGACGGCAACGGCCCGAACAACAACAACTCCGGGCCGCCACTTCAGCAGGCGCCATCGCTCGGCAAGACCGGCACCAAGCTGGAGGATCTGCCCGTCAGCGTTCAGATCATTCCGCGCGAAGTCGTCACGGAGCAAGGCGGCACGTTGCTGCGCGATGCCATCAGTAATGCCAGCGGAATCAACGCCGGCGGGCAGGACTCACTGGGCTATTTCGACCATTTCCTGATCCGCGGCCTGAACGCCCAAATCTATAGCAACGGGTTTTCCGACGGCGATATGCTCGGCGGCCTTGTGCATTCGCTGAACGGGGTGCAGCGGATCGAAGTTCTGGAGGGACCGGGTTCGGCGCTGTTTGGCAGCGGACCGCCGGGAGGCACGATCAATATCATCAACTACGCTCCGTCGTCCGTTTTTCACTATGGCAGCAGCCTGCAGGCCGGATCATTCGGCAGCATCACCAACAGCAACTACGTCACCGGCCCGACGACAATCGACGGGCTGAATTACCGGCTCGACACTACTTTCTCGGGTGCCGAGGGATTTCGCGATCTTCCCAGCAGGGACGACGAAGTCCGGCCAGAATTCTCCTGGCACGTCAACGACCACACCCTCACTTTCGCGCTCGACGCCCGCCATATCGAGCAGACGCCGGACTCCTACGGCCTCATCTATCTCAATGGTTCGCCGATCACGGGTGTTCCCAACACCGCGAAATACTCGACGCCGTTTTCCTTTGCCGGTCAGGATGACGTCCGTCCCACGCTGACCGACAAATGGGACGTCACCGACTTCCTGACCATCAATAACCGGCTCTCTTTTGACCATCGCGACATCGACGTCATGCGCAATAATGACAGCATGACCGCCCCCGACAGCATGAGCGGCACGCACATTGAAGACGGCGACATGCTGGTGGGGCGGCAATTGCGCTGGCAGCAGGATCACGACAGCAGCCTGGACTATCAGTTCGAACCGGTCTGGAAGTTCGACACCGGCTCGATCCACCACACTTTGCTGACCGGATTCGAATATCAGCATCAAATCATAGACACGCAGCGGGTCACGGCCGACCTGCCGCCCATCACCAACATCTTCGCCCCGGTTCCTACGGATAACCTGGCCATGCTGAATTTCGAGTGCGACGCGAAACATTCCTGCGACAACGATCATCTCGTGGCGAATTTTTACGGCCTCTATGCCACCGACCAGATCGATTTGACCGACAAGTGGAAGCTTCGCGTCGGCGTCCGTCAGGACTGGTACAACCAGGAGCTGGATCCATTGATCACGGTACCCGGCGCCTTCACCAGCACGGGCGTACCGATCATCGGCGGTGTTCCGCTATTTCAGGAAAACGCGCCGGTGAGCTGGAATGTCGGTACCCTGTACAAACTATTCCCTGGCATCTCGCCCTATATCGGCGCCTCAAAAAGCTATCTGTCGAACCTCAACTCGGAAAACGCCCAGGACGGTATCGGCGCGCCGGAGTCGGCGCAGCAATATGAGGCCGGCGTCAAATTCTCGATGTTTAACGACAAGATCGTCTTGAACACTTCGGTCTTCAACGTCTCGCGCGATAACGTCGCCACCACTTTCACCAACAGCCTCGGCCAGGAAGCGGTTACCTTCGACAGCCAACTCACCAACGGTGCCGAGGCCTCGCTGCAGGCTGCCCTCACCGATCAATGGCACCTTCTGGCCAATTTTACCGCGCAGAAAGCCGTCGTGACCGACGCGCCGCAAACCCCAACGACGGTAGGCAATCATCCCCAGGGCGTTCCGGCCTATATGGCCAATCTCTGGAGCACCTACAAATTTTCGATCGGCGGCATGCCGGGATTCCAGGTCGGCTTAGGCGTGAACTATCAGGACAAGACCTATAGCGACACCACCAACGTCAACTCGATCCCCTTCTATGTGATCGGCAACGCGATGATCGGCTGGGACAATCCGAATTGGGGCGTTGCGTTGAATGTAAAGAACATCACCAACGAACGCTATTTCATTGTCGCCAACGGCGCCGGCGGATTCGTCGGCGAAGGATTGGGCGCCTTCCTCACCGTCCGCTACCATCAATGAACTGGAACTCCGGAATCCGGCGTCATTGCGAGCGCATGCGAAGCAATCCAGAGCCACCAGGAAAGTTCTGGGTTGCTTCGTCGCCTTGCTCCTCGCAATGATGGTCTCAAGAGCATCATCTTACCCCGCCGTACCGCCCCGCATCGCGGCCTCGAACTTCTCGCCGAATTCGGCGAGTTCGTCGGCGGCGAGATCGCTGACCGCCCAGTAGTTCAATCCCTGTTCGCCCCAGTGCCTGATATTGAAGCCCTGGATGGATTCGGCTTTGGCCGCGCGGCGTTCGGTCGAGGCGGTTTGCGCGACGAACAGATTGATCACATGCGCGCGGCGTTTGTACACGATGGCGCCGATCGGGCGGGCGTCGACGTAATCGAGCCGGCCGCCGATCAGGGTAAAACCCTGCGCGGTGAGGTCGACCACCGGCGGGGCGACGTCGAGCTTGCCGTTGAACCACGGTTTTACCGTGTGCTGGTCGGTCGAAATCACGTCGGTGAGATGTCCTGCCTGCAGCGAGCGCAGATGCGCCGAGACGATTTCGGACTCGATGCGCTCTGCGTCGTCGTTGCGCAGCACGATGGCGAAAAGACCGGTCGCCGCCAGCGCCGACACCGCCGATCCCATCGCAAAGCCCCTCAGCACGGCGCGCCGGCTCGGCGGCGTCTTCGTTTGCGGCAGCGCCGCCTCGATGCGCCGGCGAAGCGCCGGTGGCGCGGTGTAGTGCAAACCGGCGCCGGCGATGGCCTTGCTCATCTGACGATAGGCGGCAAGCTCAGCGGTGCAAGCCGGGCAGCCTGCGATATGGTCCTCGACCTCGCGCGCGTGTCCGGCGTCGAGCTCGCCGTCGATCAGCGCGTGCAGCAGGATTTCAACCTCGTCGCAGGTCATGTCGGTTGCTCCTCTTGCGCCAGCCATGCCGAGCGCAACATGGCGCGGGCGCGGGCCAGACGGGACATCACGGTGCCCACCGGCGCCTCGACGATATCGGCGATTTCGCGATACGAAAGATTGTGAATTTCACGCAGCACAAAGGTCTCCCGAAAGGGTTCGGCCAGTGCTGCCACCAGCCGGCGGATCGCGGTGGCGTCCAGGCGGCGCAACATCTGCGTCTCCGGTGTTTCCTGCGCCTCGTGCCACAGCGGCGTCTGCCCGGCGTGATCGGCTGCGTCATCGGTCGCGCCGGTCGGCGCATTGGCGCGCCGCGCAAATTCTGCGTTGCAGACATTGCGCAGGATCGCAAACAGCCAGGGTTTTATCGCCGGCCCGCGATAGCTGTCGAAATGCTTCAACGCGCGCAGATAGCATTCCTGCACCGCGTCCTCGGCGTCATTGGCGTCGCGCAGCAAATAGCGCGCAAGCGTGTACGCGTCGTCCAGATAGGGCAGCGCGGCGTCGCGAAAACGCCACGCCCTCCCGGGATCATCGTCCGAAGCGTTGACCGGCATCGCCCTTTGTCCGGCTTGCGGAAAATGGGGTGCCCGGCCGGCTTCGATGCACCGGCCGGGCACTCCAGTGTTGCCTTGGTTTCGCAGGTTATTCAACCTTCACCATTCCCGTCATGTGCGGATGCAGCGAGCAAAAGTACTTGTACTCGCCGCTTGCGGTGAATGTGAACGAATAGCTGTTATCGGTATCCAGCGTTTTCGATCTGAATTTTCCAGCGGACACCACGGTGTGCGGAATGTCATCGTGGTTGGTCCAGGTAACGGTGTCGCCGACCTTCACCTTGAGCTCGGCTGGCGCGAAGGTGAAATTGTCGATCGTCACCTTGGTTTCCTCGGCCTGCGCGCTGCCACCACCTTGCAGGAGGATGGCGGCAGCGACGGCAACACAAAAGCCCAGCGAACGAAGAAGCGAACGCAGGCCAAGGTTGCATGGAGTTACTGAGGTCATGGCGAAATTCCTCTAACCCTGCAGCGGCGTGTCGATGATGGCGAGGGGTTTTTCACCTTGCTTGAAGTTGATGCTGGCGACGCCGAGCATGCTGCGAAGCTTGTCGTCGGCGACCTTCATCGGTCCGGGCGAGGGGGCGGTGCCCGGCGCCGGCTGCGGGAACGCGGTCGAGCGCGCGGTATGGAAAGTGACGTTGCCCTCGACCTTCTGCATCACCTGGTGGATGTGGCCGTTCAACACCGTCACCGAGCCGAAGCCCTTGAGATAGTCCAGCGCACGGCCGCCGTCCTCGGTGCCCCAGCCCCAGGTCGGATAGACACTCCAGAGCGGAATATGGGCGAACACGACGATGGGTGTGGATTTCGAGCGTCCCTTGACGTCGTCCTCAAGCCATTCAAGCTGTTCAGTGCCGAGATTGCCGAGGCCGCCGGCCTTGAGGTTCACCACATTGACAAGGCCGATGAAGTGGACGCCGCCTGCGTCGAACGAATACCAGCCGGCGCCCCTGGTGCCCTTGCCGTAGCGGTCCTTGTAGAACTTGACCTCTTCATCGAGGAAATCGTGCTCGCCCGGCACATAATGCACGTCGAGTCTGGCCTGCGAGATGATGCGCTCGGCGTTATCGAACTCTTCCGCCTTCGACAGATGGGTGATGTCGCCGGTATGGATCATGAAGGAGGGCTTTGCCGGCATCGCGTTGATCTTGCCAATCGCCTCCTCGAGCGTGCCGAGCGCGTTGGGGTTGGCCGGCTTGTCGAAGCCGACATGGCTGTCGCTGATCTGCAGGAAGGTCAGACCAGCGGGCTCGGCGGCCTCAGCCGACCCGACTATTCCCAACGAACGGGGCACACCGCCCGAAATCGTCCAGAGTACGCCGGTACCGGCCCAGGTCATGCATTCCAGCACGCGGCGGCGGCTGACGCCGCCCCCTTGGTCATCGTGGTCGTGATTGCTCATGATAAATCTCCATGGACCCTTGATTGGGTTTCCACGGGCTTGATCGGGCGGGGGCAGGGTTTATTCCCGGAAATTTGCGACATGCAGTCGCGCTTTGCCGTCCCCGTCAACGGGACGGCTCTTTTTTGACGCTTACCGCGAATCCTCGAGCATCATGGCGGCGCCTTTTTCGGCGATCATCGCGGTCGGGGTATTGGTATTCCCGGAAGTGATCGTCGGCATCACAGAGGCATCGGCGACGCGAAGCCCGGCCAGCCCGTAAAAACGCAGGCGTTCATCGACCACCGCCATCGGGTCGCTTGCCGCACCCATCTTGGCGGTTCCAACGGGGTGAAAGATCGTGGTGCCGATATCGCCGGCGGCTTTTGCCAATGAGGCATCATCGTCGCCCACCGACGGGCCCGGCAAGAATTCCAGGGGATGATGCGGAGCCAGCGCCGGCTGCTTCATCAGCCGCCGCGTGGCGCGGATGGCATCGGCGGCGACCTCGCGGTCTTCGCCGGTCGCGAGATAATTCGGCGCGATCGCGGGCGCCTGGTCTGCCAACGCCGAGCGAATGCGCACGGTGCCGCGTGACGTCGGCTGCAGATTGCATGCGCTCACGGTGATGGCAGGGAAGCGGTGCAGGGGATCGCCGAACTTGTCTAGCGACAGCGGCTGCACATGGAACTGGATGTTGGCGCGATCGCGGTGCGGATCCGAACGCGTGAAAATGCCGAGTTGCGACGGCGCCATGGTCAGCGGGCCGCGGCGACGGAACGCATAATCGAGCCCCATCAGAACGCGTCCTGGAAGCGAATAGTAGGTTTCGTTGAGGGTGCGAACGCCGTCGACCTTGTAGATCGCGCGTTGCTGCAGATGATCTTGCAGATTGCGCCCGACGCCCTGCCGGTCGAGCACGGTCTCGATCCCAAGCGGTCTCAGCCAGTCCGCCGGCCCGATGCCGGAGCGATGCAGCACCTGGATTGATCCGATCGAGCCGGCGCACAGGACCACCTCGCCTTTTGTGCGGGCTTCGACGATTTCTCCATCCTGCGCGAAGCGCACGCCGACGGCGCGGCCGTTCTCGATAATCAGCCGGTCGGCCAGCACGTCCTTTTCGAGACGCAGATTGGGACGCTTCATTGCCGGTTTCAGGAACCCTCGCGCGGCCGACCAGCGACGTCCGCGCTTCTGGTTGACGTGGAAATAGCCGACGCCCTCATTGTCGCCGGTGTTGAAATCCGCAACTTTCCGGATTCCCATCTGTTCCGCCGCTTCCCCGACCGCGTCCAGAATGGTCCAGGACAGCCGCGGCGCTTCGATCCGCCATCCGCCGCCGGCGCCGTGATGCTCGCTGTCCCCGAGAAAGTGATCCTCGAGCCGCCGGAACGCCGGCAGCACGTCGTCATAGCCCCAGCCCTTAAGGCCGAGCTGCCGCCAGTGGTCGTAGTCGGCGGCTTGCCCGCGCATCGAGATCATCGCGTTGATGGCGGAGGAGCCGCCGATCACCTTGCCGCGGGGATAGGCCAGCGAGCGGCCATTGAGACCGGCTTCCGGCTCGGTCCGGAACATCCAGTCCGAACGGGGATTGCCGATCGCAAAGAGGTAGCCGACCGGGATGTGGAACCAGATCCAGTTGTCACTCCCGCCGGCCTCCAGGATCAGCACGCGATTGGCGGGGTTGGCTGACAGCCGGTTGGCGACAATGCAGCCGGCAGTGCCGGCGCCGACGACGATATAGTCGAAATCACCCTCAAGCCGCCGCATAAATCATCCCGTGCAGCCCGCCATGGTGGTTTGCCCGGGGCATTTTAAGGCCATAGCGTCAGTGCGGTCCGCTGTACAGTCCGCGGGCCCGTTGGGCGGGCCGCAGGCCCGTGCTAGACTATGGGCAACCCTGAAGCCCCTGACCAGAGATTTCCTATGCCCATCGTCAATCGCGTCGCCGATCTGCAACCCGATATTCAGGCTTGGCGCCGGGATATCCATGAACATCCCGAATTGCTCTATGACGTCCATCGCACCGCGGCATTCGTGGCGGACCGCTTGAGGGAATTCGGTTGCGATGAGGTCGCGACGGGTCTGGGCCGCACCGGCGTCGTCGGCGTCATCAAGGGACGCAAGCCGACCGGCAAGGGCGATATCCGGGTGATCGGGCTGCGCGCCGACATGGATGCGCTGCCGATCGAGGAAGAAACCAATCTGGCCTATGCGTCCAGGACGCCGGGCCTGATGCACGCCTGCGGCCATGACGGGCACACTGCGATGCTGCTCGGCGCAGCCCGCTATCTCGCCGAGACCAGGAACTTCGCCGGCGACGCCGTCGTGATCTTTCAGCCCGCGGAAGAGGGCGGGGCGGGTGCCGCCGCGATGATCAAGGACGGCCTGATGGACCGTTTCGCCATCGATCAGGTCTACGGCATGCACAATGGGCCGGGAATTCCGCTCGGCTCGTTCGCGATCCGGTCCGGTCCGATCATGGCTGCGACTGACTCGATCGACGTCAGGATCGAGGGGCTGGGCGGCCATGCGGCGCGCCCGCACAAATGCATCGATTCCATTCTGGTCGGCGCCCAACTGGTCACGGCCTTGCAGTCGATCGTATCGCGCAGCGTCGATCCCCTGGAGTCGGCGGTAATTTCGATATGTGAATTCCACGCCGGCCACGCCCGCAACGTGATCCCGCAAACCGCCGAACTCAGGGGCACCGTCCGTACCCTGACCGCGGAAGTCAGGGAACTGGTCGAAAAGCGGGTGCGCGAGGTGGTCGCGGGCGTGGCGCAGATCACCGGCGCCAGGATTGATCTGGAATATGTGCGCGGTTATCCGGTGACGGTCAATCATGCCTCGCAGACGGATGTCGCAACGCAGGTGGCCAGGCAAGTTGCCGGCGACGCCAACGTTCATGAAATGCCGCCGCTGATGGGTGCGGAGGATTTTGCCTATATGCTGGAGGCGCGGCCGGGGGCGTTTATTTTCTGCGGCAACGGCAACAGCGCAGGCCTCCATCACCCCGCCTATAATTTCAACGACGACGCCATCGTGTTCGGCACGTCGTACTGGATCAAGCTGGTCGAGAACACGCTGGCGGCGTGACGCCGTTTGGTCATCGGCATCTCGAGGCACAGATCAAAAAAAGGCCCGCGCCGGTAGCGCGGGCCTTTCTTTTTGTATCACGAGGCCAACAGTGAGAAACCTGCCGCTAAAACAGCCTGGAAAACAGCAGATACAGGCAACCCGAGATCATCATCGCAGTCGGCAACGTCAGCACCCAGGCGAGCGCGATGTTGCGGATCGTCGACCATTGCAGCCCGGATCCATTGGCGGCCATGGAGCCGGCGATACCGGAGGAGAGCACGTGGGTGGTGGAAACCGGCAAGCCGTATCCGTCGGCTGCCGCGATGGTCGCCGCAGCCGTGATTTCCGCGCAGGCGCCCTGCGCGTAGGTGAGATGGGTTTTGCCGATCTTCTCGCCGACCGTGACGACAATGCGTTTCCAGCCGATCATGGTACCGAGGCCAAGCGCGATCGCGACGGAGATTTTCACCCAGGTCGGAATGAATTTCGTCGCGCTGTCGAGCGAGCCTTTATACCTGTTGAGCGTGGCAATCTCGTCGCCGTTGAGTTCGCTTGCCTCGTCCTTCATCAGGAAGCGAATGGCGTCGGAAGCCAGATACATTTCGTTACGTGTGTTGGCGACGGTATCGGAGGGGAACTTGGCCAACGATCCATATTGAGTAACCTGGTCACTGATATCGCGAACCAGCACCGCCAATGAGGGATAGGTGCCCTCATTGATCTGGTGCAGCGCGATATAATTGGTCACGGCCTGGCGGGGGTCGCCAAGCACGCTAAAGCCAGCGGCCTTGCTCTCGATCACCTTGCTCGCGGCGGTCGAATTGGCGACGAACTCCCTGATCTGGCTGTCCGGCAAAGCGCGATTGAGCGCATAGGCGGTCGGTACCGTGCCGATCAGAATGAGCATGATGAGGCCCATGCCTTTTTGGCCGTCATTCGATCCATGGAAGAAGCTGACCAAGGTGCAGGTGAGGATCAGGATGCCGCGGATCCACCACGGCGGCGGCTGGTCGCCCTTCGGCTCGGCGAACAGCGCCGGCGTTGCATGCTGCATCACCATCTTGAGAACGATCAGAAGCAGTGCCGCCAGCGCGAAGCCAAACAGCGGCGACAACAGCAGTGCTTTGCCGACACTGGCCGCCTGCGACCAATCGACGCCGGATGTGCCCTCGCGGCCGTGCAACAGCGCATTGGTGATGCCGACGCCCATGATCGACCCGATCAGGGTGTGCGAACTCGATGCCGGCAGCCCGAAATACCAGGTGCCGACGTTCCAGATGATGGATGCGATCAGCAGGGCAAATACCATGGCAAAGCCGGCGCCGCTGCCGACCTGCAAGATCAACTCCACCGGCAATAGCGACACGATGCCGAAGGCGACGGCGCCGCTGGACAGCAACACGCCAAACAGGTTGAACATGCCCGACCAGACCACGGCGATATTGGCGGGCATTGAACGGGTATAAATCACGGTGGCGACGGCATTTGCCGTGTCATGAAAGCCGTTGACGAACTCAAAGCCGAGCGCAATCAAAAGGGCGACAAAAAGCAAAAGGTATGGCAGGTACGATGTTACCCGCGTGCCGGCCGCGTCGACGTCGGAATAGATGCTGTAGGCTACGAACAGCAGCGCGGCGGCGACCACCCCCATGTAAATGATGCCGGTCAGTGGATGAAAACCGCTATTGAGGTCCGGCCCCTTTTGTAGCGCTGGCTCGATCGAGCCGGGTAACGCAACGTCACTCATGTGTAATTCTCCCCTGTCCCAATGTGCAGGATTTTGATCCGCGCATGTGACAGTGGCGTGAAATGCTGCGGTGGTATCCACAGCGATAGGCGTGAGGTTGTGGCGGTCGGGATCTGACGGTACTCAGCAACCGGCGCGGCTTTCACCCAACGATTATTTATGGTCGAGACGCCAGGCGCCATCCCAATCGTCGGCCGGTGGATTGGTCTGGAAGCCGTCGACACGCCTGGCAAGCGCCATGGACGGCCCGTCGCCGGGGGTCTCTTGCAGCGCAGCATCAAAAGCCCGGCGCGCGTCGTCCCAGCGGCGTGCGCGGTAGGCGGCAAGCCCCTCGGAATAGCGGGCGCGCAACGACAATTGTTCCGGCGTCAGTTCGCCCTTACGTCCCAAGATATCGAACACCGTTTCGGGGTGGGTCTGACCCATGACGACCAGCCGGTCGATTTCGCGGACCTCGATCGCATCACCGGCGGCTGCGACCGTGGGCTGCGAAACCAGGGAGCGGCTGCCGTATATCTTGTTCGCCCCTTCCAGCCGTGACGCCAGGTTCGCGGCGTCCCCCATCACCGTGTAACTCATCATGAATTCCGAACCGATGCTGCCGACCAGCACCTCGCCGGTCGCGATGCCAATGCGAATATCGCATTCGTCGAGCGTGGCGCGCACGCCAAGCAATTCGGGCAGTTCGATCCGTAGCCTGGCAACCCGATCGAGCATGTCGATGGCGGCAAGGCAGGCAAGCCGCGCCTGTTCGCCATTCTCGGTGAACGGCGGTCCCCAATAGGCCATGATGGCGTCACCGATGTACTTGTCGATAATTCCCCGCTGACTGCGGATCGGTTCTGACATCGACGACAAATAGTGGTTCATCACCTTGACGAGGCCCTGCGGCGTCATGCCCTGACTGAAGCTGGTAAATCCCTTCATGTCGCAGAACAGCACGGTCATCACACGGCGCTGGCCGTCGGTAGCGGGCAAGGCATTCCGGTCAACCAGCCCCTCCACGATCCGCGGATCGATGTATCTGCCGAAGGTTTCGCGCATCCTCTCCTTGAGACGCAATTGTTCGACCATGCGATTGAACGCCGTCGTCAACTGGCCGATTTCGTCGCGCGTCGTGACATCGACCTGGCCATAGAGATTGCCGGCTTCGACGGCCCGGGCGCCGTCCAGCAATCGCCGGACCGGTCGTGCAATGTTGCTGCTGACGAAGATCGAAAACATCAATCCAAGGATCGCGGCAAGCACCGTCAGGATGACGGAGATTGCGATCGCCCGTTGCTGATCGCGCATGGTCACCACGGCGTCGGCCCGGACCTGGGCCATCATGTCGCCGCGGATTTCTTCGATATTCTGGTTGAATTCGTCGCGAAGCGCGTCGACCCGGGCGAGGGTGGACCTGATATCCGCAAAATTCCGGGCTTCCAGCAAGGGCCACAGCGGGCTGCTGTCTTCGTCCAGATGGCGGTGGAGTTCCTTGGTGGCGATGTCGATCCGGTCATCGATCCGGCCGAGCGCGGCGTTATCGGAGTCGGTGGAGATATCGTCGATGATCGCGTTGATGAGAACCCGCGCCGCTTTCGCTTCGCGATCTATTTCGAGATGTTTTGCCTCATATTCCTTTTGACGCTCGGCAAAGGTCGCTTCGTCCGGCGGCGACTGC
>Ga0116129_1001751_pt1 | contig 11677 bp, 5 predicted proteins | sample June2015DPH_17_2_FD_89732 | JGI IMG/M metagenome (GOLD analysis project Ga0116129, IMG submission 89732) | Peatland microbial communities from SPRUCE experiment site at the Marcell Experimental Forest, Minnesota, USA - June2015DPH_17_10 | ecosystem: Environmental > Terrestrial > Soil > Wetlands >...
AGGGGTAAATAATGCGAAGGTAAACGCGGATCCACTATCTCGCGAACACTGTCTCTTCAGGGTTCGAAGCTCGGGGGTCCGCGTTCCTCCCCATTATTCGTTCCTGCCGATAAGTTTGATAATCGTCAGCTCTCCATTAGCCAACGATACGGCACAGGGGAACGGTTTGGGAACGCTGGTGGCCTGCGCGGATCGCACGGTTATCCTCACCGGCACGCTGCTGGGCGGCTATGCCAGCGATGTTTACAATCTCCTCTACAGGCTGGAGGCTGGCAAGATGGTCGCCCACGGATACGAGTGGGGGGAACCAGGTTTACGTTCCTTCGCCGAAACCTACGGGGTGTTGGAAAGGGTTACGACCATTGAGCCCGCGGACAACAGTTGCTCGAAAGCGCGCGTCACCAAGCAAATCAAACGCAGGCCTGGCGCCTCGCCCCTGCTGTTCAGCGACTTTCTGATGAGCCTTGCGGCCTTCGTTTCATTAGAGGATATTTCGAGCGAACTGCCGTCGTACACCGAACAAGTCATCGGTGTGCCCATGGACGCACCCCTTCAGGCCGCATACCAGGCGCTGGAGGAGCAGATCAAGAATGCCATCAAAGAGCACCACTTGAACCATTCGGTGATCAGCGTCGGGTTGAACGCCCTGCTTCTCTATCCGGATCACGCCTGGAACATCGGAGATCTTTATGGCTACGATTACGATCCCGAAACGCAGCGCCGGGAACGATTCCTGATCGCGCAGCCGGAGGACTTGGACCAAGAGTTCGTGTACGCCAAGGAAAGGCGGCTGATTGAGATCGTCAAGGCTGAACTGCAAATGGGTCACCGCTGCTGCCACGTGTACGCCGTCTATACCCGAAAGCGCGATGTAACGCGACGGCTTGAGAGCATTCTGACGCGGGAAGGGATCCGCGTAGCGGTGCTGACCTCCGACGTGCCGCCGGAAAAGCGGGAGGGCTGGTTTGCACAGAAGCTGCGAGAGGGAGCGCAGGTTACGATCAGTCATCCCAAAATCATCGAGACCGGAATCGACCTTCTGGGCCACCCCAGCTTGATATTCTTCGAATCGGGCTACTCGCTGCACACTCTGCGGCAGGCCAGCAGGCGCTCATGGAGGATCGGGCAGCGCCAGCCGGTCCGGGTTTTCTATCTGCATTACGAGGAAACGATGCAATCGAGTTGTTTGCGGCTGATGGGTAGGAAGTTGCTCGTTTCGCTTGCCATGGAGGGCAAGTTCAGCCAGGAAGGGCTGCAATCACTCAATGAAGACGACGATATGCTGACCGCGATGGCGCGTGAACTCGTCACCGAAAGTGGCGTCGGCGAGCCCGCAGCTGCGGTCTGGCGACAGATTCAGGCTGAGAATAGCAGCGTTCTCATTCCCGCCACCACCCCGCCCGAACATTCGCCGGTTCTCGATGATCGGCCACTGACAACGTCGCTGGTCACGCCGGCGCTGATTGTCGAGGCGGCCGTCAAAGCTCTGAAGTTCGGATCGCGCCCGCCATCGGTACGCCCCGCGCTACGGCGTAAGGCGCCGCCGCTGCTGGATGTGCAGTTTCCGCTGTTCTGAAAGTCGTTACGTTACGCCTCGTCTCGGAGCAAGGGTGGCAACAATCTTTGCCTAACTAAGCTGGCGATCGGCAATTGTGGTTGTATTATGCCTCCACTTATTGAATTACTTACTTTGATTAGTATCGTCTGACTATAGATCGGCAACTGCCTATGGCAGGTAGATCCCGCTAGAATTACTCTTAGATGCCCACTCGCTCTTTTGAATTGATGGATGGCAAATCCGACAAGTTCTGGACCATCACGATTGATGCCAAGCAACATACTATAAACTTCGGCCGACGCGGGACCGTTGGTCAGACCCAGGCGAAGGACTTTACAAGCCCGGAAGCGGCCAAGGCTGCGTTTGAGAGGCTCATCGGCGAGAAGCTGAAGAAGGGTTACTTCGAATGTCGCGCCGCGGGTAATGCGTCAGCGCCAGCGACAGCGGCGGCGAAGAAACCGAAAGCGGCTGCACAGCCTAATCCGGAGCCAGCCGCGCCCCAGGCCCAAGCAGAAGCTCCGCAAAAGACCAGCGCCCCTATCGACTTGCCTCCGGCGGACTGGATGATTGCCACATGGCGCCCCCGCACGGTTCAGCCGAAACCCCCATCGCGTCTGTTTGACCGGGAAGCGGCCATGCAGCTCGTCAATCGCTGGATCGACAGTGCCAGGAAGAAGTATTGGGGGTGGAATGGATATGTCGAATGGGGAGACGTCGATCTGTCCGCCCAGATGCTCCCGGAGGAAGCGCGATTCTGGTTCCACACGATTCTCATTCTCCGGCAGTCCTTTTACGACCTGACCAAGGCTTCCCAGCCGGATTTGCAGATCGCCCAACTGGATATTTCCCAGGACTTGCCCCTGAGCGAGGCCGGTAAGATGCTGACCCAGGCTCCGCGTGGCGGCCTCTGCTCGCTCTTGATGATCCCGCTGCTGAATCTCTATCCCGTGAAGGACCTGGCGAAGACCATAGCCGAAGCTGCTGCGCATTCCCCGTGGCTCAATATCGGCGATGGGTGCTTCCGGGACAGAGCTCTGCAGTATCTCAGCGTCAAGGATCACGCGTTCCTTCGTGAAGCGGTGCGCGCCGAAATGGCAACCGCGGCTTGGCCGGCCGTATCGCGTGAACGCCCCAGGTACATTTTTCGACTTGCCGCTTTTTTAGGTGTTGGCGACCAGTTGACGCGGGTCGTCGAGGGATGGCCGGCGGACTTATTCGCGAATGCCGGGTCCAAGTACCACATACCGCAGCAGGTCGTTTTGGGGCTCTCCAGCGCCGCCGAGGTTTCCACCCACATGCGCCGGCTGAATCTCCGTCTCAGCGCTCCGAGCCACATCCTGGGCTGGCTTGCTCACACAGAGCTTGCCGAGTTGGATCTTGTCCGCGACAGCATCGTGGAGGAGACCAATCGGGATGACGCGGCGGAACTGGTCGTGGCGTTGTCGCAAGCTGTATCGGCGCCCGCCGCCGCGCCGGTAATGCTGGCGTGCATGCTGAATTCAAGAGCGCCCCAACCCGCAAGGGAATGGCTCATGCAACACCCCGCCGAGACAGCTACCGGCCTCACTCCAATCGCGGCGGGTAAGGGAAAAATGGCCGAAGGGGCCGTCGAGGTTCTGCGTGACATACATCGGGCCGGCCACGCCGCGCTTCTGGAATCGCAATTGCCGACTGAGGTCCTTCAAAAAGTCGCTCCCGGCGCAGCTGAACTCCCGGTTTTGCAAGTTGGCAAGATACCCGCGGGCCTGGCCGCGGCATTTTCCGAAGCGCAGTCTTTCAAGACCAAACTGCCCTCGTGGGCCTTGCCCGCCATCTTGCCGCCCATCGTCACGGCCCGCGGCCGGCTCAACGGCGGCCACGTCATGACCGCGCTCATCGCGATCGCCAAGAGCGACGTCGCTCTTCCGCATCCGCTGCTGCTGGCGCTGCGGTGCTATGCCACTCCCGCTTCTCTCGATGCGTTCGCCTGGTCGCTATTCGAGCGCTGGCTGCGCAACGGTGCGCCGGCCAAGGAAAAATGGGCGTTGAGCGCCGTGGGCTTATTTGGGGGCGACGAATCGGCGATTCGCTTGGCGTCAATGATTCGCGAGTGGCCGGGCCAAGGCAAGCACCAGACGGCGGTCCTGGGCCTGGAGTGTCTGCGGTCTATCGGCAGCGAGACGGCGCTCGTCCAGATCAACGGCATCGCGCAGAAGGTCAAGTTCCAGGCCATCAAAGCCCGCGCCCAAGAGTGCATGGAGGCGATCGCGTCCGATCTGAACCTGACGCGGGAGCAATTGGAAGACCGCCTGGTTCCCGATTGCGGTCTCGACGAACATGGTTCGCGTATCTTCGATTTTGGGCCGCGCCAGTTTCGGCTGGTGCTGGGCCCAGGTCCGAAGCCGCTGGTCACGGACGCCGCCAATCAGCGCAAGCCGGATCTCCCCAAGCCCAATAGCAAAGACGATGCGGCCAAGGCCCAGCAGGCAACCGCGGCATGGAAACTGGTGAAGAAGCAGCTTACCGAGGTGATCAAGGTCCAGACGCGCCGCTTGGAACAGGCGCTGGTCACGCAGCGGCGTTGGGCGGCGGCGGATTTCGACCGCATCTTCGTGCGCCATCCATTCCTGGTGAATCTGGCACAGTGTTTCGTTTGGGGCGTCTATGGCGCCAACGGGAAGCCGGCCTCCACCTTCCGGGTGACGGAAGACAGGTCGCTCGGCGACGAACATGACGCCCCGGTTGCTCTGCCGCCCGATGCCGCCGTCGGGTTGGTGCATCCCATATACCTCGATCCCTCATCGCTCGCGGCGTGGGGCGAACTGCTGAGCGATTACGAAATCCTTCCGCCATTTCCGCAACTCGGCCGGCCGGTGCTGGCGCTGTCGGATGCGGAACGGCGTGGCGACGCCATCCAGCGTCACGGCGGCGTAAGCATCCCTGCGACCTCGCTGGCGGGTACTCTGGAGCGGCTCGGCTGGCAGCGAGCCACACCAGCCGATGCGGGCGGCTACGACAACCACGGGAAGCATTTCCCCACGGCGGGAATAACGGCGGTGGTGCAGCATGATTCGTTGTACATCGGCAGCCTGGCTGACTCCGCCGACACTCCCATCCATGCTTGCTACTTCACTGCCGGCGCGTACGACCGGTCGGGCTGGGCCGATGGGCTGGCCAAAATCCCGCTCAATAGCATCGACCCGCTGATCGTGAGCGAGGTTCTGAGCGACTTGCAGACATTGGCGTCGAAGGGGACGAAATGAAGTTCCTTAGCAAGGCTTCGCTGCCGCCGGACCTGCGAGGTTCGGGCCAGTTGTGGAAGAAGGAAAAGGACTCTGTGACGGCCTGGCTGGACTTGTCGAAAATGCCGCCGCTCCCGATCCAGGAGGGACTGATCGACCCCGATCTCGCCCTCCAACTCGCACATGAGGATACCACTCGGGCTGCCCTCAAGAATCACTCGTCACCGGAAGCCCTGGACCATTTTGTTGCCGCGTTCTGCCGGCAGGTTCCGAGCGACCAGGCGGTTAACTTCCGCTATAACGCCTGGAGGTGGATCGCTCAGGAAGTGGGAGGACCGGAAACCGCCCGGATCTTCGTCGCGGTGATGACGAACAAAGCATCCCTAAAGAAATCGGTCCGCCCGGTCCCGTTTGCTGGCAACTTGTACCTGCATGGCGCCGCGGGAGTCTTGGCGCACATCGGCGACGCCAGTTGCATACCCGCGGTGCTTCTGTGCATATTTCGGCTGTACCGGATGAAGGAGCGCTTTCTGCACGGTTGGGTACACAATCAACTAACGGCAATTATCAAGCGCCTGGCGCTCTCACCCGCCGATCTGGAAGACTGGTGCGTCCCCGATGCCGCCGAGGCGGACGAAGTTCCGGAGTTTAGAAAAGAGCAGGTCCGGCGATTACAGAAAGCCATGTTCACAGACCGCCGTTGGACCATCGAAATGTTCGACCGGCGCATTGTCCACCAACTTGTGATGGCGCCGCTGGCCGCCGGGCTCGTCTGGGGATACTACGACGAAACCGGCAAGCTCATTCAGCCGTTTATAATTGGGCCTGGTTTAATTGGACCTGGTCCCGACTATCCGGCCGCGCCCGCCGGCGCCTCAGTTGGAATCGTCCATCCGGTGCATCTCCCGGCCACCGAGGCGGCCCGATGGCGGAAGCGCGCCAAGGATCTCAACGCACCCTTTGAGCAGTGGAATATCCCGGCGCAGATTCTGTCCCCGGAAGAACTCCAAGGCGATCGGATGCCGCGCCTGCCCGGCGTCAAGTTGCCCGCAGCCACGCTCCTCTGCCGGTTAGAGGCCCTGGGCTGGCAGCGTACGAAGGACCGGACGATGTTCCAATTCCACGGGCGTCCGTTCCCCGAGTTGGGAGTGAGGGCGGTGATCCGCTATACCGGGATCCCTCTTACACATGGCGAGGAGTGGCCCGATCAATCGGTTCTGGAATGCTTCTTTACCGCAGACCGCCAGCAGATCTCTCTATCGCAGGTAAGCCCCATCGCGATCAGCGCCGTGCTCGCCGATCTCGAAGCGCTCGGCAGAAAATAAAAGGAGATCGAAAAATGAAGAAGGCCGGCGCCAGCAAACCGGGCGATGTGCAGCGTCCCGCGGCGGAAGTGCGCTACGCGGCCGAGTTGGAGACCTTGTCGAAAGCCGATGCCAGCGAGCCACGGCCTGCCGGGTGGCGGCTCACACCCCGTTCGGTGGTGACGTTTCTGCTGGGGGATGAGCCACGCGGCATCGAGCCCAAGTTCGTCGGCAGCCGCAGCCTTGTCGAGCGGGTCACCGTGGCGCTGGCCACCAGCCGGGGCGTCATGCTGATCGGCGAGCCCGGCACCGCCAAGAGCTATCTCAGCGAGCTGCTGGCCGCCGCCATCAGCGGCGATTCCACATTGGTGGTGCAGGGCAGCGCCGGAACTACCGAAGACGCCATCAAATACTCCTGGAACTACGCCCTGCTTCTCGCCGAAGGGCCCAGCAGCCGGTCGCTGGTCGGCGGTCCGGTGCATCGCGCCATGAGCGATGGCAAAATTGTGCGGTTTGAAGAGATCACCAGGTGCCCGGTGGAGATTCAAGATACGCTGCTGTCCATCCTCAGCGAGCGCATGATGGCGATTCCCGAGTTGCCCGATTCCGCGGCGCGGACCCTCTTCGCCCGCGCCGGCTTCAACCTGATCGCGACGGCCAATACCCGCGACCGCGGCGTCAATGAGATGAGCGCCGCTCTCAAGCGCCGCCTCAACTTCGAAACCATTCCGCCCATCGCCAACCTGGACGCCGAAATGGCGCTGGTGCGCCGCGAGACTGACCGCTTGCTCGACCGCGCGGGCATCCCGCTGCGTCTCGAGCCCGACTTTCTCGATATCTTGGTCACCACTTTCCAGGATCTCCGCTCCGGTAAGACCCGCGAGGGCCAGGCGCTCGATTCGCCGTCCACCGTGATGAGCACCGCCGAAGCCGTGAGCGTGGGGTACGCCGCGGCCGTGCATGCGTACTACTACAACGGCGGCGAACTGATACCCGATCACCTGGTCCACAGCCTCACCGGATCGGCCCTGAAGGACAACGCCGACGATCTGAAAAAGCTGGAGCACTATTTCAACCACGTGGTGAAAAGCCGCCAGGGGCATCTTTGGCCCAGCTATTACGCGGCCCGGAAGCACCTGCTGTGAGCCGCCCGCCCAGCGAGATGGATGCCCGCATCCTTCGGCTCACGGAGCCCGTGGTCTTCTTTCCGGTGCGCCACCACAGCCCCGCCTGCGCCCGATTGATGAGCGTGCTGGCGGAACGGCTGCGTCCGAAGGCGATTCTCATCGAGGGTCCGTCGGATTTCAACCCGAGCCTGGGTGAGCTGCATCGCGGGCACGAATTGCCCATCGCGATCTACAGCTACGTCCGACTGGGCGCCGGGCTTCGCCTTGGCGCCTTCTACCCGTTCTGCGTCTATTCGCCGGAATGGCAGGCGCTCCAGGCATCCCGCAGGCTTGCAGCCCCGGCCCGTTTCATCGACCTGCCGTATCGCGACCGCGCGCTACGCTCGCCCGCGTCCCACCTCTACGCCGATACGCAGGAGCGCCGGGGCAGCTATTTCGAATCGCTGGCTGCCGGGATGGCGTTGGAAGGCTTCGACAACCTTTGGGACACGCTATTTGAGATCGATGCGTCACTCGATGTAGAGGCATACTTCGAGCGGGCGCATCGCCTGATGTTCTATGCGCGCGTGACCGACGTCCGCATGGCCACCTGGTCCGATCAGCGGCGCGAGGCGTTCATGGCAGGGCAAATCGCGGCGGCGCAAGCCGAGTTCGGCGCGCCTCTACTGGTTGTGACCGGCGGCTTCCACAGTTACGCGCTGTTCGCGCGCCTGCATGGAATCGCCTTCGAAGATGCGCTGCCCGAGCCGCCCATGAACGCTAGTGAGCCGGCGGTCACCGATCACGGAATCGCGCTTACGCCGTATTCCTACGAGCGCCTGGACGCGCTGACCGGCTACGATGCCGGCATGCCGAATCCAGGCTTCTACCACCGCGTGTGGGACGATCGGCAAGCCGCGCGGCCCGATAGTTATCGCGCCATGCTGGCCCAGGCGGCCGCTCAACTGCGCGTCCGGAAGCAGCAGGTGAGCACCGCGGACCTCATTGCCGTCGAGTCGATGGCGCGCGGTCTGGCGAATCTGCGCGGTCACGCGGCCGTTTGGCGGCAAGACCTTGTCGATGGGGTGACCGCGGCGGCCATCAAGGAAGAGCTGTCCGCCGGGGGCCGCCATCCGTTCCTGGACGCGCTGCACCAGGCGTTGCGTGGCAACCGCCGGGGCCGGTTGGCGGCTGGAACTGCGTTGCCGCCAATCGTTGCCGATATCGAACGCCAGCTTCAGGCGTACGATCTGGAGCCCAAACCCAGCGCCCGCGGCCTCGTTTTGGACTTGCACACGCCCGAAGACCTGGCGCGCGTTCGTGTGTTGCATCAACTGGCCGTCGTCCGGATCTCCAGCTTCGCTCTGACCGGCGGCTCTCCCATCGCCCGGCCGGGAGACACCTCGGCGCTGCTAGAGCGCTGGAGGATTCAGTGGAACCCGGAGTTCGACGCCAATTGCATCGAAGCCGCCATCTACGGAACAACGCTTTGGGACGCCAGCCGCGCGCGTCTGATGGAACTTGCCAACTCGATGGAGCGGAGCGCATCGGGGGCGGCGAACCTGTTACTCGAATCGTGCCTGATGGGGCATCTCGACCTGAGCCGCGACTTTCATACGCGCCTGGTGGAGCTGCTGCGCCAGGACGGCGATTTCGTTTCGGTGGGCGCCGCGCTGGCCACGCTGCTCTACGTGTACCGGTATGACGACGTACTGGGATCGGCAGGGCTGTCCGGCGCCGGTGAGATATTGGCCGAAGCCTATGATCGGGCTCTTTGGCTAATCGAGAGTTGCGGCGCTCGGCAGGGAGAAGAGCCGGGCGTCGTCTTCGCAATTCGGGCCCTGCGAGACACGCTGGAGCGTTGCGGCGAGGCGCTCGCACTCGATCGGGGCGAATTCGTAACGATCTTACGGCGCGCCGCGGCGGCCAGCCACTGGGCCACGTTTCGCGGCGCTCTGACGGGGGCGCTCTGGAGCCTTTCGGAAGCCACCTTGGAAGGGATCGGCGCGGATTTGCCTCGCACCTCCGATCCTCAGCACCTGGGCGATTTCCTGGTAGGCCTTTTTCACGTTGCGCGCGAAGTGGCGCAGCGCAGCCCCGCCTTGCTGGCACAGATCGACGCTCTGATGCAGGAAATGGACGCGGAGGATTTCCTGGCTGCCCTGCCGCCACTACGGCTCGCATTTTCCGTATTCACCCCGCGGGAAAAGGAACTGCTAGTGGGAACCCTGTTCCACGAAGAAGCCCGTGGACCTTCTCTGGGCGTGCCAGACCTGCTGGCGGCCCGTCATCTGGCATGGGAGGCTCGACTGCTCGACGACATGGCCCGCTATGGCGTTCGCGGGGGACGCCGGTCATGACCAATGGACTCAGGCGTATCCGCTGGAGGTTGGTCCTCGGCGCCGATGCGCAGCAGTGCATCGGCTGCGGATTGGACGATCGCGACGCTGCATGCGATCGCGCGCTCAGCTTTCTGTATGACCGGGAGTATGGGGACGACCGCAACAAGCGAGGCGCGGATCTTTCCGCTTCCAGCCTCACTATTCCGGACTGGATCAACCAGGTCCACACACTCTTCCCCAAGAAGACCATCGAGCGCCTGGAGCGCGATGCGCTGGAACGTTACAAGATCGAAGAGATTGTGACGAACCCCGGAGTGCTCAGCCGTGCCACGCCCAACCAGTCGCTACTGGAAGCCGTGCTGCGAACGAAGCACCTGATGAACCACGAAGTCCTCGCCATGGCTCGGCAGTTGGTGCGCCGTGTCGTCCAGGACCTGATCGAAAAGCTCGCCGTGCAGATTCGCCAGCCATTCTCCGGAGCTCGCGAGCGCCGGCCTTCCTCCGTCAAGATTGCCAGGAACTTCGATTGGCGCACCACCATTCGCCGCAATCTGAAACACTACGATCGGGCCTCGCGGCGCCTGACCATCGAAACACCACATTTCATTTCGCGCGTGAAGCGGCGCGTAGATCGATGGCAGATCGTCATTGTGGTTGACCAGTCCGGCAGCATGGCCGGTAGTGTCATTCACGCCGCAATCACCGCTTCGGTTTTCTTCGGAGTGCCAGCCCTGCGTACCCACCTGGTGTTGTTCGACACCTCTATAGTGGACGTGACCGCGGACTGCACCGACCCTGTGGAGACGCTGATGAAGGTGCAACTCGGCGGCGGCACGGACATCGGTCAGGCGCTGCACTACGCTTCGACTTTGGTCGACAACCCGCGCCGGACCATCGTGGTCCTCATAACCGATTTTTATGAAGGGGCGCCCGTCGAGCGCCTGTTTTCGGTCACCAGGCAGCTCATCGAAAGTGGCGTGACGCTGCTCGGTCTTGCGGCCCTCGATGAGCAGGCGGATCCGGCGTATGACCGCGAAGTGGCGGCCGCTATGGTGAGGTTAGGCGCGCAGGTCGGCGCGATGACTCCCGGCGAACTGGCCAATTGGGTCGCGCAGAAGGTCGGCTAATGGCCAGGCAAGATCTACTCGCGCTCACCTGTGACGATCTGATAGCTCTGAGCAATCGCGGCGTTGTCAAGCGGGCCCAGCGCGAGAGCGATTCTGGCGAGACGGCCGTCCAAATCGAAGAGGATGCCGGCGGCAACGTGTTGGCCCGCTGGCCGGATGGCGCCGCCTGCCGCATCTCTCCGCACGAAGCACTCTCGGGCCAGTGCTGCACTTGCGCGGCGACAGCCGTTTGCCGTCATCTGGTGGGCACCATTTTGGATTACCAGCGCTACCAGCGTCTTATTGCCGCGCTAAATCAAGCGCCGGCCGAGCCGGAATCGTGGGATCCGGGCGCGATCTCCGATGAAGCGCTGGCATCTTCCTTCACCGTCCGGCAACTGGCTGCCCTGCGCCAGCTGTTCGAAGGCGGATTGGTAGTGGAACTGCACCGGGGGCCTCGGCCGAGAGCGCGGTTGCACAATCTGGCCCATTCCATTCGATTTCTTGTCGCGGGAAATCCGCACTACACACGCTGCGATTGCGCCGAGCCAGCGCCTTGCAGCCATGTGCCGCTGAGCGTCTGGGCGTTCCGTCTGTTGCCGGCGGGTCGTGCATCGGGCCTGGTGTCCACCGCGCGGGAGATCGTAGGAGCGCCGGCCAAACTCCTCGACGATTTGGATCAAGCTCTGGAACAGGTGTTCGACCACGGCATCGCCGAACTACCCGATCCGCTTGCGAGGCGTCTCCAGCGGTTGGAGAACGAATGCCGTCGGGCGGACATGGTGTGGTTAGCGGATGTCCTGCTTGAATTGATCGAACAGCGGCGCCAGTACGAAACTCACGACGCGCGTTTCAGCCCGGTGCAAGCCGCGACGTTGATCGGCGAACTGGTCATTCGCGCAGATGCAGCCCGGTTTCCGCAACAAACCGTAGGCGATTTATTCATGAGCCTGATTCACACCTGCGAGTTGAATGGCGCCGATCCGTTCGATTATCTGAACCAGCTACAGCGGCACGCGGAGGAGTTGAAGCTAACGCCG
>Ga0116129_1001753_pt1 | contig 11677 bp, 10 predicted proteins | sample June2015DPH_17_2_FD_89732 | JGI IMG/M metagenome (GOLD analysis project Ga0116129, IMG submission 89732) | Peatland microbial communities from SPRUCE experiment site at the Marcell Experimental Forest, Minnesota, USA - June2015DPH_17_10 | ecosystem: Environmental > Terrestrial > Soil > Wetlands...
CCCAGATCTCCCGCGATGAGGTAGCCCACCTGGCCCGGCTGGCCCGACTGGCGCTGACCGATACCGAACTGGACAGCTTCGCCGGTCAACTCGACGCGATCCTGACCCACGTCAGCCAGATTCAGGCGGTCGACGTCACCGGCGTCGAACCGACCGACAACCCGCTCAAGGACGTCAACGTGACGCGCCCGGACGAGACGACACCGTGCCTGACGCAGCAGGAGGCGCTGGCCGAGGCGCCCGAAGCCGTTGCCGGCCGGTTCGCCGTACCCCAGATCCTCGGGGAAAGCCAGTGACCGCACCTTTCGGGGAAGTCATCCGGCTCTCCGCCGCGACGCTGGCCGCCAAGGTCGCCGCCAAGGAGCTGTCGTCGGTCGAGATCACCCAGGCCTGCCTGGACCAGATCGAGGCAACCGACGACCTGTACCGCGCCTTCCTGCACGTCGCGGCCGACGAGGCACTCTCGGCGGCGGCCGCCGTCGACGAGGCACTGGCCGCCGGCGAGCGGCTGCCGTCGGCGCTGGCCGGCGTTCCGCTGGCGCTCAAGGACGTGTTCACTACCACCGACATGCCCACCACCTGCGGGTCCAAGATCCTCGAGGGCTGGCACTCGCCGTACGACGCCACCGTCACCGCGCGATTGCGTGCGGCCGGCATCCCGATCCTGGGCAAGACCAACATGGACGAGTTCGCGATGGGCTCATCGACCGAGAACTCCGCCTACGGCCCCACCCGCAATCCGTGGAATGTCGACCGAGTGCCTGGCGGCTCCGGCGGCGGCAGCGCGGCCGCGCTGGCGGCGTTCCAAGCGCCGCTGGCCATCGGATCCGACACCGGGGGCTCCATCCGTCAGCCGGCCGCGCTGACCGCCACCGTCGGCGTCAAACCCACCTACGGCACGGTGTCCCGTTACGGGCTGGTGGCCTGCGCGTCTTCGCTGGATCAGGGCGGCCCGTGTGCGCGCACCGTGCTGGACACCGCGCTGCTGCATCAGGTGATCGCCGGGCACGACACCAACGACTCCACATCCGTGGACGCCGAGGTGCCCGACGTCGTCGGCGCCGCCAGGGCCGGCGCGGAGGGTGATCTGCGCGGCGTACGCGTCGGAGTGGTCAAGCAACTGCGCGGCGAGGGCTACCAGCCGGGCGTGCTGGCGTCGTTCCAAGCCGCGGTCGAGCAGTTGACCGCACTCGGCGCCGAGGTGAGCGAAGTCGACTGCCCGCATTTCGATTACGCGCTGCCCACCTACTACCTGATCCTCCCGTCGGAGGTGTCGAGCAACCTGGCGCGCTTCGACGCGATGCGCTACGGGATGCGCGTCGGTGACGACGGCACCCACAGCGCCGAGGAAGTGATGGCACTGACCCGGGCCGCCGGTTTCGGTCCGGAGGTCAAGCGGCGCATCATGATCGGCACCTACGCACTCTCGGCGGGCTACTACGACGCCTATTACAACAAGGCGCAGAAGGTGCGCACGCTGATCGCCCGCGACCTCGACGAGGCCTACCGATCCGTCGACGTGCTGGTGTCGCCGGCGACGCCGACCACGGCGTTCCCGCTGGGGGAGAAGGTCGACGATCCGCTCGCGATGTACCTGTTCGACCTGTGCACGCTGCCGCTGAACCTGGCGGGCCACTGCGGCATGTCGGTGCCCTCGGGGCTGTCCCCGGATGACGAGTTGCCGGTGGGGCTGCAGATCATGGCGCCTGCATTCGCTGACGACAGGCTTTACCGGGTGGGCGCCGCATACGAGGCCGGCCGCGGACCGTTGCCGTCTGCCATCTAAGGCTGCTCGCGCGATCGACTGGCCGCAGAGGCAAGATAAAGGGATGCGGATCGGAGTTCTTACCGGAGGCGGCGACTGCCCAGGGCTCAACGCCGTCATCAGGGCGGTGGTGCGCACCTGCGACGCCCGGTACGGCTCCTCGGTGGTCGGTTTCCAGGACGGGTGGCGCGGGTTGCTGGAGAACCGGCGCATGCAGCTGAAAAACGACGACCGCAACGACCGGCTGCTGGCCAAGGGTGGGACGATGCTGGGCACCGCCCGCGTGCACCCGGAAAAGCTGCGGGCCGGGTTGAGCCAGATCAAGCAGACCCTGGATGACAACGGTATCGACGTGCTCATCCCGATCGGTGGTGAAGGCACCCTGACGGCCGCGCACTGGCTGTCGGAGGAGAACGTTCCGGTGGTCGGCGTGCCGAAGACTATCGACAACGACATCGATTGCACCGACGTGACTTTCGGTCACGACACCGCATTGACGGTGGCCACCGACGCCATCGACCGGTTGCACAGCACCGCCGAATCCCATCAGCGGGTGATGCTGGTGGAGGTGATGGGCAGGCACGCCGGGTGGATCGCGCTGAATGCAGGGCTGGCTTCCGGCGCGCACATGACGCTGATCCCCGAGCAACCCTTCGACATCGAGGAGGTGTGCCGGTTGGTCAAAAGGCGCTTCCAGCGCGGAGACTCGCACTTCATCTGCGTGGTCGCCGAAGGCGCCAAGCCGGTTGCTGGCTCAATCACTTTGCGCGAAGGTGGGATTGACGAGTTCGGCCACGAGCGCTTCACCGGGGTGGCTGCGCAGCTGGGTATTGATGTGGAGAAGCGGATCAACAAGGAAGTCCGGGTCACCGTGCTGGGCCACGTCCAGCGCGGCGGTACCCCGACGGCCTACGACCGGGTGCTGGCCACCCGATTCGGGGTCAACGCCGCCGACGCTGCGCACGCCGGCGAGTACGGCCAGATGGTGTCGCTGCGCGGGCAGGACATCGGCCGGGTTTCGCTGGCGGATGCGACGCGCCGACTCAAGCTGGTGCCCGAAAGCCGCTACGACGACGCCGCCGCCTTCTTCGGATAAATCAAACAAGCGGTGCTCGGCGATCCGCAGCAGCGGCCTCTGCCGCCGTCGCTGCCGCTACTAGGATCGATGACATGAGTGTTGCTGCCGGCGCTGAATTACTCGATTACGACGATGTCCTCGCGCGCTTTGATCCGGTGCTCGGCCTTGAGGTGCACGTTGAGCTGTCCACCGTCACCAAGATGTTCTGCGGCTGCTCCACCGCGTTCGGCGCTGAACCCAACACCCAGGTGTGCCCGGTGTGTCTGGGTCTGCCCGGCTCGTTGCCGGTGCTCAACCGGGCCGCAGTCGAGTCGGCCATCCGGATCGGGCTGGCGCTGAACTGCGAGATCGTGCCCTGGTGCCGCTTTGCGCGGAAGAACTACTTCTACCCCGACATGCCGAAGAACTACCAGATTTCGCAGTACGACGAGCCGATCGCCATCAACGGCTACCTCGAGGCTCCGCTGGAGGACGGCACCACCTGGCGGGTGGAGATCGAGCGGGCGCACATGGAAGAAGACACCGGCAAGCTGACGCACCTCGGCAGTGAGACGGGACGGATCGAAGGCGCCACCGGTTCGCTGATCGACTACAACCGTGCCGGCGTACCGCTGATCGAAATCGTCACCAAGCCCATCGAGGGAGCCGGTGCCCAGGCGCCGCAGATCGCCCGGGCCTATGTGACGGCGTTGCGAGACCTGTTGCGCGCCTTGGGCGTATCCGATGTCAGGATGGACCAGGGCTCAATGCGCTGTGATGCAAACGTGTCGCTGAAGCCGACCGGGACTGCTGAGTTCGGCACCCGGACCGAGACCAAGAACGTCAACTCGCTGAAAAGTGTTGAGGTTGCCGTCCGTTACGAAATGCAGCGCCAAGCCGCCGTGCTGTTGTCGGGCGGCCAAATCATTCAAGAAACCAGACACTTTCACGAGTCCGGATACACCAGCCCGGGCCGCGCTAAGGAGACCGCCCAGGATTACCGCTATTTCCCCGAGCCCGACCTGGAGCCCGTCGCGCCCAGTCTCGAGCTCGTGGAGCAGTTGCGGCAGACCATCCCCGAGCTACCTTGGCTGAGCCGTAAACGGATTCAGCAGGAGTGGGGTATTTCCGACGAGGTGATGCGAGATCTCGTCAACGCGGGCGCGATCGAATTGGTCACTGCGACGGTCGGACACGGCGCATCCAGCGAACAGGCGCGGGCCTGGTGGGGAAACTTCCTGATGCAGAAAGCCAACGAGGTCAACATTGCGCTGGACGAGCTGGCCATCACTCCTGCCCAGGTCGCCGCGGTGGTGGCCTTGGTCGACGAGGGCAAGCTGTCCACCAAGCTGGCCCGCCAGGTCGTGGAGGGTGTGCTGGCCGGGGAAGGTGAGCCCGAGCAGGTGATGACCGCCCGCGGTTTGGCACTGGTGCGCGACGACTCGGTGACGCAGGCTGCCGTCGACGAGGCGTTGGCCGCCAATCCCGATGTGGCGGAAAAGATTCGCGGGGGCAAGGTGGCTGCTGCGGGCGCGATCGTGGGTGCGGTGATGAAAGCCACCCGCGGGCAGGCTGACGCGGCCCGGGTGCGCGAGCTGGTCCTGGCCGCGTGCGGCCAGGGCTAGTCGCAGCGCCGTTCTGCCGATGGCGAACGGTGGCATACCGGCAGCGGCTGCGACGCTGAGGCTGTTATGCCTGACGACCGCCCTGATGCCCCTGATGCCGCTGATGCCGTCAAAGCCCTTGATGGCGAGGCCCTGGACGCGTACTCCGCCGTGGTCACCGCAGTGGCGGACGCGGTGCTGCCCAGCGTGGCCAGCCTTGCGGTGCACACCCGCCGCGGTGACGGCGCCGGCAGCGCCAGCGTCATCACACCTGACGGCTACCTGCTGACCAGCGCGCACGTCGTGGCCGGGGCCCGTTCCGCCCAGGCGACCTTCACCGACGGCACTACGGTGGCCGCCGACGTCGCCGGTCGTGACGAGCTGTCCGACCTGGCTGTGCTGAAGGCGCGCGGCAGCGTTCCCCCGGCCGTCACCATGGGACGTGCGGAAGAACTGCGCGTCGGGCAACTGGTGGTGGCGGTCGGAAACCCGCTGGGGCTGGCCGGCAGCGTCACCGCCGGTATCGTCTCCGGTCTCGGGCGCTCGCTGCCCACCCGGAACGGCCGCGTCGTCGACGAGGTGATCCAAACCGATGCCGCACTGAATCCGGGCAACAGCGGCGGAGTATTGGCCGACGGGCGTGGCCGGATGGTCGGTGTCAGCACTGCGGTCGCCGGTGTCGGTCTCGGGCTGGCCGTGCCCATCAATAAGTCGACCCACAAGATCATCGCGGCGCTGATGCACACCGGCCGCGTGCGTCGCGCATGGCTGGGTATCGCTGGTTCACACGTTTCGGTGCCGCCGGCCTTGGCGAACAAGTTTGCCGACAAGCTGGGCACCGCGCAAGGCCTGCAGGTCGCCAGCGTGGTCGCCGGGAGCCCGGCCGCCAAAGCAGGCGTGCGCCGCGGCGACATCGTGGTGAGCGTCGACGGCCATCGCGTGGTCACGGCCACCGCGATTCAACAACTGATGGTCGAGGATGCGATCGCCCGGCGGATCGAGATGACGGTATGGCGCAACGGCGCGCTGGTCGATGTGTTCGTGGTGCCTCGCGAGCTCGCCGACTGATTGCTCCAAAGGAGTGCATACGCCCGCCATGGAGGCATGATGTTGATGTGAACGATGAACCGTTCGATCAGTTGATGGCGATTCTGGACCACCCGGTGTACGTGGTCACAACCCAAGCCGACGGTCAGGCATCGGGTTGTCTGGTCAGCTTCGCCACACAAATCAGCGTGCGGCCCCCGAGATTTCTCGTCGGTATATCCAAGCGCAGCAAGGCCTGCGAGGTGGCGAGCCGGTCCGAGTACCTAGCGGTGCACGTACTATTACAGTGCCACCGTGCCCTGGCTGAACTGTTCGGCAGCGAAACGGCCCGACAGACCACCAAATCCGATCCCTGCTCGTGGCGCAGCGGCCCCAGGGGGATGCCGATTCTCGATGATTCGGCCGCGTGGTTCGTCGGTAAGACTCTGGATCGGACCGATTTCGGGGATCATGTGGGATACCTGTTGGAGCCCGTCGCCACATGGGCTCCGGAGTCCACAGACGATCTGCTTTACCTCTCCGATTTCGACGACCTCGAGCCCGGGGCCAGCCTCGCCGACAGCGAACCGCACGACACGCCACGCCAGTACGGCGTCGTCAGGTTCACCCTCGACAGGGTCTAGCCCGGCTTGAACTGGTTCTTGAACTGATCTATGTCTTGTCGTCGTTGTTGCGCGGGAAACCGCCGCCCTGCGGGAACAGTGGGAACACCACATCGTCGAGCTTCTCGGCGTCACCGGCAGTTTTGTTGATGGTGTCGCCCCAGATGTTTCCGTCTGGCGACATCCGCAATGCCCACGCGTGGGCGTGAGTGTCCTTTCGGACGACGTCGGGTTCACCGGTGACCGCACCAGTGGACGGGGCGAGCCGCACTGCCACGGTCAATTTGGTGTTGACCAGGTTGACCATCACCGTCCCGTCCATTGCCGCGCATCCGGCAACGCCGGGCTTGTCCGGCCAGGTCCACACCGTGGAGACCTCAGAGGTCTTGGTGATGCGCTGCAACCGGTCCGCGGCGGGGGTGCGGTCGGCGACATACAGCGAGCCGTCGACGGGGTCGATGCACAGACCGCCGCCTGAGCCGACGCCGGACAACGCCGTTGTGGGCGGCGCCTGGCCGACGGTGGTCGGCTGCTCGATGCGCAATACCTTGCCGGCCAACGACTTGGGATCGGCGGCCATCGCCGGGTTACCCGCATCGCCGGTGAGCACGTCCAGCGTGGTCGGGCTGGTGAAGATCAACGCTCCGGTGTTTCCGGTGGCTCCCTTAGGAATCCCGGTCAGGATGTCCTTCGGGATGTCGCCGTCGGCCACCCGGATGACCCGGTTGTCGGTAGGCGTGCTGATGTAGGCATACATCAGGCGGTCTTGTGAGTAAGTCGGTGACAGCACGATATCCATCAAGCCGCCATCCCCGGATGGGTCGACCGGGATGACCATCTTCACCTTCGGCTCCGCGCTAACGGAGACTTCTTTGACCGCGCCGGTGGTGCGCTCGGCGACCAACGCGGTTTTGCTGTCGAGGCCCATGATCAGGCCGCTGGTGCTCTCCAGGCAGCCCTGCATGACCCCCGGGGCCGGGCACGCCTTGGGGAAGGGCGTCGGCGGCAGCGGTGGCGGTGGGGGAGGCGTCGAGCTGGGCTGGGGCTTGAGTTCGGGGTTGGTGGTGAAGGGCTGAGACTGGGCGTCGTTGAACCGCGCGCAGCCGCTCGAGACAAGCATTGCGGCGCAGAGCGCAGCGAGCCCGCGCCGGAGCGACCGCCGTATTCGCATGATCGACAGGCTACGGACATTGCGGGCACCGCCGCCACACACACGCCTTGTGGCTCAGAAAGTGTTGGTCCCCTTCCCGCATAGGGCCGGCAACCGTCGCGGTTCGGGTGTGCGATGGTCGCTTTCGGGCCAACGCGCAGTGATTTGGCGGTCATTTGGGGCCAATCTGGGCCTGTTTGGCGGACCAAGCGCCGATTATGACGCGAAAGCGCCGCTCAAATCCCCAATTCGGAGCTAAATGCCCTTACCCTGACACGAGTGACCAGTCAATCGCATGACGCACATTGGCAGCGGCCGGGTGAACACCCGGTGCCGAGCCCGGGACGCCCCGCCGCGGCCCGCGTGGTCGACCCCGAGGACGACCTAACGCCGGTCGGGTACCCAGGCGACTTTGGAACCACGACCGTCATCCCGTACCAAGACCCCGGCCACGCCGGTAGCCCCGGAGGCTCGGGATACAACCTGCTTGAACAGCAGGAGCCTTTGCCATACGTCGAGCCGCAGCCGGTCGCCCGGCCCACGGCAGCAGAGCCCGCCGCGATCATTGCGGACGACGAGGCCAACGAGCGATCACGCGCCGGCAGCCGGCGCGGCACCCAGCACCTCGGTTTGCTGATCTTGCGGGTGGGGCTGGGCGTAGTGCTGGGCGCCCATGGATTGCAGAAGCTGTTCGGCTGGTGGGGCGGCCAGGGCGTAACCGGATTCAAGAACTCGCTGTCTGACGTGGGCTACCACCACGCAGACATCCTGGCCTATGTGAGCGCCGGCGGCGAGCTCGTGGCGGCTGTGTTGCTGGTGCTGGGGTTGTTTACACCGGTGGCCGCTGCGGGTGCGTTGGCGTTCCTGATCAACGGTCTGCTCGCCAGCGTCTCGGCGCGGCCGCATTCGGCCGCCTTCTCGTACTTTCTGCCGGATGGGCATGAGTACCAGATCACCCTGATCGTCCTCGCCGTCGCCGTCATCCTTGCCGGTCCCGGCCGCTATGGCCTCGACGCAGGCCGGGGCTGGGCTTATCGACCTTTCATCGGGTCGTTCGTGGCGTTGCTCGGTGGCATCGCCGCCGGTATCGCCGTGTGGGTGCTGCTCACCGGCGTCAACCCGATCGCCTGAATGGCCGGAAAGTGGCCCTGAAATCGGGCTGAGACCAGCTCATCGATATGGATTGGGAACCCGCCCTGAGCTGGCTTCGGTCAGCAGCGGCAGGGTGGCGAAACTGACCGCAGGCAATCGCAGCTCTTCGCCACTTTTGAGCCGGGCGCGGGCCGAGGAACCCCTGTGGAAACGCAGCCCTTCGATATCATCCCAGCGCACCGTCCGGCTGCCCAGTAGGGTCCGAACGGTCACGCCCTGACCGTCGGCAACAGTGCGTAGCCGGACGATCAATGCGGACAACACCACCGGGATGACCAGCAACGGGGCGGTCGGCGGCCACGCCAGTATCGGCACCAGCAGCCCCAGGGTCAAGAACCCAACGGCGAGGTGTGCCATCGGCGACACCTTGATCACCACTGGTGCGCCGGCCGGTTTTCGGGCTGACGAGTTACTGGCCACCCGGGCATCATTTCACCTGACATCCGGGCCCGAATCGTCAGAACGCTTCCGCGCCGCCGCTGGCCCACTCGCGGGACCGGATTTGACTGCTGAGCTGTGCGAAGGCTACCGTCGGACGCTATGGATACCGCCGGAAAGCCCGGAATGCTCGTAGTAATTAGTCGGCGCGTTGGTGCCTGACTAGCCCTTCAGCATTTGAAGCTATCCAGCACCGACGCGCAACCCTCGATCAGCAATGAGCTGACGGGGGTTTTTTCTTGCGTACCAACCAGACTTCCAAAGCGAATAACGATTAAGAGGACACAGTGAGCGCACCCACCAGGCCACAAGCGCCGGCTTCCGAGCCTGCGTCGCAGGATGCGGCCAATATCGCCACGGATGCCGTCAAACCCGCCGCAAAGCCACCGACTGTTCGAGCGAAACATGTTGCACCGGAGCAGGTTACCGGTGCACAGTCGGTGATCCGGTCGCTGGAGGAGCTCGACGTCGAGGTCATCTTCGGGATACCGGGTGGCGCTGTGCTGCCCGTGTATGACCCGCTGTTCGACTCGGTCAAGCTACGTCACGTGCTGGTCCGCCACGAGCAGGGCGCAGGTCACGCCGCCAGCGGTTACGCGCACGCCACCGGCAAGGTCGGAGTGTGCATGGCGACTTCGGGTCCCGGTGCCACCAATCTGGTGACGCCGCTGGCCGATGCGCAGATGGACTCGGTGCCGGTGGTCGCCATCACCGGGCAGGTCGGGCGTTCGCTGATCGGGACCGATGCCTTCCAGGAGGCCGACATCTCGGGCATCACGATGCCGATCACCAAGCACAACTTCCTGGTCCGCTCCGGCGACGACATTCCCCGGGTGATGGCCGAGGCGTTTCACATCGCCTCCTCGGGACGCCCGGGCGCGGTGCTTGTCGATATCCCCAAGGACGTGCTGCAGGCCCAGTGCACGTTCAGCTGGCCGCCGAAAATGGAGCTACCCGGCTACAAACCGAACACCAAGCCGCACAGCCGGCAGCTCCGCGAGGCCGCAAAGCTGATCGCGGCCGCGCGCAAACCCGTGCTGTACGTCGGCGGGGGCGTCATCCGCGGCGAGGCGACCGAGCAGCTTCGCGATTTGGCGGAGCTGACCGGTATCCCGGTGGTCACCACGCTGATGGCTCGGGGCGCGTTTCCGGACAGCCATCCGCAGAACCTCGGCATGCCCGGAATGCACGGCACGGTGGCGGCGGTGGCGGCGTTGCAGCGCAGCGATTTGCTGATCGCGTTGGGTACCCGCTTCGACGACCGGGTGACCGGGAAGTTGGACTCATTCGCGCCCGAAGCCAAGGTCATCCACGCCGACATCGACCCGGCCGAGATCGGCAAGAACCGGCATGCCGACGTGCCGATCGTCGGCGACGTCAAAGCCGTCATCACCGAACTCATCGGGATGCTGCGTCACTACGAGGTTCCCGGCAGCGTCGACATGACCGACTGGTGGGCATATCTGGACGAGGTCCGGTCCACATATCCGCTCAGCTACGGGCCGCAGAGCGACGGCAGCCTAAGCCCCGAATACGTGATCTCCAAACTGGGTGAGATCGCCGGCCCGGACGCCGTCTACGTCGCCGGTGTGGGCCAGCACCAGATGTGGGCGGCGCAGTTCATCAAATACGAGAAGCCGCGCACCTGGCTCAACTCCGGCGGGCTGGGCACTATGGGGTTCGCCGTCCCGGCGGCCATGGGCGCCAAGATCGCCCTACCGGACGCGGAGGTCTGGGCGATCGACGGCGACGGTTGTTTCCAGATGACCAACCAGGAGCTGGCCACCTGCGCGATCGAGGGCGCGCCGATCAAGGTGGCGCTGATCAACAACGGCAATCTGGGCATGGTGCGCCAGTGGCAGAGCCTGTTCTATCAGGGGCGTTACTCGCAGACCGACCTGGCCACACACTCACACCGCATCCCGGACTTCGTAAAGCTGGCCGAGGCGTTGGGTTGCGTCGGATTGCGTTGCGAGCGTGAAGAGGACGTCATCGACGTGATCAACCAGGCGCGCGCGATCAACGACCGTCCGGTGGTCATCGACTTCATCGTCGGCGCCGACGCGCAAGTGTGGCCGATGGTGGCGGCCGGGACCAGCAATGACGAAATCCAGGCCGCCCGCGGCATTCGCCCGCTCTTCGACGACGAAAGCGAAGGACACGCCTGATGATCGGTTCTCCGAAAACGCACACGCTGTCGGTGCTGGTCGAGGACAAGCCCGGCGTGCTCGCGCGGGTTGCGGCGCTGTTCTCGCGGCGCGGTTTCAACATCGAATCGCTGGCCGTCGGTGCTACCGAGCAGAAGGACATGTCGCGGATGACCATCGTGGTGTCCGCCGAGGAGACTCCGCTCGAGCAAATCACCAAGCAGCTCAACAAGCTGATCAACGTCATCAAGATCATCGAGCAGGACGAGGACAACTCGGTGGCCCGCGAGTTGGCGCTGATCAAGGTGCGGGCCGACGCCGGTACCCGCAGCCAGGTGATCGAAGCAGTAAATCTGTTCCGCGCCAAGGTGATCGACGTATCACCGGAATCGCTTACCATCGAGGCCACTGGTGATCGCGGCAAGCTCGAGGCGCTGCTGCGTGTGCTGGAGCCGTTCGGCGTACGCGAAATCGTCCAGTCCGGAGTGGTGTCGTTGTCCCGCGGTCCGCGCGGTATCGGAACCGCCAAGTAAGTTCACACGCTTCGAGAAACCCAAGAAGAAAAAGGAGAGATTCACGTGGCAAACCCGTCTGGGGAGGCATTGCCGATGTTCTATGACGACGACGCAGATCTGTCGATCATCCAGGGCCGCAAGGTAGGCGTGATCGGATACGGCAGCCAAGGGCACGCGCACTCGCTGAGCCTGCGCGACTC
>Ga0116129_1001754_pt1 | contig 11674 bp, 9 predicted proteins | sample June2015DPH_17_2_FD_89732 | JGI IMG/M metagenome (GOLD analysis project Ga0116129, IMG submission 89732) | Peatland microbial communities from SPRUCE experiment site at the Marcell Experimental Forest, Minnesota, USA - June2015DPH_17_10 | ecosystem: Environmental > Terrestrial > Soil > Wetlands >...
CAGCACCGGCTCGCGCGGCGCCAGCGAGGCAATCTCCTCCTCGGCCATGGCACGCATGTCGGGGTCGCTCTCGGCGAGCATCGCGCGCGCCTCGGCCAGTCCCTGCCTCACCTGCTTGAGTTCGCGAAATTTCAGTACCGGCGCCTCCAGTTCGCGCAGGGCGCGGCCGGCTTTCTGATACTTCTCGTGGTCGGTGATCACTTCGGGCAGTCCAAGCTGCGCTGAAAGCTCGTCGTAGCGTTGTTCCATCTGTTGCAAACGGTCAATCATTGGAATCCCTCCCGGGCCTCTGCCACCAGTGGCCTAGAGCGTTGTTTAGTATTTAGGATCGGGAAAAAGGCGCAGAACAGGGCAGGCGGCGGGCGCCGCTAGAGGAGTGCCGGAATGGGCTGGTGCAAAGCCATTGCGCTGTTCCTATTCTAACTCCATATTTCGATGCCGCGCTGGACACACCGGATTCTCCCCGGTAGCGGATCTGTCCCCTGCTGACCTATCGCAGGGCCTCCGGCGGCGTTGCCTTCGACCGCGGCCACTTCAGTCGGTCCTTATACGCGTCGGCGCGGTTATGTTTCCAACCTTCGAGTTACCCAGCCCGAAAGTCCTCTGCAGGAACTCCAGATCCCGCTCCGGTTGCCCATCATCCCCGGACAGGCGCTGCAGGTGCTCGCAGATCTCCTGGTTCAGGCTCTCGGCCACCGCGCGCAGCTTTTCCCGCGCCCGTTCGGCAATCTGCTCGTCGATGGAGAGCGTAATGTTCACGAACACAGGATACGTGCGCACCTATCTTGTGTCGATTGCCTTCTCGGAGAATCGATGCGGCTTACGCCGCCCCGGCGCCCGGACGAGTCGAGCCTCAGAAGCAGTCGATCTGGTCGCAGGCGTTGATCAGCGGCACCTGCAGCGTTGAATCGTGCTCCGGGTCGGAGTAAATCGTAATCGTCGCCGGCTTATAGTTGGCAGGCTTCGCGGTCATGATGTTGGGCACAAACGTCTGCGGATTGCGGTCGTAAAGCGGGAACCAGGAGCTCTGCACCTCCACCTGCACGGTATGGCCGGCCTTGAATACGTGGTCCACGTCGTGGAGCGAGTACTTATACTCATAGACCGAGCCGGCGCGCAGCGGCGTGGGCTTGTCGAACCCGACCAGATAGCGCCCGCGGAAGATCTCCTCATTGATCATCAGCTGGTAGCCGCGCATTTTGGGGTCGGTCACCGTATCATCGTCCGGATACTGGTCGATCAGCTTGACCACCATGTCGTTGTCGGTGCCGGTCGTAGAGGCAAAGATGTCAGCTACCACTTCGCCGGTCAGTATCATGTCTTTTTTGAGCACCGGCAGCCTCCACACCGCTACGTCTTTGCGGTCGGTGACAAAGCGCTGATCTTCGGTGAGCCAGGTATACCACTCCGAGCCTTCGCCGTAGGTGGGCTGAATGGGCCTGTGCCGGTAGGGCACCGGGTCGGCAGGATCGCTCACGTAGCTGGACTTTGCCGGCGCCGGCGCATCGCTCCAGCTCAGTTTGCCATCGCCCACCAGGTGCAGGCTGGTGATCTGAGATTCTTTGGGCGGAAAATGCGCATACCGCTTCCAGGTGTTCGATCCGGTCTGAAAGCTGGCCGTATTTTCGAGATCAAAACCGGCCTTGTCGTCGCCGGGCGCGTCCTTCAGATAGTGGGCAAAAAACTTGGCCTCAATCTGCGACCGGAACTCCTTGCCGATCGGCTCGCCGTACTGCACGTTGCCCAGATGGCGCGACGACGAAGACCATGACCCATGCCGCCACGGGCCCAATACCAGGTAGTTCTCGTGCCTGGCGTCATGCGGCTCCAGCTTCTGGTACTCGATCTGCGGACCGTACATATCCTCCTGGTCGTAGTAGCCGCCGACCGACAGCGTCGGCACTTCGACCTTATTCAGTACATGCTCGACGCCGCGCGAGGACCACTCCGAGTCATACGCCGGATGGTCCAGAAACAGCTTCCAGGTTGGCAGCAGCTTCGATCCTGACTTCTTCACATCCTCCTGAAAGCTGCCGCGTTCGAGAAAATAATCGAACCCGTCGCGCGGCTTTCCATCCTTATCCTTGCCGTAATCCACATCGGCGTGCTCTTTGTTGGTTTCCATCTCGTAGACGTAGTCATACCCGTAGCCCTGCCGGAAAGCACCATTGTGAAAGAAATCATCCCCCATCCACACATCGATCATGGGCGCCTGCGGGGAAATCGCCTTGACCGCGGGGTGGGGATCGATGCCGGCCATCATGGCCAGAAATCCGGGATAGCTGGTGCCCACAAAGCCCGCGCGTCCATTGTTGCCGGTGACGTTGGTCAGCAGCCAGGCCACTGTATCGTAGGTGTCCGTGCTCTCGTCAATCGCCTTGGGGTCCTTGTGATCGGCAAGCGGCCGGCTCATCACAAACTCGCCCTCACTTTTATACCGACCGCGAATGTCGCCGCAGACGTAAATGTAGCCATCGCGGGCCAACTCCGGACGGCCGCCGAAAAACGACGCACGCTCGGTTCCGTCGCATCCATAGGGCGTGCGTTGAATCAGAAACGGCAGCGCCCCGCCGATGTCGGCCGGTTTCAGAATCACCACGTGGAGCTTCACGCCATCGCGCATGGGAATCATGGCTTCGGTGCGCTGGTAGTCGTGGAAGAGATGATGCACCGGCTTGCCGGTGCGCTTGAACACGGTGTCCGGTTCGCTGGAGAAGGCTACGGTCTGCCCATGCCCGGAGCCGTCCAGCGTAAAGTGCAGCGTCATTTTCGAATCGGGAAAGGCAAACTCCGTGGCGGAGACGGCCTTGAGTTCCGTTGGAACGCGCCGCTCTGACTCCTCGATCAGCTTGCCGTCCTTGACATAGAAGCTCAGCGGCGTGTCCGGATCGGTCGGGTCGGCATATTCCCCGCTCATGGCCTCGAGCTGTCCGGTATCGGACGGCTGCTGACCCGTCGCCGCGCGGCCGGTCCTGGCTGCGGTGGCCGGACCAGCCGGCGAAGAGTTCCGTGCCGGCCAGGACGGCGCTGAGCAAAGCAACACAAAACAGAGAGGGGCGAAAGCAACGCGGGGGAAATTCAAACGGTAAACCTCCAAAGAAGCTTCGCGGTGACGCTCCAGGGAATCGTGAAGCTATAAGGAATCCTAAACCACACCTCGGCGCCGCCTCCCGGCCCAGCATCGCAAGGCACGGCATCTGGGAGCCTGATCGGCACGGAGGCTCTGTTCCTGCCTTCCCCGGGCGGGTCCCCACTGTCCCCTTCGCCGCATCCAAACTCTAGGAGCCGATTCCTGGTTGCCGCGTCGTCCGGACCCCTGCTTCCCTCGTCTATGCTGGTAGGGCCAGAACTTAGCCCGGCTGCACCTCAAGTCCCAGGAGCCAATATGAACCTCCGTATCAGCCCCACGATCCTGTTCGGCCTGGGCCTCGCCCTGGCCCTGGCCCCCGCCACGTCCGCCTCGGCGCAGGACGCCCTCAACCCGCCCCAGGCCGGTTCGTCCACCAGGGGGCAATCGGATACGGGCAACGGCCAGCGCGGTGCAGGCCGCGGCTGGGGAGGCGGAAACGCCATGGGCCGCGGCACGGTGGGCACCGTCACCGAAGTTACCTCCGACCACTACACCATCAAGACCGAGACCGGCGAGACCTACACCATCCACTACAGCGCCAACACCCGCATCCTGAAGCAGCAGCCCCGGCCGCGCGGCGAAAGCGGCACGTCCGGGGGTGGGGAAGGTGGCAATCGCGGCACGGCCAATCCGCCCACGCCGATCAAGGCCACCGAGATCAAGGTCGGCGACGCCGTTGCCGCCATGGGAGAAGTGGATGCCAGCGCCAAATCCGTAGGCGCCACGACGGTGCTCCAGATCGATCCCGAACGTGCCAAGCAGTTGCGTGAAATGGAGGCCAACTACGGCAAGACCTGGCTCATGGGTAAGGTCACCGCGATCGACGGCGTTAAGGTTACGCTCAGCGGCACCGTCGATCACACGCCTCACACCTTTGTGGCCGATGAAAACACCACCTTTCGCAAGCGCCGCGACCCCATTACCCTGGCCGACATCCAAGTAGGCGACAACGTGCGCGTGGAAGGCGCCCTCAAAGACGGTTCGTTCCTTGCCACCAGTGTCAACGCCCAAGGACAAGCGCCCGCAGGAGCGTCGGGCGTCCCCGCCAACGCGCCCCCCGAGTAAGGTCGAACTCGGAGGTGCCACGCGCCTGCCGATCCTGGCCTTGCCCGATCCGGGGGCCGATCTCGATCGGTAGAGGGTAATCGCATTGGAAGTTCAGTTGACCCCTGGACGCCACTTCCGGCAAGGGTCCGCAGGGGGTAAAGTTTCTTCGAGGCGGCCGCTGGCGCTCAAAGGCCCCCTGGCGATTCCGATACGCTCAACTGCCAGTGAGCACCCCGGGCAGTCAGGAGATCCTGAGGCTGCGCATCGTTTGGCACACGCGATGGACGGCTGGCGGCTCGAAGCAATCGACAGGTCCCCTCAATCGCCAGATAGGGGCAGAGCAGATCGGCGGAGAGATGGACACTTTGCGCCTCACCGTATTTCAAGAAGCCAGAGGACGATTTGCGCCATGCTGTTGATCCCATGCCGCGTCCATCCTTGTTTGGCGGAATGTGCCCCCGAAGGCCTCGACATCTCTCAGCCGCATCCGAATGAGCGTTTTGCCTGCCGTGTGTTGAACGGCTTGGAGTAGCTTGCCCGGCGGGGCGATGACGGTTGTTTGCGCCACGCCTCGCTCTTCTGTCCTCTGCCGACGGTACGCTTCGAGTTCTGCCAGATGCGACTTCGGAGTACGAGCTGGCTCTCCTGACCGCCCGTCAAAACCCGCCGGCAACTGAGCGGGAGAAACCTTTCTTTTGGTCTGCTCAGCTCCCTTCGCCATTGTTCGATCGTGGCGATGTGGCCACGCCCTTGCTGCCTGCTCAACGGCCGCGCATTCCACTGGGCTGCTCTGATCCAGATGCATGGACACAGCGTAACCATCGATCACACCTGCACCGGCACGCAGGCTGTGCCGTCTCGCATCAGCTCTGGCAAGCGGTTCCAGCTCGGCTAACCCCAGACTGTACGGCCCGACCGTTTTCGTACCGCGCGGCCGAAGGGGCACGACGATATAAGGTTTTGAACATGGATTTCCTTTAGCCCGGAGGTTCCACTGCCGACCTACTCCTGTCCACCTATGCTGAGTGGGAAGAGCGCATCCAGCCGCTCGGAGTCAGCGATCGGATGTTGATCCTGCTGATTTACACTTTGTTCCCAAGGCAACCTGAATGAAAGCTGGTGTCAACTTCATATGGGATTCTCCTTGAGTTTTGGCAATCATGGCGTCGGCGAACCAAAGCTGCAGAAAAAGCTCCTGAAGCATTTCCATCTCGCGGCTCGCCAGATTGCGACCGCGGGACGCCAGTTTCCCATTACTGCGCGGTTAGACATCCAGTCTGGCATTGAAGGTCTCCTCAATGGGCGATCGCAAGCCGAACTTCTAGGGCTGTTTTCGCCCAATTCACATGAGACCCTTACCCTCGCTCAGCTGTTCGGCGGGCCCCGCTTCTTTGCAGATATTGGACCTCTGCAATATGACGAGATAGATATAGGCGAGGCCGCACCCGTCCGACGCCTGAAGAATGGTCTGTGGGTTGGACGCGATAAGGTTCCTTTCGCGATCTTGCTTGCTCCAGGCGGCCGATTCGGTTTCCAGGCTGGCGTGTCAGTCGAGATTGCCGTCCCAGCTGGCGGGCAGGGCGCGGAATTCTCTACGGATTTTTTCCGACAGCTTGAAGAGACCGTCAGCCAGGGGCGAAGCTATCGTGGGCGCATCATCTCTCTTGAAGCACATCATCATCCAATGGGCGGTGGAAGTTCGGTTAAAGTGCATCGTCTAAGAAAAGTGAACCGCGAAGATGTCATATTGCCACAGAAGACGCTGGCCACCCTCGATCGCAATGTGGCTGGCTTTTTGGCCGCTCGGGACGCTCTTCGGGCGATGCACTTTCAAGCGCGCAAAGGGCTGCTGTTTTACGGGTCGCCGGGAACTGGCAAAACGCATACGATTCACTATTTAGCATCCCAGCTGCCCAACTACACGATCCTGCTGATCACTGCCGAACAGGTTGGGCTACTGGGGGAATATTTCCGTCTGGCACGCTTCTTGCAGCCGTCACTGATGGTGATTGAAGACGTGGATCTAATTGCTCGCGAGAGAACTCAGATGAGGAGCGGGGGCGAGGAAGTAATGCTCAATCGGCTCCTGAATGAGATGGACGGTTTGAGGGAGGACGCGGAAGTTCTGTTCATTCTCACCACCAATCGCCCCGACCAGATCGAACCTGCTCTCGTCTCCCGGCCTGGGAGAATTGACCAGGCCATCGAGTTTCCACTCCCGGACGAAGAAGGCAGAGCGAAATTGACGAGGCTATACTCGCCAAACCTCCCGGTCTCACCTGAAATTCTCGATCGAATCGTATCGCGCACCAAAGGAGTCAGTGCTGCCTTCTTGAAGGAATTGATGCGCCGTTGCGCACAATTCCAGATTGAAGCCTCAGCCGGGAGCCCGCTCTCGAAGGATGCGGTCGATTCGGCTCTTGAAGAGATGTTATTCGCAGGTGGTTCGCTGAATCGGCGCATACTTGGCGCAGAGCACCCTGACCAGTAGCCATCTGGTTCACGCTTTCAGGGATCTAGCGGTACCACCCCGGCTCGTCAAACTGCTTCCTAATACATAAGCAGAAACAGAACACAAACAGCCGGAGCGCGCCTCGCGCCCACGGCAGCCAAGCCTGCGCCAAAGACGAAACCGGCGTGCGAAATATGCTGCTATGGGCGAAACTCCAGCCCGACCGGCAGGAGGAAGAGCAAGCACTTGCCACCTGCTCAGAGGACAGTCACTCGAACGGCGGCGAGGCCAAGCACGTCCTGTTGCCCGTCCGCCGTCTCCAGTTGTAGATCGCACACAACAATCCGAAACACGGCTGTCCGGGCCACCGGGATCTGACAGGAATCGAAGAGCTGGCCCCTAATTCCATTTATCACCAGCTCAGAGATGGACGGGGCGGCCAAAAGCTCACCTAGCGCCTCGGGAAGAACGGCAGTATCAGATCGGAGCACATCGATGAACCGAAACCGAATCAGCTGAATCCGCCGAAGACTCTGTCGCCCGAATGGCAGTCTCCTTGACAGGAAAGGAGACTGCGCGTACTCTCCTTTCCTAGATAGGAGAGAGCCTTTGACGAAACCGGTTGAACTCCCGCAGGGCACGCTCGAGATGCTCATCCTCAAGGCGGTCTCGCTCGGTCAGCTGCATGGCTACGGCATCCTGCTGCGCATCCAGCAGATCTCAGGCGAGCGGCTCGAAATCCTGCAGGGTTCCTTCTACACCGCCATCTATCGTCTTGAGCGCCGGGGCTGGATCAAAGGCGAGTGGGGTGAGTCGGAGAACAATCGCCGCGCCCGCTTTTACTCGCTCACCGCTGCTGGTACGCGTCAGCTCAAGGCCGAGACTGCCAAATGGATCGACATGGCCGCTGTCGTCGCCGGCATTCTCAATAAGAAAACGGACGAGAGATGAGTCTGCTCGCCGCAATGCGCAAGCTCTGGCACTCCATTGCTCCCCGCACCCCGAGCGACGTCGAACAAGAGTTTCGTTCTACCCTCGACGCCTACCAGGCGGATTTAATCCGCCTGGGCCTCCCCGAAGAGCAAGCCCGCCGCAAGGCCCGCATCGACCTCGGCCAGCCCGCCGCGCAGCCGGAAAGATATCGCGCCGCCATCGGCCTTGGGTTCTTCGATGAGTCGGGCGGAGACATCCGATATGGCCTTCGCGCCCTCTGCCGCAACAGAGGCTTCGCCGCCGTCGCCATGTTCTCGCTCGCGCTCGGCATTGGCGCGACGACGGCAATGTTCTCGCTCATCTACGCTGTCCTGCTGCACCCGTTTCCTTATGCTGGCGCCGACCGCATCACGAACCCGATCATGATTGACGATCAACATCCGGACGGGTTTTGGTATTTCGAACTGAGCAAGCCACAGCTGGATGAGATGTGCCTGGCAGCCCCGGTCGACTCGGTGCTTGGCTTCAACAACGCGCATCTGGAGATCAGCAACGACGGATTGCCGCAAGACATCTCGGGCATCTACCTCACAGAGAATGCCGAGACGTTCTTCGGCGTGCGCCCCCTTTTCGGCCGGATGATCGAGCCGCTCGATGCAGGCCACCCGGTGGTTGTTCTCAACTACCGCTTTTGGCAGCGCCGCTTCGGCAGCGATCCCCGCGTGATCGGGCGAACGCTGGAGATGGATCACGCCGCTTACGCCATCATCGGGGTGATGCCGCGCAGCTTCGCCTTCAATGACATCGCCGGCATCGGCGATGTATATCTGCCGGCTAGTCTCTTGCAGGCTGTTGCCAACGGTCCCGCCCCCTCCTTCCTGCCCTGGATCAAGCTGCGGCCCCACGTCACGGTGGCCGCAGCCAACGCGGCGCTCGAGCCCATCGTGCGCGAGATCAGGAAACAGCACTCTGGAGTCTCTGCCTGGCATCTCGCGCTGCAGCCGATCATCCTGCCTTACCAGCAGAATCTGGGGCGTACGCTCGCGCTTCTGCTGGGCGGCGTCGCCCTTCTGCTCATCATCGGCTGCGCCAACTGCTCCATCCTTCTGCTGGCGCGGGGGCGCACGCGCCAACATGAGCTTGCCATCCGCACAGCGATCGGCGCCAGCCGCTGGCGCATCGTGCGCCAGTTGCTCGTCGAAGCTCTGGTCATCTCCTGCACGGGCACCGTCCTGGGCGTGGCTGCGTCGTACTGGCTTGCCCGGCTTCCACTGTTGCTGTCCCCGAACTCGTTTCCAGCCGAATCCTTCATCCGCATCAACGCTTCCGTCCTCGCGTTTTCCGTCGCGCTCGCGCTGTTCTCGGGCATTCTCTTCGGTCTCGCCCCCGCATTGCGTCTGTCGCGCAACGATCCTGCGCGCGCTCTCCCAGGCCGGCAGGCTGGCGTGGTCGCGGTTCCTGGCAGGCATCGATGGAGCGTTCTCATCGCGGCGCAGGTCGCGCTCACGCTTCTTCTTATGGCCACCGCGGGGACTGCCATCCGCGGCTTTCTGCGGCTCACGCAGATGCCCCTCGGCTACGATCCCGCCAACGTCATGCAGCTCGGCATCGAGCTGCACGTCCACAACCCGGCCGAGTGGAGCCGCCTCCAGTCCCGGGAAGCGCGCGCCGCCTATATCGAGCAGATCCGCCAGAAGATCGCATCCGTTCCCCGAGTCTCCACGGTCGCTGTCGGCATCGACGCCACGCTGCCCGATGCAGATATTCAGAGCTCGTTCATCGTCGACGGAGGTGGCGCTGGCGAGCAGCCGCAGGCGCGCGTAATGCTGGTCGACCAACGCTATTTCGCTGCGCTTCGCATCCCGCTGCTGCAGGGCCGCGTGTGGAATGCGGATGAAAACAGCCGCGGAGACTTCGTCGCCGTCGTCAATCACGCATTCTCGACGCGCTATCTCTCCCCGTCCCAGGCTATGGGGCGGCAACTGCGCATTCCCGGACTGACGGGTCATGCGCGCTACCAGGTGGTCTCGGCGCAAAGCACCGGGTGGCGCCAGATCGTCGGCGTCGTCGGCGATGCGCGCAACGACGGCGTCGATCAGCCCATCGTCCCCGCCATCTACATTCCGTACACCGCTGCGTTGCAGTCCTGGGCGCAGTTCCTCGTCCGCACTCAGGGCGATCCGCTCACCTGCCTGCACTCCATCCGCGGCGCGATTGTATCCATCGCTTCTGACCAGCAGATCTCCGACAGCGTCTCCGCCTTCAACGGCACCTTCACCCTCAGTGAGGCCATCGAGCGCGGCGCATAGTATAGCCGCCAGCGGCTGTTGTCCATATTGTTTGGCATCTTCTCTGCCATGGCGCTCGCGCTCGCGCTGGTCGGCATCTTCAGCGTCGTCGCTTACAGCGTCGCGCAGCGCACTACGGAATTCGGCATCCGCCTGGCGCTCGGCGCGCCGCGCGCGCACGTGCTGTGGGTCGCCGCACGCATCGCGCTGGTCAGCGCGGCCGCGGGCATTGTCATCGGTCTTGGCTTGGACAGCTTTCTCGGCGCCGTCCTCGCACACTGGATGCAAAAAGCGTTTGTCGCAGGGAGTCTGTTCGCAGCCGCCGCGCTCCTCGCCCTCGGCGCGCTCCTGGCCTGCCTCATGCCCGCCCGCTACGCCATTGCCGTCTCTCCCGCCGAGGCTCTCCGCAATGAATAAAGCGTGTCCCGTCTGACCCGAGCGCCGGCGTCCTTTTCCGAAATCGCGCGAAAAGCTCCGTTCTTCAGGGCCGGGATGCCGGTGCGCGGCGAGCGAAGCTCGCCTTGTGCCACAGATTTCTCGACGGAACGAAAACCCGAGTTCTTGCCTTTCAAAAAACCAAGTTTGTCGAGTAAACCCAAGGGCGGCCTACGCCCGGATCGGCTGCCGAGTGAACCCTTAGCTCGGGGGGGCAGCAACAGGAACCCACGGAGATCGCCCCATAGCCATGCGGGCAGGAGTCTCCTTCCTTGAGTAACTATCCATTTGAATTCCGCACGTTTTTGGCAGAATATCTTTCGACCTATGCACGATCACCGCTGTTGATGGGGTTCTGAGTGGAGTTTGAAGAAGTCTCCAACTTTTTAGTGGTATGCCCTCTTTGGTTCCGGATACGCCGGGTTAGGGAGGGGAGGATCGTCAAATTCAGCGCCCGCCAGGCGCGTTGGCATCAACTAAGGCCAACTTAGGATTTTCACCGAGTCCCGGAAAAAGAACCTGCGGTTTCGCGGGCAGCGTTTTTTGCCGGACAAGCCTGCGAACGATCTCATCGCCAGCCTAGAGCGCTTGAGCAGACAGCTGCATAGTGGACCAGCGACGTTGATCGTGTTGCCCAGATGCCGGAAGGCTTCTGGGCGGCCCAGCTGTTACACGCATGAACGGATGCTTCGATCGGAATCCACTCACGCATTGCGGTTACTTGGAGTCTTCCTCTTTCAGGCCGCGGAATTTGAGCATGGGGTCGATGGTGGGCTGTCCGCCCAGCCAGGTGGTGTACATCTTATCGAGGTCCTCGGTGTTGCCGCGCGAGAGCACCATGCGGCGGAAGCGGTCGCCGTTGGCGCGGGTGAGACCGCCGTGATCCTCAAACCACTGGAAGGCGTTGTCGTCGAGCATCTCGGTCCACAGATAGGCGTAATAGCCGGCTGCGTAGCCGTTGGCCCAGATGTGGAGGAAGTAACTGGAGCGATATCGCGGCGGCACGCTGGCGATCCAGAGATGCGTCTTTTCGAGCGCATCCCTTTCAAAGACGTCCGGGTCCTCGAGCGGCGCGGTGACGGAGAGCGTGTGCCATTCCAGATCGAGCTCGGCGGCGGCAAGAATCTCCCCGAGCTTGTAGCCCTGGTTGAAAGTGCCCGCCTTTTTGAGTTTGGCCGCGAGCTCGGCAGGCATAGGCTCGCCGGTTTTGTAGTTGCGCGCGAAATGGCTAAAGACCTCAGGATCATTGGCCCAGTGCTCGTTGAACTGCGAGGGGAACTCGACGAAGTCGCGCGCCACCTGCGTGCCGGAAAGGTTGGGATATTTGGTGTCCGCAAACATGCCGTGCAGGCCGTGGCCGAACTCGTGGAACATGGTGATGACGTCGTC
>Ga0116129_1001755_pt1 | contig 11671 bp, 8 predicted proteins | sample June2015DPH_17_2_FD_89732 | JGI IMG/M metagenome (GOLD analysis project Ga0116129, IMG submission 89732) | Peatland microbial communities from SPRUCE experiment site at the Marcell Experimental Forest, Minnesota, USA - June2015DPH_17_10 | ecosystem: Environmental > Terrestrial > Soil > Wetlands >...
CCGCCGCCGCCATCGCGCGCGCAATGGCTATCACGTCCGACTCGCTGATGCCGTCGTCGGTCCAATCACAGGCCGACAGCCGCACGCTCAAGGGCATAGCTCTGGGCCATGCGGCGCGCACCGCCCGCAAGACTTGCAGAGGGTATCTCAAGCGGTTCTCCACGGATCCTCCGTATTCATCGGTGCGAACGTTGGTCAAGGGCGACAGAAAACTGGCCAGCAAGTAGCCGTGCGCCATATGCAATTCGAGCATGTCAAAACCGGCCGCGGCGCCCAGCGCGGCCGCCCGCATAAAATCATTCCTTACCGCTTCCATCTGCGCCGACGTCATCTCCTGAGGCACCTGACTGATGCCCGGCAAGTAGGCAAGCGGCGACGGTGCCCACACGGGCCAATTGCCGGCTGCGAGCGGATGATCCGCCTCCTGCCAGCCCAGCTGTGTGGAGCCCTTGCGGCCGGCGTGGCCGATCTGCAGGCAGAAGCGCGCCTGGGATTCTGCGTGGACGAACTCCACGATGCGCTGCCAGGCGGCGCGCTGCGTCTCATTCCACAATCCCGTGCAGCCCGGTGAGATGCGGGCGTCGGCCGACGTACAGGTCATTTCCGTGAACACCAGGCCCGCGCCGCCGGTCGCCCGTGCGCCGTAGTGAACCAGATGCCAGTCCCCGGGCACGCCGTCGACCGCTCGATACTGCGCCATCGGCGACACCACCACCCGATTGACCAGGTGCATGTCGCGCAGTTGAAACGGCAGAAACATCGGCGGCCGCGGTTTCGCCACGCCGCTGCCGCGCGCCAGATTCATCTCGATCTTGTCGATGAAGGGCGGGTCGCGCAGCTTGAGGTTCGCATGGCCGATACGCTGGCTTCCCGACAACAGGCTATAAGCGAATTGCAGCGGCTCCATGTTCTCGTATCGGGCCACGTTCTCGAACCACTCCATGCGGTTGCGCGCCGCGTTTTGCAGCTTCAGTGCCTCCGCGCCGCGCTCCGTCTGGTAGGACTCGAGGCCGCTCCTGACGTCCGCGGCGTGGCTCACGTGCCGGACCAGCGAGATGGCGTCTTCCATCGCCAGCTTGGTGCCCGAGCCGATCGAGAAGTGCGCCGTGTGCGCGGCGTCTCCAATGAGCACGCGGTTGCCATCGTGCCAGCGCCGGCAGGCCACGCGGTGGAAATTGAGCCACGGCGAACCGCGCAGGTGCCGCGCGTTGGACAGCAGCGGCGCATCGCCGAGGTAAGCGGCAAACAATTTCTGGCAAAAGGCGATGGACTCATCGATGCCGGCCTTGTCCAGGCCGTGCGCCGCCCAGGTCTCCTCGCGCGTCTCGACGATGACGGTCGACAGATCCTTGCTGAATTGGTAGGCGTGGATCTGAAACCACCCGAATTCTGTCTTCTCGAAGGCAAAGGTGAATGCCGAGAATTTTTGCGTCGTTCCCAGCCAAATGTAGCGGCACTTGCGCACTTCGATGCTGGGACCGAATTCATCGGCCTGCGATGCGCGTGCCTTGCTGTTGGCGCCTTCCGCAATCACCACAAGATCCGCATCATCGAACTGCCCGGCGCCATCGAGCTCGACTTGAAACGATTGCTGTACGCCGAGCGAGGCGGCACGCTTCTGCAGAATGTTGAGCAGCTTGCGGCGCGAAATACCTGCGAAACCATGTCCGCCGGAACGAACGGTTTGGCCTTTGAAGTGTACGTCGATGTCGTCCCAATGATAGAACTCATCGGCGACGCGGGCATGCGAAGCGGCATCCGCTTCGAGGAAGTTGCCCATGGTCTTGTCCGAGAACACCACGCCCCAGCCGAAGGTGTCTTCCGGGCGATTGCGCTCGAAAACCTCGACGCTTGCCTTGGGCAGCGCTTTCTTGAACAGAATCGCGGAATACAAACCGGCCGGTCCGCCGCCCATGCAGACGATTCGCTTCATGCCTCATTATACCACTATGTCAATAGTTTAGGCATAAAGTATATCGGAGCATTCTGCGCCGGCAGTCCTAAATATGGCCGCCGGCGGCCTGTGCGGACCCGCGGTCATTCACCGGGAATCGGCGGCCACTGGCCGAAAATCGGGTGATGTCCTGCGGCCATTGGGACAGCATGCCGGCCATCCAACAAACAACCGGAGTCAACCAATGAACGCGCGATTCAAAGAGCCCTCCCCGGTAAGCCTACTGACCGGCGTTGCGCTGGTCACGGCGGGCGCATTGCTGCTGCGCCACTCTGGGCAGCTCCTGCATGCCGTCGACCTTGCCCGCAGCTGGCCCCTATTCATCATTGTGCTAGCCTTTGTGCAGCTGACGGCAACGTTCAAGGCGCGCCATCAACAGGGTTGGGCCTTGCTCCTGGCGGGGGACTGGTTGTTTGCCAACACCATGACCGATTGGGGCTATGTACAGTTCAGTGTTCCGGTGCTGCTGGCCGGCATGGGGTTGACGACTATCATTCGCGGGCTCCGCGATCACAGCAGAGGTTCGGACGAAAATCACTATGCCGCCCAATAGCCGCAACCCGATTACGCCTAGATTCGTGATCGGCGTTTGTCTCGTCCTGGCGGGAGTCGTGCTGGCTCTCGATCAGCTCGGCGTGGTTCAGGCCAATCATATACTGCGGTTTTGGCCGGCGGCGCTGATCGTTGCCGGCCTGGCCATGCTACAGCACGGCGACAGACACGGCGCATTGCGAGCTCTGGTGCTCATCGTCGTCGGCGGCTGGCTGCTGCTCAACACGCTTGGGTTGGTGAGCCTGGACCTCTGGGAATTCATCTGGCCGCTGTTGCTGGTGTTGTTTGGGGCGAGAATCATGCTGGGCAATCGGAGTTCCGGCTCGAACGCCACCCCGGACCCGCCGGGGGGCGCAGGCCTGACAGGAGGCCCCTCATCCGGCCCGACGCCGAACGGCCCCGGCGGTTTTGCGCCGGCAACGGCGGGCTCGCCCGAACCGGCGCATGCGTCGCTATTTTCACTGCTGAGCAGCAGCAAGCGCCGCTGGGGCAAATCCGTGTTCCGCGGCGCTGAGGCGACGGTGTGCATGGGTGGATGTGAACTCGACCTGCGCGAGGCCTTGATGGCCGAGGGCGCGCCCGCAGTTGTGGACGTGTTCGTGCTCATGGGCGGCATCAATATCTTCGTTCCCGTCAATTGGACCGTTTCCCAGGAAGTCGTGCCGCTGTTCGGCGGTGTCCAGGACAAGACGCGTTCGATACCCTCCAATCCTGCGCAGCATCTCCTGGTGCGGGGCACCGTGGTGATGGGCGGCGTTGAAATCAGTAATTAATGCATCCCATTCTCGCCGATGCGAAGCAGCTGGGACTCTACTTGCTGGGGTGCTTCCCGATCGGCATCGTGTTGGTCATCGGCTTGGGTCATCAAGGTGCTTGGGGTACGGCGGCCGTTTTCTTTTTACCGCTGATGTTGGTTTACGCCTTCATCGGGCTGTCGGCGTACTACCTTTGCAGCGCATTTCCGATCGGCAAGGAAGATAGAACCTGGCGCGCCGTGCCGGCCCATCTCAGTGCGGCGGCGACCGTCGGCGGCTTGTGCGTCGCCCTGGCCTGGGTGTGGGCGCGCCTGCTCGAGTCGCTCAACATCGGCCTGCAGCCGCAGCTGTACCTGACGCAGCCCTGGCTGCTATTCGTGGTCGGCGCACTGCTGTTCTGGCTGGCCACGGCATTCCACTATGTGCTGATCGCTTCCAATGCGTCGCAAAACGCTGAGAGGCGTTCGCTCGAGGCCGGGCTGCTGGCCCGGGAAGCCGAACTCAAGGCGCTGCGCGCGCAGCTCGATCCGCACTTTCTCTTCAACAGCTTAAACTCGATCAGTTCGCTCACGGCCGGCGACCCCTCCGCGGCGCGCAAGATGTGTCTGCTGCTGGCAGATTTTTTGCGCGATACGCTGCGGCTCGGCGCCGCGCAGAAAATCTCGTTGCAGGAGGAAGTCAACGTTCTGGATCGGTATCTTTCCATCGAGCAAGTGCGTCTGGGCGCCAGACTCACCGTGTTCAAAAAGATCAGTCAAGAGGCCCTCGCGGCCAAAGTGCCGGCCTTGATTCTGCAGCCGCTGGCCGAAAATGCGGTGCTGCACGGCATCGCTCATTTGCTCGATGGCGGCACCGTCACGATCGGCGCAGAAAGACAGTATTCGATGCTGGTCGTGCGGGTGGCCAATCCTTGCGATGCGGATCGCCCGCGCCACAAGAGGCCGGGTGTCGGTCTCTCTCTGGTGCGTCAGCGGCTGCAATCGCAGTTTGGCGCTGCGGGGCGGCTCGAGGTTGCCGAAGAGCGGGGCGAGTTCATCGCGACCGTCAGCCTGCCATTCGAATCTGCCGATGCAGTGATTGCCAATGGCTGACCCGCCGCAACTGACCGTGGTGATCGTCGATGACGAAGCCCCTGCACGGGCCCTGGTCCGGGAATATCTGGAGCAACATGGGGACGTGCGCGTTGTGGCCGAATGCACCAATGGCCTGGAAGCCGTGAAGGCCGCGAACGAATTGAAGCCGGACCTGCTGTTCTTGGATATCCAGATGCCGAAGCTGGACGGCTTTGAAGTATTGGATCTCATCGGACGCGATGCCGCAGGCGTCGTGTTCACCACGGCCTACGATGAGTATGCATTGCGCGCGTTTGAGGTGCACGCGGTGGACTATCTGCTCAAACCCTTCGGACCGGAACGCTTCGCCGAAGCGCTGCAGCTGGCGCGCTCGCGCATCGCGCAGCGCCAACCGATTCCGGCTCGCGAGCTGCTCGAGACCCATCGTGAAGGCGCTGCGATCGATCGTCTCCTCATACGGGATCGCTCCAATGTGCACGTGATCCCTGTCGATCAAATCGACTACATTGAAGCTCAGGACGACTACGTGTCGATCCGCGCGGGCGGACGAAGCTATCTGAAGGAACAGACGCTCGGCGAACTCGAACAGCAGCTGGCGGCCAAGGGTTTCTTGCGCATCCACCGGCGTTTTGTTCTCAACGTGTCGCGGCTGGCAAGAATAGAGCTGTCCGAAAAGGACAGCCGCGTCGCCATATTGAACGACAAGACTGAACTGCCGATCAGCCGTTCGGGCTACGCGAAACTGCGTGATTTGCTGTGAGCCTCAAAGCTTAAGGCGCCGCGGACGGGACCTGAGTTTGGGCGATGACGCGCGCGAGCTGCGAACCGCCGTCATCCGCCAACGCCGCTTCGCGCAGCAGCCGCAGATGCGCCGCAGCTTCGGGGTCGCCGACGAGCGTAGCCGCGAGCGCGGATATTTGGCTGAACGAGGCCCAACCGCGCGCGTGGGTATCGCCGTAGCCCTTTACCAGCGTTTGGCATTCGGCCAGTTCCACCGCCAGGGCATAGTCGAGCGGCGCGAGGTACTTGATTTGTGCAAGCCACGCCTCGATGCGCTGATTCTCGATCTGGAAGCGCAGGGTGCCGCGCCGCAGGCGGCGCAACGCGGCGATGCTTCGCAGCAGCACAAAGCCGCTGATGGTCGAGGTCGAAATGCGGCGGCCGGCGGTCAATCGACCCAGCCAGCGGTGTGCGCGCGGCGAGGCCAGAACACGCCGGCCAAGGCCCGCAGGCAGCGTGCCGCAAATCTCCTCGACCCGCGGCTTGACGAACTCGCGCACCTGCACCAGATCCGCAGGGTCAGCCCGCACTTCACGGCGAATGCGCTCGGCGCGGCCGCGCCGCGTCTTGGCCTGCGCCACGCGCATCACGTCCTCGAAGCTCATCCACAGTGCCAGCGCGCGTGCCGTGGCGGCGGTCAGCTTGGGCTCGGCGGGTTTCGCTACATCGCGCGCGAGGACCCGCTCGAGCCGATCCAAAAACGAAGCGGCATAGGCATCATCTTGATAGTCGGACAGGCGGGCGGCGCCCATCCCCAGCAAGTCGTGTAAAGCGGCGGGAAACCACTCTTGGATGCGCGCCCGCAGACGGCTCGACACCGCCTCGAGCCGGTAATCCGAAGCATCGATGGTGCCTTGATTTCCCGCAAACGCCGACGCCGTGAGCGGCTTTGCCTGCGCGGCGATCACCGCCTGGCGCCCCGCCTCGAATGCCGACAGACTGGCCTCGACGCCGACGCCCGATTCCTTGATGGCGTGGTGGTAATCCTCGAGACCCCAAGGCAGCACACCGGCACCTGCGATACTGCCGAAGATGACGGCGCTGATTCTGCCGCCCGCGGCATCCGCCACCTGGGCCATGTCAAAGCCGATCAGCTTCGCCGCCGTCGCCGAAGCGATCTCGAACAATTCGCGGGAACTGACCCTGCCCTCGCCCAGCGCGATCTTCTCGCCGATGGTGTAGTCGCGGTGAGTCGATGCGATCAGCGTGGTGCGTTCTTTGGTGACCAAGCCGCGATTGATCGCCCTGCCGGCCTCCATCCATTCCGAGGCGACGACGATGTCCACGTCGCCGGGATTCGGCATCAATGCCATCACCGGTTCTTGGGTTCCTGGGGCATCGACGCGCGGAAAGAACTCCATGTAATAAATGGTGGCGCCGGTGCGCTGCGCCACCCCGGGCACCGATGTTGCCTGGACGAAATAACCGGCTTTTCGAGCCGCCATGACCAGCCAATCGGTCACGACGCCGCCGCCTTGCCCGCCCAAAGCCGCGATGGTGAGCGTGATCGGACGCGATCGCTTCACGCCAGCCAGCCGATGACGGTCGAACGCAGCCGCGCCTTGAGCCGATCCCAGGTGCTCGGGTTCACGATGACATCGGCGCGATAAAAGGAGGGGCAGAGGACCGCCGCGTGCGCCACTTCTCCGCACACGCCGCAGCCCACGCAGCTGTTGTCGACATACGCCACCGGATCCCGGCGCAGCGGGTCAGGATTGGTCTTGACGGTGAGCGAAGGGCAGCCGGAGAGGCGGATGCAGGAGTGATCGCCGGTGCAGACATCCGCATCGATTCCGAAGCGCTCGCGCACCACGCGCTTACCGGCGCCGATCAGTTTCTTGATCGCCGGGGCGACCCGGCGTTGACGGTTGAGCTGGCACTCGCCTTCCGCGATGACGATCTTGGGCCCCGCAAACTGGGTGAGCAGCGCCTCCCGCAAGACCGACATCGTCTGCTTCATGTCGTAAGTGCGGATCGTGCGCACCCATTCGACGCCGACACCGCGTACGGCGGTCTCGATGCGATTTCTGCCCCGGCGGCCTTGGATCTCGGCCGACGAGGAGGGGATGTACTGCCCGCCGGTGGCGGCCGAATAGCCGTTGTCGACAATGATGGTGACGCCGTCATGGCGATTGAACACGGCGTTGCCGATGCCGCTGGTCAAACCGTTGTGCCAGAAACCGCCGTCGCCCATCATGGATAGCGCGCGCCGCGGATTGGGCACATTGAACGAAGCGCCGCCCGCCGCGCCCAGCCCATAGCCCATGATGGTGCCCCCGAGGTCGAATGGCGGCAGCGTCGAAAATGAATGGCAGCCGATATCGGCGCTCACCTGCATCGGCCCCATTTCCCGGGCCAGCAGCTTCATGGACGCAAATAGCGGCCGCTCGGGGCAGCCGGTGCACAGTCCCGACGGACGCACGGGGACATTGCGCGCCAGCAGGGCCGCGGGCAGCAATGGAACCTCCGGGACCGGCAATCGTCCGAACTCGGACAGAAACTTGCGTATACCGGCGATGACGACGGCACCGGTATATTCGCCCGCCATGGGCAGCGGGCCCTTGCCGATAATGCGGGTTTGCACATCCGCCTGCCGAAAAAACAGGCTCGCCGCCTGCTCGATGAATTCGGGCTGCCCCTCCTCGATGATCAAAATGGCTCGTTTGCCCGCCGCAAAGGCGGTGAATTCTTCCGGCACCAATGGATAGGTGACGTTCAGCACATAGAGCGGAATCTTGGTTTCGCCGAAGACGTCGGCCAGCCCCAGCCGCTCGAGTGCGCGCAGCACCGTGTTGTACAAGCCCCCTTGCAGCACGATGCCGACATCGCCGGCGTTGTCGGTGCCGAAGTACTCGTTGAGCTTGCGTTCACGAATGAACTTGATGGCCGCGGGCCAGCGCTGTTCGATTTTCGCGCGCTCCTGCGCGTACGTGGACGGCGGCAGGATGATCTTGTCAAATGTGCGGCTGGGATTGTCCATCGCCTGCTGCAGCGTAAATGCCGGGCGGCGGTTGTCCTTCGTGCGGAAGCTGCCCACCACATGGCAGGCGCGGATCCGCAGCATGAGCATCACCGGCGAGTTGCTGGCCTCGGACAGCTCGAAGCCCTGCTCCACGGCCTGCACGATGCACGGCAGGTTCGGCCGCGGATCGAGCAGCCAGATTTGGGATTTCATGGCGAACGCGTGCGTGCGCTCCTGCATGATGCTGGCGCCTTCGCCGTAGTCCTCGCCCAGCACGATGAGAGCGCCGCCGATGACGCCCGCGGAGGCGAGGTTGGACAATGCGTCGGAAGCCACATTGGTGCCGACCGTGGACTTCCAGGTGACGGCGCCGCGAATGGGATAGTTGACCGAGGCGGCCAGCATCGCCGCGGCGGTCGCTTCGCTCGCCGAAGATTCGAACCGGACACCCAGTTCGCTCAGGATGACGCTGGCATCGGCCAGGACATCCATCAAGTGAGAGATCGGCGCGCCCTGATAGCCGCCTACATAACCGACGCCCGACTGCAGCAGCGCCTTGGTGACGGCCAAGATCCCTTCGCCTTCGAACTCGGCGCCTGCGCTGAGGCGCAACGACTGAACTTCTTTAGCGAATGAGCGTTCAGCCATGCGAGTCAGTATATTCCATTCGATTTTTAGGGCTGCAATCGAGTTGCCGACCAGGACGACTGGGCGCCGCTACGCCCAGAATCGGGCAGCGAACGCGTCCAACGCGCGCGATCGTGGATGCGATATTCACCCTCGACCCACAATTCCACGGCGTCGACATATAGGCGATATCCACCCCAATTGGGCGGCCGCGGCACGTCCACGGCGATGGTGTCGGGTTCCGCCGAACCCGGACCGCCGTACGGGATGCCGAAGCGCTGAGCCTGACGAGCCACTGCTGCGGCCAGCGCCTTGCGCGAGTCCACCGGCTGGCTCTGCTGACTGGCCCAGGCACCGACCTGTTTTTGCCACGACCGAGTCCGGAAGTAGGCGTCATTCTCGAGGTCCGAGAGCGCCTCGACCCGGCCCTCGGCGCGTACCTGGCGGTGCATATGATCCCAGTGAAATACGATCGCTGCCCGCGGGTTGTCTTGCAGCTCGCTACCCTTGCGCGACCGATAGTTGGTATAGAAGAGTAGGTAGCCGTGCTGCGCCGCAATTTCCTTGCAGAGCACCACGCGTGCCGACGGGTGGCCGCGCTCGTCGACCGTGGCCAGGACCATGGCGTCGGGATTGGGCTGGGCGGCATCGCGTTTGGCCTCGGCCAGCCACTGTGCGGCGATTTCGAGGGGATTTGCCGGCAGGGGATCCGGCAGGGTTTCGGTCCAAAATGTCTTTTTGCTGCTGCTCATAAGAGAATGGTAGCCGTGCCGATGGAAACATGGGGCTTTCTTTAAAATGAATCTGGATGAATTGCGGACGGCCCTGACGACGCTCGACGGGCAACTTCTGGAATTGGTTGCGCGGCGCCAGGCGCTGAGTGAACAGGTGGCGGCCGTCAAGCGGGCTACCGGACGGGCGACCCGCGACTTTGCCCGGGAGCGGGACGTCATACTGCGGGGCCGCAGCACCGCCGAAGGGCTGGGTGTTTCGCCTGATCTCGCCGAATCCCTACTGCGGCAGCTGATCCAATCGTCCTTGGCCACCCAGGAGCAGGCGCGCGTGGCTGCGCAAGCGCATGGCAGCGGCAAGCGCGCCTTGGTCATCGGCGGCCACGGCAAGATGGGCGGGTGGTTTGCCGAGTTTTTGGCCTCTCAGGGGTTTCGCGTCGCCATTGCAGATCCCAAGGGAGGCCTGGCCGGATTTGACGTGGTCGCGGACTGGCAGACGGATCCGCTGGATTTCGATCTCATCGTGCTCGCCACACCGCTGTCCGCCACCGCCGACCTGCTTCAGGTCCTGGCGCGCCGCGCGCCGCGAGGCCTGATCTTCGATTTGGGCTCACTGAAAACACCGCTGCGAGCGGGCCTGGACGCCCTGGTCAAGGCCGGCTGCCGCGTGACTTCCGTGCACCCGATGTTCGGCCCCGACACCGAGCTGTTGTCGGGCCGGCACGTGATTTTCATCGACTTAGGGAATGCCGAGGCACTGGCGCAGGCGCAGGAATTGTTCGCGCCCACCATGGCGGAACGGGTCGTCATGGATCTAGACGAACATGATCGCTTGATTGCCTACGTGCTGGGCTTATCCCATGCACTCAATATCGCCTTCTTCACGGCCCTGGCCGACAGCGGCGAAGCAGCGCCCCGGTTGGCGAAGCTGTCGAGCACAACCTTCGATTCGCAGCTCGAGGTGGCAAGCCGGGTGGCGGCGGAGAGCCCCGACCTGTATTTCGAAATCCAGAGCTCGAACGACTACGGCGGCGAATCGCTGCTGGCACTGCAGAAGGCCGTCGAGCAGCTGGTCGCGACAGTGAAGACGAAGAATGCGACGGAGTTCACAGCCCTTATGAATCGCGGCAGAGCCTACTTGGAGGTTCGCGCGGCGGCTCGCAAGGGATGAAGGAAATGAGAATGCTTGAAGTGAATGACGTGGGCAGGGAGAACGACGAACTGCGGAAACGCGTTGCGGAAATGACGGCGGAAGCGGCGAACAACGAGACCATCATGAAGCGCACGCAGGCACGCGAGTTGACGCTGCTGCGCGCCGACAGCCTGTCGCAGCTGCTGCATGCCATGGTTGACGGGCTGCGCGAGTCATATTCGCTCGACGCGGTGAGTGTGGTGCTGCTCGATCCGCAGCATGAGGTGCGGCACTTGCTGGTCGCCGGCGGAGATCGGCCCGAGGAGTTCAAGCACATATTTTTCGTCGACTCGCTGGTGGGTCTCGCCCCGCAGCTCTCTGTGCTGCACAAACCCTGGCTCGGCCCCTTTGTGGGCGCCGATCATCACCTGCTCTTTCCGGGCATCGCGAATCTCAAGAGCGCCGCCTTGCTTCCGATGCCGCGCAAGGATCGCGCCACCGGTGCCCTGTGTTTCGGCAGCCGCGAGCCTTCGCGCTTCACGCGCCATCACGGGACAGATTTCCTCTCGCACCTGGGGGCGGTCGCTGCGGTGTGTATCGAGAACGCCGTCAACCGCGCGCGGCTGCTGCGCGCCGGCATCACCGACTTCCTGACCGGCTGGCACAATCGACGCTACCTGCAACAGCGCCTCAAGGAAGAGCTGGCCCGCGCGCAGCGGCGCGGCGGCACCATTGCCTGCCTGATGATCGACATCGATCGATTCAAGGCCATCAACGACGGTTATGGGCACCTGGCCGGCGACAACGCGCTCAAAGAGGTCGCGCATCGCATCGAGGGACAAATTCGCAGCATGGATACGGCCGCGCGTTTCGGCGGCGACGAACTGGCCATCCTGCTGCCCGAAGCCACCGCGGCGGAAGCGGCGAGGCTGGGGGAGCGCATTCGAGACGTGATTGCCGTGCAGCCGTTCGCGCTCAACTCGCAGATTTCGCGCAGCCTGACCGTGTCCGTGGGCGTCGCGGCCGTCTCTCCCGGCAGAGATGAAACGGATTTGAAGGCGCTGGCGGACCGCCTCGTCGCAGATGCCGATGCGGCGCTGTATCG
>Ga0116129_1001760_pt1 | contig 11649 bp, 11 predicted proteins | sample June2015DPH_17_2_FD_89732 | JGI IMG/M metagenome (GOLD analysis project Ga0116129, IMG submission 89732) | Peatland microbial communities from SPRUCE experiment site at the Marcell Experimental Forest, Minnesota, USA - June2015DPH_17_10 | ecosystem: Environmental > Terrestrial > Soil > Wetlands...
GGCCGTGCACGGAATTGAAGCCGTGGGAATTGCCGAGGAAGTAGTCCGGCGTCTTCGACGAGCAGCCGATGCCGGAAATCTTCGCCACCCGATGCGGCGCGATCGACAATTCGAAGCAGGCCTCGATGATCGATGCGGTGATCGAGTCATGCCCGCAGCCGGCGCACAGCGTCGAGATCTTGCCCTCGTAGTCGCGGTGCGTGTAGCCGAGCGCATTTTTCGGCAAAGCGGGGTGATGGAACTTCGGTTTCGCCAGATAGGTCATGATCGCATTCTGCAAGAAGTTGAATTTTATAGCGTTTTTTCGTCCAAGGCGCGCCAGGCGGCGGCCCGGACGGTTTTCGGCGCAACCGTTACCACATCGCCGCACAATGCTCCAGGCATTGCGGTGGCATGTCGCGGCGACGTGTGAATTTGGGTTTACGCGCTGCAGCGCGGCTTGTGGCGGCGCACAATAAGAGGTGAAGAACCCTGCCGGGCCTGGCGATCCACGCTCCTCAACGGCGCGCCAAGTGCTTGACTTCGCTCAGCAGGAAATTGCCGACCCGCTTGCCGCGGTTGCGTAGGATTCGCAGCAGCCCGGCATCGACGAAATAAGTCAGCAGGATGCTGTCGCGCGTATCGACCTCGGGCCCGACCGGATCGGCCGAATGCCAGGAATCTTCGCCGACCGCGAAGGCGTAGCCGGTGTTGGGAGCAAACCGCATCTGGCAGTTCTTCTTCAGCGACCCATCCGGCAGGCGGTCGTGGAAGATGGTGCCGATGTGGGTCGCGGATTCATCGCGCGGCAGGTAAAGCTGGACCGTTATGCCCTTCCACCGCGAATCGACATGCGGATTGATGCGATATCCCGGTATGTCGCGTGTGAGAACCGGGATCGGATACATGCCGACTTCGTGCCAGGCGTCGCCGAAACGTCGTTTCAGGCCCGGCGCGAGACGCCGCGCGAACGCCGCCTGCACGTCTTCGGCGCATAGGGCGCGACCGACCACGTCCCAGATGCGATGCTTTTCGGCGGTGAGGTGGCGAATATATTCGGGAAACAGGTCGATCTTCACGCGGGTCGAGCGGCCGTCCGGCAGCAGGTTGCCCTTGTCATGGCCGGGCAGTGCGCGATAGTCGGCATTTGACGGCATCGCAGCGAGCATCTTGGCATAGACGTCGTCGGGGAACACCCGGTCGAACTCAAGGTGAAGGAAAGGCGTTTCCACCGCGCGCCCGGCTTCGATGTTGGTGACGATCGCCTCAACCAGGGCTTTTACTTCGTCTCGTCGTTCCACCGCGCACCTGTTTTGTTTCCGGCATCGACTTCATCAACGCGCGGCGGTTGCAACACGCCGCTATTGTGTCGGTTATTTCGCCGATTACGGTCGATTTGTCGAGTGGCCGATGCATGACCGCAGCCGGCGCGCCGCCTCCCGCGGGGCGCGAAAACAAGGTATGGTCGGGCGCAATCGAAAGCCTCCGCGACGACATCCGGAAACGACGGCGAGCCCGTCCTTCCGCGGTCTTGATCGGGCGGCAGAAAAAACCCCAGGGAGGGAGCTATGGGTTATCGAAGCCTGATCGCTGCAATTGCGCTCTCGGCACTGGCGATGCCGATCGGCGATGCGCGCGCGTTCGACGACGCGAAGTACCCGAATCTGAAGGGCCGCTGGGACCGGATCGTCGTTCCGGGGCTGCCCGGCCAGCCCTCATTCGACCAGACCAAGCCGTGGGGATTCGGACAGGAGGCGCCGCTCACGCCCGAGTACAAGGCGGTTCTGGAGGCGAGCCTCGCCGATCAGGCGGACGGCGGGCAGGGCAATTTCAACGGCTATGGCTGCCGCGCCTTCGGCATGCCGCTGATGATGATCGCGTTCTATCCGCAGGAATACGTGGTCACGCCGGAAACCACCTATATCCTCGTCAATAACGCCGATCACGGTCGCCGCATCTTCACCGACGGCCGCGACTGGCCCAAGGCGATCGAGCCGACCTACCAGGGCTATTCCATCGGCAGGTGGATCGACGAGACCGGCGACGGACACTACGGCACGCTCGCAGTCGAAACCCGTGGCCCCTTCAAGGGCCCCCGCGTCTATGACGCCACCGGCCTGCCGCTGCACCATGACAATCAATCGATCTTCCGGGAGCGGATCTATCTCGACAAGTCCGATCCGAACCTGCTGCACGACGAGATCACCGTGATCGACCACGCGTTGACGCGCCCCTGGACGGTCGACAAACGCTACCGCCGCAACGCCGACCCGCAACCGGAATGGCCGGAATATGTGTGCGGCGAGGAAAACCTGCACGTTCAGGTCGGCAAGGAGGACTATTTCGTGAGCGGCGACGGCTTCCTGATGCCGGCCCGCAAGGGTCAGGCGCCGCCCGACCTGCGTTATTTCAAGCGGTCGTCGAAGTGATGAGATAGCGCGAAGCGGCTGCGCGGTACGTCAGGTGCGCCAAAGCCAGCGACTTACCACTACGGCCGCCAACATTCCGGCAAGCTGCGCCGCTATAAAGGCCGCGACGCCGGCGGGAGCGATGCCGGCGAACGTATCGGAAAGCGCGCGTGCCATCGTCACGGCGGGGTTGGCGAACGAGGTCGACGCCGTGAACCAGTAAGCCGACGTGATATAGAGGCCGACCGCGTAAGGCACGGCTGCGGGTGTGCGCGTCCCGCAGCCCAGGATCGTCATCAGCAGGCCGAAGGTTGCGAGCGCTTCCGCGAGCCATTGGCCCGGCCCGGTGCGCACCGTGGCCGATACCTGCCACAGCGGCAGCTCGAACATGATGTGCGCGGCGAAGACGCCGGAAATCGCGCCGAGCACTTGCGCGCCGATATAAGCGGCGGTCATGCCTGCCGGCAACTCGCCCCGCAGCGCGAAGGCGACGCTGACCGCCGGGTTGAAATGCGCCCCGGAAATAGGGCCGAATGTCAGGATCAGCACCGCCAGAATGGCGCCGGTCGGCAACGTGTTGCACAGGAGCGCGAGCGCGCCGTTCCCGCCCGCAAGCCTCTCCGCCATGATGCCGGAGCCGACCACGGCGGCCAGCAGGAACGCCGTTCCGAGCCATTCCGAAACGGCACGCTTGGCAAGCGACGGCATCAGGGCGACTCGGCCGCCGTCGCGCCTTCCATGCGACCGATCTGTTTCAGCTTTGCTTGCAGGCTGAGTTGATCGAGCGAGCGCAGCGGCAGCGCGGCGAAAATCCCGATGCGCTGAAACAACATCCGATAGGCGTCTTTGAACGCAAGAGCGATTTCCGCCGGCGAACCCGTCGCTTCGGCGGGGTCGGGAATGCCCCAATGCGCCGTCATCGGCTGGCCCGGCCACACCGGGCAAGTCTCGCCGGCCGCGTTGTCGCAGACCGTGAACACGAAATCGAGCGCTGGCGCGCCCGGCTTGGCGAATTCGCTCCATGACTTGGAGCGAAAGTCTGTCGTGTCGTAATCGAGACTCTGCAGGAGCTGAATTGTTTGCGGGTTGACCTGGCCTTTCGGTTCGCTCCCGGCGCTGTAGGCGCGAAACCGTCCGGTGCCCTGCTTGTTCAATATCGCTTCCGCGATGATCGACCGGGCCGAGTTTCCGGTGCAGAGGAACAGAACGTTGTAGAGGCGATCGGCCATGGCGCAGCTCACGCGGTCGGGCAGGCCGAAGCCGCCGCTCGCGGTCCGCCATGCGCCCTGGGGGAAAGACGAAACCGTTTCACGTCATCGCCTTTTTTCGTTTGGACGTTCGCGTCGGGCGACACAGGGCAGGGGCGCAAGCTTCCGGTGCCCCCTGGCAACAGTTCTCCGTGAGATAGCCGAGCAGCGCGTTCATGGTGTCGAAGCGCGCCGTGTAGATCATCGAACGGCCGTCGCGACGCACCGTCACCAGCCCGGCCATCCTGAGCCGGTCGAAGTGGAACGTGAGCGTGTTGGGCGCGAGGTCGAGCGCAGTCGCGACCTGGCCGGCCGGGAGTCCCTCCGGGCCCGCCTGCACCAGGAGGCGGAACATGTCGAGGCGGTTGTCCTGCGCAAGCGCGGCGAGCGCCGCTATGGCATCTGACTTTTCCATATTTCAACGAATATAGAAATGAAAGGCATCCGTCAAGAACTATTTCGATGGGGACTGAAATAAGGCCGTCATTCCGGGACGCACGGCTCAGGGCAAATCCGCGGACCGGCACCACGCGTCATTGGTTGCGGACTATGCTATCAGGCGTGCCCGGCGCTTGTATGGATTCCGCCCGGTGAACTAGAATGGTCATCCCACCGAAAGACCAGCGATGAACAGCCAGAACGACAATCGCAAAGACAGCCTGCTGGCGGCGCCGCCACACGTCGTCAATGTCGGCCTCGAGCTGTTCGCGACCGACCTCGCCCGCCAGGGCGCCGGCGTGGTGCACGTGCAATGGGCGCCGCCCGCCGGCGGCAATGCCCGCCTGGCCGGTCTCCTCGACAAGCTGCGAAGCTGACCCGCGAGAGGCAAGGTTTTGAAGATCATCGAAGAGGCCAATCAAGAGGCGCTGCGGCGCGTGCTCGCCGGCGACCCGGTGCTGGTCGACGTGGTGCCGGCCGCCGAAGCCATTCCGACGCTCGGCGAGCGCACCATCCTGCATGCCGGGCCGCCGGTCGGCTGGGAGCGCATGTGCGGCCCGATGCGCGGCGCCGTGATGGGCATCGCGGTGTTCGAAGGCTGGGCGAAGGATCTTGACGACGCGGCGCGGCAAGCCGCCGCCGGCGCCTTCGCGTTCCATCCCAATCACGATTTCGGCGCCGTCGGCCCGATGACCGGAATGACCACCAAGAGCCAGCCGCTGATGGTGGTGGAGAACCGGGCGTTCGGCAATCGCGCCTGCTGCGCCGTCAACGAAGGCCTCGGCAAGGTCATGCGGTTCGGCGGCAACGACGCCGAGGTGCTGGGCCAGCTCGCCTGGATCAAGGACGTGCTCGGCCCCGCGCTCGGGCGCGCGCTGCGCGACACCGGCGGCATCGCGTTGAAGCCGCTGATCGCGCGCGGCCTCACCATGGGCGACGAGATGCACCAACGCAATGTCGGCTGTTCGAGCCTGATGCTGCGCCAGCTTGCGCCGGCGCTCGCCCGCACCGCGCAGCGCAATGACGATCTCGTCGCGTGCCTCGCCTTCATCGCCGGCAACGATCAGTTCTTCCTCAATATCGGCATGGCCATGGGCAAGGCGATGACGGACCCGGCGCGCGGCATCAAGGCATCCTCTGTCGTCACCGCCATGAGCCGCAACGGCACCGATTTCGGCATCCGGGTCTCCGGCACCGGCGACCGTTGGTTCACGGCGCCGGTCGAAATGCCGGCCGGCATTTATTTTCCGGGCTACAGCGAAGCCGACGCCAATCCCGACATGGGCGACTCGGCGATCGTCGAGACTGTCGGGCTCGGCGCCTTCGCGATGGCGGCGGCTCCCGCGGTGGTCGGCTATATAGGTGCCGGCCGGCCGTCCCAGGCGGCGTCGTTCACGCGCGCCATGGCGGACATCGTGGTCGGCGCCAATCCGGCCTGGACCATTCCGGCGATGGATTTCGCCGGCGTGCCGACCGGCATCGACATCCGCCTCGTGGTCGAGACTGGGCTTGCCCCCACCATCAACACCGGGATCGCGCATCGCGAACCCGGCGTCGGCCAGGTCGGCGCCGGCATCGTCAAGGCGCCGCTCGCGTGCTTCGAGCAGGCACTGGTCGCGTTCGCGCAGACGATGGGCGTCGAATGAGCATCATCCTCAACGAGGTCCGCCACGCCACTTATCTGGATTCCATCGTGCTGATGCGACTATCGCGCGAGATCGCGGCGCTGCCGGGCGTGGTCGAGGCCGGGCTGTTCATCGGCACGCCGGCCAACAAGGACATCCTGCGCGACGCCGGCATTCTCGGCCCCGAAGGTGTCGGCGCCGAGGCGGGCGACCTGATCGTGGCGCTCAAGGCGCGCGACGCCGCGGCCGGGCAAGCGGCGCTTGCCCAGGCCCGGCTGCTCCTCGACCGGCCGGCGCTCGCCGCCGCGCCTGCCGGCGGGGTGGTCTCGCGCTCCATTCGCGGCGCCGTCCAGGCGATGCCCGGCGCCAACCTGGCGCTGATCTCGGTGCCCGGCCACTTCGCCGCCGCCGAGGCCCGCAAGGCCATGGCGCTCGGGCTTCACGCGATGATTTTTTCCGACAACGTGCCGATCGAGGAGGAGGCGGCGCTCAAGCGTGAGGCGCGGGCGCTCGGCCTCATGGTGATGGGACCGGATTGCGGCACCGCGATCATCGCCGGCCTGCCGCTCGCCTTCGCCAATGTGGTGCCGCGCGGCGATATCGGGATCGTCGGCGCCTCGGGCACCGGCATCCAGGAAGTGTCGAGCCTCGTAGCGCGCGCCGGCCGCGGCATCAGCCATGCGATCGGTACCGGCGGGCGCGACCTCAAGCCCGAGGTCGGCGCCATCACCACCCTGATGGCGATCGATGCCCTCGACGCCGATGCGGCGACAAAACACATCGTGCTGATCTCGAAGCCGCCAGCCGCGGCGGTCGCGCGGCTCGTGCTCGATCGCGTCGGCAAGAGCGCAAAGCCCTTCACGATCTGCTTTCTCGGCGCCGAAAATCTTGTCCTGCCGGACAATGCGCGCGCCGCCGCGACGCTGCGGGCCGCCGCCGATCTCGCGCTTGGGCGGCCGGCGGCGCGGCGGCCGGCATTTGCGCGTCAGGCGGTGCGCGGTCCGCTGGTGCGTGGGCTGTTCGCCGGCGGGACGTTCGCGTCGGAGGCGCAGATTATTTTTCGCCAGGCCGGGCTTGCGGTCGCCTCCAACGTGCCGGTGCCGGGCGCGGCACCGCTCGCGGAGGGCGGACACGTCATGCTCGATCTCGGCGACGACAGCTACACGCGCGGCCGGCCGCATCCGATGATCGATCCGGCGGTGCGTGACGCCCCGCTCGCCGCCGCGCTCGCCGATCCCGATGTCGGCGTGATTTTGATCGATCTGGTGCTCGGCTTCGGCGCCTATCCGGACCCGGCGGGCAATCTCACCGGCGTCATCGCCGGGATGCCGGCCGGCGGCGGCGCGCTGATCATCGCGTCGGTGACCGGGACCGATGCCGACCCGCAGGATCGCGCCGCCCAGGTGCGCAAGCTCGAAGTGGCCGGCATCGTGGTGGCGGAATCGAACGCCGACGCGGTCGAGATGGCGCTCGCGGCGCTGGCGCATCCGACCCGCTTACGCGAAGCGGCATCGCGGCCGTGAGCCTCGCGTCCGACCATGCCGGCGAATGGCGTGACCGTCGGGGCGCGGTCGAAATCCCGATCTTGCGGGCCGGCATCCTGGCGCAGGAATTCTGCCGGCGCGGCGAAAACGCTCGTATCGCGGCCGTGTTCGATCGCAGCTTCTATATGGTCGGCGGCGCGACCTTCGTGTGCGTCGGTGCGCCCGCGATCGGCAACGGTCCGTTGACGTTGATCGCCGATCTCGACGCGGCCCGCCTGTCGGCGCTCGGACTTTTGCCGGGGCGGCCCGTTTCCGTGCGGTGCGTTGCGAGCGCCGGCGCGGTGCGATTGAACCTCGATCGTTGCGCGCCGTGGTGCCCGCCGCGATGGCCGGCCGCCGCACCACCGGCCCGGCTGATCGAAGCCCGCGAGACCCTCGCGCGCCGCGCCGCCGGCGAAGCGCCGCCGGACGGCTTGGCGCGCGCGGTGTTCGGCGTGGGCGGGCTCTCGCGTATCGCCGCCCCGCGCCTCGCGGACTTCGAGGCGTGGCTCTCTGGCGCGCTGCGACCCAACGACGGCATCGTGAGCGGCGCTGCGGTCGCCGTTTCCCCATTGATCGGGTTTGGTCCCGGCCTCACACCGTCGGGCGACGATTTCCTGTCCGGCGCGCTCGCGCTCCTCGACGCGCTCGAGCCCCTTGGCGAACGCAAGGCCGCGCTGGCGCGGGCGATTGCGCACGCCGCCCCCGCGCTCACGTCGCCCTTGAGCGCGTGCCTGCTGACGGCCGCAGCCGCCGGGCACGTCGGCGAGCGCCTTCACGATCTTGTATCGCGGCTTATCGCGGGCGACGTCGAGGCCGCGATCGTGGCGGCGCGCACTATCGGCCACAGTTCCGGCTGGGACATGCTGGCGGGCGCCGCAACGGCGCTGCGCACGTTTTAGCGACGCGGCAGCGCCAGTAGCCCGGACGCGACCGCGAGCATCACCAGGGCGAACAGCGCCAGCGACCAGTGCACGCCGATGAGGCTGCCGATCAACCCGATGGTGATGCCGCTGAAAGCGCGCAATCCCAGGCTCGCCATGTTGAACAGGCCGATGATGCGGCCGCGCATCTCGGGCGGCGCGTTGAGCTGGACCAGCGTTTGCGCCATGGCGTTGAACGAGAGCTCGAAAAATCCGGCCGTGAACAGCAGCGCCAGAGCCAGGGGATAGACCGTGGCGAGGGCGAAGCCGGCGAGCGCGCAGCACCACAGCATGGCCAGCAGGATGGCGGTGCGTGGACTAGCCGAAAGCAAGCCCCGGCTTTCGAGCAACACGCCGGCGAGCAACGCGCCGGCGGCGTCCGCCGCCAGCAGCATGCTGTAGGACACGCCCGGGTCGCCATGGCCGAGGTCCTGGGCGAAGCCGGGCATTTGGGCGTTGTAGGCGTTGCCGACCAAAAACGAAGAGAAGCCGGCCAGCAGGGTCATGGAGACAATGACATGCCGCCCGATAATGTCGCGCACGGCCTGCACGATGTCGGCCAAGCCGCGCACCGCGCGCCGGGGCGGCGGAGTTCCCTTGCGGAACCGTGGGCCATAAGGGGCATTCACCAGCCACAGCACCACCGGCAGGTAAAACAGAGTGTTGAGCAGGATGCCATGGGCAGGCCCGAGCGCCAGCAGGATCGCGCCGCCCACCGCCGGACCGACGAGCACGCCCAGATAGCGCGCGGTGGCGTTGAGCCGTACCGCGCTCATCAGATCGGCGGGCCCGACGATGTCGTAGAGCAGGAGCTGGTTGGGGGTCTGCCACAGCACGCCGGCGCAGCCGTGGATGACCAGCAGCACCATGGCGTGCCACATCTGCAGGGTGTCGGTGATGAAGAAATAGCCCCAGCCGAGCGAGGCGATGATGAACAGCGCCATGCCGCACTGGATGATGCGGCGTGGATCGAAGCGATCGGCCAGCGCGCCGGTCGCGACCGAGAACGCCAGGAACGGCAGCCAATGGGACACCACGGCGAAACCCGCCAAGGCGGGAGAATGGAATTTCTGGAACACCATCCAGTAGCTGATGACGTGCTCGATATTGTCGGCCATCATCGCCAGGACGTAGGTGATGAACTGGGCGCGATAGCCCGAATAGCGCATCGCCGCGAAGGATTGCTTGGTATGTGCGGGCTGATTTGCGATTGGGGTTTTGGGGGTGTCGTCCAAGGGAAAGCCTTCGAAAAGAGTGGCGGCATGGCCGCAGTGACGATAGCCGACTCAGGTTCTTAGAATATATCTAAAGACATATCTTAAGATATGAATACCTGCAGATTGGCCCTTGAGTCAAGCAGCAGAGGGCAGGAGTCGTCAGCACGACAGCCATGTGGGTTCGGTAGCACACCCGTTGTCCGGTTGGCTGCCCTCCGAAAGCAGGGGGACGATGAACGCAACGGCATGGCTGCAGGATCGGCATGTGATGGGCGCGGGCGCTCCCGCATGACGCCGCAGCGGCGGCGCTCCAATTGGGCTGCTACATCCGCTCCGGCAGATGATCGTCCTGCGCGAGGTCGGAGAAGCGCGTCACGTCGGCCTTGAATTGCAGCCCCACCGTGCCGGTCGGGCCGTGGCGCTGCTTGCCGAGGATGACTTCGGCGCGGCCATAAACGGCGTCCATTTCGGTTTGCCACTTGAAATGTTCTTCGGTGCCCGGGCGCGGTTCTTTGTTCTTTAAGTAGTATTCCTCGCGGAACACGAACATCACTACGTCGGCGTCCTGCTCGATCGAGCCGGACTCGCGCAGATCGGAAAGCTGCGGGCGCTTGTCGTCGCGGTTTTCGACCTGGCGGGAGAGTTGCGACAGCGCCAGGATCGGAATCGCGAGCTCCTTGGCGAGTGCTTTGAGGTTGGTGGTGATCTCGGTCACCTCCTGCACCCGGCCTTCCGCGGCGCGCCGGCTCGAGCCCTGGAGCAGCTGGATGTAGTCGATCACCAGGAGGTCGAGGCCGCGCTGGCGCTTGAGGCGGCGCGCGCGGGCCGCGAGCTGGGCGATCGAAAGGCCGCCGGTCTCGTCGATGTAGAGCGGGATCCGCTCCATCTCTTTCGCCGTCCCGGCGATGCGATCGAAGTCCGCGGGGTCGATCTCGCCGCGCCTGATGCGGTAGGAGGCGATCTCGGTCTGCTCCGAGATGATGCGGGTGGCGAGCTGCTCCGCCGACATTTCGAGCGAGAAGAACCCGACGATGCCGCCATTGGTGGATTCAAAGCTGCCGTCGGCGCGCACGCCGCCCTCCCAGCCCTTCGCCACGTTGTAGGCGATGTTGGTGGCGAGTGCGGTCTTGCCCATGCCGGGACGGCCGGCGAGGATCACGAGGTCCGACTTCTGCAGGCCGCCCATCATGCGGTCGAGGTCTTTCAGGCCGGTGGCGAGGCCGGACAATTTCCCGTCGCGCTGATAGGCGTGGGCCGCCATCTCGACCGCGGTGGTCAGCGCCTCGGCGAACCGCTGGAAGCCGCCGTCATAGCGACCGGTCTCGGCCAGCTCGTAAAGGCTGCGCTCGACCTGCTCGATCTGGTTCTGCGGGCGCTCGTCGACGCCGGCGTCATAGGCGGTGTTGACCATGGCCTCGCCGATGCCGATGAGCGAGCGTCGGATGGCGAGGTCGTAAATGGTGCGGCCGTAGTCGGACGCGTTGATCACCGTGGTCGCCTCGGCGGCCAGGCGGGCGAGGTATTGGCTGACCGTCATGCCGGCGACGTCGAAGTCGGCCGGCAGGAAGGTCTTGAGGGTGATCGGGGTCGCGGTCTTGCCGACGCGTATCAGGCTGGTGGCGATCTCGTAAACGTTCTGGTGGATCGGCTCGAAGAAATGTTCGGGCGCGAGAAAGTCCGAGACCCGGTAGAACGCCTCGTTGTTGACCAGGATGGCGCCAAGCAGCGCCTGCTCCAGCTCGATATTGTGCGGAGCGGTACGGTAGGACGGCGAAATATCCGCCGCCTGTTTGCGGGCAGTCGATTCTATGGCCATGACGTCCGAAGTTTTTGGTTGGAGTTTCTACTCTGACGCCACAGAACTATGCTCGACTCAACGCTACGCTCAATTCGTCAATCGACGCCCGGTCCGGCATGAGCGTGATGGCTGCCGGATCCCCTCCGAGCGGTCGCAATAAGCACGAAGGCTGCCCGCTTGGAAACGATCGATTTTCGATTTGCGACTTAATCACAAGCATCACAAGCCAAAAATTTTTGTTGGCGATATGGCGAAGACAACCTCTTGACTGTGACACCACGACGGCGGTCGGAAAAATTCCGGCGCACGATCCTGTCCGAAGGGTTTCAATGCACAACGGCCAGGCGTTAGCGGCCAAGCATCGGCCATCAAGCATCGGCCATCATGCGTCGACGATCACTCGCCGGCGAGACGCAGCGGCGCGCGGCGGCCGCCCTCGAGGGCGCGCAGCCGCGCCTCCGTCCGCGCGATGTAGTCGCGGGTGATCGGCA